>ERZ825384.429-NODE-429-length-55644-cov-9.053446_pt1 | contig 55644 bp, 52 predicted proteins | sample MGYA00519931_ERZ825384 | MGnify/ENA primary metagenome ERZ825384 (study PRJEB31778, sample SAMEA3449200) | human gut metagenome | biome: human gut; feature: human-associated habitat; material: faeces | place: United Kingdom | collected 2010/2012 ...
GCAAGCGCCCATCGCTGTCTTCACTATGCCTATGCGCGGCTCATTGCCCGCGTAAACTTTCAATTTATTTCCGGTGCTTATTCTCCAGAGCCGCCTCCACGAATCCCTTGAACAACGGATGGGGTCTGTTGGGTCTGGACTTGAGCTCGGGGTGTCCCTGGGTGGCTACGAAGAAGGGATGCTCGGTAAGCTCGCACATCTCCACGATACGTCCGTCAGGGGACAATCCGGACAGACGCAGACCGTGTTCAGTGAGGACGGCACGATAATCGTTGTTGACCTCGTAACGATGACGATGCCTTTCAGAGATGTTCTCCTGTCCGTAGAGTTGGTAAGCACGGGAAGCTTTATCCAGTACACAAGGGTATGCACCCAGTCTTAAGGTACCGCCGATATCCTCAACACCGTTCTGATCCGGCATCAGAGCGATCACAGGATGTGTGGTGTTAGGATCCAGTTCCACACTGTGGGCATCCGTATACCCGATGACATTTCTTGCATATTCTACGATCGTCAACTGCATTCCCAGACACAGTCCCAGGAAGGGAACCCCGTGGGTTCTTGCATACTGAATCGCCAGGATCTTGCCTTCGATACCCCGGGAACCGAAGCCGCCGGGTACCAGGACACCGTTGCAGTCACCTAACAGTTCTTCCACATTTTCAGGCGTTACCGTCTCGGAGTCGATCCATTTGATATGTACCGTAGCATGATTGGTGATACCGCCATGCTTCAGAGCCTCTACGACACTGATATAGGCATCATGCAGAGAGACATATTTTCCGACCAGAGCGATCTGCACTTCATCGGTGGGATGACGCAGATCCTCTACCATCTTCTTCCAGTCTGCCAGATCCGGTTCCGGACAATCCAGATGCAGACATTCACAGGCTACCTGTGCCAGATGCTCTTTTTCCATAGCTAACGGAGCCTCATACAGATATTCCACATCCAGATTCTGCAATACATGACTCTGAGGTACGTTACAGAACAGAGCAATCTTGTCCTTGATGGACTGATCCAGAGGGTGCTCACTTCTGCAAACGATGATATCCGGCTGGATGCCCATGCCCTGCAGATCCTTAACACTGGCCTGGGTAGGCTTGGTCTTCAGCTCCTGAGAAGCGCTCAGATAAGGAATCAGCGTTACATGGATCAGAATGGCATTATCATGGCCAACCTCATGCTGGAACTGACGAATGGATTCCAGGAAAGGCTGGCTCTCGATGTCACCTACGGTACCGCCGACCTCGATGATGGCGATGCGGGTCTCATCATCGGTAAAGTTGCGGTAAAAGCGGCTCTTGATCTCATTGGTGATATGGGGGATGACCTGTACGGTACCTCCGCCGTAATCACCACGACGCTCCTTCTGCAATACGGACCAGTATACCTTACCGGTGGTAACGTTGGAATTTTTATCCAGATTCTCATCAATAAAACGCTCATAATGTCCCAGATCCAGATCGGTCTCCGTGCCATCCTCCGTGACGAATACTTCGCCGTGCTGGATCGGGTTCATGGTGCCGGGATCAATATTAATATATGGATCGAATTTCTGCATGGTTACTTTGTATCCTCTTGCTTTTAACAGTCTTCCCAGGGAAGCTGCGGTAATTCCTTTTCCAAGACCGGATACGACTCCTCCGGTCACAAACACGTACTTTACTGCCATAATTTTTCTCCTCCTTTTGATGTAGTAACTATTCAGCCACATCGTAAAACCGCTCTTTCAGAGCTGTTCTGTAAATAGTTATGCATATAAAAAGAGCGAGGAACTCCCCTTGGGGAGCGCCTTCGCTCAATAACTGCCATAATTTATAGTAGAATGACAAAATGTTTAGTTGTGATACAGCTTCTGGTTCTGATAATGAGGTTCGCATGTCAAATTCACGCCTAACTTGCGGAAGGTATTCATGTCAATCTGAGACAGGATCACGCTGGAGTGCACTTCGGAATCTTTCAGATTCTTCAACTGCTCCACAGCAGCCTTCGCGGTATCATCCGTAGCTGCACAGATGGAAAGGGCGATCAGCGTCTCATCTGTATGCAACCTGGGATTGCGGTTCCCCAGGTAGTTCGTCTTCAGATCCTGGATAGGACCGATGGCGGTAGGTGAGATCAGCTGTACTTCGTCCGGAATGCCTGCCAAAGCTTTCAGGGCATTTAATAATAATGCGGAAGAAGCACCCAGCAGAGTACTGGTCCGCCCGGTGAGGACTCTGCCGTCCGGAAGCTGGATTGCAGCTGCCGGTTCCCCGGTGGTCTCTGCTTTGATATTGGCTGCACTGACTACTGCACGATCGTCGATGGTGACACCTGCCTGCTTCATCAGAAGCTCAAGCTTTAAGATCTGGTCGTCACCGGCGGTACCCTGGCGCTTCTGGCACAGAGTGTGGTAGTAGCGGCGGATGATTTCCTGTTTGGCGGCGTCGCGGACAGCTTCGTCATCGACAATACCGAAGCCTGCCATATTGACACCCATGTCAGTAGGAGACTTGTAAGGACAGCTGCCCATGATCTTTTCGAACATAGCGCTGACTACGGGGAAGATCTCCACGTCACGATTGTAATTGATCGTGGTCTCACCGTAAGCTTCCAGATGGAACGGATCGATCATATTGACATCGTTTAGGTCTGCGGTAGCGGCTTCATAAGCCAGGTTCACCGGATGCTTTAACGGAATATTCCAGATCGGGAAAGTCTCATACTTGGCATAACCGGCCTTGATGCCTCTCTTGTATTCGTGATACAGCTGGGAGAGACAGGTAGCCATCTTGCCGCTTCCCGGTCCGGGAGCAGTAACGACTACCAGAGAACGGGTGGTTTCAATATAATCATTTTTACCGTAACCTTCATCACTTACGATGAACGGAATATTGGAAGGATATCCGGGAATGGAATAATGGCGGTATACCTTCATTCCCAGAGACTCCAGCTTTTTCTGATAAGCAATGGCACTGGGCTGTCCGGCAAAGCGGGTCAGACATACGCTACCGACATACAGACCATAGCCGCGGAAAGCATCGATCAAACGTAACACATCCAGATCATAGGTAATGCCAAGATCGGAACGGACTTTGTTCTTCTCGATATCTGCTGCATTAATGACGATGACGATTTCCGCCTCATCCTTCAGCTGTGCCAGCATATTGATCTTGCTGTCCGGATGGAAACCGGGCAGAACGCGGGAAGCGTGATAATCATCGAACAGCTTGCCGCCGAATTCCAGATACAGCTTGCCGCCGAATTTCGCGATACGCTCCTTAATCTTCTCAGACTGCAGACTGAGATATTTGTCATTGTCAAAACCTATCTTGTACATGTTGACACCTTTCCCTATGGATCTTTGCAACTAAAATCCCATGATGTTCTATTATAGTTTAGTGTTTCCCAAAAATCTACTGAAAAGTAAAATTTTTTTGGAAATCATTATTATATCTAACAATTTTGGGCAAATAATCACATAATGAGCAATTTTAAACAAAGAGCTAACATAGATTGATTATTGTTTTACATGAATGGGAGAAATTCTTTTACAGAATTTTACAAAAATTTACACCTACATGGTATTTACAAAAATTTTTTTTGGCTATGATAAAGCACAGATAAAACGTGAGGCGAAAAAGAATGACAGCACAGACAGTAACGACAAAAAACAACAGCAGCATAGTGCAGAACAACAGAAGCCCGGTCATGAGACGACCCGGGAGACGGAAGAAAATTCCGGTATTACCGTATCTGTTGATCCTGCCGGCTATGCTACTTTTTATAGTATTTAATTATTATCCCTTCTTTAAAGCGGTGTTCCTGTCCTTTACGTTAACGGATAAGACGGGACACTTTGCTAAATGGGTCGGGCTGTCTAACTGGATCCGGATCCTGGGGAAGAGCTCCTTCTGGCAGGTGATCTGGATCACAGTGAAGATGGCGGCAATCAATCTAGTATTCACTTATCTGATTGCTTTATTGTTCGCACTGCTGGCAATGAAGAAGACCCGATTTTCCAAAATCTATCAGACAATGTACGCATTGCCTATGGCGATCGCTTCATCTCCGGCGGCAGCAATTTTCCTGTTTATCTACCGGCAGAAAAACGGACTCCTGAATGAACTGTTAGGCGGAGCGGAGATCGGGTGGACCACGCAGATGCCCTACGCGCTGTGGGCGGTATGTGCCATGACGATCTGGATGCATGTGGGAGTCAGTTTCATCTTCCTGTTGGTGGGATTTCGCAATGTATCGGAGGAGGTGCTGGAGAGTGCCAGACTGGATGGCGCGGGTCCGTTACAGAGAGTTCGATATATTCTGCTTCCTATGTCATCTTCGCAACTGTTTTTTGTACTGTTTTTAAATATATCCGGTTCGTTCAGGTGCTTTGCACAGATCAAGCTTTTGACAAACGGCGGACCTGCCAACGGAACGAAGAATCTGATTTACTATATTTATGAAAATGCCATTATCAACGGGAGGTTTGAGACAGCATGTGTACAGGCGATGTTTCTGTTTCTGTTAATACTGATTTTAACGGGGGTACAGTTTGCACTGGAGAAAAAGACCGTATTCTATCAATAATAAAAAGAACCGTGCCGGAGATTATCAAGATGCTCTTAGGGCTTTTGTTTATTGCACCACTGCTCATAGGCATCCTGTTTTCTTTCCAAAGTGAGCAGGAGCTTGGAACTTATCCGCTGCATCTGTTATCGAATGCTCCGACATTGCAAAATTACATGGAAGTGATCAAAGCAGTACCGCTTTTCAGTTATCTGCTGAATTCCGGAATTGTATGTCTGGTTTCCATTGCAACACAAATCGTGATTGCCTGTCTGGCAGCCTACGGATTCGTATTTTTCGAATTTCCCCTGAAAAAGCTGCTGTTTAGTCTGGTACTGATGACGACCATGATCCCGGGAGAGGTAGTCGTGATCACGAATTACACAACAATTCAGAGCCTGCATCTGACGAATACTTACGCAGGACTGGTGGTTACTTCACTGATTTCGGGAACGTCTATTTTCCTGATGCGGCAGTTTTTCATGACCATTCCAAAAGATTACAAGGAAGCGGCGGTACTGGATGGCTGCGGAGAAATGCGTTTTTTGTTTCATATTATATTACCGATGTCCAAGCCCACGATTTCGTCCATGGCGGTATATCTGTTCGTTCAGATCTACAATCAGTTTTTCTGGCCGTTACTGGTGACGAATACCGAGAAAATGCGGACGATTCAGATCGGCATCTCCATGCTGGTCACCGGGGATGTGGTGAATTACGGACACATTCTGGCAGGAGCGGTGATAGCAATTATTCCCGCAATGATGATTTATATCATCGGACAGGATTATATGATCCGGGGCATGACCTCCGGAGGCGTGAAGGGATAATGGCGCGGACGCGCGCTTTATCATATAGAATTGTGCAGGCTGTATAGCAGCAGACAATTCAGGGATTAACAGATAAGACTATAGCTATAGTAAAAATAATGTCATAAGACAGAGGAGTAAATGAAAAAATGATGAAAAGAAAAGTTGCAATCGCGACAGTAGTAGCTATGATGCTGGGACTTACCGCATGTGGAAATGCGGATACCAAGCAGACAGTAAGTACCGCACAGGAATCACAGGCACAGACCGCAGAGTCCGCAGCAAGCACCGAACAGCCCCAGGCTCCCGCAGAGCCTACGGAAGTGGTATGGTGGACCTACTTCGGAGATACCAACATCGGCTATCTTCAGAATGTGATCGACGCTTTTAATGAGAGCCAGCAGAATTACCATGTGACAATTGAATATCAGGGAAAACAGTCCGAAATGAACGCAAAAATCCAGTCTACCGCACAGCAGGATCTGCCGGCATTGTTCTCCGGAGCGGTAGAGAATGTGGCGATGTATGCGAATGCCGACTATTGTGCAGACCTGCAGCAGTATATTGACAAAGATACCGACGGTTGGAAAGAGTTAGAGGATACCTGGGATGCTATCCGCAGCGCTTATTGCGACAACGAAGGCAACCAGATCGGTTACCCCATCGGCTACAGCTATCCCGGAGTATATTACAACGCAGATATGTTCAAAGAAGCGGGAATCGATCCTGCAGGTGTAAAGAGTTATTCTGATCTGTATGAAGTAAGCAAAAAGCTGGTAGATGGCGGCTATACCAAATACGGTATCGGATTCCATGCAGACGGTTTCTATTTCAATGCCGCTCTGGGAAGAGAAGGATTACAGGCATATGACAACAATAACGGTATCGGCGCCGATGCTATTACAAAGTGTCGGTACACCAGCGATGAGAAAGTAGATGCAGCCATCACCAATATGCTGGGTGTATACCAGAAACTTCACGCAGAAAATCTTTGTGTTCCTTACGGCTCCGATTATCAGGCAGAGATCATTCCCCAGCTGGCTTCCGGCGATTGTGCAATGATGATGGGTGTGGTATCCATGACTACCAAAGTGCTGGATTCCGTGAACGGTGCTTTTGAGGTAGGTATTCTGCCGATGCTGTCCGCAACAGAAGACGGTAAGAGAACCGGAGAGCCGGCAGGCGGTACCGGAACCTTCATCGGTAACAATGGCAATGCAGACCAGATGCAGGGCGCTTATGAGTTCATCAAGTTCGCAAGTACCGGTGATCAGGCAGCATATTTTGCAACCCAGACCGGTTACCTGGCACCGAATCAGGAAGCTTACCAGAGCGATGTATATCAGGATTATGTGAAGAATACTTTCCCAGCAGTATCCACAATCTATGAATCTCTGGCAGCCAGCGATGATTCTGCGACCAACCCTTACATCCCCATCTCTAATGAGATGAAGGCAGCCAACAGCCTCGCAATTGAGACTGTGGCAGCAGATCCTAAGGCAGATATTCAGGGTGTGATCAAGACCGCACAAGAGAGTATCCAGGAAGCGATTGACCTGTACAACCAGTCTAATCAGTAAAATTTAAAATTAGGAATAATGTAACAGAATAGTGGAAATGCCGGGGCCGGTTGTACCGGATTCCCGGCATTTTTCTATTCTGAATAAAATGCAGAGAATACAGGAAGGAAAAGCGATAGAAATGCAAAAAAGAAAGAAAAGGATATTAGTATTTTCCGTGGATGCTTTTGTGTGCGAGGATCTGGAAAAGCTGCTGCAGCTTCCGAACGGCAAAAAATACCTGGCGAAAGGATGCCGTGTAACAGAAGGAATGCGGACCATCTATCCTTCCGTCACGTATCCGGCACATGTTTCCATGCTTACGGGATGTTACGCGGGAACCCATGGAGTTACCAGCAATTTCGCCTTCACGACAGCAGATAAAGAACAGAACTGGCGTTGGTGTGGTGGCTATAAGGTGGATGATATATTCCATGCGGCGAAGAGAGCGGGATATACAACGGGTTCCGTATCCTGGCCGGCTACTGCCAACCATCCGGATGTGGACTGGCTGATGGCAGAATATTGGATGCCGAAGGAAGGAGATACTCTGCGCAGCAGTTTTGCGGATGCGGGATCCAGCCCGGAAATGCTTGATATTATCGAGGCGAATGCAAAATATCTTCCGGAAGGGTATGAGCAGGGCGGCAGGAAAAACTTCATGAAATGGCCCGAAGAGGATGATTTTGTCATTCATGTGGCGAGTCAGGTGATCAGGGAGCATGCCCCGGAGGTTATGTTCGTACATATCGGTATGTTTGATTCTTTCCGTCATGCAAACGGTGTGTTCGGTCCGCATATTGACCGGGCGTTGGATTATCTGGACCGTTATATCGGAGAATTGATGGACGCCTGCAGGATCGCCGGAGTCCTGGAAGATACGAATCTGATTCTGGTAAGTGATCACGGACAGCAGAACATCCGCAGAGTCATCAATCTGAATGTTTTGCTTGCGGATCAGGGGCTGTTACAGATAGACACAGATGGGAAGATTATCTCCTGGGATGCTTTCAGCTTTTCCAATGCCATGTCGTCACTGATCTATCTGCGGGATCCCGGGGATAAAACGCTGCAGGAGAGGGTGTACCGGGAGCTGATGGCTTATTGCAAGGAAGGCATTTACGGGATTGGCAGAGTATTTACCGCGGAAGAAGCGGAGAAAGAGGAACGCTTAAAGGGAGACTTTTCTTTTGTGGTAGAGAGTGACGGATATACCTCTTTTGCGGATAAAGCTGTAAGACCACTGGTAGTGGAATTTGATGACAGAGATTACCGGTTTGGACACGCAACCCACGGATATCTGCCGGACCGGGGAGCACAGCCGGTATTTGCAGCACAGGGACCGGATATCCGGGAAGGCATCGTACTGGAGAGAGGGAAAGTGGTAGATGAGGCGCCTACCTATGCCAGCCTGTTGGGCGTGACGCTGCTGGATACTGAAGGAGAGCCTATGGTGGAATTTTTAAAGGCGTGAAAGGAAACGGGTATGAAGATATATTTGGTACGTCATGGAGAGACGGACTGGAATCTGCAGGAACGCATGCAGGGACAGGCAGATAATCCATTAAATGATACTGGGAGAAAACAGGCAAAGATCGTCGCCGATAAACTGCGGGAAATTAATTTTGATGCTGCATTCAGCTCCACGCTTTGCAGGGCAGCAGCTACGGCAGAGATCATTCTCGGGCAGCAAAAAGATCTATTACAGAAGGATGCGAGAGTTATGGAGATCGGCTTCGGACCATGGGAGGGGGAGAAAATATCCAGAGTTATGAACGAGGCACATCCATTGCATAATTTTTTCGCCGGACCTGACCGCTATTTTCCACCGGAGGGAGCAGAAAGTTTTTTCCGACTCTATGAGAGAAGCGAAGAGTTCATGGATGAGGTCGTATTTCCACTGGAAAATCAGTGTCAAAATGTACTGATCGTTGGACATGGAGCGTGGAACCGGAGTATACTGAATCCATTGAAACAGACCGCATTGGCGGATTTCTGGTCACAGCCGCTGGAAAACTGTGCGGTGGAGGTCCTGGATTTGTCAGGAAGCCGTTTGTCAATGTCGGAAATGTAATCGGAAGAGTAATCAGCAAAAGGAAGTGTACTTGTGAAGATCAACAAAAAAGAGCTTACGATAGAAGGCTTACAGGAAGAATATTATTTTCTGCATATCACGGATACCCATGCCGGGCGCGAAAACCTGACAAGGGATGGTATCAGCGCCGCAGAAAGGCTGAAGGAGTATGTGGAATATGCCAATGAGGAACGACTCTCGGGAGTACTTCTCACAGGAGACATTATTGACAATCCGGCCCTGGAAAATCTGACTTTGCTGAAAAGGCAGTTGGAGGCGTTGCAGGTGCCATACCTGTATATTCCGGGAAATCATGACTGGGCGTTTGCGGACGATTACCATACGGATGTCGCAACCAGCAGGGACTGGCCGCTTTTGCAGCCTTTTTGCCGGGGGGAGGAGACTTTTCAGGTGAAAAAGATCGGAGAGATCACCTGGATCGGTATCGACAATTCCATGGATATGTACTGGCCCGGAACGGCAGTGAAATTGCGGAAGGTACTGACGGAGAGGCAGAATGACAACGTGATTATTTTGCAGCATATCCCGTTTGACTGTGGGACACTGGCACAGGCGAGCCTGCATAGATGGGGGAAAGTGCTGACCATGGGAAGAAATCTGCCGGAGCAGGGAACCCGAAAAGAGGCAGATACCGACAGAAGTGCGGATATAAAAGAGATAATAATTCAAGCGGGAAATGTGAAGGCTCTCATCTGCGGACACCTGCATACAGACCACAAAGATATGCTTTCGGAAAGAATTCCACAGTATGTGTCAAACGAGTCATGTTTTGGAGAAGTGACGGTATTTCGGATGCATGGATAAATAGTGTGAATAGCCTGCTTTTCATGGTTTTTTCACATTTGTGCTATTGATTTATCCTCGCGTTATCTCTATAATAGAATAGATTGTAACTATTCAGAGCCATGTAAATCAGGTCAATATGTACGTCGAATGCGTGCATTCGTAAGAATATTTGACATGATTTATATGACGAATGTGGGTTCTGAATAGTTGCAGAGGGTTTATTGCCTCGATAGACAGGAATAAAAACGGGGACAATAGAATAACACAGAAAATGGAGATAACATGAAAAATATATTCAGGCTATATAATAACGGGTATGGTTCCGGCAACGGAGCACCCGGCAGCGGCAATAACGGCAACGGAGGCAATGACAATAACGGTAACGGAGGCGGGAACCGTCCTCCGAAGAGACCCGGCACGCTGATGATGATTCTGTCGGCGCTCATTACCATTATTTTTGCGCTGATGCTGTACAACGCTGTATTCGGCACAGATAAGAGCACGGAGGTGCCCTATACCGAATTCCTGAAGGATCTGGAAGCGGACAAGGTGGAAGCGGTAAATGTCAATAAGGAAAACGGCGTGATCACGGTGCGGCTGAAGCAGGAGGCAACACCGACACCGGAGCCGGACAGCTATATTAATTTCTATGGAATCACGCAGAAGGCAATGCAGTCTTCCCAGACCGTGTATTACACAATGCTGATGGAGGATCTGGATACTCTGACAGCGAGACTGCAGGAACATGATGTGCAGGGAACCCGGATCAGTAGCGATGTACTGGATACGGTGGTACAGTTCCTGATCACATTTGTACTTCCGTTAGTACTTCTCTGGGTACTGGCAGGCTTCCTGTTCCGCAGAATGGGCGGCAGTGGCGGCCCCATGGGGGTCGGCAAGAGCAATGCCAAAGTATATGTACAGAAGGAGACAGGTGTTACCTTCAAGGATGTAGCCGGTGAGGACGAAGCGAAGGAATCTCTGGTGGAGGTCGTGGATTTCCTGCACAATCCCCAGAAATATTCCAAGATCGGTGCGAAGCTTCCCAAGGGAGCCCTGTTAGTGGGACCTCCCGGAACAGGTAAGACTTTGCTTGCCAAAGCAGTGGCAGGTGAGGCGCATGTGCCGTTCTTCTCCCTGACGGGTTCTGACTTTATTGAATTGTATGTAGGTGTGGGCGCCAGTCGTGTCCGCGATTTGTTTAAGGAAGCGACCAAGAATGCTCCCTGTATCGTATTTATCGATGAGATTGATGCTATCGGACGAAGTCGTGATTCCAAGTACGGCGGAGGCAACGAGGAGCGGGAACAGACCCTGAACCAGCTGCTGTCCGAGATGGATGGTTTTGACAGTTCCAAGGGAATTCTGATCCTGGGAGCTACCAACCGCCCGGAGATCCTGGACAAGGCGCTGCTACGTCCCGGACGTTTTGACCGTCGTATCATCGTAGACAAGCCGGATCTCAAGGGACGTGTGGAGATCCTGAAGGTACATGCCAAGGATGTGAAGATGGATGAGACCGTAGATCTGGATGCTATTGCGCTGGCGACCAGCGGTGCGGTAGGTTCCGATCTCGCCAATATGATCAACGAGGCTGCCATCAATGCCGTCAAGGAAGGTAGAGAATTCGTCAGCCAGAAGGATCTGTTTGCAGCAGTAGAACAGGTATTGGTAGGTAAGGAGAAAAAGGACCGCATCATGAGCAAGGAGGAGCGTCGTATCGTATCCTATCATGAGGTCGGTCATGCACTGATCAGTGCCCTGCAGAAAAATTCCGAGCCGGTGCAGAAGATCACCATTGTACCCCGTACCATGGGTGCGCTGGGATATGTCATGCAGGTACCGGAGGAGGAAAAATACCTCAACACCGAGGCAGAACTTCGGGATATGCTGGTAGGATTGGTGGGCGGACGTGCCGCTGAGGAAGTGGTATTTGATACCGTGACCACGGGCGCAGCCAACGATATTGAGAAAGCTACCGCTATTGCCCGTAACATGATCACACGATACGGTATGAGCAAGCGTTTCGGCCTCGTGGGTCTGGCTACCGTAGAGAGCCAGTATCTGGAGGGAAGAACCGCATTAAATTGTAGCGACGAGACTGCAGCGGCCATTGATGAAGAAGTCGTTGCCATGATTAAGGAAAGTTATGATCAGGCATTGCAGATGCTTCGTGAGAACAGAGACCTGATGGATAAGCTGGCAGCGTTCCTGATCGAGCGTGAGACCATTACCGGTAAGGAATTCATGAAGATCTTCCGCAAGGAAAAAGGATTGCCCGAGCCGGAGGAAGAGAAGAAGGACGCAGCGGAAGGCACTGCCGGTCAAAATGCCGAGACAAAAAAGGCTGAGACAGAGAGCACCGGAACAGATGCAGCGAAAGCAGAGAAGGTTACAAAGGGAAAAGCGATTGATGTGACGATCGGTGAGCAGGTCATGACTTCCACAGATCCTACATTTAAGCCGCTTGCTTTTGAGGACAGCTTGCAGGAAGCAAAAGAACAGACAGCAAAAGAGCGGACCACATCGGATAATGCGACGACGGGAACTGCCGGTGAGACTTCTGCAGAATCGAAGGATTCCCAAGATTCCAAGGATCCTACGGATCCTCCCCAGGGGCCGGTAGGATTGTTCTCCCATGGAACGATTTCTTAAACTGTGATAGGATAAACAAGCAGATATAAAAATATACAAAGAAATCTTTGTATAGAAAATAGAAAACTTTCCGGAAAGAATGGCCAATCATTCGATTCAGAAAGTTTTTTGGTTGACGCAGAATGTATATAATAACTGCATTCGCAAGAAAAAGACAGATTCGAGGTAAGAGAAAAGGTAGTACGTTCATGAAAGAGGGCGTGCTATTTTTTTATCCTTGAGCTTAAAAATATATGGAAATTGGTCAGAGAATTTATATCCGGGGTATGTTATATACTATAGTGGAAAGAATACGATCAAGATTTGCAATGGGGATTTGTGCAGAAAACATTCTAAAATGAACGGGGATTTGCGTTATATTTCGGTTTACATGAACGGGGATTTGCGTTATACTTTTGGCAGGAAGGTGGAATGATACATGGATAAGCCGGTTTTTAAAAGAAAAATATATGATGAAATCCTTGAGTGGAAGGAAAACAGGAGTGACAGATACGCACTATTGATAAAGGGCGCAAGACGAGTCGGAAAATCAACGATTGCTGAGGAGTTTGCCAAAAAGGAGTTTAAATCATACATTCTAATTGATTTTGCACATACCAGTAAGGCGATTATTGATTTATTTGATGATACGTATGACTTAGACTTTTTCTTTTTACAATTACAGCAGCTAACGGGAATCCGGCTATATGAGAAAGAGTCGGTAATTATTTTTGATGAAGTCCAGCTGCTTCCAAAGGCCAGGCAGGCAATTAAGTATCTTGTTGCAGATGGAAGATACAGGTATATCGAAACGGGGTCTTTATTATCTATAAAAAAGAATACAAAGGATATTCTGATCCCCAGTGAAGAACACAAAATATCTATGTTTCCCATGGATTTTGAGGAGTTTTTGTGGGCAATAGGAGATGAAGTATCAGCGGAAACAATCAGGTACCTCTTAAAAAACAAAAAGCCTGCGGGAAATGTGATGCATAGAAACCTGATGCGCATCTTCAGACTGTACATGTTGATCGGCGGAATGCCGCAGGCAATAGAAACATATAGAGAGAAAAATAATCTGCAATTGGTAGATGAAACGAAGAGAGAAATTGTAGATTTATATGAAGAAGATTTTACAAAGATAGATGGAACCGGTCTTGCTGGTGATATTTATGATGCAATACCTGCGAATCTCAGCAGTAATGCTTCAAGATACATCTTGTCCAGTGCAAGAGAGGGGATTCGCTCTGAGAAGGTGAGAGAATTGATTCCGGATATGCTCAGTTCTTATACAGTAAATATTGCATATCATGCGAATAACCCTGCGGTAGGAATGTCACTGGAAAAGGATGCCGGACGATATAAACTGTTTACTTCCGATGCCGGTTTGTTTATCACTTTGGCATTTAAGGACAAAAACTACACGGAGAATATTATATATAATAAGCTGCTTTCGGATAAACTGGATACCAACTTAGGATATCTGTATGAAAATGTTGTAGCACAGATGCTGACAGCAAAAGGTAATAATTTGTTTTATTATACGATGGAAAGTGAAACCTCAAATCATTTGTATGAGATTGACTTTCTGACTTCGGTTGGAAATAAGATATGTCCGATCGAAGTGAAATCGGGTAACTATAGAACACATAAATCACTTGATGTATTTTGCGACAAGTTTAGTAATCGCATACATGATAAATATGTTGTTCATACCAAGGATTATAAATGGGAAAACGGAATTCATTATATTCCGGTGTATATGGTGCCGTTTTTATAAAGAAGCATTCCTTATCGTTCAACGAGATTTGAAATGAAAACACAACTATAATAAAATGACTTTAATTTAAACTGAAGTTTAGATTAAAGTCATTTTTGATGGAGGCGTTATGGAATATATACAGAGATACCAATCAGAAAGAAATTGACATGGTGATTGAAGAAGCCGGTATTGTTCATCCGGTGGAGATCAAAAAAGCAACGAATCCGGAAAAAAGGGTGGTAAAAGCCTTTAAAGTACTGGAAACGTCAAATAATACAATGGGAATGGGCGTTGTTATATGTATGACGGATACCGTATTTCCCATAGATGAAAATAATGCTATGATTCCATGTAATATATTGTGATAATTCAGTTGATTATTTCGTGAGATTGCTTTATCATAATAAAGTGTCGGAAGTTTCCGACAGACTGCCAGGCAGTCAGATTGTAATGAGGAGGTAATACCGAAATGTTAAAACAGTTATCTATTTATGCTGAGAATAAAAAAGGAGCCCTGCAGGCTATGACAAATGCACTGTATGAAGCAGGCATCAATATCTGGGGTTCTGTTACCAACGACGGTGCGGAGTACGGAATCAACCGCATGGTTGTCTCTGATCCAGACAAGGCAAAAGAGGTCCTCACAGAGAAGGGCTACCTCTGCCGTTTTGTGGATGTCCTGGCTGTAGAGATCGAGGATAAGCCCGGTGCACTGAATACCCTGCTGACAGCTCTCTTAGACAGCAATGTCAATGTGGACTATACCTACCTGTCTTTCAACCGTGATTCTTCCACCCCCGTCATGATCCTGCATACCGCAGATCCTGAGGAAGTGGAGATCTGCCTGAAGGCGAAAGGATTCAAGATGGTATAGCACCTGCGTCCATGCAAAATCAAAAATAAGAGTCATTTGTGGAAGCTTGCTTACGACAAATGACTCTTATTTTTCATTTTATACGGCGAAAGCCGCTACTGTCTTTTTGTATCTGCTTTTTTGAAAAATTCATCTATTGTATCAACTTTTAGGACAAGTTTGAACCATTCCGTCTGCTTCTCCGGATGGGTTTCGCGCCGAATGCTATTTATTTGGTCTTCAGAGAGTCTCCCTTTTTCTTCTAAAAGCGATATCACGCCGTCAGCCAGTCCCATGGCTTTTCCATAATCGAATTCAGCTTTGCAAATTAATTTTTGAATTTACAAGGTATAATAAAAATCCCTTGTTGTATTTTTCTCAAGAATCGGTATGATAGAAGCATGTGAGGAAATATTTATGTTCAACGTGGAAGAAGAATTAAAAAAGCTCCCCCGCAAGCCGGGAGTGTATATCATGCGGGATGACAAAGATGTCATTTTGTATGTCGGAAAGGCAATCAACCTGCACAACCGTGTAAGGTCTTATTTTCGTGAAAATATCGGCAGAGGTCCCGCCATTGACCAGATGGTGTCGCTGATCGCCCGTTTTGAATATATTGTGACGGATTCGGAACTGGAAGCACTGGTGCTGGAGAATAACCTGATCAAGGAGAATTCGCCGAAGTATAACACACTGTTAAAGGACGACAAGACCTATCCCTATATCAAGGTGACAGTGGGGGAGGATTATCCCAGGATCCTGTTTTCCCGGACCATGAAAAAGGATAAATCCCGCTATTTCGGTCCCTATACCAGTGCTGCGGCGGTGAAAGATACCATTGAACTGCTGAACAAGCTGTACCAGCTGCGTACCTGCAACCGGGTGCTGCCCAGGGATATAGGAATCGAGCGCCCCTGCCTGAACTATCATATCAAGCAGTGCCTGGCACCCTGTCAGGGGTATGTGAGCAAAGAGGAATATAGGCAGCAGGTGGCAGGTGCACTGGAATTTCTGAATGGTAATTACAATCCGATCCTGAAGGATCTGGAGGAGAAGATGAACAAAGCAGCGGAGGCTATGGAATTTGAGGATGCCGCCAGATACCGTGATCTGCTCTCCAGTGTACGACAGGTATCCCAGAAGCAGAAGATCACCGAGGGCGTCGGAGAAGATAAAGATATCCTGGCGCTGTACCAGGATGAGACGGAAGCGGTGGTACAGGTATTTTTTGTCCGGGACGGCAAGCTGATCGGCAGGGAACATTATTATATGACACATGTGCCGGAAAATAACAAACCGGCGATTTTACAGGATTTTGTAAAGCAGTTCTATGCTGGAACCCCATTTATCCCCAGAGAGCTTATGCTGCAATATGAGATCGAGGATGCGGAACTTATTGAGAAATGGCTGTCGGAGCGAAAAGGCAGTCGTGTCTACCTGAAGGTGCCTAAGATCGGCAGCAAGGAAAAACTGGTGGAGCTGGCAGCGCAGAACGCGAAGCTGATATTGTCCCAGGACAGGGAAAAGTTGAAACGTGAGGAAGGACGAACCATCGGTGCGGTGAAAGAGATCTCCGATCTGTTAAAGCTGCCGTTAACCGGCACTGCCCGGATGGAAGCCTATGATATCTCTAATATCAACGGTTTTGAAAATGTAGGATCCATGGTGGTCTATGAAAAAGGAAAACCGAAACGCAGCGATTATCGTAAATTCAAGATCAAAAGTGTCTCCGGTCCGGATGACTATGCCTGCATGCGGGAAGTACTGACGAGACGGTTCCGCCACGGTATGGAAGAGAGCAGAGAACTGGAAGAACAGGAAATGGATCAGGAGTACGGTAGCTTTACCAAGTTCCCGGATCTGATCCTCATGGACGGCGGCCGCGGACAGGTGAATATTGCGCTGTCCGTACTGGAAGAACTGGGAATCGACATTCCGGTCTGCGGTATGGTCAAGGATGACAACCACCGTACCAGAGGTCTGTATTATCATAATATCGAACTTCCGATCGACACCCATTCGGAAGGGTTCAAGCTGATCACCAGAATCCAGGACGAGGCTCACCGCTTTGCCATTGAGTATCACAGATCCCTGCGCAGTAAGACCCAGGTGAAATCTGTATTGGATGATATCCCCGGGGTGGGCCCCGCCAGACGAAAAGCCCTGATGCGGCACTTCAAGTCCTTAGAGGAAATCCGGCAGGCAACAGTGGAAGAACTGATGGAAATTCCCGAAATGAATGAGCGCACAGCACAGGAGATTGTAGCCTTTTTCGCTTCACAGAAGCGATCGCCTGTGGTACAATCATAAGTAATATGGTAACTTCAAAAGTTACAATACGATAATGAAGCGGGAACCTTCAAAAATGTGTACGGGGCGGGTTCTTCGCAGAAAGGTATGGAAATTAGTATGGCAAGTGTAAGTTTGACCCGTGTTATCGAAAAAATGAAACTGGAAAATCTCACACCGGAGATCGATGTGAAGCATGTGAAGATCACACAGCCGGATATCAACCGTCCGGCACTGCAGTTAGCCGGATATTTTGAGCATTTCGATGCCACCAGACTGCAGATTATCGGATTTGTGGAATATACTTATATGGAGGGGCTGACGGATGAGACCCGTAAGGAAGCATATGACAAGCTGATGTCTTATGATATTCCCTGCATTGTATTCAGCCGTGACCTGAAGCCGGATCCTATTTTCCTGGAGACAGCAATCCGACATGAAGTTCCTGTATTATCTACCAAGAAATCCACTTCCGATTTTATGTCAGAGATCATCCGCTGGCTGAATGTCAAGCTGGCTCCCTGTATCTCCGTACACGGCGTACTGGTGGATGTCTACGGCGAGGGTGTCCTGATCACCGGCGAGAGCGGCATCGGTAAGTCCGAGGCGGCTCTGGAGTTGATCAAGAGAGGACATCGTCTGGTAACCGATGATGTGGTAGAACTCCGCAAGGTCAGCGATGATACGCTGGTGGGTTCCGCACCGGATATCACAAAGCACTTCATTGAATTGCGTGGTATCGGCATCGTGGATGTCAAGGCTCTGTTCGGTGCATCTTCCGTAAAAGATACGCAGACGATCGATCTGGTCATCCGCCTGGAAGACTGGGATAAAGATAAAGAGTACGACAGACTGGGACTGGAAGAAAGTTACACCGAATATCTGGGAAATAAGGTAGTGTGCCACAACATTCCGATCCGTCCCGGACGTAATCTGGCGGTGATCTGTGAGACCGCAGCAGTTAACCATCGTCAGAAGAAGATGGGTTACAATGCTGCAAAGGAACTGTACACCCGTGTACAGAATTCCCTGGCAAAAAGACGTGAGGAGGACGAAGATGATGAGTAAGTATGCATTTGGAGTAGATGTGGGAGGAACCACAGTTAAATTAGGACTGTTCAATGACGAAGGACAGGTGCTGGACAAGTGGGAGATCCCTACGGTCAAGGATAACGGTGGAGAGAAAGTTCTGCCGGATATCGCAGCATCCATCAAAAATAAAATGCAGGAAAAGAACATCACCGCAGCAGATCTGGTAGGCGTGGGAATCGGCGCTCCAGGTGCGGTAAATGCCGATGGCTTCATGGTCAATGGTGCTGTTAATATCGGCTGGGGATCTTTTGACCTTGCTGAAACACTGAAAAAAGAACTGGATCTGGACGTTACCGTGAAAGCGGGCAACGATGCCAATGTTGCAGCCCTGGGCGAAATGTGGCAGGGCGGAGGTAAAGGCTATTCCAACCTGGTAGCCGTTACTTTAGGAACCGGTGTTGGCGGAGGTATCATCATTGACGGCAAAATCCTGACCGGAACCAACGGTGCAGGTGGTGAGATCGGACATATTCACATGGAAGATAATGAGACAGAAGTCTGCGGCTGCAAGAACAAGGGCTGTCTGGAGCAGTATGCATCTGCTACCGGAATTACCCGCCTGGCGAACAGACGCCTGGCAAAAGACGATGCACCCAGCATTCTGCGTGGCAGTGAGATCTCTGCCAAGACGGTATTCGATGCAGTTAAGGCAGGGGACAAAGTAGCGATCGAGATCGCAGAACAGTTCGGTGAATATCTTGGCAAGGGACTTGCAGCAGTAGCCAGCGTAGTTGATCCCCAGATTTTTGTCATTGGCGGTGGTGTATCCAAGGCCGGAGATATTTTATTCAAATACATAGAGCCTTCTTATAAGAGATGTGCTTTCGGCCCCTGCAAGCAGGCGAAATTCGCCCTGGCCAAGCTTGGAAATGATGCCGGAATCTACGGCGCTGCAGCACTGGTATTAAAGTAGGCCTGTTTGGAATAACTATAATAAAAAGAAAGAGCGGCCTGATATACATGATAAGTGCAACAGTGATAGAAGCATTAAAAGAAATCGTACCGGCAGAGAGGATTCTGTTTCAGGAACCCATGAAATTGCATACTACCTTCCGCATCGGCGGACCGGCGGATTGTCTGATCTATCTGGAAAATGAAGATCAGCTCTGCAGGATACAGAAGTATCTGCGACTGGTGGATGTCCCTTATACGGTGATCGGTAATGGGAGCAATCTGTTAGTAGACGATGGTGGCTACCGGGGTATCGTTCTGGTGATCGGAAAATATATGAGCAGGATCGAAGTGAAGGACACATGCCTGGAGGCAGAGGCGGGAGCCCTGATGAGCCAGGTAGCGAAGACCGCAAAAGAGAATGGTCTGACCGGACTGGAATTCGCAGCGGGAATCCCCGGCACTGTCGGCGGCGGAGCCGTGATGAATGCCGGAGCCTATGGCGGAGAGATGAGCCAGGTAGTGACTACTGTGACGGTAGTCAATCGTAACGGAGAGATCATGGAGCTGGATAACAGTACCATGGAGTATGGTTATCGTACCAGCGTCATCCAAAATCAGCCCTTTGTAGTCACGAAAGTGACTTTCCGGTTACAGCCAGGGGATCCGCAGGAGATAGCAGCTAAAATGGAAGAACTGGCGATCCGTCGCAGAGAGAAGCAGCCGCTGGAATATCCCAGCGCCGGTAGTACTTTTAAACGTCCCGAGGGACATTTTGCCGGACAACTGATCATGGAGGCGGGGCTTCGTGGATATTCCGTAGGAGGAGCCAAAGTGTCGGATAAGCATTGTGGTTTTATCATTAATACCGGCAATGCTACCGCAGAAGATGTAAAAGATGTGATCTGGGAAGTGCAGAGAAGGGTGAAGGAACGTTTTCACGTCGATCTGGAACCGGAGATCAAAATGCTGTAACTATTCAGAGCCATGTAAGGTTCTGAATAGTTACGATAGAATAACGAGGTGCATATGAGATTTGTAGTAGTAACAGGTATGAGTGGTGGCGGAAAAAGAACGGCATTAAAGCTTTTGGAAGATGCCGGATTTTACTGCGTGGATAATCTGCCGGTATCTCTGGTGGAAAAGTTCGTGGAACTGATTGCCATGCCCGGCAGTGAGATCAGTAAGGTAGCGTTAGGGCTGGATGTCCGTGCGGACCAGAATTTTACGGATGCCACCCGTATTTTGGAACAATTAAAGGAAAAAGGCTACAAATTCGAGATTTTGTTTATGGACTCCGATGATACTGCTCTGATAAAACGGTATAAAGAAACCAGACGTGTGCACCCTCTTGCCGCAGATGGCAGAGTGGAAGACGGCATTCATAAGGAACGTAAGATCTTAGAGACCATCCGCAAGAATTCAGATTATGTTATTGATACCTCCAACCTGCTGGTCAGAGAACTGAAGGAAGAGTTGGATCGTATTTTTGTTCAGAATGAAGAATACAATAGTCTTATGGTAACGGTTATGTCCTTCGGATTCAAGCACGGAATCCCCGCAGATGCAGATCTGGTATTTGATGTAAGATTCCTGCCGAATCCTTACTATATAGAAGATTTGAAGCCAAAGACCGGTAATGACAAAGAGGTACAGGATTATGTGTGCAGCTTTCCGGAGACCGGAGTTTTCCTGGACAAGCTGACGGACATGATTCAGTTTTTGATCCCGAACTATGTTAAAGAGGGAAAATACCGGCTGGTGATCGCCATCGGCTGTACCGGTGGCAAACACCGAAGCGTTACTCTGGCGAACAAGTTGTATGAACGTATGAAGGCAGAAGGTCATTATGGTATTAAATTATACCATCGTGATGTGCCCAGAGAAGGAATCTAACATGTCATTTTCGAGTGAGGTAAAGGAAGAACTGGCGAAGAGAATCAGCCCGGCAAGACATTGCCAGATCGCAGAGCTTGCAGCGATCATGCACTTTAGTGGTCAATACGGACGCTCTGCAGAGGGAGATTTTATGATCGGTTTCCAGACGGAAAACGAGGCGGTTGTCAGAAAAGGCTTTACATTATTGAAAAAAACATATAATATAGATACTGATGTTAAAATCAGCGAGGAACAAATGTGCAGTGTGATTGACAAGATCGGAGATCTGTCGGAGCCTGTAAGTCCCCTGCTGATTAAAAATTCCTGCTGTCAAAGAGCATTTTTAAGAGGAGCTTTTCTCTGCATTGGTTCTATGAGCGACCCGCAGAAGAGTTATCACCTGGAATTTGTATGCACTGATGAGGACAAAGCGAGACAACTACAGAGTGTGATACAGGGATTTGATATAGAAGCCAAGATCGTGCTTCGGAAGAAGTATTACGTTGTCTATCTGAAGGAAGGATCCGGCATTGTGGACCTTCTGAATGTATGTGAGGCACCCGTTGCCTTAATGAAACTGGAGAATTTAAGAATTGTAAAGGAAATGCGCAATTCCGTAAATCGAAGAGTAAATTGTGAGACCGCCAACATTACGAAGACCGTAAATGCGGCGACCAGACAGATAGAGGATATTATTTATATCCGGGATCACTACGGACTGGAAAATCTGCCGGAACCTTTGAGCCAGATGGCGGAAGCCAGACTGGAGAATCCGGATGCTCCGCTGAAGGAACTGGGAGAATACCTGGATCCGCCCGTGGGAAAGTCCGGTGTGAACCACAGATTACGCAAACTCAGTGAATTAGCAGATAGGATCAGGACGTAAAAGAGGAGGAAAATTATGACAAAAAGGAGCATTAAGGTCAGACTGGAAGACGGTCTGGACGCAAGACCGGTGGCACTGTTAGTACAGGAGGCCAGCAAGTACGAAAGCAACATTTACATTGAAGTAGACGATAAGCGGATCAATGCCAAGAGCATCATGGGCATGATGAGCCTGGGACTTTGCGCAGGCGAAGAGCTTACGGTAGCTGCAGAGGGTGCAGATGAGCAGACCGCTGTGGACAACATTGAGAAGTTTTTAAGCGGTCAGGTGGCTTAAGAACATAGTATGACGAGGAGCGGGGCTGATAGAGAATTCTGTTAGTCCCGTTTTGCATATTTTGAGGATAGTGTTTATGAAGAAGATGTTATTTATCTATAATCCGAAAGCCGGAAAGGCACAGATCCGCAACAAACTGGCAGATATTCTGGATGTATTTACCAGAGGCGGTTATGAGATCACAATCTATCCAACACAGAAAAGAGAAGATGCCATGGAGAAGACCATGACGCGTGACAGGGATTACGATATCGTAGTCTGCAGTGGTGGAGACGGTACTTTGGATGAAGTGGTCACCGGTATGATCCGCAGTGACTTCCGTACACCCATCGGTTATATTCCGGCAGGAAGCACGAACGACTTCGGGGGAAGTCTGGGATTACCGAAAAATATGGTGCGCGCAGCGGAAAGTATTGTAAACGGGAATAATTTTGCCTGTGATGTGGGAGCCTTTAACGAGGATATATTCGTCTATATTGCAGCGTTCGGATTGTTCACGGATGTTTCCTATGAGACCGGACAGGATATGAAAAATGTACTGGGTCATATGGCATATCTGCTGGAAGGCATGAAGCGTCTGCCGGCGATCCGTTCTTACCCCATGAGGATCAACTATGAGGATACGACGATAGTGGATGATTTTATCTTCGGCATGGTGACGAATTCCGTGTCCGTAGGCGGATTCAAGCGGATCACCGGTAAAAATGTCAAACTGGATGACGGTGTATTTGAAGTGACACTGATCAAGCGCCCGAGGAATCCCATGGAGCTGAACAATATTATGGTTTCGCTGTTGAATCGTGACATTGACACCAATGCCATGTATTGCTTCAGGACTTCCAGGCTGGAGATTACGTCTACCGAGCCACTGCCCTGGACGCTGGACGGAGAATACGGCGGAACCCATACGAAAGTAGTGATCGAGAATATCTGCAGGGGCATGGATATTCGTGTGGAATAGAATAAATCATAAAATTTGGTAAAAATTTAACAATAAGCTGTTCCCTTTTTGCTAGAGTTGTGTTATAGTTTGGGTAGTCACAAAGTGATTATTCGAAATGTGTTTCCCGTGTGCATTTAGGAATGGATTACATTTCGTATATCCTAACAAGAATGAGTATATAAAATGGAGGTATTAAAATGTTAGTATCCGCAACAGAAATGCTCAAAAAAGCAAAAGCAGGCCACTATGCAGTAGGTCAGTTCAACATCAACAATCTGGAGTGGACAAAGTCCATCCTGCTCACCGCTAAGGAACTTCGTTCTCCTGTTATCCTGGGTGTATCCGAGGGTGCCGGCAAATACATGGGCGGTTATGATGTAGTCGTTGGTATGGTAAACGGACTGTTAAAGGATCTGGACATTGATGTTCCCGTTGCTCTGCATCTGGATCATGGCTCTTTCGAAGGCTGCTATAAGTGTATTGAAGCAGGTTTCTCTTCCATCATGTTTGATGGTTCTCATTATCCTATCGCTGAGAACGTAGAGAAGACCACTGAGCTGGTTAAGGCTGCTCACAGCAAGGGACTTTCCATCGAGGCAGAAGTTGGTTCTATCGGTGGTGAGGAAGACGGCGTTATCGGTATGGGCGAGTGCGCTGACCCTAAGGAGTGTAAGTCTATCGCTGATCTGGGAGTTGATTTCCTGGCAGCAGGTATTGGTAACATCCATGGTAAATACCCCGCTAACTGGAAGGGCTTAAGCTTCGAAACTCTGGCAGCTGTACAGGAGCTGACCGGTGAGCTTCCTCTGGTTCTGCACGGTGGTACCGGTATCCCCGCAGATCAGATCAAGAAGGCAATCGACCTGGGCGTATCCAAGATCAACGTTAACACCGAGTGCCAGCTGGCATTTGCTGATGCTACCCGTAAGTACATCGAGGCTGGTAAGGATCTCGAAGGCAAGGGCTTCGACCCTCGTAAGCTGTTAGCTCCCGGTGCAGAAGCTATCAAGGCTACTGTTAAGGAGAAGATGGAACTGTTCGGATCTGTTGGTAAGGCTGAATAATTTTGACATAATAAAAATCTCTCGCAGTGATGCGGGAGATTTTTTTGCAAAAAAAAAACTATCCGGCGTAGTGTTCTACCGCGATAGCTGTAATTTTACCCCTAGAAAGGGAGGATGCCAAGGATTCTGATCCTTGGCATTTATTATGAAAAAGTTTTTTAAACAAGAAACTGTTGTGTGCTACTTTGTTTGTTTCTATGGTTATAGTATATGAAACAGAAATGTCCAAAACATGTTGTGGAATTGAAGATTCCTTGAAGAATTTGTAAACAAAATATGAACAACTATTCAGAGGGAAATAAATAAGCACTACTGTACGTCGAATACTTGTATTCGTAAGAACAGCAGCGCTTATTTATTTAACGAAGTAACCACATGAGCAAAAGTAAAGCATCGAAGATGCGATTTTGCGAATGGGGTTCTGAATAGTTGAACTGAGCGGTTGGTTTATCGATCCAGCCTGTTAGGCTCGGGATAGGTCTCACCGAAGGTATCTACGGTAACGCTTTCCATTACCTGATCCTCCAGGGGACGATCGCTGTAATCAGTAGCGGTCTCGGCAATCTTATTTACTACATCCATACCCTCGATGACTTTGCCGAAAGCAGCGTAAGAACCATCCAGATGAGGGCTGGTCTTATGCATGATGAAGAACTGGCTGCCTGCGGAATCGGGATGCATAGCTCTGGCCATGGACAGAACGCCTTCGGTATGCTTCAGATCGTTGCTTACGCCGTTAGCAGCGAATTCACCCTTGATGCTGTAGCCGGGGCCACCACATCCGGTGCCGTCAGGACATCCACCCTGGATCATGAAACCGCGGATCACACGGTGGAAGATCAGACCGTCATAGAAATGCTTGTTGATTAGACTGATAAAATTGTTAACGGATTCGGGTGCAATTTCGGGATAAAGCTCGCATTTGATCACACCGCCATCCTTCATAGTAATAGTAACAATAGGATTCTTTGCCATAATAATTTCCTTTCTTCCTTTTTCAACAGAAATAGAATAAAATATAAATATTATTGTAATGGATTCCCAGGAAAACGTAAAGAGGAGAATTGCCGCAGATGGATTTTTTAAAGCAGGTATCAATAGAAATTTATCCGGAAGGTGCATCGGACGAGGAACGAGTGAGCTACCGTAAAAAATATGACGCGCAAATGCAGGCACTGCTGGATGCGATTCGTAGACAGAGACAGGAAAGAGAATTTTCCAAACAAAGAAATGGGCAGGGAAAACTCTGGATCGTAGATAATGGCACACGTGCGCAGGAACTCTTGGAGCAGGGCTGTCCGGTGCTTGCCTGGCTCCATGAGGACAACAGGAATCAGGATTTTAGCGGTGTCCGTTATGCCTGCGAAAATATCAGTGAACTGGATTTTGATTATCTGGAGAAGGTCTATCGCAGATATATGGGGATCCCCTGGGATATTCTGACGACAGACCGCTGCCTCGTGCGGGAGACCTCTGCGGAGGATCTGGATGCTCTCTACGAGATCTATGCGGAGCCTTCCGTGACGCAGTATACGGAGGGGTTGTATCCGGAACGGGAACAGGAAGAAGCTTATTTGAAAGACTATACGGAAAATATGTATTACTTTTATAATTACGGAGTCTGGACGATCTGTGATAAAACCACCGGGCAGGTCATCGGCAGAGCGGGATTTTCCAACCGCGAGGGTCATGAGGATCCGGAACTGGGGTTTGTCATCGGAGTCCCGTGGCAAAAGAAAGGACTGGCAACGGAAGTTTGTACGGCATTATTGCAATATGGAAAAGAGGAACTGGGCTTCGACCGGGTGCAGATGCTGGTGATGCCGGAGAATAGGGTGTCGCTGCGACTGGCTGAAAAACTGGGGTTCCACAGGCAGGATCGAATGACATTGGAAGGAATCATACATGAACGGCTTCTGCTGGAACTGTAAAAATATAAAGAAATTATAAAAAACCGGTTGACACTCTAAAACCACGGTGCTATACTCTCAACATAGCAAAGGCGCTACAGAATAAAACTGTAGCGCCCTTTTTGTTTGGCAGTATCACAACGCGCGTGACCGGACAAAAATAGCGTAAGGGTATGTGGAAAACAGTTTAACTGCTATACCCTAAGAATGCGATGCAATGGGGCTTCGAAGGATGAGACCATAGTATCGCATATTTTTTTACACCGGTGAAGTATGGTGGAAGATATTTCACAAAGAGTGAGGAGGAAAATGTTATGACAGAAGAAATCTTAAGCGCAGTAGACGGTCAATTATTTGCAGTCTGGTTTCTGATCGGTGCGGCCCTGGTGTTCTGGATGCAGGCAGGATTCGCAATGGTGGAGACCGGATTTACCAGAGCCAAGAATGCCGGTAATATCCTGATGAAGAATCTGATGGATTTCTGTATCGGTACTGTAGTGTTTATTCTGATCGGCTTTGGATTGTTACTTGGTGAAGATGTAGTAGGTCTGATCGGTAAGCCGGGACTGGATATCTTTACCTCCTATGAGAATTTTGATTATTCAAATTTCGTATTTAACCTGGTGTTCTGTGCTACCACAGCTACCATCGTATCCGGTGCTATGGCAGAGAGAACTAAGTTCTTATCCTATTGTATTTACTCCGGTGTGATCTCCGCATTGATCTATCCCATCGAAGCTCACTGGATCTGGGGCGGCGGCTGGCTGGCACAGCTTGGTTTCCATGATTTCGCAGGATCCTGTGCGATCCACATGGTAGGTGGTATTTCCGCTCTGATCGGTGCAAAACTGTTAGGACCCCGTATCGGTAAGTTCGATAAGGATAAGAGTGGTAAGATTGTAAAAGTAAATGCATTCCCCGGACATAACCTTCCGATCGGATGTCTCGGTGTATTCATTCTGTGGCTTGGCTGGTATGGATTCAACGGTGCTGCCTGTACTTCCGTAGAGCAGTTAGGCTCCGTATTCCTTACCACTACCGTAGCTCCCGCAGTTGCAACCGTAGTCTGCATGATTTTTACCTGGATCAAGTATGGCAAACCCGATGTATCTATGTGCCTGAATGCATCTTTGGCAGGTCTGGTAGCAATTACTGCTCCCTGTGATGTGACCGACTGCTTCGGTGCTATCGTAATCGGTGTTGTTGCAGGACTTCTGGTAGTATTCGGTGTATGGCTTCTGGATTACAAGTTACATATTGATGATCCCGTAGGTGCAGTTGCAGTACATTGCCTGAACGGTATCTGGGGTACCATTGCAACCGGTCTGTTTGCAACCACTTCCGCACCCGGTAACGACAGTATTGTAGGTCTGTTCTATGGCGGCGGATTCAAGCAGCTTGGTTTACAGCTGTTAGGTTTTGTAAGTGTAGCAGCATGGACTGCAGTAACCATTACCATTGCATTCCTGATCATCAAGGCAACCGTTGGCTTACGCGTATCTGAGGAAGAGGAAATTGTAGGTCTGGATTCCTGCGAGCATGGTCTTCCTTCCGCATATGCAGGCTTCAGCATTATGGATATTTCCAACACTATGACCATGGAGGTAAATGAAAATACCAGCCTTGGTGTAAGTGATTATGACGCAGCTTCCGCAACCATGAAGGAAGCAGCAGTAAAGGTAGAGACAGTTCCGGCAGCAATTCCCGCAACCGGAATCTACAAAGTAGTGGTTATTGCAAAGCTTGCCCGGTTCGAAGTACTGAAGAAAGCACTGAACGATCTGGGTGTTACCGGTATGACCATGACACAGGTCATGGGCTGTGGCGTACAGAAGGGCGCCGGCGAGATGTATCGTGGTGTTGAAATGGATGCGACCCTGCTTCCCAAGGTGAAGGTAGAAGTCGTAGTCAGCAAGATCCCAGTAGCAACTGTGATCGAGGCTGCCAAGAAAGCTCTGTACACCGGCCATATCGGCGATGGCAAGATCTTCGTATACAACGTTGACAAGGTAGTAAAGGTTCGTACCGGCGAAGAAGACTTCGCAGCTCTGCAAGATGTCGAGTAACTTAACTTAGCTTTTATCTAATCCCTCAATTTGGTATATACAGAGTGCTGTGCCCGGATGCTGCGACTCATCCGGGTGCAGACAAGGACCCCGGGTGCTTCCACCACCCGGGTTTTTTCCTGCCCTTGGCGGTGGATAAGATTGCCCTCTTGAAAAGGTTTGGTGGAAATGATACTATCATCGTAGAAGTACAGATTTTCAAAGGGTATGATTTATATGGAAGAAAATACAAAGAAAACACAAGAGCAGACAGAAAATGTTATAGGGAAAGAGAACAAAATCGTAACGGGAGTCATCTGGCAGCAGCTGCTCCTGTTCTTTTTCCCTATTTTGTTCGGGACCTTTTTTCAACAATTATATAATGCTGCAGATGCGGTGATCGTAGGGCGCTTTGTCGGAAAAGAAGCTTTGTCGGCGGTAGGTGGCGGCACCGGTACGCTGATCCAGCTGCTGGTGGGATTTTTCGTGGGATTGTCCAGCGGTGCCACAGTCATTATCTCTCAGTATTATGGGGCAAAACGTGCCGAGATGGTAGGCTATGCCGTACATACCTCCATTGCGTTCAGCCTGGTAGCGGGAGTCGGCATGATGATCGTGGGTATTACGGCGGCACCATGGGCACTGCGCGCGATGTCTACACCTGAGGATATTTTGGGACCGTCGACAACCTATATCCGAATCTATTTTCTGGGCGTTATCGGGAATCTGATCTACAACATGGGCGCAGGTATCCTGCGGGCTGTGGGGGATTCCAAGAGACCGCTGTATTTCCTGATCGTCAGCTGCCTGACCAATATTGTGCTGGACATTGTGTTTGTCATCGGACTGCATATGGGTGTGGCAGGTGCCGCACTTGCTACGATACTGTCGCAGGCACTCAGCGCTGTGCTGGTATTGTGGGTGCTGATGCGGACGAAAGATATGCAGCGTCTGGAACTGAGAAAGATCCGTTTTGATGGAAGAATGTTCCACAGGATCATCCGGATCGGACTTCCGGCGGGATTGCAGTCGGTAATGTATACATCGTCCAATATTCTGATCCAGTCCAGCGTGAATGCATTGGGAACGGATACGGTAGCGGCATGGACAGCATACAGCAAGATCGACAGCCTGTTCTGGATGATCGTCAATGCCTTTGGCATATCGATCACTACCTTTGTGGGACAGAATTATGGTGCGGGGAAAATGGATCGTGTACACAAGGGAGTCCGTACCTGTATGGGAATTACAGCCGGGGCAACCGTACTGTTGTCTGTGATCCTCTATAATTATGCATCGATCTGTTATCAACTGTTTACCACGGATGCTCAGGTGGTAGTGATCGGAGAACAGATTCTGCACTTTTTGGTACCCACATATTTTACCTATATTGCCATTGAGATTTTGTCCGGTACTCTGCGCGGTATCGGCGACAGCTGGCTTCCCATGATCATCTGCTGTCTGGGGATCTGCGCGCTGCGTGTGGTATGGATCCTGACAGCCGTACCTCTGAAAAATGACATTCTCACCATTGTATTCAGCTATCCGCTGACCTGGACGGTGACCAGTATCGCTTTTATTGTATATTACCTGTTTTTCAGCCGCCTGAAGACTGTGGGAAGTAAGAGATAATTCGTAAGATATTGCACTTTATTCTATATAATTCGCATAGAAATGGGATGAAAATAAATTTATAATAAAGAAATGAAGGAAAGAAAAGAAGGAGGTTATTTAAATGTATCAGGCAGATGAGAAAAGATATGAAGAAATGAAATACAACCGCTGTGGTGCAAGTGGATTGCAGCTTCCGGCAGTCTCCTTGGGACTGTGGCACAATTTTGGCTCCAATGGGAATTTTGACAACATGCTGGACATGTGTCACACTGCTTTTGATCACGGTATCACACACTTCGATCTGGCGAACAACTACGGACCGGTATACGGTGCGGCAGAAGAGAATTTCGGTCGTATTCTGAAAAAGGATCTGGGTGTATATCGTGATGAACTGGTGATTTCCACGAAAGCCGGTTATGATATGTGGCCCGGACCTTACGGCAACTGGGGCAGCAAAAAGTATCTCGTGGCCAGCCTGGATCAGAGCCTGAAGCGCATGGGACTGGATTATGTGGATATCTTCTACCATCACAGACCGGATCCCAATACACCGCTGGAGGAGACTGTTCGTGCACTGGACGGCATTGTCAGATCTGGTAAGGCATTGTATGTGGGAATTTCCAATTACAATAAAGAACAGACCATTGCAGCGGCAGAACTGTTCAAGGAGCTGGGCACTCCGTTCATTATCAACCAGAGAAAATATTCCATGTTTGTAAGAGATATTGAGAAGGATGGTCTGAAAGATTACGCGGCAGCTCACGGCATCGGTATCATTACCTTCAGCCCTCTGGCACAGGGACTTCTGACCGACCGTTATCTCCACGGTATTCCCGAGGACAGCCGTGTCCGTACCGACGGCAGGTTCCTGAAAGAAGCGGCGATCGTGGAAGAGACATTGAAGAAGGTACGTGCACTGAACGATCTGGCATCCCAGAGAGGACAGACCCTGGCACAGATGGCACTGTCCTGGATCTTAAGGGATGGGGATATTACCAGTGTTCTGATCGGAGCTTCCAAGCCTTCACAGATCCTGGATAATATTGGAATTGTACATGCAACCTCCTTCAGCGATGAAGAAAGACGTAAGATTGATGAGATTCTGGCATAAAAAAAGCCGGCGCCTGCAAGAATATTGCAGACGCCGGCTTTCACGTTATCTTCCGTAGAAAATCTGCGCGATCGGAGAGTCCGGGGACAGGATCACGGTTTTATTATCACCGGTCATGGAAGCCTTCAGAGCATCCAGACTTCTGACGAAGGAATAGAAATCCTGCTTGGATTCATCGGCATAGGCCTCTGACAGAATACGCATGTATTCCGCTTCTCCCTCCGCAATGAGAATTTCCGCGTTTTTATTGGCTTCCGACAGGAGCACGTTGACCTCCTTGTCCGTGGTATTGCGGATCTTCTGTGCCTCGGAACTTCCCTCTGCGGTATAGGTGGCGGAGATGTTTTCGCGTTCGGAGATCATGCGCTCGTACACAGCGGCTTTGTTGTCACTGGGCAGATCCAGCTGTTTGGTTTCGAAGGAGAGCAATTCAATACCGTATTGCTCGGTGGTGTTCCCAATGTTTTTCATGATGGCTGCCGCCAGCTCTCCGTCACGTCCGGAGATCACATCATTCTGAGTAGTGCTGCTGATGATGTTCTTGGTAGAGTTATATACGATGGTGTCCAGACGGCTCTCAGCGTTGGAGATGGAAGAGTTCAGGGTCTGGGCAAATTTCAGAGGATCGTTGATCTGCCATAAAATGTAACTGTCGCAGATCATGGTCTTTTTGTCACTGGTGATGACATCGGAGGAAGACAGATCATAGAGCAGGATCTCCTTTGGGAGCTTATCGACGCTCTGTACAAAAGGAATCTTAAAGGTAACACCTGCAGAACTCACTACATGGTCTACTTTACCGAACTGTCGGATCAGACTGTATTCGTTTTCGTTGGTAACGACAATGCTGGAGGATCCGATGATCAGCAGCACCAGTACCAATAGAATCAGAGATATATTTTTTAATTTTTTCATATTATTAAAACTGCCTTTCTGTAGACAATGATTATTGTGCGGTTTCAGAGGTACTGTTTTCCGTGGAAGAACCGGTTGTCGTACCTGTGAAAGATTCCAAAGGGTAGAAGGTCTGTGTATTGCCGTTGGGGCTTTCGATGACTACCTTGAGATCCGGCAGGACTTCTTCCATGGTCTCGTAGAACATACGCTGTTTGGTGACGGCCGGGTTCTTGATATATTCCTCGTACATAGCGTTAAAACGTGCAACCTGTGCAGTAGCCTCATTGATGCGCTCGGTCTTTTGTGCTTCGGCGTCCTTAATGATACCGTCTGCCTGTGCCTGCGCCAGAGGAAGCTGCTCATTGCGGTATTTGTTGGCATTGTTCAGAGCGGTTTCTTTTCCCTGCTTGGCGGTTTCTACGGCCTTGAAAGCCTCCATGACTTCGGAGGTAGGCGGCTCGGAATCCTGGATCGTGATATTCACCAGCTGAATACCGATATCCTGTTCGCTCAGACGCTCCAGAATCATTTCTTTAATAGCAGCCTGAATCTCATTTTTACCGGTGGTCAGTACGTCATCTACCGGATAGCTGCCGATGACAGTGCGGATACAGCTCTGGCTGATGTTACGCAGGATCAGCACAGGATCTTTGGAAGCATAGACTGCTTTTACCGGATCACTGAAACGATACTCTACGAAGAAATCGACGTTGACAAAATTATAGTCGGAAGTGATCATGAGAGAATCATCGGTTTCCGAAGAATTGGAATCTACATCATATCCCAGGGAAAATCCCTGAATGGTGGTATTGACCTTGCGGACCTGCTGGATGAACGGTATCTTAAAATGAAGTCCGGGATCCGTTACCGCTTTGGCCTGACCTAAAGTGATCAGAACAGCCTGCTCCTGTTCACGGATCTGGTAAGTGGAATTAAAAGTAAAAATAGCGATTACCAGAATCACAAGAATGGTGACTGGTACCTTCCACCAGCTTTTTTTCGATTTTGCTGCTTCCGCGGTGCCGGAACCTAAATCTTCAAAGCCGTTCTGGCGATTACGGAAGGAGTTGAATTTTTTCATAAATATGCTCCCTTCTGATTGTAATTCGTTTATTGGTTGTATACTTTACTATATGATGCCAGGGTCAAAAGGTCTAAACCCATATGAGCTTGCTCATAAGTGGGTGAAAGACCTTAGGACCCGCCCCGATATGAGCATAAAAGTGGGATGATAATCCCACGATATGCGAATATTGGGTAGGATTGTGGGAGTGCGTAGCACGGAACAATCCGTAGGCATCAAAGTCGGGGGCTTTTGACCCCGACATCACTATATTAAAGGATGAATGAAAGGAAGGCAATGGAAAGTTCTGCACGTTAAAGATGGTTAATGCCGGATTCTTATCAGTTGCAAAATCGTTCCGGTCGTAATATGATGAAAACATGTGGGATGAAAATCACCATATTTTTTAAACCACAATAGAAATTACAGTAGAAAAGGATGGAAAAGATGAAAGTATATACTTGTTTTCCCGGCGGAAAAGCCAAAGCATTGACCATGAGTTACGATGACGGTAAGGTACAGGACAGACGCCTGATCGACATTTTCAATAAATATGGTATCAAGGGAACGTTTAATCTGAATTACGGTCAGGTGGGAGAACGCCCCCGCATGACTTTTGAAGAGATGGAAGGGCTGTATGCGGGACATGAGATCGCAACACATACCATGACGCATCCCACCATCGAGAGATGTCCGTTAGTGGAAGTGGCACAGGAGCTTCTGGAGGATCGGAAAGGTCTGGAGAAATGGACAGGACAGATCGTCAGGGGACATGCGTATCCCAACGGTTCTTACAGCGAGGAGATCAAACAGCTGTATCGCCAGCTGGGCGTGGCTTATGCCAGAGTTGTAGAGACGGTTCCGGATTTTGCACTGCCAAAGGATCCGTTGGAGTGGCATGCTACCTGCCATCATAATGATCCGAAGCTGATGGAGTACGCGGAATTTTTTGCTGATTTCAAGAAAAGCCAGTACCTGAAGCTGATGTATGTCTGGGGGCACAGCTACGAGTTCGATAATAATGATAACTGGGATGTGATCGAGAACTTCTGTAAATACATGGGCGGCAGAGACGACATCTGGTATGCCACCAATATTGAGATCATTGATTATATGGATGCAGCGAAACGTTTACAGTTCTCTGCGGATTACGAAAAGGTATATAACCCCAATGCCTGCAGCGCATGGCTGCAGTTAAACAGTGACAAGTGCGTGGAGATCGAGGGCGGAACCCTGGTGGATCTGAATACATTGCTGTAAAAAGTTAAGCCGGATAGCGATGACTGTCCGGCAGGTGTGCTGGAGAATACACTGATGAAAACCATAAAACTTGCGGACAGACAGTAAGAAAGATAAGATAGTAAAGACCGGATGGGGAGCTTATTTTTTTGATAAGTTGTCGTGCAATTTATTAGAATGGAATTTTTGAAAGAGTCAGCACCTTGAATGGGCTGTCTCTTTCAATGTCACCTGTAATTGACAAACTGGAAGTTATGAACTCAAGCTCGTTACCAGTGACGAATATCTTTCTGTCTTATTTATAATATCTTCCTCAGTAACACCATAATAACTGTATAAATCTCTGGCTATTTTCTTAAACTTTTTCATTACCGCTTTATTTCCTGAATAAGACATTCCAAATATATTCCAAGTATAATCTATTTCCATTTCAAGAAAATTATCATTAATTTCTATTTTATACAAATGAAAATCCATAGGAATTATACTATCGGGCATTTCAGCAATCATTTCACTTCGAGTCTTTATTTTACCAAAATACTCTATAACAGATGCTTCATTAAAATAATCTGGTAATGGAATATCCTTCATTTCACCCAAAAGTTCTGGTTCATGTTGCAAAATCAAACTTTCTTTTAGGCATTTTATTTGTTCAATATATTCTCTATTGCCTGGAGCAGTTTCTGCCAATCCGTATTTTTCTTTTGCATACTGTACTGTTTCAGAAAGAGAATGCGGATTTGCAACTATTGTCTTCTCTACTTTTTTTCTCTTATATCTATATATGCTATTTTTGATCCTAACCTTTAATGGTTGCTTTTCTGAAGGGCCAGCTATAAAAATGCTTGTAGGACCATCTGCACCACCTATGATTGAAACCCCATTTTTACTTTTTTGTTCCATTCGTCTTTTCCTCACAACTCCTGATTTTTCGTTCTCTGCGACTTCCTAATAAACGGGAAGTTATGGCTTTAATTTTCTCCAAATAACCAGCTTTAGGACAATACATACGACCACCACAACAGCCACCATGGCACCATCCAACAGTAACTCTGTGTACCACGGTGCAGACTGCATGACATATAGATTTGAATAGGTTTTAAAATGCCAAAACTTATAAATTCCGAACCCAATGAAAACTCCTATGAATGAACCGATAACGATGTTTAAAAAACAATTCAACTTTCTCAGCATGACAGTGCACCCCTTTCCAAATTCTGATTTCTCAGTTTCAAAAACTTGAAGTTGTTCATTTTGTTTTATTCTTTCTTTTCTGCCATCGCTCAAACTCATCTTCTGTCATGATATCAGAAAATGCCTCGTATGAATTCCATGCGCCGTTCATTTTTTGTACAAAATACGTGATTCCTATGGCGACACCAACCATAGCAAAGAGAACAGCAACAATTATCAGCATTGTAAAAAGTCCCTCAGCAACACCACTGACAATACACTCTTCAATGCCTCTTGATAAACAAGTGAACAGTAGATTGATTCCCTGGCAAATCAAAGCTGTTCTGTTTAACTTTTGCCCAACTAAATCTGTTTGCCATAAAATAAAAAGCACCAGAAAAAAAGAGAGTATAATCCATATAAATATCACAAGCGACAAATTACGTACACCAACGGGAAGACCAGAAAATCGAATCATGATGTCTATAGCTGGATTATCTGAAATCTTCATTCCATAATTGATTCCACCAAATATACAAAAGTATAAATAACCAACGATATACAAAGTTGAAAATACTATCAATCGTTTCTTATTCTTTATTTTCAAATTTTATTCCTCCCAAAATTTCGATTTGTTTAACCTCTTAAAATCTTTTTCTTTACAAACATGGAAATTAACTCTGCTATAATTCCTAGGAGCAAATATCCAAACGCATATAAAATAAATGCTTTTTCTCCAATACTAAAGAACAGCCATGTCCCAAGCAAAAAGAATAGTGCTGTAATAATTGGTAGTGGCCAAAATATTTTTATGTCCTTGCCGGCGTATGCTCCGGAACAAATTGCATAAATAGGATTCACTGCAAAAAACAGAATGAAGCAAACTGCCATGCCGCCATCACCTTTTATGAATGTAACCGCAAGCCATGGAAACACCAACATAATTACTGCTGTCGCTAACATCCAAGGTATAATTTTTTTCATGTAATCCACCCCCTTGAGCATATATCGATTTATCTATTTGCATAATCAATCAAAATCTTCTTACAACTACTACAACGATAAGCTTCACAATGAGGGATTCCTCCTGAACCTTTACTCAATTCCAGATCGTCCGATTTTTTAATACGAAAAACTTTTGTCAGATTATCAACTGCAAAAGTAATGTCTCGTGAACTCATTAGGTATCCTCTAATCATTTCATCACCACAATATGGACATTTCATGCAGATTCACCTCCTATAAATTCCGATTTTGTATAACAGTAGTCTAACACATATAAATTATATTTTCTATATTGAGGTGTTGAAAAAATGGTTCATAGACATTACCTAAGATGTGTATTCATTGCCTTAAATGTACAACTACATGAAGTATAGACATTATAATATTTATAGACACAAGAACAAAATAATAACTTAACGTTTCTAAAAATATAAAAAGGCTCTCCAGATTATCTGAAAAGCCTCTTAGGATTGTATTTGAATTTGGACTACTTGATTTTCTAATTGCATACGTAATTCGTGAAATGTATAATTATACTGTCTTGATATTAGACACACAAAGGTAAATAGGGACAAATATAATAAGTTATGATGATATTGAAATAGAAACAGGTAAAAAATATATTTTACCTACAATAGCTAAAACCAGGATGGGAATATGTTATTATCATATCATGAATGTCTGGAAAAATATGGTACAGATTATCAAATTAAAAAAACATACAGGAAGGTCATCTATTTATAACAGAAAAGGGTCTCTATTCAGAGGATAGGTATGTGCCGGAATTAGAGATCATCATGAAAAAATATCCGAATGCAATACTGACACTTAACAGCGCATTTTATTATTATGGACTGACCGACACCATACCGGATCATTATTATGTCGCAACGCCCAAAAGTAATAAGAAAAATTGAAGATGTACGGGTGAAACAGATTTATGAGAACAGTAATGCTTTTGAAATGGGGAAGACAACGATAGAGTATGATGGAGTGGATTTATAAATGATTTCTATACGAAAGCAGATTGAGCAGGAAGAATATTGTTTTGATATTGCGTATGATGAAGGAGCCAGTCTGCTGATTAATTCTAATGAGTAAATGTTAAGTGAAAAACTACGGTCTTTATTAAAATTCGGAACATTTTCCACAAGATTTAAGGATATATACGAATTATGTTTCACTGTGTAACACCGTGCTGTCTCGTTGAATCAAATGTGGCAGGGCGGTATAGGTCTGGATCAGCATCTCCGGGTTCTGTATCTTTTTCAGCAGAGATGCTCCGGCACGGGTGCCAAGACTGTACATATCAATATCCACGACAGTCAGAGATGGTGTGATCAGAGGTGCATAAGGGTAATTGTCGAAGGAGACAATAGAAATGTCCTCCGGAATGCGCAGGCGGAACTGACGGATTGCCTGGATGACGCCGACGGCGATAAGACTGTTAAAGCACAGAATGCTGTCGGGAGGTTCCTGTCGTACTGCGAGGGAGACCTGCGAAGATTCCGGCTGGCAGAGGTGTTCCTGTTTACCTCTCCCGGAATCCCCTGCGTATTCTATGGGGATGAACTGGGAATGGACGGCAGCAGCGAGACAACACTGCGGGGGCCCATGCCCTGGGAAAAGGTGCAGGATGGAGAGGATGATTTCTTTTCCCGGCTGATTGCTATTCGTAAAGAACATGAGGAGCTGATCTATGGAGATTACACTCTGCGATATATGGATCATGACGGAGGATATATCTATCAGAGAACCTGGGGAGATCACAAGATTATAGTCTGTCTCAATAATGGCAGTACAACGATTGATCTGCGGGAGTATTTGGGAAAGGGCAGCGTGCTTTTGAGTGAATCCTATGAAGCAGGAAAGCTTGGAAGTATGGGATATGCGATTATAGAAGAAAAATAGAACAATAATAAGAGACCGGATGGTGAGCGATCGCTGTCCGGTTTTTTCGACTACATTTTACACAGAGTGTTGCTAGTTTTCGGTCGTGTTTTCCTGCGGGATATGGTAAAATAAAAAAAGACACAGATGGAGGGAAACCTATGGATAGAGATCCTTTTAAAGAATATATCAGACAGGTGGAACCAAATAAAAGAGATAAGGGATATGCCTGGAGTACGGCAATAGGACTGCAGGCGGTAGATGGATTAAAACCGTCAGACTATCTTCTGGAGACAGCAGTAAAAAATATCGATGGACTTATTACGCTGGAAGAAGCCGGAGATCTTTTAAATAGTTATTATCGGGAAAATCCGAAACAGAACCTGAATGACCGAACGGAGGAAGCAGACAAGGTTTCTGTGAGAATTGCACAGATTTTGTCGGAGAGAGCCTTTAGCTTTACACCGAATGAATATCTGTCGATTCATCGAAAGCTTTTTACCGGAATCTATAAACATGCAGGTAAAATCAGGGATTACAATATTACAAAAAAAGAATGGGTGCTGGATGGAGCATCGGTAGTATATGGGAGTGCTTCTGAACTTCGGGCAACGTTGGAATATGATTTTTCGGAAGAAAAAGCATTTAGCTATAAGGGACTGAACATAGGGGAAATGATCAGGCATCTAGCGGTATTTGTCTCCAGACTGTGGCAGATCCATGCTTTTGCAGAAGGAAATACCAGAACTACGGCAGTGTTTTTCATTAAGTATATCCGAACGTTGGGCTTTGAAGCCAGTAATGATATATTTGCAGAAAACGCATGGTATTTTCGCAATGCATTGGTCAGGGCGAATTATAATGATCTAAAAATGGGGGTTCATGAAACAACGGAGTATTTGGAACTTTTTTTGCGTAATCTGCTTCTAGGAGAGAAAAATGAACTCCGTAACCGGGATATGCATATCAGTGGGATTTTTTCCAAGGCGGAAAAAGCGGACATTCAAGAAGAAAAAGTGGACATTCAAGAAGAAAAAGCGGACATTTGTATAAAATTACAACAACGTTTACCGCAAATTACGGAAAAAACGTTAAATAATATTATTTTATTATGGGAAAAATGTGGCACCACAGAAATTTTCGGAAGAAGCATTGTGGAAACAGTAACGGGATTAAAGTCATCCAGAGCCTCAGAACTATTGAAATTACTGGTGGAATCGGAAATTATTGAACCTGTAAAAGGATACGGAAAAGGAAAATACAAATTTTTATAGAAATATAAAATACAGAAAGGCAGGGCGAGGTTATGAAGGATTATGATGTGATCATTATCGGCGCCGGAGTCAGTGGATGCGCCATCGCCAGGGAACTGACGAAGGGAAAGCGGAGGATCGTTGTACTGGAGGCGAAAAGTGATGTCTGCGAAGGTACTTCCAAGGCAAACAGCGGCATTGTGCATGCGGGGTATGATGCGGTGCCGGGAACCCTTAAGGCAAAATTAAATGTCCGGGGCAACGAAATGATGGAGGAACTGTCGAAGAAGCTGGACTTCCCGTTTCGCAGGAACGGTTCCCTGGTACTGTGTTTTGAAGAAGACGGCATGCCCGGACTGGAAGAACTGTACAGACGTGGCATAGAGAATGGGGTCAAGGAATTGAAGCTTCTGTCTCCGGAGGAAGTATGGGCTATGGAGCCGGCGGTTTCCCGGAATATCGTGGGAGCATTGTATGCACCCACCGGCGGCATCGTATGTCCTTTCGGACTGAACATTGCGCTGGCAGAAAATGCGGCGGAAAACGGCGTAGAGTTCTATCGTGACCACAAGGTGACAGCCATCGTGGAACAGAGACCGGTATGGACTGAGAACCCGCCTGCGAAGGAAGGACGGATGTATCAGGTGCAGGTGGATGGTGAGATATTCGAGGCTCCCATCGTCATCAATGCGGCAGGTGTCTATGCGGATGAAATCCACAACATGATCTGTGAAGAGAAGATCCGTATTGTGCCTCGCAGAGGTGAGTATCGTCTGATGGACAAAAATTGTGGTGATCTGGTAAATTCCACTATTTTCCAACAGCCCTCCAAAATGGGTAAAGGTATCCTTGTAACTCCTACTGTCCATGGCAATCTGCTGGTAGGTCCGACAGCGGAGGATATTCCGGATAAGCAGGATGTGGACACCACGGCAGAGGGACTGGCGAAGGTTTTGAACCTGGGAAGCAACAGCGTGGATGCCCTGGACGGCAGACAGACGATCACTTCTTTTGCTGGATTGCGTGCTCATCTGGTGCACGAAGATCCTGCGGAAAAATCGGATTTCCTCATCGAAGAGGCAGCAGGGCATCCCGGGTTCATCGATGTGGCGGGTATTGAATCACCGGGACTGACCAGTGCACCGGCGATCGGTGAGTATGTGGCACAGATTGTTGAAAATATTTATCCTGCAGAACGTAAAGCGGATTTTGTTGACACCAGAAAAGGAATCCCCAGCATGGCACTTGCCACGGAAGAGGAGAGAGAAGCCCTGATCCGGGAAAATCCCGCGTTTGCCAATGTGATCTGCCGTTGTGAACTGGTAACGGAGGGAGAGATTCTGTCAGCCATTCACCGCCTGGTGGGAGCGACGACATTGGATGGTGTCAAACGCCGCACCAGAGCCGGAATGGGTAGATGCCAGGCGGGATTCTGTTCCCCGAAGACATTGGAAATCCTGTCGAGAGAACTGCATCTCGATCCGGCACAGATCACTAAGGAAGGAACCGGCTCAGAGATTCTGACCGGTAAAAATAAAGACACCGCACCCGGAGAGGGCGGAACATGGAAGAGGACACAGGAACCTGGCGGAAAGGAGGCACTCCATGAGTAAACGTACAGAAGACATCGTCATCATCGGAGGAGGTCCCGCGGGACTGGCAGCAGCGTTGTCTGCGAGAAAGGCCGGCTGTGAAAAAGTACTGATCTTAGAGCGTGACAGAGAACTGGGAGGCATTCTGAACCAGTGTATCCACAACGGTTTCGGACTGCATACTTTTAAAGAGGAGCTAACCGGACCGGAATACGCGGAACGCTATATTGACATGGCAGAAGAAGCAAAAATCCCTTATCTGCTGAATACTATGGTAACAAATATTTCCCTGCGCTCCGATGGACGCAAGAAAGTCACCGCCATGAACAAAGAGGACGGCCTGTTGGAGATCGAGACAGAGACCGTGATCCTGGCGATGGGATGCAGAGAGCGTTCCCGTGGTGCGTTAAATATCCCCGGCAGCAGACCGGCAGGCATCTACAGCGCCGGAACTGCGCAGTATTATGTAAACATCCGCGGACGTATGCCGGGTAAGAATGTAGTCATCCTCGGCTCCGGTGATATTGGACTCATCATGGCGAGACGTATGGTGTTAGAAGGCGCCAAGGTGCAGTGCGTGGCGGAGCTTCGTCCCCAGAGCGGTGGACTGAAGCGTAACATTGTCCAGTGCCTGGATGATTTCAACATCCCTCTGTATCTGAATACTACCGTGGCACAGATTCACGGCAGAGACCGTGTGGAGGGAGTGACCCTGACAAAAGTGGACGATAATGGGAAACCCATCCCCGGATCCGAGTGGGAGGTTCCCTGCGATACTCTGTTGTTATCCTGCGGGCTGATCCCGGAGAACGAACTGACCAGAGGCTTAGGAGCGGATATGGACGGCAAGACCGGAGGACCGGTAGTGGGAGAGAATCTGGAGTGCAGTATCCCCGGAGTCTTCGCCTGTGGCAATGTGCTCCACGTCCATGAATTGGTAGACCATGTATCCGCAGAAGCGGAAAAGGCTGGAGACTACGCAGTGGAATATATCCGACAGAAAAGAGGGTGAGACGATGGCAGAGAAGAATACAACACAAAAAGAATTGACCTGCATCTGCTGTCCGGTAGGGTGTGCTCTGACCGTGACTATCGCAGATGACGGTAGTGTCACAGTGACCGGTAACCGTTGTCCCAGAGGCGCAGCCTACGGAGAGAAGGAAGTAACCAACCCTACGCGTATTGTGACATCCACTGTACGCGTGGCAGGATATCCGGATGCTGTGGTATCCGTGAAGACCGCATCGGATATTCCGAAAGGGAAGATTGACGACTGCATGAAAGCTCTGGCAGATGTCACAGTAGCGGCACCCATCCAGGTAGGAGATATCATCTTGGAAAATGTGGCTGACACAGGTGTCAATATAGTGGCAACCCGGTCGCTTCGGGGATAACAGAAGATATCATATAATTAGAGCAATGACCACATATCCCAACGGCTTCCGCAAATTTATCTGAGTGGGATATGTGTCAATTGTGATGAAATGAACAACGGGAGGTTACATAACAGAATGGGAGATATACAGAACACACAGAAGAAAACATACATCATGGCACTGGATCAGGGTACCACCAGTTCCCGCTGCATCCTGTTTGATAAGCAGGGAAACATCTGCTCCATGGCACAGAAGGAATTCACACAGATCTATCCCCAGCCCGGCTGGGTAGAACATAACCCCATGGAGATCTGGTCCTCCCAGCTGGGAGTGGCGATCGAGAGCATGGCAGTCCTGGGTATCACCGATGACCAGATTGAGGCTATCGGTATCACGAACCAGCGTGAGACGACGATCCTCTGGGATAAAAATACCGGAGAACCGGTATACAATGCCATTGTATGGCAGTGCCGCCGGACTTCCGATATGATCGAGGAATTGAAAAAAGATGGTTTTGACAAAAACATCCGGGAGAAGACCGGACTGATCCCCGATGCCTACTTCAGTGCATCGAAGATCGCCTGGATTCTGAATAATGTTCCCGGAGCCAGAGAACGCGCAGAGAGAGGAGAGTTACTCTTCGGTACGGTGGATACCTGGCTGATCTGGAATCTGACCAAGGGCGCCGTACATGTGACGGATTATACCAATGCTTCCCGAACCATGCTTTTCGATATTCATAACCTCTGCTGGGATCAGGAAATCCTGAAGCGCTTCAACATCCCGGAGAGTCTGTTGCCGAAGGTGTGCTGTTCCAGTGAGATCTACGGCAAGACCGACGCGTCCGTTCTGGGCGGCGAGATTCCTATTGCCGGTGCGGCGGGAGACCAGCAGGCGGCGCTGTTCGGACAGTGCTGCTTTGAGCAGGGAGAAGTGAAAAACACTTACGGAACCGGCTGCTTCTTATTAATGAACACCGGACACGAAGCCATTACTTCCCGTTCCGGTCTGCTGACCACCATTGCCGCCAGTACGAGCAAAAACGTAGAGTATGCCCTGGAGGGCAGCGTGTTCGTGGCCGGTGCCGGGATCCAGTGGCTTCGTGACAGTATGCGTATGCTTAAGACCTCCGCACAGTCCCAGGAGTATGCGGAGCATGTACCGGATACCGCAGGGGTCTATATCGTTCCGGCATTTGCAGGCATGGGAGCCCCCTACTGGGATCAATATGCCAGAGGTACGATCGTTGGCATTACCAGAGGCTGTACCAAGGAGCATTTCATCCGCGCCACGCTGGAATCCATTGCATACCAGACCGCAGATGTGCTGGAAGCCATGGAGAAGGACAGCGGCATTGATTTAAAGAGCCTGAAAGTGGACGGCGGTGCCAGTGCCAATGACTTCCTTATGCAGTTCCAGGCGGACATCGTCAACACCCAGGTACGCCGTCCGGCATGTATCGAGACGACGGCTCTGGGAGCGGCTTATCTGGCAGGACTTGCGGTAGGCTATTGGAAGAATCGTGATGAGATCCGTGAGAACTGGCAGATCGGAGCTTCTTTTGTACCGCAGATGGAGGAACAACAACGGCGACAGTTATTAAAGGGCTGGCATCGTGCAGTGAAATGTGCTCTTGCATGGGCAGAGGATGAGGTATAAATTATATGATGCCAGGGTCAAAAGGTCTAAGCCCACATGAGCTTGCTCATAGGTGGGTGAAAGACCTTAGGACCCGCCCCGATATGAGCATAAAAGTGGGATGATAATCCCACGATATGCGAATATTGGGTAGGATTGTGGGAGTGCGTAGCACGGAGCAATCCGCAGGCATCAAAGTCGGGGGCTTTTGCCCCCGACATCATTTAATTCAAAAATATACATATCAAAAGATCTTTTTGCTGCCCTCAGATCTTTCTCACCGTGCAGTGTCCACGCTGCCACCGGTGCATGAAACAGCTTTTTATTTACCAAAAATCCCGGATTTTTCCGGTCTGCCCATTTATAAGAAATAAAATCCGGTCTGCACATACAGTTGCTCAGTAAATATTTTACGCAGAATCTTAATGCATAATGCGTTGTATCCGGCTTCCTGGTAAGATTTTCAGAAAGCTGTCCGCGGGGAATCTCATTTCTGTGCTTTTTCATCCACCGCAGCACCAGACTGTTAAAAGACTGGACCATATATTTCCCTCTGTATCCCTGCAGTTCTTCATCCAGCCTCCGGCAGACTTCTGTATCTGCACTCGGGAGCTTTACTTCTATCAGAAGAGGAACTTTTCCATCAACCAGCCGAAGAACTTCTGAAAGAAGCGGGATCTTTTCCCCGGTTCTGCTTAACCGGTAAGTTCTCATACGGGCATAATCCGTCTCTTCCACTTTTCCTTTTTCTCCGCATATTCTTCTGAAATCATCATCATGAAAGACAACCAGCTTTCCATCTTTTGTAAGATGCACATCCAGCTCAATCCCATAGCCGGCTTCTATCGCCGCCTGAAACGCCGGGATCGAATTTTCCGGGATTCCCTTTTTTATGTCATGCAGCCCCCGATGAGCCCATTTCACTCCAAAAAACGGATGTACCCTGCGTCTCCCCGACAATCTCGGTGCGAGCAAATACAGCAGAATTACATTTCCCAAAAGTAAAACCAACAGAACGATCAAGATCCCTTTCATCATAACCACCATTACTCCTTATTCTGTAATGAATCTTATTTTTTCTTCCATCAACCGTACTTTCATTTCATTTCTTAAAAAGATTGGCTCACCGTCTGTATGTATCGGCAGTGTACTGCCTGTAGAAACTTCTGCACTGCGACATTGAAGGATCGTAACGCCACGGAACTTTGTATGCTTTCCAAAGAATGCCGTCGGCAACAGACACAGAATCTTCTTTTTGGAGAGATCTGCTGCCACCATGATATCCAGCTTTCCGTCAGACGGAGATGCCTCCGGGCAGAATTTAAATCCGCCACCTTCATATTTCTGATTCATAAATGCCGCAAAATATGCACGTTCAAACCGATGCACACTTCCGTCATCCAGCCGGATCTCCATCCTCACCGGCTGATCCTTCAGCAGCCGGTTGAGTGCAACCACTGCATAACTCAGCTTTCCAAGCTTTAAGCGGTTTAAGATCTTCTTCCATTTTGAGATGCACACTTCATGGCACACTGCCGCATCAAATCCCATCCCCGCACTGACCAGGAATCGTCTTCTTTTCCCACCAAGTACCAGCTCTCCCACATCCAGTTTCTCAATCTTTTCCGAGTTCAGGATCAACTCCAGTGCCTTTTTTGCATCTTTCGGGATCCCCATGCCTCTTGCAAAATCATTACTCGATCCGGTAGGAATATATCCAAGCGTTACTTTAGACGGATTTTTAATTCCATTGATCACTTCATTCAGTGAACCATCCCCGCCAAGCACAATCATCGTATGCTCTTCCTCATCTGCTGTGATCTCAGTTGCGATCCTTTCCGCATCTTTTTTTCTGCCGGTCATTCTGACTTCATAGGAGACCCGCCTTTTTTTCAGTTCCGGCTCAAGCTGACTCCACAGCAGCTCTCCCTGTCCTGTTCTTGATTTTGGATTTACAATAAAAATGTAGTCCATCAATTTTTCTCCACTTCGCACAATGTACTTTCCAGATATTTTCCAAGCGAACGGCTCATATTTCCTTCAAAATCAGCTTCTCCGTTTCTCAGGCACCACTCAAATACATTTCCGATCACGATCATTCTGATATCGGTCGTAAACTCTTCAATGCTGACATTCAGCTTTACCACTCCTGCTTCGATCGCCTTCTCCACATACGTCTGCACTGTCACGATCGGATAGGGACGCTCTGTTCTGATTGCTGCATTCAATGCCTGATTCTTCGTATCGTAATACCCCGACATAAATTCCACGCCCAGTTCCCGGCAATACTTCACATAATTCATGTAGACCTGAATGATTCCCTGCTCTACACCACCTGCATTCTCCGGGATTTCCAGCAGATCCGGGTTGATCGTCGGCTGTTCCTCAATATAGTAAGACAGCAGATCATCTTTTGTCTTGAAATGATGATAAAAGCTGCCATTGGAAACTCCGGCCTCCTCACAGATATTTTTAATAGAAAGTTCTTCATACCCTTTTTTCTGAAGGATTTTCTTTGCTGCCTGAAAGATCTTTTCTCTCGTTTCCTGCGATTTACGCTGCTGCCTGGAAAGTTCTACTTTTTCACTCATTAAAATTTACACTCCTGTATGAATTAAAAAGAAATTCCAGTTTACGACTATCCTCAACTTCTACTTTGAATTTCTTCTTATGATGCACTCAGTATAGCACAAATACCGATTGGTTTCAAGAAAACCGAGTATACTCTGTATTCTACATGCAAACTGTCCTTACCTATTGCTTTTACACACTGCACCCAGGTATTTCTCCTGCAAGCCTTTATAACTGATATGCTGCAAATGCAGATGGCATCGGATACTTCTTTTCCAGCTCTTCTTTTTCTGCAAATATCACCTGCTCACTCCATATCTTCTGATCCAGTTCTCTTTCCAGCTCATCCACGATCACTTCGTATCCTTTCATCTGCCATTCTACATGACTGAAAATATGCTTTGCATCCGGGAGCTTTTTCACCCGCACCGGAGTCAGTCCCAGTGACTTGGCATATTCGATCACTTCCTTCTGCTTCAGATGTCCTTCTACATTTGGAAATTCATATAAGCCGGCAAGCAGACCTGTATCCGGTCTTTTCCGGATTGCCACTTCTTCATTATCACAGAATCTCAGGATCGTCTTTTTTTCAACTCTTCTTTCTTTTGCTTTTTTCTTTACCGGATACTCCAGTTCACATCCATCCCGGTGTGCAAGGCATAAATGACTGACCGGACAGATCTCACACTTCGGTTCTCCTCCCGGCAGACATACGATTGCCCCCAGTTCGATCAGTCCCTGATTAAAATCTCCCGGTGATTCCTTTGGGATCACCTCTTCCAGTAAACTTTCCACTTTTTTCCTTGTTGATGCTTTCAGAATATCATCCGCATCTTCCAGAATCCGGGACACAACCCGGAATACATTTCCATCTACTGCAGGCTTTTGCAGATCATAGACAAAAGAGCCGATCGCTCCTGCCGTATAATTGCCAATCCCTTTCAGTTCCCGGATTTTCTCATAAGTTTCAGGAAATTTTCCGCCATACTGTTCCATGATCTGTTGTGCAGCAAGCTTCAGATTTCTTGCCCGGTTATAATATCCCAGCCCTTCCCAGAGCTTGAGCAGCTTATCCTCTTCCACATTTGCCAGTGTTTCTATATCTGGCAGTTCTGAAAGGAATCTTTCATAATAAGGCTTTACTGCCTCCACCCTGGTCTGCTGAAGCATGATCTCCGAGATCCACACCCGGTACGCATTGATATTTTTTCTCCACGGCAGATCTCTGCGGTTTTTCCTGTACCATTCCACGATCAGCGGTACCGTTTCTTTCATTTGCGGACTCTCCAGCACTACATCCACCGGATCACAGATCCTGATCTCATCTTTACTGACTTCACAGTCGTACGCCAAGATCTTCACACCGGCCGCCTTTGCTCTTTTCAATGCCTCTGCAAACTCCGGCTGTGTCTTTTGATTTGGAGTAAAATAACGCACTTCCTTCATCTGGATCACGAAAAAGAGGATTGCCTCATAGCCTTCTTTTTTTGCTTTGATCAGTTCTTCTATATGCCTGACGGCTCTCTCACTCGGTGCATCCGGGAACAGACAGACTCCGTCTTCTTCCAGTGTCACCCCTTTCACTTCTATAAAAGCTTTTTTCCCATCCCCCTCTGCATAAAGATCTAATCTTGAATCTCCATAGGTTATCTCCGGACGGATACACTGGATTTCTTTGAACAGATTGCCGGTTTGCAGCCATTCTTCCACGCACCTGTTCGGAATCTGTGAATCCAGATTGACCAGCCTTTCTCCTTTTTTCACCGCGATCAGATCCCACAGGGTGGCACGCTTTTCATTTTCACTTTTCTGCAAATATACTTCTGCCCCGGGAATCAGCAGTTCTTCACACCGGCCTGTATTTTTCACATGAACTTTTTCTCTTTTTCCTTCCAGCTCCACATAAGCAACAAACCGGTTTTCCCGCTCAAGAAAGACAGCTTTTTCTATCCGTTCGTATTTCATTTTATTCTCCTCTTATTGAAAAAGATCCTTTGAATTTTTTCGTATGCCCGGCAGCTCAAAACTTTGGCACTTTCCATGATATGTCTGGCAACAAAAAATATCTGCTCCGTATTATATCACAGAACAGATATTTTATCATTTTCTATAAAATGCTGTCGGGGTCAAAAGCCCCCGACTTTGATGCCTACGGATTGCTCCGTGCTACGCACTCTCTGTGATCAGCAACTAAAAAGGAATGTACAGACTATGAAAAAAGGAATGAAAAAAATACTAAAATATCTCGGGATCATCGTGTTGATCGTCCTGGTTCTTCTCCTTGCATACATCATCTATCTTTTTGCAAGTTACCACCGGATTCCCGATAATCAGCCACTTCAGGTTGAACAGACAAAAGAGAGTATTTCATCAGGAGATACCCTGACAACAGAGAAAGAATACTCTGCCCTGACTTACAATATCGGCTTTGGTGCCTATACCCCGGATTTCAGCTTTTTCATGGATGGTGGAAAATCCTCCTGGGCCAAAAGTAAGGAAAGTGTAAAAAAGACCGTTCAGAGTGCCGGAGAGCTGGTTGCTTCTAAAGATCCTGATTTTGCACTGATCGAAGAGGTGGATCTTAATTCTACCAGGAGTTACCATGTGGACGAGTATTCAATCCTCAAGGAAACGATTCCAAGTTATAATACCGTATTTGCACAGAATTATGATTCCGCTTTTCTCTTCTACCCATTGAATCAGCCGCATGGAAAAAGTCGGTCAGGACTTGCACTTTTTTCAAAATATCCGGTTACAGATTCTCTGAGAAGAAGTTTCCCGGTATCCACCTCCTTCAGTAAATTTTTTGATCTGGACCGGTGCTACAGCATTTCCAGAGTTCCTACAGACAACGGAAAAGAGCTGGTTATCTTTCTGCTGCATATGTCGGCCTACGGAAACAGTGATGCAATCCGTGAAGGGCAGATCCGTATGCTGAGTCAGGATATGCAAAAAGAATACGAAGCCGGGAATTATGTTCTCTGCGGAGGTGATTTCAACCATGATCTGAAAGCCTCCAATGATGACAATGATGATGCCGCTGATTATGAATCCTGGGCTTATCCATTCCCAAGAGAAGAACTGCCGGAGCATCTTTCCTTCTGCATCGATCAGCTTTCTGACACTGAACGTAACGCTCTCTGGAACAGTGCAAGAAATGCTGATATGGAATACATTCCCGGTGAAACTTATACTGTAACGCTGGACGGCTTTATCATTTCCGATAATATAGAATGTCTTCAGTATGAAAATGTCAATACCGGTTATTCTTATTCCGACCATGATCCGGTATATATGAAATTTAAACTCTTAGACAACTGAAAAAGTTCTTGTCGTATACCTGACAGCAAAAAAGGAACAACTGATCCTTCACCGATCAGTTGTTCCTTTTTTTAATACGTCTTTATCAAATTTTCCACCATTCTCCCAGCCGCTTTCTTCAATTATTTATTCTTTTCAGCTATTTTCTTTTATGATTTTCTTTAAGATCTCCGCAGAACTTTTTAACTGTGCCAGCTCCTTCTCACTTAACTCGATCGGAACGACCGTTTCGATTCCATTTGCATCTACCACTGCCGGAATACTCAACACCACATCCTCCAATCCATACTCGCCCTGCATCAGACTTGATACTGGCATAATGGACTGCTCATCACGGACGATTGCTGCACAAATCCTGCACACTGCCATCGCAATTCCATAATAAGTCGCATGTTTTCGGGCAATGATCTCATAAGCACTGTTCTTCACATGATCGAAAATCTTTTCCATGGATGCATCATGGTCAAAATGACCTCGCAGCTCGCAGAAATCATTGATCGGAAGTCCGCCAACTCTTGCATCGCTCCACGCTGCCAGTTCACTGTCCCCATGTTCTCCGATAATATACGCATGCACACTCCGGCTGTCTACACCTAAATGCTCACCAAGCTCATACCTGAATCTTCCTGTATCCAGAACTGTACCCGAACCAATGACCCGGTTTGCCGGATACCCTGACTCTTTCAATGCAATATAAGTAAGAATGTCTACCGGATTCGACACAATCAGTAAAATGCCCTCAAATTCCCGTTTCTTAATCTCTCCAACGATCGACTTCATAATCCTGCTGTTTTTTTTGATCAAATCCAGCCTTGTCTCATCCGGTTTCTGATTTGCTCCTGCTGTGATGACGATCACAGCAGCATCACTGATATCATCATACGTTCCTGCGTAAATTTTCATCGGACTTGCAAATACCATTCCGTGACTGATATCAATTGCTTCTCCCTCTGCTCTTTTCTGATCCGCATCAATCAGTACCATTTCTGAAAATAACTGACTCTGCATTAAAGCAAATGCAGAAGATGATCCTACAAATCCACAACCTACAACTACTACTTTTCTACTGTTAATTCCCATATATGTATCCTCCTTCTCCTAAAATCTCCAAATTTATAAAATTATTTCTTTCTGATCCAATTATATCGTAATATTTTTCTTATGTCAATATTAATAATTATTACTATTATTAAATATTAAGGCTATATTGTCTTCATTTTGAATCGGGACTATATCATATTTTTTGAATTGGGGCTATATTCCATTTTTAAGTAGCTTCTCTTTTTTGTCCCGGCACAGATTCAGGCTTGTTACTTGAGTAAATAAAAGGGACTATCTGTCATCCATGAAGCCATCTTCATGTGACAAATAGTCCCTCACTACTTTTTATCCTGCCTCTGTATTGCTGTCCTGTTTTCATTAACTGGCGAGGTAAAGCGAATGGAGTTTTTATACCCATTGCCCGGTCAATGCCAGCCCCGCTTTCATTAACCCTGCCAGCACCATCACCCAGACAGGATTTATTTTTGTCTTTCTTAAGGATATCACACAAAGGATAAAAATGACAACCATACTCCATTTTGTTTCTTCAAAGGATATTGCTGATGCACTGCCCCAAAATGCCGAGATCAGGATCAGAATCCCTGCTGATGCGATCATCGCCACCACCGCAGGACGCAGAGAGCCAAGCACACCCCGAAGCAGCTCCATATTCCGGTATTTCAAATACAATTTTGCAATCACCGTAACAAGGATACAGGATGGAAGTATACACCCTGCTGTCGCAGCTATCGCACCGGGCAATCCCGCAACTTTAATTCCGACAAAAGTTGCCGAATTGACCGCAATCGGTCCCGGTGTCATCTGCGAAATTGTGATCAGATCCGTAAACTCCGACATGCTCAGCCACTGGTGCATTGTAACAACCTGTCCCTGAATCAGCGGCATAGCGGCATAACCTCCACCAAAGCTGAACAGTCCCACCTGCAAAAAGCTGAAAAATAACTGAATGTAAATCATTTCATTTCCCTCCTTTTTGCAAAAAGAGTGCGAATCACACCCAGAAGACCACAGACCAAAATGATAAGGACTACATTGACTCCGAAAATACAGGAGACAATAAAAGCTCCGATCATGATTCCGACCGAAACGGCATCCTTCTCCTTTACGATTCCCGCTCCCATCTCATATGTAACCGACGCAATTACAGCACCTACTCCTGCCTGCATCCCCTCCAGCATCTGACTGATAAAAAAATTACTGCGAAATGCCTGATAAAAAGCCGAGATCACTGATATGATAACAAATGGCGGAAGCATTGTCCCCAGGATCGACACCAGCACCCCTGCAATTCCTGCCAGTTTATATCCCACTACGATTGCCCCATTCACTGCGATCGCTCCAGGCGAAGACTGTGCGATTGCCACAAGATCCAACATTTCTTTCTCATCAATCCAGTGCAGATCATCTACGAATTTTTTCTTCATTAACGTGACGATCACATAGCCGCCACCAAAAGTAAATGCACTTAAATATAAAGTTGAAATAAAAAGTTTCCATAAAACTTTCGCTTTTGCTTCTTTTCCTTTTTTCTCCATGAAATTTCCTCCAACAAAACCAGTATATTACTGTTCGGGGAGGATGTAAAATATTTATAACACTTCACCACTATCTCATTTTTCTAAAATCAAATTCATCAGTACGATTCAACAGTTGTGACCATCTTGCCGAAACCAGCTTTGCATACTGGATTGGAACGAGTCCATAACTTCCAAGTGAATAACCATCATTCATTTCCAGAAACACAGTCTGAAGCTTTCCATTCTTTTCAATTATAGCAAAATCCAGACTTCCTCCCATGGGTCTTTCACGGATTGTTCTAAACGCTTCTACTATCTGATCCACTACTTCCGCATCAAAATGATAATGGTAGTCTCCCCGATACGGTCTGATATCTACCAATTCATCATAAATAATAAACCCTCTCCATTCCATCTTTGGAGCGATAACATCGCAACAAAGTACTTCATAATTTTCATAACAGCTTCCACAGCCTATCAAATCCTTTGATGAGCGAATCACATGTCCGGTAAATGCTTTGCTTTTTACCGGTTTTACAAAAACCCCCCATTTTTCCGGATGAGTATTGATTGAATTGATTGTATCTTTCCAGACATTTCTTCCCATAAATTTTCTCAACTCCACTGGATAATCTTCGCAAGCTGGAACTACACCAAATTTTTTAAGAATCATTTCCACCTGGGTAATATAATCAAGTACAATATCTTCCTTTGTGACACTTTCATAAATATCACTGATTTTTTGATATCTGACTATTTCTGCTCCCATTTCACGGAATCCATAAACTGCCTGTGAAATATTCTGCGAATGATATTCCCCATTCTGTCGAATTTTTGCATAGACTTTCATTTTTCTCTCCTCGTATTTTTTCTTTTTCATATCATTGAATTATGTAGCAAACTGCACTATGTCCTCTCTTTGTACCACAAGAATCTCATCAATCGTAACATCCAGTACTGCTGCCAGCACAACCAGATTGTCAATCGTCGGCATTGCTGTCCCATGCTGCCACTTATAAATAGCCTGTGGTGTCGTAAATCCAAAAATATTCTGTATTTCTCTTACTGACAAGCCTGCCGCCTTTCTCAACTTCATAATATTTCTTCCTGTAGCTACCATATCAATAGCTGGTATCGTCATCATTTTTCTTCCTTTCCACTTCCGGCAGGAAAAATTTTTCCATCTATTTTTCCTGTCTGAGTACATCACCCCAGCCAGGTTTCCCTGCCGGCAGATACACTACTCAGAAGCTTTAAAATTATAAATTGGTTTCATTACATCAATCACATCTACGGATTCTCCAATCACATCAATGATATCGTCGAGTCTTTTATATGCCATTGGTGCTTCATCTAAAGTATTTTCATTAATCGATGTTGTATAAATTCCTTTCATTACATTTTTATACTCATTCATATTAAGCTCTGTTTTTGCCTTTGTCCGTGACATCAATCTTCCTGCTCCATGTGGTGCAGAAAAATTCCACTCAGCATTTCCTTTTCCGATTGCAAGCACACTTCCATCTCTCATATTAATCGGAATCAGCACTTTTTCTCCTTTATGTGCTGCAATAGCTCCTTTCCGCAGAATCATTTCTTTTATGTCAATATAATTATGGATTGTATGAAAAGCCTCTCTGCCCAGCATGCCCGTCCTCTCCAAAATGATCTCTGCCATTTTTTCTCTGCTTCGCTTTGCAAATGCCTGACAGATTTCAACATCATACAAATAGTCATCAAGATATTTTCCTGATAAAAAGCACAAATCCTCAGGCATATTTGTCTCCGATTCATATACCTGCCAGTGGAGCTTCTCTAAGGCCTGTTGAATCTCTTTTCTACGCCCCTGTTCTTTGTAAGTTCTGATAATCTCATCACGTTTTTCAAGATACTCTCCATATCCCCGGTCAAGATTAACTGCAAGTTGTTGATAAAACTCTGCAACCTGCTTTCCAAGATTTCTCGATCCAGAATGAATGATCAGATATTTCGTACCATCTGCTGCTTCGTCAATCTCAATGAAATGATTGCCTCCCCCCAGCGTACCGAGCGATCTTTCCAACCATTTTGTATTTTTTAACTCCCGATAACACCGAAGTTTCGTCAGATCAAATTTCTCCTGTCTTCCTTCCCAGACGTTTCTCCCTGACGGAATAAAATGTGCTGCCTCATCAACCTTTTCAAAATCAATTTTGATATTTCCGAGATTTACAGTGTACATCCCACATCCAATATCAACACCTACCACATTCGGCACTGCTTTATCTTTGATCGTCATTGTAGTTCCAATCGTGCAGCCTTTTCCGGCGTGAACATCCGGCATAATACGAATTTTCGTCTCTTCCGTTATCACATAATCACACATTCGACGAATTTGCTCAATTGCTTCCGGCTCTACCACTTTCGCATAGCAGATTGCCGTATTCACTTTTCCTTTTATTTCAAATCCACTCATTTTCTTTTTCCTTCCCTTATGATGTCGAGGTCAAAAGTCCCCGACTTTGATGCCCTGATATCAAAAAACCGCCTATCCAGTGCATCCACACAAGATAAGCGGTTCTGAAATCTATATGGTTATCTGTTGCCATTCTCTACCCGAACGACCTCACACCCCTGACTACAGTATTTTCTTCAAGCTTACTCTTATCTGAATACACAAAACTGACACCACACTCTTCACATTTGAGTGCCGCATCATCTATAATTTCCAGATTTAAATAACTTGAACGAATGACTGTAAACATCTTTTTCTCCTTCCTGATAAGCCCCATTATAACAGTCCTATCCCCTCTCTGCTGTATACATTAACATAAAACTATTCATTTGTCATTATACTCGTGGTATATAAATTTGTATTGTTGTGGTGATACGCCTGTAAAGCAGAAAACTTCTTTGTAACAAATCGGACGCAGAAAGCAGGGATATTCCTTCGCGGTGCAGGCCCGCTTTACCTCAGCCCGTTGACCGTTTGTAACTCGAAAGTGGAAATCTTCGTG
>ERZ825384.433-NODE-433-length-55597-cov-3.484372_pt1 | contig 55597 bp, 77 predicted proteins | sample MGYA00519931_ERZ825384 | MGnify/ENA primary metagenome ERZ825384 (study PRJEB31778, sample SAMEA3449200) | human gut metagenome | biome: human gut; feature: human-associated habitat; material: faeces | place: United Kingdom | collected 2010/2012 ...
CTACTTGGTGGGAGCGCTGCTGGGCCGGTTTCACAGGGGCATTGTGCCGCTGCCGGGCGGCTGCGCCATTGGCCAGCGTCCGGTGGATATCCACCTGAACGGCCTGCGCGCGATGGGCGCGGAAACCGAACAGGCGGATAACTGCGCCGTGGCCAGGGGCCGCCTGCGCGGAGCCAACATCTATCTGGACTTTCCCAGCGTCGGCGCAACGGAAAACCTGCTGATGGCCGCCGCTCTGGCCGATGGGGTGACGCGCATTGAAAACGCGGCCAAGGAGCCGGAGATCGTAGATCTGGCGGATTTCCTGAACCTTGCCGGCGCGCACATCGTGGGAGCAGGCACGGGCACGCTGGTGATCGAGGGCGTATCGCGCCTGAGCGGCGTGGAGTATACGCCCATTGCCGACCGCATCGAGGCGGGCACGCTGGCCTGCGCGGCGGCCATTACCAAGGGCAGCATGCTGCTGTGCGGCGTGCATGGCGAGCATCTGCGGGCGCTGCTGTTTAAGCTGCGCGAGATGGGCCTGCTGGTGCAGGAGGATGCGCGCGGTCTGTGCCTGCGCGGCCAGGTGCGCCATGGGGCGGATATCCGCACGCTGTCCTATCCGGGGTTTCCCACTGATTTGCAGGCCCCGATGATGACGGTTGCCTGCGCGGCGCGCGGGCGCAGCGTGTTTCTGGAAACAATTTTTGAAAATCGCTACATGCACGCCATTTCGCTGTGCCGCATGGGCGCGGATATCCGCACCGAGGGCCGCATGGCCGTGGTGGAGGGCGGCAGGCCGCTCAGCGGCGCGGTGGTGGAGGCAACCGATCTGCGCGCCGGGGCGGCGCTGATGCTGGCGGGACTGATTGCCCAGGGGGAAACGACGCTGCTGGACGAGCCGGGGCACATCTGCCGAGGCTATGAGGGGCTGGATGAAAAGCTGCGCGCGCTGGGCGCAGATGTTACAATTGCGCCCCTTCATTGACAAAGCTGGGCGCGCCGTCTATAATTGAAGCTACTAAAGAAGGGAGAATTATCCGCTTTGAAGCTTGTACGATGGATCCTGGTTTTGCTGCTTACCGCCGCGGCGGTGGTGATGGTGATGTCCCCGTCGCTACTGGTGGGCGTTTTGCCCCAGGCATGGCTGGATGCGGCCAGCCTGAAGGATTTTCCGCTTCTGAAAAGCTGCACGGCGCTGGCCGGGCAGCTGATTGGCGCTGTGCGCGGCCAGGTTGCGCCGGGGCTGGCGATGGTGACGGAATCGCTGGAGGCGGATTTTTTGCAGGGGCTGCTATCGCTCCTGATGGTATCAGTGTTGACCATTCCGGTGTCGCTGATTCTGGGATTTTTGTTGTATAAGCCGCTTTATTCCGGGCCGCTTGTGCGCGGCGCGCTGTACTGCTCGCTCAATCTGGTATCGGTGATGCTGGCCTGGGTGCTCTACCGGCAGATCTATTTTCCCGTGGTCGTGCAGGGGCTGATCGAGCAGAACATCACCGACCAGACCATGCAGGGCGTCGTCAGCTTTCTGACGCAGTTTTTATCCGCTGCCGCCATCGGTGCGGTGACGATTAAAATCGCTCTGGCCGTCGTGGCGGCCAAGGTGGTGCTGGGCAAGGTGGTGCTGCCGCTGATCGGCACGCTGGTGCGCACCTTCCTGTTTGCTTTGATCGTCGCGCTGCTGATGCTGCTGCAGGCGGACATCACCGCCTGGACGATCATCCTGCCGCTGATCCTGGGCGTGCTGATCGTCAGCGGCCTGAGCGACTGCGCCTTTGGATGCTGAAAAAACGCAATGCGGGATCAAGGACGGACGCCCATAATACAAGCTCCAAAAACAATAAAACCGACCGATGGTTATGCTCGGCCGGTTTTTCATGTTCGCATGGCAGCCTGCTGGCGTGGGAACGGCTCTCAAGACCGTTTGCGGAGGGCAAGCCCGCACGGAATAGCCGCAGAAAGGGGGCATTCGTTCGACAGGCTGGAAATTGTATTTGTCATTTATTCTGTGCCGATCCTTCTATTTCAATCATGGAATGACTGTTATTCACGTCAAATTCATTTGATGTATTTGCCCGAAACAAGGTAACTGCTAAGATATTTAAGAGCATGATTGCCAGCACGATCATGCCGATGGTTTTCCATATTGCTTTGCTTCGTCTGTTCTTTATTGCTAATTGTTCGCTAATCTTGGCAAGCTGCTCAGCTACAGCATCCTTGTCAGTTTCTTCCGTTATCGTTTCTCCAAGCAAAACGCTGACCTTTGTATCCAATACTTCTGCAATTTGAGACAGCACATCAGCGTCTGGAACCGATAGCCCCTTTTCCCATTTGCTTACAGTTTGTCTTACAACATTGATTTTGATGGCCAATTCTTCCTGCGTATACCCTTTGGCTTTTCTCATTGCTTTCAGGTTTTCGCCGAACATATGCATGTCCTCCTTATGCTTTGATGAGCTTAGTCTACATGAATATGCCCGTTGCCTCAAGCAACGCATATTAACATGGCGGCTTTTTGATCGCCTTCAGGACATCTCCAGGCACAGGCTCTGGCGCAGCAGCTCCTTGCGCACATCGGGCTTGCCCAGCACCCACATCAGCTTGGCCACGGCGGCCTCGGTAGTCATGTCGCGGGCGCTGTAAATATTGCTGCCGGTGATATCGCGGCCAACCTCATAAATGGAAAAATCCGCCTTTTCATACATGCATTGCGTGGCCACCAGGGTGACGACGGCCTCCTCGGACAGCTCGTGCAGCGCGCCCACTAAATTGCGGCGGATATAGTGCAGTCCGCCCAGGCCGAAGGCCTCCAGCACAAGCCCCTTGCAGCCCATGGCTGCGATGTGGCGGAAGGCCTCGGGCGACGTGCCGGGAAACAGCTTAAGCAGGAAAACGCCGGGGTTGATCTCATCGCCGAAGGCTGCGGGAGCCAGCGCCGCGTGCTCGATGGGATGGTAAACGTGCAGCCCAACTGCGTCGCTTTCGCCGCACAGCGGGGCGTTAACGCTGTCAAAAGCATCAAAGGAGGTGGTGCGCATCTTGACCGCGCGCGTGCCGGCAATCAGCTTATGATGGAAGCAAACGTATACACCACGCGAAACAGAACGGGCGGCCTCGGCGGCCTCCAGCAGGTTGACCCGCGCGTCGGTGATGGCGTGATCCAGCGGCAGCTGTGAGCCGGTGAGAATGACGGGCTTATCAATATCCAGCAGCATAAAGGACAGCGCCGCGGCGGTATAGGCCATGGTGTCCGTGCCGTGGGTGATGATGCAGCCGTCCGCGTCCCGCAGCGCGCGGCGCACGGCGGCAGCCAGCACGCGCCATTCCTCGGGCTGGATGTTGCTGGAATCCAGATGAAAAATATCCTGACCAACGCAGTTGTCGATGGGGCAGCGGCGCAGTATATCCGCCGCCGTCAGCGCGGGGGCCAGACCCCGGTCGCTCTGCGCGCTGGCAATGGTGCCGCCGGTGGCCAGCAGCACAAGTCGCTTTTGCATGGCGATTGTCCATTCCTTTCGGGTGATGGGCTCAGTATACCACAGCGCGCGCGAAAAGAAAACGAACGCACAAAAATTTTCAAAAAAATTTAGCAGGTATTGGCAGGAATTCTTGCGCGCATGTCGAAAATAATACACCAGAGAGGCAAGAAAGACGTGAGAACGGCTGCAGGGGCAGCCGGAAAAAACAGGCAGGGCGCATTCCGCCCCGGCCCTATTTTGCAACGAAAGGAGCACCCCTATGAAGACGACCATCACCGCGAAAAACATGACCGTAAGCCCCGCTATCACCGCGCGCATCATGAAAAAGACCGCCACGATGGAGCGCTATCTCAAGCCTGATACGCAGATGTTTGTGCGCATGCGCAAGGAGCGCAACCTGCGCATCGTTGAAATTACCGTTCCCATCGACGGCGTTACCCTGCGTGCCGAGGCCAGCAGCGAGGACAACCTGTTTATGAGCATCGACAAGGCGCTGGCCAAGCTGGAGCGCCAGATCCTGCGCCACCGCACCAAGCTGGAAAAGCGCCTGCGCGAGGATATCCCGGCCGAGATCCCCGAGTTTATCGAGGAAGCCCCCGAGCAGGGCGAGCGCAAGATCGTGCGCACCAAGACCTATACCACCCGTCCCATGCATGTGGAGGACGCGATCCTGCAGATGGAACTGCTGGGGCACAGCTTCTTCGTGTTCATCAACATCGAAACCGAGCAGACCAACGTGCTCTATCTGCGCAAGGACGGCAACCTGGGTCTGCTGGAGCCGGAATATTGATTTTCATATATCGCGATAGATTTTTGCCGGGCGGTCGTTTTTGCGGCCGTCCGGCCTTTTTATTTTGCCAGGAATGTGCTATAATCCGTGCAGTAAGTTTTTACGGAGGAAGCCGCAATGTACAAGCTTGAAATGCACGTGCATACCTCGCCCACCAGCCGCTGCGCCAGCGCCAAGGCCGAGGACGCCGTGGCTCAGTATACCCAGGCAGGCTATCATGGCCTGGTGCTGACCAACCATATCAACAACAGCACCTATCGCTATATGGAGGATATGCCCTGGAACGAAAAGGTGGCGCATTTTGTGCGCGGGTTTGAGGATATGCAGCGCGCTGCGGCGGGCAGGCTGACGGTGCTCTTTGGCTGCGAAATCAACCTGACGCCCCTGGGAGCGCCCAAGTATATTCCCAATGATTATCTGATTTACGGCGCTACGCCCCAGTGGCTGCTGGAGGCGGGCGACGTGCGGCGTATGTCGCTGGAGCAGCTCTCCGAAAGCGCGCGCAAGGCGGGCTTTCTGATCGTGGAGGCGCACCCCTTCCGCTATGACAGCGTCATCATGGACGACAGGCTGCTGGACGGCGTGGAGGTTTATAACGCCAATAAGAACCATGATTCGCACGATTATCTGGCCGAGCTGTGGGCTGAAAAAAAGCATCTGATCCGCACTACCGGCTCTGATTTCCATGATCCGCATGATCACACGGCGGCGGGCATCATGACGGAGGAGCCCATCGAGGATAACGAAACGCTGCTGCGCGTGCTGCGCAGCGGGGCCTATGAACTGATTCACCCGGATATGGATTAACAAAAAACACAGATTGTGGGGGACGGTGCAAGCTATGCGCTGTCCCCGCTTTTTGATTGTAATTGCGGGACGAATGTGCTATGATATGCCTACCAAGCAGAACAAAGGACGGTGCGGCAATGAAACTGATCAGCTGGAATGTAAACGGCCTGCGCGCGGCAATGGGCAAGGGATTTATGGACACCTTCGCACAGCTGGACGCGGATGCTTTCTGCCTGAACGAGACCAAGCTGCAGCCGGGGCAGATTGAACTGGACTTGCCGGGCTATCAACAGTATTGGAACAGCGCGGAGAAAAAGGGCTATTCCGGTGTGGCCGTCTTTACCCGGCAGGAGCCGCTGAGCGTGCGCTATGGCATTGGCGCGGATGAGTTTGACCACGAGGGCCGTGTGCTGACGCTGAAAATGCCGCAGTTCTATTTGGTATCCTGCTATACGCCCAATTCCCAGGATGGGCTCAAGCGGCTGGAATACCGCATGCGCTGGGAGGATGCATTCCTTTCCTATCTCAAATCGCTGGAAAGAGAAAAGCCGGTCGTGCTCTGCGGCGATTTGAACGTGGCGCATCAGGAGATTGATATCAAAAATCCCAAGTCCAACCGCATGAACGCGGGCTTTACTGATCAGGAGCGCGAAAAGATGACGCGCCTGCTAAACGCGGGCTTTGTGGATACCTTCCGTGCGCTGCATCCAGATGAAACGGGGGCGTACAGCTGGTGGTCCTATCGCTTCCATGCGCGCGAAAACAACGCAGGGTGGCGCATCGATTACTTTATTGTGTCCGAGTCGCTGCGCGAGCATGTGCGCGAGGCGGCCATTCATCCGGAGATTTTCGGCTCCGATCATTGCCCGGTGGAGCTGGTGCTGGATATCTGAGCAATGTGCTTTCCGGGCTCGGGTGGAAAATAAAATGTAAATTATCCGCCAGTTTTGCCGTTTTGTGGGGGATAGCTACACAAAACTGTTGACAATTCGTAATAAATTTGATATAAAAAAGATGGATTCATTTATATGAATGGTTTGCCCGCGCCTGCGCGGACAGAAAGGTGTTTTTCATGGCTGCTACAAAAAAACGCAATGCCTATCGCGGACTGATTGCCTGGATGCTGGTCTTGCTGGCGCTGTGCGCGCTGTGCTTTGCAGGCTACCTATATACCCGCAATTATCTTTCGGCCCGTGCCAAGCAGAATGAGGAGGATGTGCTCAAGATCAACGCTGGGCGCACCCAGGAATATAACGCCGCCATGGCCGAGCATCAGCAGCAGAGCGCCGCGGATAAGGATATGCAGTGGCCAGCGGCTGCTGCGAGCGGCTGGGATGTGGTGGATTTGACCGCCTATCCTGTCAGCGAGGGCTCCCTGACCACCGTGACCCGCAAGGAAATGCTGGAGGGTGGATTGCTGCTGATCAACCGCTGGCACATGATGCCCGCCGATCTGACCGACGATATGATGGTCAGCATCAGCCGCACCAGCCGCGCGGATGAAGACAAGAACAATAACATCCCCACCACCAATTCCTCCCTGATGCTGCAGCCTGTGGCCGTCAACGCGCTGATGAAGCTGTATGGCGATGCGCGCGCGGCGGGCCTGGATATGGACGGCATCATCGTCAGCGAGGGCTATCGCACCATGGAGCAGCAGACCAGCCTGTGGAATAAAAAGGTGGAGAGCCTGAGCGGCTCCTACAGCGGCGAGCGGCTCAACGCAATGGCCATGCGCTCCACGGCCTATCCGGGCACCAGCGATTATCAGACCGGCTTGTCCGTGTTTGTGTATAACTACAAGAAGGGCGACAACGAGTTCACCAGTACCCTGCTGCACGAAACTGAACAGGGCAAGTGGCTGTACCAGAATTGCTGGAAATACGGCTATATCTTCCGCTATCCCATCCAGGGCTTCCCGTATGCCGATACCGTGGATAAGAGCTTCAAGACCGGCTATACCGATCAGATGAAGGTGTACCGCTATGTGGGCGTTGCCAACGCTGCGGCCATGAACACCCTGGGCATGTGCTTGGAAGAGTACATTGAGTATTTGATGGCACATCCGCACATCGCCGTGTACAGCGACGGTACGCTCAAGTATGAGATCTACCGCATGGAGGGCGGCTATTCCGATACGGCTGTAACCGTGCCCTACGGCGCCGCTTCCTACAGCGCCTCCACTGATAATATGGACGGCTTGATTGTGGCGATTACCTATTAAGACTGTATGCAGCCAAAACCAAAGCCCCTGATGGAGAAAATCCGCCATCAGGGCTTTTTTCATCGGTAAGTGTATTTGAATGTATTTTTAGGCGAAAATTTTACCAAATGTATTGACACGCGCTGCGGACTATGCTAAAATGAAGATGCCAGAGCGGGAAGACTTATCGGGAAGGGTTATTCAGAAGGATTATTCAAAAGAGCTTCCCAAGTATAACCGGCAGCAAAAAGCCCAATGCGCATTGAATCCTCCCTCAGAAGGCTGCCGGCCGAGATACAAGCGAACGGAACGCTTTGGCAAGGTAAAGACGTGCATCCCCTGCGACCGACCTGCCGTAGTAAACGGCCGTGAAAGGAGCTGATGTACAGACGGTGAAGGAGCTTCTTGAAACGGGTTTTCAGCTGCCCGGCCGGCATGTATGCGCTGTGCGTCGGCCGGGGCAAGGACGGGTGTCTCACACCATCGCAACGCGACAATCTCCTGTCATCACGCAGAGGGCTGAGCGCATCTGTGATAGTACGCACGATTCGTAATGCCGCCCGCTTCCGGGCAATAACGCCTCCCTCTGATACGTACACCGCGCAGCATCTGTCCCGTGAAAACCAAGCATTCGCGGCGGGTATGCCGCACGACCGGATCGCAATTCATTTCCTGGATCGCATTCATTTTCTAAGCCTCCTGCATGCCTGAAACAAGCGCCCCCAGCTTCCCCTCAGCAGAAATTGATCGCGCGGATCAGACAAAAGCTTGCGTATTCGTTCGATTCCCCAATCCAGATCAAGGATAAAGCTCTGCGGGAGCCTTCCCCATCCGGATTTCGCACCCAACGCTTCACGGCAGGTTTAATTGGCGGCAATTGCGCAGACTCCGCTCCGCTGCAATTCCACCGGGGTTCAGGCACGGGCAGGAAGGCTGAGAAGCACACGCAAGGATCATCCTCCAATATCGGTTTTCGCATCAAAAAGGGCTGCCCTCCATGTGAGGGCAGCCTGCTTTTGCGGCTGCGGCGGGGCTTTTGCCCAAAGGCTCATGCCAGACCGTAGATTTCGCTGTACTTGTTTTTCAGATAGTTTACATAATACATCGGGTCGAAAGGCTCGCCCAGCGCCCTGCTTAGCAGGGTCTCAGGCTCGTACAGCCCGCCATACTGCCAAATGTGCTCACACAGCCAGCCGTTAATGGGCGACAGATCGCCGCTGGCCAGCGCAGCGTCCACATCCACGGTCTGCCGCATCACATGCAGCATGTGCGCGCCATAGGCGGAGCCCAGCGCATAGGACGGAAAATAGCCAAACAGCGCGTCCGCCCAGTGCGTATCCTGCAATACGCCCTCACGATCGCTGGGCACATCCACGCCCAGGTATTCCTTGTACAGCCGGTTCCAGGCGGCGGGCAGCTCCTGCACGGTCAGCTTGCCGTCAAAGAGCTGCTGCTCCAGCTCATAGCGGATCAGGATGTGCAGGCAGTAGGTCAGCTCATGAACACACCCGTGATATACATATTATAACGGAGGTGTGAACAGTGAAAAAAGCAAGGAACGACAAGGAAAAACGGCCGGTTAAGCGGCTGACGATCCGGGAGAAACTTGAGCTGATGAAAGAGATGGAACAGAGAAACAGGGAGCGGGTAGAGGAATATAAAAAGACACGGAAATGAGGAAGGGCCGGGGATCGATCCCCGGCCCTTTGGGCGGCGGGGGACGCAAATTTATTCTGCTTTTTTTGAAAAAAGCCTTGACGTATAGTGCACTATATGCTATAATATAATTGTTCCAAGGGGGGAACGGAAAGGAGGGAATGCGATGGGAAAACGGTGTAAACGAAAAGCGGACGAAAGACAGCGCAAGCTGGCAATCATCCGCGATTCGCTGGGGATAATCGCCTCACTGCTCAAGATCCTTTGCACAGTGCTTGACATGAGAGATTAACCCGAACCGGGCGGCGGGGCGAAAGCCCCGCTGCCCCAGGCGAAAACAGTTTACACCATTCCCGCCGCGTGTGTCAAGATGAAAGCCGTGCTTGAAATCGTTGCTTGTGTGCTCATCGTTGCCGCGCTGGTTGTGGATATCATCATAAGGCGCAAAAAGTAAAGGAGGCGGCAGAAATGCCCGAAACGAAGTATAACCCGCAGAAAAAGTACATCAAGGAAAATATGCGGCGCTACGCCCTGAACATTAACCGCAATACGGACGCGGACATACTGGAATACCTTGAGGGCCGCGATAACGTTCAGGGCTACCTGAAAAGGCTGATCCGCGAGGATATGGCCAGGCAGAAGGCCGGGGGCGAAAACCCGGCAGAAAGGCAGCATGGTGAATACAAACCCTGAAAAGCCGATGAAGTGCAAGGATTGCAAGTGCTTTGTGAAAGACGGCTGCAGCAGCTACAGCCGGTCCGGATGGTGTACGCATGAAAAATGGAAGGACTTTCCCGGCCATGGCGGCCGTTCCTTCCTGATGGGCTGCGGGACGAAAGCCTGTAAGGACTTCACGCGGAAATGACAAAAAGCCGGGGATTACTCCCCGGCTTTGCTTATAGTCTGGCCTCCATGCTTTTGCGCGTGCCGCCCAGGCGGATGATCGGCGTGGCCAGGCTGGGCGCCTTGTAGCCCTTGCGCTCGGCGTAACCGCCAAAGCCCAGGTACGCGCCTGTGTTGACAAACAGCTTTTCCACCCGCGTTACGGTGCTGCTGCGCGTTTCTACGCGGTGGAAGCCCTGTTTCATGATGACCGGCAGGTGCGTGTGGCTGTGGATGTAGATGTCCGCGTCCACCACGGCCGCAAGGTCGGCCAGGCGGATCACTTTGGCCCCCTCTTTGCGGCCGCCGCCGTCGCCGTGTGTGGCGTAGAGCGTGTAGACGATGGGGCGCGGCTCGTTGCCTGTCGTGCGTGTGCTGCGGCCGTGCTCATACCGGCCCAGGCGCAGAAACAGCAGCACGGCCTCGGCGCTGTAGCGGTCGGCAATGCCCAGCTCGCCGGCGATAAAATGCCCCAGCTGGATGCCGTCCTGCTTGTAGGTGCGCTCCTCATGGTTGCCGTCCGTGATGGCCAGGATCCGGTCCTTGATCGGGCCGAACAGCTCGCAGGCAAGCGCAACGGCCTGCATGGGGGAAAGGCGTTCGCCGTAGATATCCGAAACGCCCTGCCGGACCGCGTTATTGAGCAGGTCACCGTTCAGAATCGTGTAGCAGTTAGGGGTATCGGCGATGTGCTGGATGCGCTGGCGCAGCAGATCCTCATCCGCGCGCCGGTCGCCGATGTGCGTGTCCGCAATGGGCAGCAGTTCCATTTCGCGCACGCCCGGCCCCAGGTTGATGGATATGGCTTTCATTTCTGCCTCCTTAAACAAAAAAAGGGCGGAAAACCGCCCTTTTGTGTTAATTATTTGTCTCGCTTAGGGGCCGTGTAGGTGAGCGCCTGGGCGCTGTCGGATACGCCTGCGGTGGTCGGGTCGGTGACGATGCCCAGGATCGCCAGCACCGCGAAGAGCGCGTTGACGACGGCCAGCAGCTTATCGCCGAGCGCGCCCAGGTCGATGTTCAGCCCGAATACCTCGGCCACAACCTGCACCAGCAGGAGCAGGGCGGGGATCAGGGCCAGCCAGAAGTTTTTGTTTTTGATGCGCACAGTCCAGTTAATCATGTGTGTCTCCTTTCGGTTCGGTCGGCAGCGCCATAAATTTGTTGTGTATGTCGTCCATCACGCCGTTAGCGCCCAGGGCGTGGTAGTGCGTCCAGCAGTTTTCAAAGTTCTGCCGGGCGTAGATCGGGGCATAGCCCCGCTCCGTCCATTTGTTGTACTCGCTGATCATCTGAGCGCGCAGAAGCGCCTGTACGCCCATCCGCACGCCTTTGATCTGCGCAAGCAGGTATCTGACAAACACGCCCAGCAGGGTGGGCACGCCCAGCACGCAGAGCCATTGATAGACCGTCATGGCCGTAAATCTCCTTTATCTGTTGATCGCGGCATATGCCGGTCAGGCTTCCAGGGTCATCTCGCCGCCGTACTGCTGCGTCAGCGCCTTGGCGTTGGCCTCTGTCATCCCGTGCAGGGTGACAGTATAGGTGGGCTTGGGCGCGTCCTCAGCCGCGTACAGCGCCGCCTGTGTGTCCTTGCCCGCGATGCCGTCCACGGTTAGTTCGTGGTCACGCTGGAATGCACGCACTGCGGCTTCCGTGGCCGCGCCGAAGATACCGTCCGCTTCGCCGCAATCGTAGCCCAGGGCATTGAGGGCCTGCTGCAGCTTGGTTACTTCGCTGCCCGTGCTGCCCAGGCACAGTTTGGTTGTCACGGCCTCGGCTGCCTTGCCCGCCGCCACGATTTCCGCCGCCGAGTACAGGCCGGTGGGGATAGCGTAGTGCGTCCAGCCCTTATCGGTGATATGGCCGTACTGCACGCCCGCATCGTTATACGCGCAATGGATGATCACGCCGCCGCCGATGTGCAGGCCCGTGTGCTGATACTTCCTACGGTTGTATTGAAAAACGCAGCACACCACATCGGGCATGTCCTGGATAACGCCCTGCTGCAGCCAGTTGCTCCGGTAGCCCCACTGGCTGGTGCAGCCGCCGCCCTTGAGCTTCATGCCGTAGCCCGTCATGAGGCACCAGTAGGTAAACCCGCGACAGTCAAAGGCCAGGGCGTTTTCCCATTTGCAGCCGGTACAATTTGCCTGCTTGCCGCTCAGCACGGGACAGGCTTTGAAGATCGCGCGCTTGTGGCTGGTGTTATAGCCCGCGTACTGGCGGCGAACAGCAGGGGTACATTTCCTGCCCCACATCCCAAACACATAGGGATAGCCGAGGCAGGACAGTGCGGCTTCAATTACTTTCTTTGCGTTTTCGTTCATCATCATGTCTCCTTTCAACTATGCCGACAGTTGGATATAGGCGTTTGTGCCGTCCACAATGCAATAGGCGTTTTTGCTCATCAGGGTAATGCCAAGCTCGCTTGTGCCGGACGGAAGGTAAGAAGAAATGTCGATGGACACCCAGCGGCTTGCCGCGCCTGCATCAACCGAGCCCATGGAAGACGCATACTGGCCATAGTAGAACTCTGTACAGTACAGCGTGGTAGAATAGGCCACGCTCATTTTGCCAAACTCAATATTTGCCGACGCGCTGCCGCCGTTGCGATATACATGCAGCGTCGCCCTGCTATATTGCGACCACCCGCCGCTTGGCGCGTTGAACTTCATCGCCGTGCCAACGGGGCTGCTGGACGTAGACCGCCCCACGGTGCAGCTCGTTCCGCCGGTGTTTGCAAGAGAGCTGTTGTCGCTGGTAGCATATTTGCTGGCCGCAACCGTGATATTGACGCTGGCGGGCCTGTAGGTAAAGGTGACGGCGCTGGTATACGCGCTGTACCCCGCGCTGCTGTTATAGGCGCGAACCTTGAGGGAAGCGCCGCTCCAGCCGGTGATCGTGGACGTGCTGAACGTGTAGCTGGTGCTGGTAGTTGTGGCCACCTGCGTGCCGTCCTTGTAGATGTAGTAGGTGATCGTGCCCGTAGCGCCGCTGAGGGTGGAGGCCGTCCAGGTCAGGCGGCAGCTGGAGCCGGTGCTGCTGGTGCTGCCGTTGACCCGCAGGTTGCTCGGCGCGGTCAGGGTGATCGGCTGCACATAGGTGAATGTGACAGCGTTGCTGGCGTCGCTGAAGCCCGTGGTCTCGTTGTACGCCTTGACGGTCAGCGTGACGCCGCTCCAGCCGCTGATGGTGCTGCTGGCAAACGTATAGCTGGTGCTGGTGGTTGTGGCCACCTGCACGCCGTTCTTGTAAATGTAGTAGGTAATGCCGGCGGCGCCCGTGATCGTGGCTGCCGTCCAGGTCAGCGTGCAATAGGAGTCCGAATCGCTGGTCAGACCGTTCACCCGCAGGCTGCTCGGGGCAGAAATGCTCAGAAAGATGATCTTCCGGGCCAGGTTGTTTTCGTCGCCGATCCAGATGGCTTTGACCTTTCGGGCGACATTGGCGACGCCGATATCGATCTTCTTAAACTGCCGCGCCGTTTCGGCGATGCCAAACCATCCCTTGAATGGCATGCATCCCCACCTCCCTACTCATACTGAATATAGATGTACCCGGTGGGCAGGGCGCTGGTGCCCGATACAAGCTCCTCCGTGCCGGCATAGATGCAGCGCACGCCGGGGGTGGCGACGTTGCCCTCGGGGATGCCCAGGGCCTGCAGCGCGCCCTCTACGGTGGTTGCGCCCGTGCCGCCGTTGGCGATGGGCACCTCGCCGTACAGATCCTGCGCGGAAGCGCGCTGCTTGTCGATGGTTTTCCAGACGCCGCCCTCCGCGTCGTACTGCAGGGTGACGGTGCGCCCGGCGGTAAAGAAGGCGCTGCTTCGCGGCGAGGTCATCAGCGAGGTGTTGGAGCTCAGCGGCACACGCACGCCTTTGGCCCCCAGGCCGTTGACGTTGAGGGTGATCTCGTTGGTGGTGCTCACCACGGCGGGCACTGCAATGATCGTCAGGCCGTTTTTGAGGGCCGTTACGCCCGGCACGGTGGCCGTATACGCGGCGCCGTCCGTGGAGGCAGCCGCGGCGATGGGAATGCCTACGCCCGCAGACGCGGCCTTGGAAAGCAGCGCGGCGTTTGTGACGTTGCTCAGATCCTGGGTGGCGGCGCCGGTCTGCGCGGCGGTAACGCCGTGCGGGTTGGAGGTAGCCGCCGCGTGGCCGGAGAGCTTGGCGCGCAGCTCGGTCAGGCATGCGCTGACGCCGTGCCAGAACCAGTTGAAAAACGCGGCCGGGGGCTTGTAGCCAGGCTCAAAGCCGGTGTTTTTAAGCGATGCAGGCGGTTCAGTGCCCGCTGCGTTCCATTCCGGTACAGTCTTTTCAAAGTCCATAGTGTTCTCCCCCCTTATACTGGTAGTTTCGAGGCGCCGCCGGTCGCGGCATAGCCCAGATAGCCGCCGATGGTCTGATCGGCGTCCGCAAAGCCGGTGTCCTCGTCATAAACCAGCTCAGTGCCGCCGGAAAATGCAAACGTGCCCGAAAAGTCCAGGCTTTCCAGGCGTACCCCTGCGGGCATGAGCCGGTAGATGATCTGCGTGGCCGTCGTGAGGTCGATGTTGCGCTTGTTGAGCGATTCAAAGGACAGGCCCGTGATCTGCACGACGCAGGGGGCGGACAGCTCCTTGAGCTGCACGTCTCCCGGATCGCAGCCAAAGGTGGCGCAGATTGCCGCGACGATGCTGCGATGGTCGCCGTTGGCCAGGTTGCGGCAGATCTTGGCCTTGATCATGACCCGGTACTGATCGTCCGAGGCGGCGCCGCGTCCCTGGCCGATCATGCCGCCGTAGCGGTCCAGGATGCCGCCGGTGGCCTGATCCAGATCCAGGCTGTTGAAAATGGACTGCAGATCGGCGCGCAGGCGGTCCATGGCGCTTTTTTCTATGGCCAGGAGCTTATAGTTATTGGATTCCGCATCCTTGCGGCAGACGTCCGGCAGATTCATGGCCAGGTTGTCCCGGTTAAATGCAGTGATCACGCCGCTACCTCCACAAAGACGTTGCTGCACACGGCCACGCCGTAGGAGGGGACGGTTACGTTGCCGGTGCTGTAGGATGTGCCGCCGTTGGTGGACAGCTGCAGCGACACGACCTCCTGCACGCCTTGTACGCTGTAGATATGGCCGTACAGGGACGACAGCACCAGCGAATTGCCGATGCCCAGGCTGTTGATATAGGCGGTCACGTTCTCGCTGATCAGGTTGTCGCCGTCGGTGGGGTAGGCGGCGCTGGTGCGGACCTTGATCTTTACCGTGACGGAGACGTGCGGCGCAAAGGAAAACTTGACCGTTTTATCGCTGCCACTGCCATCCTTGACGGTAACGGATTCGTCGCCCACGGTCTGGATGCCGATGGGGCGCTTATTGTAGATCGCCTCGCCGATCTCCTGCTTATAGTCGTCGCCGCCCAGGACAAAGCACTCAAAGCTGTGCGGCGGGCGGCCGTCGCTGTCGGTATCGTCGGTATCGTTGGCGACGACGGCGGCAAACTGCACCGTGGGGACGCGCAGCAGGGCCGAGCGCAGGGCGTTTTCGTTGCAGCTGCCCGATCCCGCGATGGCGGCCTTGAGCCGCGCCCGCAGGTCCTTGTCGCTTTCGGTATCGCGTCCGGCGGAGAGCCGTGCCTGGCCCTTAACGGAGGCGACGCTGGCGTCTGGATTGATGATGCGGTTGATCGCACCCGCGACGACGTTGCCCAGGGAGCCGCTTTGCGTGCAGCTGACGGTGAGCAGGCAGGTGCCGTCCTCGCCGATGGTGGCCTCCTGGGTGCTGTAGTAGGTGATGCCGCTGTTCGTGCCCACCAGAAAGCCCGCCCGGATGGTGTGGCCCGCCGTGCCCGTGGCCTTTACGCTGTAGGCGGCGGGCTCGGCGGGGTTGCGGGTGATGCCGGTAAACACAAGCAGGCGGTCCAGGCTTTGCCCGGAGGCTGTGTCCGGGAAGCGCGCGAGGTATACGGCCTCGATCTCCTCTTCCGCGATGGCCTGATCGTAGGCGCTGATGCGCAGGTATTTGCCCAGGATCGACTGGTCGCCTGTATCGATATCCTCGCCGAACAGCTCTTTTGCGCGCTTGATCTTGCTGCTCAGGATGTCGTCATAGGTCAGGCGTACAAAGCCCTGATCTGTCAGTCCCATGTATAATTGCCTCCTACTTCCTCCCCGCTGGGGGTTTGCGCCTTAAACGTTACGCGGGCCGTGCGCTTTCTTTCGTCGGCCTCAAAGGTAAACTCCGTGATGGCCAGGGTGCTGTCCACCTGGGCCAGGCCGCGCTGGATTTCGTGCCGCACAAGTTCGCCCGTCACGCCCTTGCCCAGCAGGTTGTCAAAATCAACGCCCTGATCCCAATCGAAAAACCATTCCCCGAGGTTGGTGTGCAGCACCGTCTGGATCTTCTGCTGCAGCAGGCTGTCGCCGGCAACGATGCTGATATCGCCGTTTTCAATCAGCACGTCGCCGCTTGCGTCCATGGCGAAGCCGTTCATATTGGTTATCCCTCCCTGAGAATGCCGACGATGATGCTGTCGGAAATGTTGTGCCGCCCGGCGACAGGCAGATCGTTGTTGCCGCGCCGGGCTTCGGTGATATCGCGGTCCGCGCACAGGCAGACCACCAGATCGCCCTTGGCGAGCGGGGACGGCACGGCGACGGTCTGACTGACGCTGCCGCCGGAGGCGTCGGTGTACGTGATGGTCTTGGCCGAGAGCTTATACGGGCAGGCGACGGGGACGTCGGCCACAACGGCCTGGGCCTGGGCTGCGCTGCCGGCATTTTTCATCAGCCCCAGCGGCTGCACGGTTGCCGTGCGGCCGTCCGTCTGGATCACGCGGGCGATATACCCGCAGTGCAGGTCCATGAGCTTTTTTTCGACCAGGTTATCGACAAAGGACATGTTTCCCATGGCTTAACGCCCCCTCAGTACATTTTGATGCTGGTTACGCATTCATAGATTGAAAAACGGTGCTCGCCGCTGCATACGCGGTAGGTGCCGTTTGCCTCCCGGCTGGACAGCTCGACGATGGCGCCCGCGCACATGCGGTGCTGCAGGGTCATTTCCACCTGGTAGCCGTTTACCGTTTCCTTGTAATCCTCGGCCGTGACCTCTTCCTCATAGGGGTTAGGGGAGCCGATCATGCCGGTATCGGGGGACACGCGGAAATTAAGGCTGTCGCCCTCCGTGATGTAGCGGGCGTAGATATAGCCCTTGCTTACATACACCGAAATGCCGCAGACCGCGGCATAGCGCTTGATGTTGTCCATCAGGTCGCCGTCCACGGTCTGCGAATCCTTATAGGTGTAATCCCGGCGCGGGCTGAAGGCGGCCAGCGGCAGGCCGGTCATGCCGATCAGCGTTTTAAGAATCGTGCTGGCGCTGGTGCCTGCTGCAAAGGCCAGACTTTGGATGCTGTGGTCCTTCACGTCGTCCATGGCGTAGATGGTCGTGATCTTGTCCGCCTCATCGTACTTGGTGCTTACTTTGGTGATATAGCCCTGGAACAGCACGCCGGTATCGCCGATATAGCCGGCCTCAATGGAGATGGAGCTGCCCTTTTTGAGCTGCTTGATGGTGTTGTCGGAGAGGTTATAGACGGTGATTTCGGCCTCGTTGGGCTCCATATCATCGTCAAAGGGCACGGTAAACTCCAGGTCCAGCGCCGCAGAGGTCAGCGTGACGCCTCCGCTGCGGATGGTGGCCGTGCTGCCGAATACGCCCTCGGGCTTGATATCATAGGGCGTCGTCCAGGTTTCCAGCGCCTTGACCAGCGCCGATGCCGCCCTGGACGCGCCCTGCTGGATAACGGCCCTGGAGGGTTCACTCATCGCTTTCCGCCTCCCCGCCGTTATCGACCACAAGCAGCACGGTGCTGCTCATGTTGTCATAGGTAACGCGGTCATACTCGCCGCTGGGGTCCATGGGCACGATACTCAGCGCCGGGAAGGTATCCGCCCGGTACACGTCCTGCCAAAGCGGGATGCCGTATATGATGGGCTCGCCTGCGCACAGCAGTTCGCCGTTCTTGTACAGATCCACCGTAAACAGCTCGGCCATGGCATTATAGTCAAAGCGCAGGGTGAACATTTCGCCCGCAAGCTGCATTGTGCATTCGTAGGGCAGCAGATCCTTTTTGATTTCCAGTACGTCCATATCAGAATGCCCCCTTACTGCTTATAGCCAACGAGCAGGTATGCGCCGATCTTGAGCGCGCCGGACTCCGTAAACGCGCTGGAATTGCAGTCGAGGATCCAAGAGACGCTCTTGCCCAGGTATTTGTACTTGCTGGCGATGCTGTAGATGGTATCGCCGCTCTTGATCTTGTGATAGACGGGGTAGAGCTTGCCCGTGCCTGTGGAGCCCTTGGAGCTGCTCTTGGTCTGCTGCGTGCCGGCGTTGGTTTTGCCGCTGGTAGAGGTAGCGGGCAGGGCCTCGACGTTTTCCCGGTCCACCCAGCCGTACACTTTGCCGCCGTCGGTGGAGATCAGGTGATAGGGATGGATTGCCCAGCCCTGCGTGCTGATGAGCGTGCAGGTGCATGTGCTGCGGCCGCGCGTGGCGGCCGGGGTTTGCGCGTCGGAGGATACGTACACGGGGCCGCCCTTGAAGATGGCCGTGCCGCCGACCGATAGGACGGGGTTTGCCTTGGCTGTGGTGTCGCGCACGGTGTCGCTGGTCTTTTTAGGCACGTAGGCGCTTCGGGCGATGCGCACCTGTTCCAGCGTCATGGTAAAGTCGGCGCCGCCGCTGTTGGTGTTGGGGTGAGAGGTTTCAAAGACGCGGATCTGCATGTTGGATGCGACGTTGCGCCCCTGATAGGAGATGAGGGAGCCGTTTTCATGCCATTTTGTCAGCGTGGCGAGCACCTCGGACGCCTTTTTATCGCCGTAGTCAACGATCTTGCCCGAGAGCGTGATGGTAAAGGACCTGAGCTTTACAGTGTCCGTAATGGGCAGGCCCTCTTCCACGGGGTGGGAGGTGGCTTCCACCTCCCGCTCCGTGCTTTCATCGGTTACGTGAACATATAGCCCGTTGAGAATTGCCATGCGTTATACCTCCCGCAGCACGGTGCTCTTGCGTTCCAGGCTTTCAAAGGTTTCCTGGATCGCCTCGGCCACAAACTGCTTTACCTTGCGCGCCATCGCCCGGTCGTCCTTGGTGCCGCTGATGGACAGGTTAAAGACGGGGGCAACGCTGGTGACCTCGCTGCTGGTGCGGCTGCTGCAGACGGTTTCAGCGTCGGTCTCGGGCGCATAATCGTTGAAGGGCGTGGCCGCGACGGCGAAATCCTGTGCGGCGCTTTGCGCCTCGGGGATCATGCTGCGCAGGCCGATCACGCTGCCCATGCCGACAAACTCGCCGCTTTGTTCCATCACCTTGGAGGGCGAGTGGATCTGCATTTTTACGTCAAACGCGCTCTGGATGGCCGCAGCCATGGCGCGTGCGGTGGCAATCAGCTCGGGGAGCTTGCTGGTCATGCCCGCCTGCAGGCCGCTCATCATGTATGCGCCGGAGGTCTGGAACGCGCTGGCCTTGCCGGAGAACGCTGCGACGGCCGCGTCGAGGCCCGCGCCCAGGGCGGCGCGGATATTGGCCATGTGTTCCTTGGCTGTGCTTGTCAGCGTGGTAAAGGATGCTCCGACCTCGCCGTTGACGCCGCTCAGCTTGCCGGGCAGCTCGCCGGCCGTGGCCAGGCTGTCGAAAAGGGTCTGCAGGTTTTCGCTGTTCAGGCCGTTGACCTCAGTCAGGAAGGTTTGGGCCTGGGTTGCAAAGTCGGACAGGCCCTTGCCCATCTTTTCCATTTCGCTGGAGCCCAGCCCCAGGAAGCCCTTGCTGGTCGCGTCCGAATCAATTTTAATGCTGCTGAGCGTATCAAACAGCGTTTGAATGGGGGTAAAGTCCGTGCGGCCGCCCAGGTTGGCAAAGAAGGATGCGATGTTCGCGGCCACGCCCGGAAGCTGGCCCGACACGTTGGTAAGGCCGGTGCTGCTGTCGCCCTTGAACCAGCCCATGATGCCGCCCTCCGTGGGCATTTGCTTAACGCCGGCCAGCGCGTCAAACAGCGCGGTAAGGCTGGCGTAGGAGTCGGCCGGAATGCCGGTGATGGCGGTGAGCGCCTTGACCATGCCCTCATCCGCGAGCGTCTGGACGCCCGATGCGATGCTGGCGTAGTCCACGGCCCCCGTAAACCAGCCCATGATGCCGCCCTCCTTGGGCATATCCTTGATGCCCGCCAGGCAGTCAAACAGGGCCGTGGCCTGGGTATAGGCCTCAGCGGGGAACGTGGCCACCGTGGTGAAAAAGCCGCTCAGGCCCGTGGCCATGGTGCTCAGCTTGGAGCCGAGGCCCGCATAGTCGATGCCGCCGGTGACGATACTGACCAGCTTTTCGCCTGCAAGCACGGCGATAAAGGCCGCAAACGAGCTGGCAAAGCTGGACAGGGAGGCCGTGTCTGCGCCGCTGAAAGCGCTGAACATGGGCTCAAGCGATGCCGCGAAGGCCGAAAGGTTGTCGCCGATGGCGGGCAGGGAGTCCGTGACGCCCTCGCCGATGCCGCCGATGATGCTGCCGGCCATTTTGCCGATGACGCCGCAGACGGCGGCCAGTGTGTCGCCGCCCTTGGCGATGAAAGCGTCAAAGCCGTCGATTGCGGACAGCGCGGCAAACGCCGCGATAATGGCCGTGAATCCGCCCAGCACCAGGGCGATGTTGGCAAGGCCCGTCAGCGCCAGGCCGATGGGCAGCACGCCCAGGAGCGCCGTGGCGGCGACCAGCCCCGCACCGGCCGGGCCGATCTGCTGGGCGATGCCGCACAGCTGGCTCAGCGTGTCGCCGCCGCGGGAGAGGAAATCGCCGAAGCCCTCGATAGCGGACAGTGCGGAGAATGCCGAGATAATGGCCGTAAATCCGCCCAGCGCGACGGCGATGCTGCCGATGCCGCTGGCCGCGCCCGAGATGCTGGAAAACTCGCCGACCAGGCTGGTAAACGCAACCATCGCCGCGCCGACCAGGCCGATATCCTGCAGGATGCCGCACAGCTGCTTGAGCGTTACGCCGCCGGAGGCCATGAAGTCGTTAAAGCCGTCGATCTGAGACAGCGCGGCAAAGGCAGCGATGATGGCGGCGACGCCGCCGATGGCAATGGCGATGCTGCCCATGGCGGAGGCCGCGTTTTTAATGCTGTCGCCGCTGCCGGCGCCGCCGAGCTTGCCAAAGAGCCCGCCCAGCAGACCGGTAAGGCCGCGCATCTTTTTAAGCAGCTTGAATGCCGCAAGCAGGCCCAGCAGCGCGGGGGCGAGCTTCTGGATCGTGTCGGAGTTGTCCTGGATAAAGCCGATCAGATCGTTGAAAAACAGCTCGGCCTTGTCCATGCCCGGAATTTCGCCGAAAGCGTCGCGGAAGGCGCTCCAGACCTGTTTGAGAATATCGGGCAGCTCATCCACCAGCGTGCGGATCACGCCCGGCAGGGCCGAGATCAGGCCCTTGATCAGGGCGGTAGACGCCTTGAGCAGGGGAGGCAGCAGGGTATCGACGATGCCCGGCAGCTCGCGCTCGATGATGGGCGCGGCTTCCGTGATCAGCGCGCCCATGCCGTCCAGGCCCTTGATGATCGCGGGCATGACGTTTTTGCCGAAGGTCTTGGCCGATTCGATCAGGTTATCGACGCAGCGGTCAAAATCGCCGCCGCCCAGCACCAGGCTGGTCATGGTATTGCTCCACGCGGCTTTCAGCGCGTTGAAGGAGCCGCTGATTGTTTCGCTGGCCTCTTTGCTGGTGGTGCCTGTGATGCCCAGCTCGGTCTGGATCACATGAATGGCCGCCACAATATCGGCGTAGGAGCTGATATCGTACTTGACGCCCGAAAGCGCGGTAGCGTCCTTGAGCAGGCGCTCCATTTCGGTCTTGGTGCCGCCGTAGCCGAGCTTGAGGTTGTCCAGCATCGTATAGTTCTGCTTGGCAAAACCCTGATACGCATCCTGAATGCTGGACATTTCGGTGCCCATCTTATTGGCGTTGTCGGCCATGTCGATGATGGCCATGTTGGCGTATTCCGCCGCGGCGCCCGTGTTGCCGCCCAGGGACTGGATCAGGCTTGCCGAAAAGGCGGTGACCGTGTCCATATAGTCGTTTGCGGACAGGCCTGCCGACTTGTACGCATTGTCCGCGTACATCTGCACCGTGCCGGCGCTGTCCTTGAACAGCGTTTCAACGCCGCCGACCAGCTGCTCATAGTTTGCAAAGCTCTTTACGGCCAGGGTGGTCAGCGCGCCCACACCCGCCGTGCCTGCGGCAAGCCCCTTGACCAGGAGCTTGCCGGCCTTCTTGGCCAGCGAGCCCAGCGCCCGGGTGATTTTCTTGAGCCCCGATATGGTTTTGTCAAAGCGGGTATACGCAATTTTTTTCAGCGCGTCGTGCGCGTCCCCGGCCCGTGTGTCGGTGTTTTTCAGCTCCTTGACGGTGTCCTCGATGCCGTCCGGCCTGATTGCGTCGATGCTCTCCCTGATATCGTCAATGCCCTCGCCGGCCTTTTTGCTCTCTTTGATGACCTCATCAAAGGCGTCGGTGCCCAGGCCGTCGGTCAGGGTATCCTTGATATCGTCCAGCGAGCTGCGCAGTTTGTCCAGCTCGGTCATATCGACGTCAAAGCCCATCTGCACGACGTCCTGACGTACAACTGCCAAAAATATTCACCCCTATCTCATCCGCGAAAAAGAAAGCGACAGGGGCGCGGGCCCCTATCGCTTTTTCTTCGCTGCTTCTTTTTCCGCCTCAAGCTGCATAGTGAGCGCAATGTTTGCCTCTTTTACGTCCTGAGGCGTCATATAGGGCTTTCCGAAAACCGTTTGGTAGTCGAAGCCGCGCTCGGACAAGACAAGCCGCCACAGGGCCCAGTTATTTCTTGCCCGCTCTTTCAGCTGCCGCTTTGTCAGTTTTTTCTCGAAATTCGCCCTTCATAACCGCGTTCGCGAATTTGATTACCTCGTTAAACTCATCCATGCTGTCGAAATCATCGGCAGTCAGGCCCTTGGGCTCTACGATGATGTTGTCAAACAGATACTCCGCCAGCTTTTCCATGCTGGAGTTGCTCGTGCCCTCGATGTAGCTGGCGTCAACGGCGCGCAGGGCCGCAGAAATGCCGCTGAATTGAGCGACGTACTCCTTGCCGCAGATCGTCTTTTTGACCGTATAGAAATGATTAGCCGCCATGATTCTTTCCTCCTAAATGATGGTAGATAATGCAGACGGCCGAGGGCGCGAGGGCCCCCGGCCGCAGGGAATTAAAGCGCTTCGACCGTCAGGTCGAACACCTGGAACACAAATTCCATATCCTCGGCCTCCGCGCCGCGATTGAACGCGGGGAAGGTCTTGAGGTTGGCTTTGGTTCCGCCGACGCGCTCGCCGAGCTTTTTGTTGATGGCCCACAGGGGGAAGGGCTCGGTGCGCTTGGCCAGGCCCATCAGATAGGGCTTCTGCGGGCTGGTGGGCTGGACGTAGAGCGTTACGGTGCCCAGGGAATTGTTGATCTCGCTCTTGACCACATCGCCCTGAGCGCCGACAGAGGTACTGAAAAAGTCCTCGTCCTTCTGCGCGGAAATCATGTCCTGGCCAAGGCCGGTGATGTAGATGGCGTCGATCACAACGGAAGTGTCTTTCGCGTCATAGCTTGCAATGTTCATGTGATTCCCTCCTTACACGGTGATGCTGCCGGTGATCTCGACCGTGTGGATCGCGCCGGACAGCTTAAAGGCGAAGCTGCCGCCCAGGTAGACGCGGCTGGCGCGGTCCGTGTCGCTGGTATCCTCGCGCAGGGCATAGGACACGCTGTAGCCGGGGGTGCCGTCCTCGTTGGTGACGATCATGCCGTTGTTATAGGCATTCTGCAGCACGTCCACGGCCACGCTTTCCAGCAGGGCGATGCCGTTGTTGTCGTAGGGGACTTTATCGGCATTGTTCAGGGCCTTCTGCGTCTTGTACGTCAGCTGCTGGACGATGTAGTCCTCGCTGTCGATGATATCGATGTACTCGCCGCCGGCCGCCTTGCCCTCGCTGGTTACGTTGTCGCCCGCCTTGGCCACAAACGTGATGCCGCCCTTGCGGTGGATCGCGTCGATCTGCGCAGAGGTGAGCTGCTGGGCGGCCAGACCGGTCAGCACCAGGTTCTTGTAGGTGAAGCTGCCGGCGGCACGGCCGGCGCTTTCGCCGACCAGGGCGGCGGCCGGGACGGGCGCGTCCGTGGTGGCGTCACAGTAGAACAGGACGGTGCGCTGCACGTCGGTCACGGTAAGCTCGGTGGTGTCGTCCGTATCCAGGCTGGCAAAGAGCAGCTTGCCGGGCAGCTTTTCCACCGCAGTGATCAGATCGGACAGCGCGCTGGCGGTTTCGCCGGCGTTGATCACGATCAGCTGGCGCCAGTCGCGATCGGTCAGGGTGGCGTCCGCCAGGGCGGTCTTGGCGTCCGTAGTAACGCCGCAGACCGCGATGCGCTTGGGGGCGTGCGTCTGTGCAAACAGCAGCTGCACCGCCTTGATGGCGTCGCTGTTGGCCGTGAGGCCCGCCGTGACGGCCTCGGCGGCATCGGTCACTTCCTTGTAGGGGATCGCCGCGCTGGCGTTTTCGATCAGGATCAGCGGCATGCCAAAGCCGACCTTGCCAATAGGCTTGAGCAGGTCGATCTTTACTTTGACGTCGTAACCCATTTGTTTATTCCTCCTTTGGTCAGTTCAGTCTTTCGGGGGTGATAGCCGCCCCCTCGATATATCCATTTGCACCGTTCGGCGCCGTATCGTAGACGTAGAAGGCCACGTCAAAGCCGTTCTTACGCTCATACTCAACGGTCAGCACGTTGTCGCGGTTGGTGATTTCCGTGGTGGTCTGCACGGTAATGCCCTTTTCGGCAAGCCAGGCGCGGCCGCTATGGTTAAACCATTCGCGCGCCTTGGCGGCCAGGGAGACGCTTTCGTCCCAATCGGCGGACAGGGCGCTGATGCTCCAGATGCTGCGGACCATCAGACGGTCGATGCCGTCAGCGTGATGCTGATAGGTGCCGTTATTCTCGCCGGCGATCGTTGTCACGTTGTAGACCACATACGGATAGGCCGGCGCCTTGGCCGTCTGGCTGCCCCGGATGACGGGGACGCTCAGATATTGCTTGAGCCCGGCCGCGATGGCCTCACGCATGGCTTTATACGCAATCAAACGCGCTCACCCACCTTAGCAAATAGCTCCATACGCCCGTAAACTCGGCGTTTTCGAGCTCAGAATCGATGCGGTACTTTTGCCCGCCATGCAGCACCACGGCCCCCAGCAGGGCGTCAGGCAGCGCCTGCTGCATAAACAGGCGCTTGTCCTTGGACGTGATCGCGCCCTCCGAACGCAGCACCTTGCTTTCCTTGAACGCGATGATCGCGCCTGTAAGCGTGAGCTTTTGCTCCGCGCCCTCCTGCCAGTCGCCTGCATCGTCATAGCCGCTGCCGGTATGCGTGACAACGGTAAAATCGGACGAATAATCATCAATCAGGGATGAAAAATCAAAATACTGCCTGCTCATTTGCTGATCCTCCAGCTGATGCCGCCGATCATGTCGCCTGTGTCCGCAAGGGGATTGCTGCTGCCCTTTTGATCAATCGTGAAGGGATGGTTGGCGGGGGTATCCAGGCTGATGGCGTAATCCCTGATCTTGCTGGACAGCTCAAGGCCCACGGCCTGGAGGCAGCCGCGGGCGCTTGTGCGCCCGCTGGCCACGTCCAAGAGCACCTTCTGCGCCTTGGCCATCACATCGTCGCGGTTGACGTCAAAGCCGGTTCGCAGAAACGAACGCTCCGGGATATGAATATGGGTGGTAGTGCTTTTCAGGTACAGGCCCTGGCCGCGCAGATAGGCGCGCATGCGGTCGGTGATTTCAATGTCGCATCCATACTCGTGAATCGACGCAAGCCAGGCGTCTTTTCCCTTGAGCACGCCCACCTCAACGGCCTTGCCGTTGATTGCCTCCAGGCGCTTTTTCATGTCCGGAAATCCGTCGGTGGATCTGTATCGTACCTTAAAGCCCACGATCACCACCGCCTTCGGGCGGGATATACCCGCACCTGAGACTTCAGATCACCCGGAAGCAGCGCCCGCGCCAGCTGCCAGATGGTGGCATTAACGTCGCTGTTTTCGCCAAAGCTCTGGCTCAGACCCTCGATGCTTTGGCTGACCAGGCCGGTTTTGCGCCCCATCAGATCTGCAAACTTCTGCGCAAACAGCTGGGCACGGGCAGGCAGCGATGCGTATACCTCCGGGTCGTTCAGATCGACGGGAATGGAGGTGTTTTCGTGCAGCCATTCCAGGGCGGCCCTGATCAGGGTGTCTTTTTGAATACTGCTCATCAGGCCTCGCCCTTTCTGCGGCCCTTGGCGGCCTTTTTGACGGCCTCCGGCGCGGCGGGTACTGCGGTGGCAGCTTCCTCGGCCGGGACGGCCTGGGCGGCCTCCTGGGCGCGCTGTGCAGCCTCAGCGGCCTCACGGGCATGCCGTGCAGATTCGGCGGCCTTGCGGGCACGCAGCCTATGGAAATGACAGCTCATAAAACCCCTCCTTTCCGTAGATCAGATGACGCCTTAGCCGATCTTGTGGCGCAGGCAGGCGATGGGCACGCGCTTGTGATCGCTGGTCAGCTTCCAGCTGGCCGCCCTGCCCAGGTCGGTGTTGTCCGGGAATTTCTCGCCGCTGTGCAGCGTAGAGGATTCGTCGGGCACCCAGCCAAAGCCACGGGGATGGATTACCTGGCACCAACGGTTGATCAGATAGTTTTTCGCGGTAAACTTGTCGCGGTCCGTCTCAGTGCCGACAAAGCCGGCGGGCGTGCCGTTCTGGCGGATAAAGGCGCCGGTGCCCAGGAAGAACGTGTTGTAGGTATAGCTGCCCTTGTCCAGCTTGAGCACGTGGTCGCCGACGGCAACGTCCAGGCCGGTAGCGGTTACGGCGCTGATCTTGATCTGGGTGGCGGTGGGGGAAGCGGTATCGTCCGCCACCACTTCCAGCGCGCCGGAGGTGCTGGACGCGGTCTTGGCGAATACTTCATAGGGCATGCCGTCGTCCACGATGATGCGATAGCCCAGGTAGCGCTCCATCTCAATCGGGGACTGAGAGGGATCGAAGATCGGGTTGCGGGTGATCATGCCGTTTTTCTGCAGGTAGGTGTATACCGCAGAGTGCATGAACACCATGCCCAGGCTGGCGTAGGCGTCGCCCAGCACCTGCTTGGTGTCCAGGGCAGCGCCGTCGGAGATCTTGGCCGAGGTCGCGGCGGAGATATCGTTCACGTGGGCCTTGAGCGCGCCGGCATCGGGGTTCAGGATAGCCTTGAGGATGGCCAGATAGATCTTCTGTTCGCGCTGGAGACGCCAGTCGGCCATCTGGTTGATGATCGCACCCATGGGATCGGCGCCGCCCAGCACCCTGGCCAGATCCGTGTCGCCCCACGCCTTCTGACGCATCAGCAGGGTGGCGCGGCTGTCGGAGGTGGTGATGCCGCCGACAGATACCTCATCCTCGCCGAATACATCCTCCTCGGTCGAGGCGTCAAGGGGCTGCCAGGCAGGGATGGTGATAAAGCGGCCGCCGGCGGGCGTGCCGTTGATCAGGGCCTGCACGACGTCGTCGCCGGTAGCAATGCCGGAGTTGACCATCGCGCTCTTTTCGGTGGTCCGTTCGGTCACATAGGCCGAAAACTTTTCGGGGACAATCTGCATGTCCGCAATGGTGGTAATAGCGTTAAGAGCCATTCGTTTCAGTCCTTTCTGGTTTTTACTTCACACCCGCAGCGGCCTTGAGCTGCTTGGCCAGCTCCGGGTTGGTGAGTTCGAGCTGCATCTGCTGCGTGATGTTGTAGGTGTCCTTCGCCCAGGGGTTTTTTGTGCTGCCGCCCGTGCCCTGCTCAGGATCACGGCCGTGCTGCTTAAAGGTTTTGTCCACCTCGGCCTTGACAAACTTTTTGACCAGGCCGCCGAAGGCCTTCACCCGCGCCTGGATGTCCTCCTCGCTGCTGCCCATCACAAAATCCACCAGCTCCAGCGCCGTATCGCTGCCGTCGTCCAGGCCTGCGGCCTTGATGGCCTTGATGGCGTACAGGCGGTTTTCCTTTTCCTGCAGGGCGCGCTCGCGCTCGGCAAGGGCTTCCTCGCGTTCCTGGCGGTCCAGATCGGCCGCCTCATCCTCGGTCAGCTTGGCCTTTTTCAGGGCGTCCAGCTGCTGGCGGAGCTTTTTGTTCTCGTTGCCCAGCTTATTGGTCGCCCGGTCCACGGCGCGCTGAACCATCTTCTCGATATCGGGATCAGGATCAGACGCGGGCTCCGGCGTCTTGTCCGGTTCGGGGGTAGGTTCCGCCTCCTGGTAGTCCGGGTCGAGAGCCTTGGCCATCGCCGTAAACTGCTCTTTGGTGATCTTGCCCGCCGCAAGCAGGGCTTTCAGTTCGTCAATGCTCATGGGTATACGATCCTTTCTGAGTTCCTGTGCTGGACAGGCCCACACATAAATTGAGTTCGCAGGGACACGCCCACAAAGCGAGTGCGTGCGGCTGCGCCCACATAAAGCCGTCGGAGGGAGTCGGACCCTCATGCGTTTGCTCACCGGAGCCAACGGCATAAAAAGCACCGTTCCCGTGTGCTTGCGGAAACGGTGCTGATGATTGGGTCAGGAATCGCGCGGCAGGGGGACCAGCTTTCCGCCGATGGTCTGCGCTTCATTGCCAAAGCCCTGGTAAGGATCGGCTTTCAGGGTATCGCCAAAGGCAAAATCGTCATCATAACCGGCGGGCAGCGCAATCAGCACGCCGCCGATGGTCTGCGCTTCATCGCCGAAGCCCTGATGCGCGTCGTACTGCAGGGTTTCGTTAAATTCAAAATCGCCGTCGTACACATCGACAGACAGCCGGAATTTAGCGCCCGCCTGCACGGGGCTCGGGCTGATGGCGACGCTGGCAAAGTTAAGCGACACGCACGATCACCTTGACCTTTCGGGTTTCAGGCGGCCCCGTATAGCGGATCTCCAGCAGGTACTGGCCAACGTCCGGGGGGCTTGAGCAGCGATACCGGGTAGTAGTGCCCGTCCTGCGTGTAGGACGACTTGGCCGGCGCGGTGATCGTTGCTTCCCACTTGCCGCTGGTTGCGTTGTATGTAAGGGTGTGCGTTGTGCCGTTAATGGTTGCCTTTACACTTGTAACGCTCATCTTTTATAGCCTTTCTGCATGGTAGCGCCCAACCGGAATTGCACCGGGGCCAGCGAAACGGTTGCCGGAGCCGCTTTTACAGGCGGCGGCTTATATGAAGGAGGTGCATGAAAAAGCCGCAGGTGCCCAGCCTGCGGTGGAGCCATCGGCAGGAATCGAACCCGCAACACGTGCATTACAGGTGCACTGCTCTGCCTCTTGAGCTACGACGGCATAGAAAAAGCACCTTGCATTTCTGCAGGGTGCTTTCCTGTTTGTTTATTCCTCGACGATTACAAAGTCATCCGGCGGATACAGATAATCCTCGCCTTCCTCGTCGATAATCCGATACCAGCCGCTTTCGATGCCCAGGCACTCATAGACGCGCCCTTTAACAACGGACATCGCGGTGCCTTTGTTGCCGGTGTACTGAACTTTCATCCTCGAAAAACCTCTTAATTGAAGCGGCTTATTTGGGGACTTTAATAAACCGCGTCGGGGTCCAACACGGGGGCGTAGGGCTTGTTTTCATCAAGGCAGGCCTGGATCGCTGCGCAGATCGCCTCATCGCCCATGCCCATGCAGAGCATTACCGGAAAACACTTGTGAAATCGCTCTGCATACTTGCGAAGCAGCGCATCAATTTTAGTTTCCATGCTCAATCACTCCTTCATTTCCGCAGAATGCCTTGAGCTTTATCGGGGCTAAGCGGAGAATTGAAAGGTACGGCGTTAGTTTCCGGTCGTTCCCCAGGTTTCATTGATCAGATCGCCGTTTTCAGCGCATTCCCGAATAACGCACCGAACGGCTTTCGCTTCATCGACGGGCTTTCCGGCTGCATCGAAAAAGTAGATTTCCGAGTATGCGCCGCCGCTTGGCGTTGCACCTTCTATTCGGATATGTGTTGCCATGCCGCACACCTCTTTACAAAATGCTGGCGAGAATCGCCGCACGGTTCGGAAATTGCTTAGTAAACGCCGTTTTGTCTCTCACATACTCTGTTACACTCTCCGCAAAATCCTCTGCGGCCGAGTTTTCGCCGTATGTGGTGCAAGAAAACTTTCCGCTGATTATTCTATCATCACTTCTGGCTTTTGTCCATAGGCCTCCTGAGGAAAACCTTGTAGCGCTTGTTGACCTGTTCAGATCGATAAAATGCCCGGCTTCGTGGCAGTATGTACGCACAACGTAATCCATGTCATGCGCCTTGTCCCAACGATAAAATGTGATCTTTTGGCCGCCGGTCGCATAAGAATGTCCGAAATTCTTGTATACTGTACGCCAGTATGCATCCCGGGGATTGTAATAGTCAACAAACTCAATGACCTTTTGCGCTTTGACCCGAATGCTCAGCGGGACTTGCTGCCACGCAGCAATAGCGTCATTTGGCGTCATCCTTTGGTGCTGCTTATTATACTTTTTCGGGAAAACAAACTGAGTACCGTCTGGCGTCGTGTATACGTTAACCCCGCCGATTCTCTTTGTGCCGCCCCCGCCGTCCGGAAACGCATAGGCATTGTTGCTTGTGACCGTGACGTCTACGCCGCCGATCTGTACAGGCGGATCCGAAATGCTTTCTCTCCAGCCGGGAAAATGTTTTCCCGTCCTGGCGTAATATTCCGCGTCGGTCATCATCTCATAGGATACGTAGCAGCGGCAGTTGATGTCATGCCCGGCCACGCCGCTCAGACCGGGCGCATCCGCCGTCACGCCGCCGCCCAGGTCGAAGGGCTGATCCGCCAGCACGGTCTGGCCGTCCAGCAGCATGTGGTTGGGCCCGCTGCCCATCCGGGTAGACCAGCCTTTTTTCCCTTTTCTGCGGCGCTGCGGGCGCACGCGCTCATCCTTCATGGTGCGCCAGGTCTTGACCATGCGCAGGCCTGAGGTGCCGTGCCGCAGCTCTGTATCTACGGCGATGGCTGCGTCGCGGTTGCCGCCCTCGCGGGTACGGTGGGCCTCGGTGCGCGCAATGCGGATCGCCTTTTTATAGTCGCCGTCCACCTGCTTGGCAATGCGCCGCGCCATGGTGGTGTAGCGGTCGCCGTTCATCAGGCCGACGCCGATGGTCTGCTTGATGCTATAGATGATGTCCCGGCGGTTTTTCTCCAGCGTATCCTTGAGCGTCAGCCCGTACACGGGGTTTTCTACGGCGCGCCGGATCTGCTCGGGGGTGATGGCCACGCTGTCGGCAAAGGCCGTGCCCAGCTCGCTGGAGGCGTTTGTTACGCCCTCGATCATGCCCGACCAGGCCGCTGAATAGGTCTGCTCTACCAGCATCCGCAGCGCGCGGGAAGCCCTGGGGGTGGACAGGTTGAGCCGCTGCTCGATCTCCTCCAGAAAACGCGCGTCGTAACCGGCGGCCTGCAGCTCGGCAAAGGTCAGCCGGTCGTTGCGGGCGTAGCGCACGTATACGTCGCTGATAAACTGCTGCAGGTCCTTGAGCATGGTCTGGTACAGCTCGCGGATTTCCTGCTCTGCGCCCGCCTCCCGGTGCTTGGCGATGCGGCGGGCCTGGGCGAGATAGTATTCAAGATCCTTTGCCACGCTGCATCACCTCCGTAGCATAATTAAACGGCAGGTGAGGCCGGACCAGCCCTGCCCGGTGCGCCTGCGCAGACGCATCGCTTTCGCTTTCGCGCTGTCCATCTTTCAGGAATGGCCGCATTGCTTACTTTTCCGCGTCGTCCGGCGCGTCGCTTTCATCCGGCAGATCCTCGATCAGATCGGGGATGCCGTCCTTTTCAGCCTCAATCTGCTGCATCACGTATTCCACGTCGTCCACGCAGGACAGCGCGATTTCGTAGGCTACGCGCTTGGGCAGACCGGCGGCAATCAGCTGCTGCGTGGCCTGCGCCTCGCTGAGCAGATCCAGCGGAAAATTGCGCTTGAAGCTCATCACGCACTGCAGCGGGTCGATCTTCAGGCGCTTCTTGGCCCACACCTTGGCCAGCAGCTCAAACATGTACGCCCCGGCGCTGAGTACCTTGGCCTCAAACATGCCGCACTTGGTTTCCAGCCCCGTCAGCTTAAACTTCAGGCTGATGCCGCTGGCCGTGCCGAAAACCTCATCGGACATATCCGGCGTCTTGGAAAAACGGTAAATGTTCTCCTGCAGCCGGTCCAGGTGGTGCTCGATAAAGCCGTCGTTTATGTCCTTGGTCAGGAAGTACACCCTGCCGCCGTTCGTGCCGTTGGTGTAAAACTGGATTGCGCCGCTGACCTGGGCCTTGTGCATTTCCTGTTCGTCGATATCGACGTTTTCGTACACCATATAGGCGTTTGCGAAGGCGTCGATCTCGTTGTTTGCATCGCTGATCGCGCGGTCATAAGCGTCAATCAGCGCCAGCACCTTTTCTGCATCGCCCAGCATTTCGCGGTTGTTGGGGATGCCCTGCAGCGGGCAGCACCCGAACAGGTTGGGCTGCATATCGGTGATATGCAGGGCGCCCAGGCCGCCCTCGGCAAAGTAGATCCCCTCATCGTCGTAAAACTCGGCGCGGACGATCTCACGGTCGTTGATATCCGTTACCGTGTAATAGCGCACGCCATAGGTCGGGTGCGTGATATCCTTGGACTTGGACAGGATAATGCACTCGTTGGGCGGCACGACCATCACGCGCTCATTACCCTCCGGATCGATGTAGAACAGCCGGCCGCAGTAGCCGCAGATGCTGGCGTACTTGGTGCACTCCATGTCCATGTCAAACATGTTGGATCGGGTTACAAAGTCCGTCAGCGCCTTGCTGGCCGCGTCGCGGGCCGCCTCGCGTTCCTGCGCGTCGTCCCCGGCGTCGCCGGTGTCGGTCAGGGCCTCGCGGGTGTCGCTGTAGGAGTAGGAGATGGGGTTGCCGGCAAAATAGCCGGTCTTAAAGTCCACAATCTCACTGAAAAAGTCATTATTGATGCGGTGGTTGATAAACTCGTTCTTTTTGTCCTGGTCGCTCTCAAAGCGCGGCTGCCGGTGGAAGATCGGCACGCCGTCCTCCAGGGCCTCATAGCGGGCGATCAGCTCTTTATTGCAGGCTGCGTTCTGCAGGTGCTTGCTGATGATGCGGTTAAGCAGCTGATCGGTGATGCCTGAGTGCTCCAGCACCTCGATCTCGGCCGTAAAGTCCGGGTATTTCTGCGTCCGGTTCCTCATTTGCGGCCGCCTTTCCGCAGCGTGCCCGGCAGTCTGCGGTCAAAGATGACCCTGCCGTCCGTCAGCCGCACGGTCATACCGCAGCGCTGGCAGACGCGCACGTCATTGATCGTTTTCCACGCATGCCCGCACATATCAAATCCTCCTTACCGCCCGGATGCTGCCGCCGCCCGTGATCTGCTCCTCCAGGGCGTAGCGCATGGCGTCCATCAAATGGTTAAAGTCGTCTATGGGCTCGTTCAGCCGCTTGCCGAAGCGGTCTGTGGCCCAGGCATAGCAGCCGATTTCGGTCAGAAAATTCACGCATCGAGGGTGCACGATGATCTCCAGGTCCTGGATCCACTGGATGCCGTTGGCCACGCTGTCGCGGCCCTTCTTGGCGCCCGTGATGCGCAGGCCAAGGCCGCGCAGCTCATCGATGCTCTTGGGCTCGGAGCTGTCGCCCGTGACGCGCTCCTTGCCGTAGCCCATGGCCGTGATCCGCTCATAGATGCGGCGGTTGCTCAGGCCCTTTTCGTACATTTCATCCCACACATACAGCCGCATGGCCGCAGCGTCCAGGAAGCCGATAAAAAAGGCGCTGGGGTCATTGGTGTAGCCAAAGTCCAGCCCCGCGACGGTTTTGCAGTGCTGCACCTGGCTCAGCTCAAAGGCCTCTTCGCGCCAGTTTTCATAAATAAGGCCTTCGGTTACGCCCCAAAGGCCCAGGCCCGCCACCCGGTAGCGCCGGGGATTGCGCTCCCGCATCCGCTCAAATTCCTTGACGTCGGCGGGGGAAAGCCACTCGTTGCATTGGTAGGTGGTGGTGATGGCCAGAATCTCGCCGTCTGCGCTGACGGGGCCCTCGCGTTCCTGATAGACCGGCCGGCCCTCGCTGTCCTTGCCTGCCAGGTCGCAGAAAAAGCGGCGCCGGATCCAGGTCCTTTCGTTCCAGGGGTTAAAGGTCAGCGTGATCTGGCGGTAAAGCCCCTCGGGCAGATCGCCCATCAGCGATTCAGCCAGCGTGTCAAAATCCTCCTCGCGGCTGATCTCATAGGCCTCCTCGACCCACATCCAGCACAGCGCGCCCTTTTCTACGGTGATGGACGTTACCTTGAGGGGATCGTCCAGCCCGCGAAAATAGATCCGCTGGCCCGTGGGCAGGTAGGTCATTTCCAGCGGGCTTTCCTTGCAGCTCCACCAGCGCTCCGCGCCCAGGCGGCCGATGGCCCACTTGAGTTCGGTGTAGCAGCTGTCCTTGAGCGTGCGGTAGGTCTTGCGCACCACCAGCAGGTTGGCGCCCGGCATGGCCATCATGTTGTAGATGTACCACAGGGCGGCGGTCTTGGATTTCTTGGAGCGGCGGCTGCCCTTGACCACCCTGTACCGCCCGCGGAAGCGCCAGAACGTGCCGTACCCCTTGCCCACAAGATCGGGGAGGTAGTAGCGCTGACGCTTAATCGCTGAGCTCATCCTCGCCGCCAAACACGGGCACCACCACGTTGAGCGTGGCCGTGTTGTCAAAGCCGCCCTGCATCTTGGCCAGCAGCTCAGCCGCCTTGGTTACGTCCTTCAGCTGCGGGGCGCGCTCGACCACGCGGGCCTCGCTCATGCCCTCGCCGCAGCCCTCAAGCACCACCTGCTCCTCGCGCAGCTCGCCGCGCAGTATGGCCGTCAGGCGCTCCTGCACCTCACGCACGCTGGCGATGCGCTCGCCGCGCAGCTCCTCGGCCAGCTCGGCCAGGCGGGCCTTGATTTCGGGCCGCGCCATCAGCCGCGATGCGGAGGAGCTGGACAGGTCGTCGTTCTTGCAGGCGTAGCCCGCCGCCTTATAGGCTTCGGTGGCGTTGCCGCTGCGTGCGTAATGCATGCAAAACGCCTCCTGCCGGGTATTGAGTAGTTTCATAGCAACGTTCACCTCACTTTGCAAATAAAAAAGCACCGGGCTTGCGGCCTGGCGCTTTCCAGCGGGTGGAAATTTCCACCCGCTTCGATCAGCTTACACTATAGCATAGGAGCAGGGTGACATTCAATGACATCGACTGACATTTGAAAAATTTTTTTTCGCCTTACGGCCTTACGGCCCGGCTGCTATGCGCCCTTGGCCGTACAAGGCCCTGCTACAGTCTGCTACAAAATGCCGTAGCGCCCCGGACAATTCTGTAGCAGCGAAAAACCCAGGAAAATCAAGGGGTTTTCGGATTCGTGCTACAAAAACTACAAAAACTACAAAAATTTCTATAAACCCTTCGCGCGGGTGTACGCATGCGCCTGTGCATTTCATTTTTCTATTTTCCATAAGTTTAGAAAATTTTTGTAGTTTTTGTAGCAAAACCGAAAACCCGTTGAAATTCCTCGCTTTTTTTGACTACAGAATTGCTACAAAAACTACAGAATATACAGAATCAGGCCTCGCGGGCGTCTAAAATGGCCTGCACGCGGCGCAGGGCGCGGGCCTTGATGCGAAAAACCTGCCGCTCAGTAATCCCGCGGGGGGTCCAGTTTTCCGCGATGGCCCCCACCACGCGCTGCTGCACATAGTACTGATGCAGCACCCTGTATTCGTCATCGGGCAGCATCTCCAGCAGCGCCGTCACCTCGGCCCGCGCGTCGATCAGACGGTCAACCGTGCGGTTGATCTCCTCATCGAGCGACGCCAGCTTGACGGCTGCGCTGCCCACGCGGTCGGATACGCCGCTTGCGTGGGGCAGGCCCGTCATGTCCGGCGACAGGCGCGTGGCCATCTCCATCAGGCGCTGCTTTTCCGTCAGCAGGTCGAATATCCGCGCGTCCAGACGATCGATCCGGCTCAGGTATTCGTCGGCTCTCATTAGCGCTCGCCTCCTCCGTCGTCGCGCGGCTCGCGGGCGTGCCACACCCAAAAGCCCCGCGCGTCTTGCTTCATACGCCGCCAGCGTCCAAGCAGCCAGCCCAGGCAGACCCCTGCGGCCAGGCCGCATACGATGCCCGCTATCATAGCCGCCTCGCCTCCTCTGCAGCCCTGGCGACGTAGTACTCCGGGGGCATTTCCAGCCCCGCCAGGGCGGCCTTGACGGCCTGCACATTGACGCCGCGCTTTTCCATTGCGATCAGACAGGCGCCGGTCATCAGCAGCAGATCATACAGGGAGCCGCGCACCAGAATGCCCCCACGCCTGCGGACTACGCGGGGACGCTTGAAACGGTTGAACAGTTTGGTCATGGTCGTTCTCCTTTCGCAAATTCGTTCTTGACAATACGTATAACACGTGCTATAATAAGCGTGTCAGGAGGGAAAGCTACAATGCCGATGAGCGGAAAAGAAGTCGTTCGCTTGCTGCTGGCCAACGGCTGGCAGCTGGATCGCATCAGCGGCAGCCACTACATCATGGCCAAGGGCAATCAGACGCTGGTGGTTCCCGTCCACGGGAACCAGGACATGAAGCCGGGGCTTCTCAATGCAATCCTCAAGCAGGCGGGCCTGAAATGACCCGCCTGCCCTGGCACATTTTCAGGAGGTGGAATCCATGTACAAAGCCTATCCCGCAGTTTTCCACGCACAGGACGGCGGCTATTGGGTGGAATTTCCCGATCTGCCCGGCTGCGTCACCGAGGGCGACGATATCGCGCAGGCCGTTGCGGAGGCAGCGTCCGCGCTGGGCGGGTATCTGTGCTCGCTGATGGAGCGTAATCTGACGTTTCCCGCGCCCTCTGATCTGCATGCCGTGGCCGCAGAGGGGGACGATTTTGTGTCCATCGTAGCAGCCGATCCGCTTGCGTTCCAGAAGCGTACCAAAGCCGTCAAAAAGACGCTGACCATCCCGGAATGGCTCAACGATGAGGCGGAAAAACGCCACATCAATTTTTCATCCGTCCTGCAGCAGGCCCTGATCGCGCAGCTGCAGTGATCCCTCCCCGCGTCCGCCAGACAGGCGGACGCTTTTTATTTGCCCTGTCGCAATTCTTATACCTGACGCCCTTCGGGATACCTCGTTGCAAGCGGCCGGTAGGTCTGAGGGGCGGTTCTGCCGCACTTCTCGCAAGTCATCTTCGGGATTACGTTCTGATGAAAGTTGGCGTCGTCATAGCCGTAGGCTTCCTTGACGAATCCGCAGTGCTCGCATTCGTAGATCGCGTAGAAATCGCGCCTGTGCTGGCTTACAATCTCCTTGATTTTCATCTATTCCACCGCCTTTTTCGCTTTTTTCAGCTTGTACGTAACCGTCAGCACGTCCCCGTTCTTGAAGGTGTACTTGGCGGTTTCTCCCAAACTCCCTTGGCTTTCCAGCCGAATCTTTTCGTACTGGATAACGGCCTGCCGTGCCTCCTCGGTCACATCCGATTTATCCCGCCATTCGGTTCGCTGCTTGTTCAGCGTTCCGGCATAGACGCCGGCCATGCCGCAGGCTACATGATATTCAGCCATGGAAACACCTCCTTAAACTCTCAAATTGACGCCCTCAGCGCCCTGCAGATCGGCCTTGCAGGCGAGGCACAGCAGGCTTTTGCGGTCCACCAGGTTATCGCACAGGGCGCACTTGTTCTGCCGCCAGGGGCGCATATAGCGGCCCAGCGTGCGCAGGCGCATCCAGCCCAGGCGGGCGGTAACGTTACCCTTTGTCATGCTGCACCTCCTCCGGGATGAACCAGTCCCATTTCAGATTGTACTTGGCCATGTACAGCGCCTTGGCCAGTTCCTCAAGCAGCTGGTGCTGCATGGCCTCATAATAGGCGCCTTCGAGGCCGTGCGCCTCGTGGGGGAAAAACTTAAAGTGCAGCAGCTCGTGGATCAGCGTCAGCTCCTGCGGTTCCTTGACCAGCAGGTCGCCCGGCAGATCTTCCCGGCGCAGCAGGCTGATCGTGCCGCACTTGTTGGTCCACAGGACCTCGCTTTCGCCGGCAGCATCCTGCAGCTCCATGTCCTCGCGGGCGCAGATCGTGCTGGCGATCCACCAGTCGGTCAGCCCCAGGCGGCGCTGCCAGTCCTTCTGCACCTCTGCCAGCTCATCCATGCTGTCAAAGAACATTTTCGGCGCGGCGGGCTCGGCTGCCCCGGCAAGCCGGGCCTCAAGCTGCTCGATGTAGGCCAGTGCGTCGCTGTTTTTCTGAGGGCACCTGCCGCCCCTGATGTAGGGGCAGACGCTGCAGCTATCGGGGGTCGCGCATAAGCGCAGGGCGTTTTTGATCGTCTCAGGCGTTTCCATCGTTATCCTCCTTATGATTGCGTGCCCGCGCCAGGGCGTTGAATACGTCGGCGCACGCCGCGCACATCCTGCGGCCCTCGCGCGCGGGGGCCTTGCCGCAGCTGATGCACAGCCCTGCGGCCACCCGCTGCTGGTACAGGGCGTGCTTGTATTCCGCATGCCTGCGCTGCTGCTCGGGGGATCGCCGGTACAGAAAGTTCCGCACCTTGCGGCACAGATCGCAGGTCTTGTAGCCCGGCGCGGCCTTGCTTGTCCCGCAGGCCGTGCACAGCCCCTGCTCCCGCCGCCAGGCGCGCATCTGACGGCCGTAGGCCGCGTTGCGGGCGCGTATGCCGTCATAGTCCTTATAACGATCCTGGGGGCGCTGAGCGGCCCCAGGGGCGGTCTCATTCCGGTCTGTCAAGCTCGATCCCTCCTTCAGTGCTCAGGTTGGCACCGTCAAACTCCGCCGTGTACACGGGGCCGGGCATGCGGCGCAGCCGCTTTACGATTTTCCCAAACTCCTTGACGCTCGTTTTCGTAACGGGCGGCAGCGGCTTTTCCTTGGTATCCAGGCGATTGATGCGGCGGCCCTGCCTGCGGGCGAAAACGACCGCCGCCTCCTGTTCGCGCGGCGTGTCGTACTCAGCCACGTCGCCGTCGGCGTAATGGATCAGGTACACCGGGTGCGTGACCGCGCCGGTATAAAGCACGCAATAGCCGTTCATGTGCCAGTAGGCAAGGAAGGGCTTTTTCTCGCGGATGCAGCCGTTGAGCATGCGCACAAACCATTCCAGGGTGGGCATGGGATCAGTCCTCCTTTATGGTGTAGCCGAAGGGCACTTTCCCGCCCGCAATGCTTTTCCAGTGATCAACGACCGCGCCATGGACCTCATGGCCGTCGGCAGGGTTAGCCGCCGCGCCGAGCTTTTTCACCGCCTCATTTTGAAGGAGAGCCCATATGTCGGGCGAAATCGTCTTTTCAAACTTAAAGGCGTACTGTGGGTACAGCATTTCGTCGTAATCCACCAGTCGCATGCCGGCTTTGTTCCCTGGCTTCGCCCACTGCCGGATAAAATCCCACATCACAAATCCGGCCTGAAAGCACGTGATGCCTCCGCCTTCGCTGTTGTTTGCAGCATATGCCGCCGCAAGGGCGCAGGCCGCCACGGCGTGACAGACCGTGCCGTAGTCGTGCCCATAGCCGTTCATGACGTGACTGATGAAGGCTGGAAGCGATTCAAGCGTCTGCTTTTTCGCCTCCTCAAACCATTCCTTTTCAGGGCGCATTTCCTCGGTAACAGGGGTCTTGCTCATTTTTCCGTGTCCTCCTTTATGCTTTGCTTCAGGGCCTCAATCAGGGCGCGCTGGCTGGTATCCTTGGCCTTGAGGGCCGCCAGCACGCGCTCATCGTGCGTGCCCTTGAGTATCAGGTGATAGATCCGGCAGACGTTTGTCTGGCCGGGGCGGTTAAGGCGCTCGTTGGCCTGCCGGTACAGTTCTAAACTCCACGTCAGGCCAAACCAGATGATGATATGCCCGCCCTCCTGCAGGTTCAGACCGTGGCCGACGCTGGCCGGGTGGGCGATGGCGACGGGGATCTCCCTGCGGTTCCAGGCGTCAATATCGGCGCCGGAGGACAGATCCTGGCAGGGGATGCGCGCCCTGATGCGGTCGCGGTCATGGCGGAAGGCGTAGAACACCAGCACGGGCTCGCCGGCCGCCGCCTCGATCAGCTCCTCCAGGGCGTCGAGCTTCAGGTCATGCAGCGTGTGCACGCCGTGCTCATCGTCATAGATTGCGCCGTTGGCGTACTGCAGCAGTTTTCCCGTCAGGCTTGCGGCGTTCAGGGCTACGATGTCGCCTGTGCTGTCCAGCAGGGGCAGCACGTGATCGCGCTCGAATTTGCGGTATTGCCGCAGCAGCGCCGGCGGCGGCGTTAGCTCGACGTCCTCATAGATCTGACCGGGCAGGCTCAGGTAATCCTCTTTTTTAAGGCTCATGCACAGATCTTCGAGCTTTCCGTGGATCGCGCCCTCCGCGCCCGGCAGCAGCCGGTAGCTGTACACCACCGGGCCATTCATCCGGTCGGGGGCAAAGTAGGCGCTGCGGTAGGCCGTCAGCGTTTTGCCAAGCCGCGCCCCGCGGTCCAGCAGGTAGATCTGCGGCCACAGGTCGATCAGGCCGTTGGGTGCGGGCGTGCCGGTCAGGCCGACGATGCGCCGCACGCTGCCCAGCCGTCTGCGCAGCGCCTTGAAGCGCTTGGCCTGGGCGGATTTGAAGCTGCTCAGTTCGTCGATTACCACCATGTCAAAGGGCCAGTCCTTCACATTTTCGCAGAGCCAGCATACATTTTCGCGGTTGATCACGTATACATCCGCATCCGATGTCAGGGCGGCCAGGCGTTTGTCCGCCGGGCCGGTCATGCGCGCGATGCGCAGGTGGTGCAGGTGATCCCACTTTGCGGCCTCCTTGGCCCAGGTGTCCTGCGCCACCCGCAGGGGCGCGATGACCAGCACCTTGTTTACCTCCATGCGGTCATAGATCAGCTGGTCGATAGCGGTCAGCGTGCATACAGTCTTGCCGCAGCCCATGCCCAGAAACAGGCCCGCCGCCGGGCGGTCGAGGATCCATTGGATGGCCTTGCGCTGAAAGGGGTAGGGGGTATAGCGCATCGGCACTCACTCCTTCGCGGCCAGACGGCTGCACTCGCCGCGCCAGTAGCGCAGCTCGGCGGCGGTTTCCTGCAGGGCCCTGCGCGTCTGCGCAAGCTCCAGTTCGGCAAGCGGCTGCTGGCGCTTGAGCGCCTGCAGCACGCGCGACAGATCCTCGGGGGTGTAGATCACATATACCGGATAGCCCAGGCTCCGCAGCTGATTATGCCAGTACTCCTGCAGCGGATCCGTGCGGCCGCCCGGGCGTTTCATTTCGACGAAGGCCACACGGCCGCCGGGCAGCAGCACGATGCGGTCGGGCACGCCGCGATTGCCGGGGCTGACCCATTTCATGCAGCGGCCCTGCAGCCCGGTCTCGACGGCATAGCGGAGCTTGCGCTCCAGATCCTTTTCAAGCATGCGTCTCACTCCTCGCTTTGCATATACGCCCGCTGCGTGCCGTACTCAGAAAACCGGCGCGGGCTGCGCTGGCAGTGCCAGCCGCAGGCGTCCAGGATGGCGTGGATCGCCTTGCCGTCAAAGATGGAATACTTGCCGGGGGGATTGCCGAATACCTCGCACCAGATCTCCATCCGGCACACATAGCGCCGCGTGATCGTGCCCCGTGCGTCCGACTGCAGCCACTCCCGGCGCTCAAACAGCCCCATGCTGTCCCAATTGACGGGCAGCTTGCGGGCCAGATAGTCCAGCACCATACCCTCGCGCTCGTCGTGCTCGGCGTGCGCGGCCTGGGTGATTGCGGCCTCGGCGTCCAGATCGCCCGTCAGGTACAGCGTTTCACCCTGCTCAAAGCGGGCATAGGCTTCCGCCCATATCTGATGCACAATGTCCTGCGTAAGCTCGGGACGAAAATCAATGCGGCTGTCGCTGTCCGGGGTATCCACGATCCAGAAGCGGCGGTTGCCGGTGGTATCGCGTAAAAATTCGGATTCGTTCGTAGTGCCGATGAAAATGCACTGGCGCGGGAAAACCTCCACCTGACGGCCGTAGGCCGGCCGGTACTGATCCTCCTGCTTGCTGATAAAGAGCTTGATGGTTTCGGCCTCGGCCTTTTTCATGCCGGCCAGCTCGCCCACCTCGATGATCCAGGCGCGGCGCACCTGCTCGTAGGCCTCCTTGCCCTGCATCGTCGAAAAACTATCCGAAAACCAGTCGCCGGCCAGGCGGCTCAGCAGCGCGGACTTGCCGATGCCCTGGCGGCCCCGGATGGTGAGCATGTAGTCAAACTTGACGCCGGGGCGGAACACGCGGGCCACGGCGGCCACCAGCGTTTTGCGGGTGACGGCGCGCACATAGGGCGTATCCTCCGCGCCCAGGTAGCGGATGAGCAGCGTGTCCACGCGCGGCACACCGTCCCACTCCGCCGCGCGGATATACTCGCGGATCGGGTGAAAGCGGTGGGCGTTGGCCGTGGTCTCCACGCCGTCGAGGATCTTTTCCTTGCCGGTAATGCCGTACACGCGCTCCATGTACAAACGCAGGTTCGCGTCGTCGCTGTTCTGCCAGGTGCGGCCGCGCCGGTCGCGCGCCTCGCGCCAGGGCAGATCGCGCCGGACGGCGGGCAGCATGTCCAGTTCGTCATAGGCAATGCAGCCGGTCAGCGCCGGATCGTGCTCCAGGATCAGCCGGATATTGGCCAGGCTTGAACGGATGCCGCCGTCCTGGGTGAGGTCCAGATCCTTTTTCCATGCGTCCGGGTCCTCATCTGTTACGATGTCAAAGTCGCCGCCCGTATCGGCGATCTGATCGTTTACGGCTGTGGTGCGTACCCTGGGGTCATCCATGGCCAGCCTGGCCATGGCCTGATAGCTGGGCAGCTTTGCCGCCGGGGTGTCGGGGTCCTTGTTTTCGTCCAGGTCTAAAAAGCGGTGCAGGCGCACAGCGTCCCAGGCGTTGCACAGTTGGCCGCTGGCCGGGTCGGTGGCGTGGTGGCTGTACAGAAATTTATCCTCGTACACCACCGCGCCGGCGGCCGTGCTGCCGCCCGCATAGGTGTAGCGGCCCGGCACATCGCAGGGCAGGTACACGTCCGGCAAAAACTGCGCAATGGCCTCCTCGATGGAGTAGGTACGGCAGAAAGCGCCCACAAGGCCGCCCTTTTCCAGCGGGTCCTTCTGCCTGATGGCGCTTTTGCGCACAACGTCGGCCACGCGGCGGCTTACCGGCCAGGTGCTGATATCGCGCCAGTTGTCGTATCGGGCCAGCACAGCGTCCGGGTCCAGCAGCTCACCGTCCTGATACCGGAATACCTGCTCGCCGTCGCCTGAACGGCTGGGCCAGTACATCAGACGGTCCACGCCGTAGGTGGTATCGTCAAACTTGTCAATGCCAAGATCGGCGGCCACACGGCGCGCGACGGCCGCGTACTCATCGGGGTCAACGTCGCGGGCAAGGGGCACGACCAGGCGCACGCGCGGCGCCTCGGGGGTATGCTTGTGCGTGGAGTACATGGCCGACGCGCAGGCGTAGAGCAGCTGCCAGTCGGGCCACAGATCGCCGTCTGCGTAGTCGGCGTCCAGGCAAAGGACGGAGCGGCTGATCACGTTCTTCCGGCTGCCGTCCTTGCAGTAGCCGCCCACAAAGCCGCCCACATCCTTGATCTCAGCCTGGCGCTCGCGGCTCATGGCCTTGTACTGCGCCACGGTTTCGTTGGTTACGATAAAATGGCCCAGCCTGTCCAATAGCTCCGACCATTGCATCGTGCGGTTTTTCCAGCGTTTGGTCTTGCGCCCGGTGCCCAGGGCAATCCTGAGCGCCCGGTCGTATTGCAGGGTCATAGGCCCACCTCCATGAGCAGAGCGTCTGCCGTATCGCAAACCCGCCGCTGGGCGAGCGCGTGATATTCGCGGTTGGTTTCAAATCCAATGTAGTGCCGGCCCGAGCGCAGGCAGGCCACGGCCGTTGTGCCGCTGCCCATGCAGTTGTCCAGCACGACCTCGCCGGGGCTTGTGTAGGTGCGGATCAGGTATTCGCACAGCGCTGCGGGCTTCTGCGTGGGGTGCAGGCCCCGGTCCGGGGCAAATTCCAGCACGTCCAACGGGTAACGGCCGCCGGTGTTGACGGTAACGGCCGGCGTTTGCCCGCGATAATTGGAGCTTCCGCGCCCGGCCTTGCAGGTGTAGGGCGCGCCCGGCCGCATCTGCGGGTGGTAGGCGGGCAATTTCCTGTAAAATACCAGTACCACCTCATGGGCCTTCATCGGCATTTTCTTCGCGTTCAGATGCCCGGTGCCCTGGGGCTTTACCCAAACCCATTCGTAGCGAAGCTCTGACAGGTTGCTCACCGCCAGCTTTTTATCAAAGGGCAGCTGCGCAAACAGACAGATCGCGCCGTTGTCTTTTACGACGCGGTGGTATTGCCGCCACAGCGGCTCCAGCGGGATCATGCTGTCCCAGCTGTTGGCTGTAGTGCCATAGGGAAGATCGCAGAGCACCATATCCACGCTGCCGTCAGGGATGCGCTGCATGCCCGCGAGGCAGTCGCAGTTGTCGATGTAGTTCAGCCGCACGCGCTTTCGCCTCCCGTCCTGCGCCGCAGCAGGCGCATGAGCCCTTTCATCGCGCCGTCGGCGTCGCCGGACAGGATCTGCCCCTTCAGCGTGCAGTACTGCTGCCAGGACAGGCGGCTGCGCAGCACCTTCAGGGTGATCAGCGCGTCTTTGTCGATCGGTCGCATTGTCATCGGTCCTTTAATCCTTTTTATAAAACAGAGTTTCGTAGCCGTCCGCGTGCAGGTACTTGTCCAGTCCTGGGGCCCAGGGGACGGGCTGGCCCATAATTTCGGCCATATTCTGCCAGCGTGCGCCCGCTGGCGCCTCCACAATACACTCATCGTGCACGGAGAACACCACGGGGAAGCCCGCAGCCTCCAGGCGCAGGATCGCCTCGGCCAGGATATCGCGGGCATAGGCCTGCACGATGTTTTCTACCAGACGTCCACCCCAGGTTTCCATGCGTTCCCATTTGCGGGTGGTCTGGTTCTGGCCCATAAAGCGGATGCTGCCGCTGTCCTCATCCAGCCAGGCCGCCCAATAGGAAAGGCGGCGGCCGCTGGGCAGGATCAGACGCAGCGCGTCCCGATCCCGCAGGTAGGTGCAGCCGTTTTTCAGCCGGTATGCCTTGCCTGGGCAGCGGATGGCGGCCTTGGCGGCCTTTTCGCATGCCCGCCACATGGCGGTGATCTTGGGGGAGGCCGCGCGCCACCTGTCCACCAGCTCCTGCAGCTGCTCGGGCGCAAGGCCCAGCTTGTCAGCGCCAAAGGCCAGCAGCGCGGAGGGCCCGCCGCCGTAGCCCAGGGCCAGCTCCATGATTTTGCCCTTCTGGCGCTCGGACGTGCCTTTTTTCACGCTTTCCTTGGGCACGCCGAAGGCCTGGGCGTAGGAGGCCTCATAGATCTTGCCGTCGCCGGCGAAAACGTTGAGCCGCCAGCCCTCATCGGCCAGATAGGCGATGCACACGGCCTCGATGGCGTGGTAGTCGGCCACCAGAAAGGTATGGCCCGGCTTTGCAATCAGCGCCGTGCGGATCAATTGGCTGAGCACATCGGGCACGTTGTCATATATCAGCTCCAGCCCTTCCAGATCTCCCTGCTTTACGATATCGCGCACCAGGTCGATCTGCTCCAGGTGGTTCTGCGCAAGGTTTTGCAGCTGCACGCGGCGGCCGGCCCAGCGGCCGGTGCGCCCCGCGCCGTAGTACTGCAGCAGGCCGCGTATGCGGCCGTCGCTGCACACGGCCTCCTCCATGGCGGCATACTTGGCGGTGCTGCTCTTGCCCAGCAGCTGGCGCAGCCGCAGCACGCGCCGGGTGGTGGGGTCAATGGCCGTGCCCAGCAGCTCGGCCACGGCCTTTTTGTCAAGCGCCGCGGGGGTCAGCCCGCGCGTGGCCAGCCAGCCCTTCAGCTGCACCAGGCTGTTGGGGTTTTCGAGCCCCGTAAGCCTTTGCATTTCCGCCATGTGCTCGGCCTTGAAGGCGTCGTCCATGCGGATGGCCGAGGCCACAAGCTGCCGGTCGATCATCACGCCGCGCTCGTTGATGCGCGCGTCCGCCCATTCGACACGCCGTTCGGCGGCGGGCACGGGGAAATGGATCAGGCTCTTGTAGATCGTGCGCTCCACCTCGGTGTCCCGGCCGCAGTAGGTGATAAACTGCTGCCACTTGTCCGGGGCGTGCTCGGGCAGGTTGCGCGTGCGCCCGCCGTTTGTCTTGGTAGGGCGGCAGGGCTTGCAGAAGTAGTTGATCAGCGCCTTGCCGGTATCCAGCTTTTGCTCGGTGAGCTGGAGGGCGGCGCCCGCCGCCTCCAGGCTCATGGGCAGGCCGTTCATGGCGGCCAGGGTCATTGCGTCGCGCCACTGCTCAGGCGGCGTGTACAGGTCAAAATAACGGTTAAAGCAGGTGCGCTCAAAGGCGATGTTCCACGCCACCTTGAGCACCGTGTCGTCCAGCAGCGCCTCACGCAGCCAGGGCGGCGGGCCGTCCGCGGTGAAATCCCACACGCGGACGGGCTCATCATCCCAGGTGTAGGACATGAGCAGTATGTCAAAATCCGGGGCCTCGGCGTACTTGCGCACGCCGCCGCGCGCCAGATCCGCGCTGCTGTAGGTTTCGATATCGGCAAACAGCGTGCGCTCAGATAAGGCCGTCATAGTCGTCTCCCTCGTCGTCCAGCTCGTCAAAATCGCCGGAGGCGTCATAGCCCGCCAGACGCTCGCCGTCGCGGACAAACTGCACGCCGTTGAGGTACACGGTCACGCCCTTCTTGAGCTTTTCAAACTCAAAGCCGGCGGCGGCCAGGCTGGCGTTGCAGTAGCAGCCGGAATAGATCACGCCGTCCTCCTCGGTGAGCTGCTCCTTGCGGCGGCCCATCACCAGCGGGCGGTTTTTGCTGCTGGACTTGAGCACGTAGCTGCCCGCGTACTCGGGGTGCTCATCGGCCAGCTCATCGCCGTCGGCCAGCGGGCTGTGGAAGCTGCTGGGCCACGGCGCGCCGGGCTTGCGCTTGCCGGGGAATTTTTCATCCAGCGCCTTGGTCAGCGCCTCCTTGACGGCCTTGACCTGCGGGTGATCCTTGGGGATGATCCAGCTGGCCGAATACTTGGGATCGCTGTCGCCGATCGAATCGGCGTGGAAGATGTGCTCATAGCTCAGACGGACGTTTTTCAGTACGATCTTTTCAGACATGGTTTTGCTCTCCTTCTATGTGTAGTTATTCTTTGATCTCGCGCGTTTCGATGCGCAGCAGCTGCGCCGGGGTGAAATCCAGGCAGACCCTTTCGCCGCCCCGAAGGCTGATTTCCAGCCGCAGCAGCGTATCGCTGCAAACGGCGCGAACGGAAAACTCCTCGACATACGGGAACACGTATTCCTTACCAACCAGGACGACGGTCACATGGCCGAGCTTCATCACGGCTGCCCACCTCCAGCGTCCAGGTTTTCAAAGTCCGCGCCCAGGCTGTAATCCGGCCGCTTATCGGCGGCCAGGGCCAGCGTGGGCTTGCCGGGGGCCTTGACGATCAGATCGCCCAGGAGCTCGGCCACCTTTTTCTTGCCGATGGCCTTTTCCATGGCCGCGACGGTCTTGAGCGTCGGCTGCTCCATGACCACGTCCGCGTCATAGTCGCACGCATGCAGCTGCGCCTCTACCTTTTCTTCGTCGCTCCACTTGCGCAGGCTGCGGCCCTCGACCACCTTCAGCCCCTCGATCTGATCGCCCGCCAGGATCCGGTCCGTGGCGAAGCGCATGGTGCGGTCCAGCCACATGCGGATCAGCGGCTCCATCCGCACGATCTCCAGGTATTCGCCGTCCATCAGGTGGGGGACGGCGGTACGCAGGCCGTGGGTCTCCACAAAGTCGCTGCAGTACTTGGTCAGCGCCGGGCAGCGGCCGGCGTGCTTGCAGAATTTGCGGCAGTGCGGGCCAGGGATAAAGCGCGCCGCGCTGGTAAACGCCTCTTTGGCGGCGGGCTGCACCACCGTTTCGGCCCAATCCAGCAGCGCGTCCACGGGCTCGGCGGCTTCGCTGATGTTGTTGATGCGCGGCTGGTAGATGGACATGACGATCTCGCTGAAATCGTACACGCAGCCGTAATCGTTGATCGCGCCCAGGGCGTACAGGCGCATCTGCGGGTTGCCCCGCGTTTCCACGGCCACACCCTGGCCGTACTTGTAGTCGATCACGGTCAGACGGCCCGCGTCGATGATGATGCAGTCGCCCGTGCCGAAGCCCTCGGGCACCCAGGGCGAAAAGTCCAGCCGCTGCTCCAGCAGCACCGTGCTGGTGGGCGTCATGTGCTCCTGGATATAGGCGGCGTAGCCCTCGGCGCATTCCAGCATTTCGCCCGTGACGGCCTCGCCCCACTTATCCCGCAGCTCCTGCAGGCCCGCGTCCAGGCCAGGAAAGCCCTCGCGCGACAGCAGGCTTTCGGCGTACACCTGCGCCACCTCGTGGGCGATGGTGCCCTCCTGGGTGAAAACGGTCTGCTCATCGGGGTACTGCTCGGCGGCGATGGCGCTGCCGGGGCAGTTGAGCCACAGCTCCGCGCCCGATGCGCTCAGCAGCGCGTGGCTGCGGCTCTGGTGGTCAATCTTGCGCTTTGCCATGCTCTTTTTCTCCTTTCAGCCAGTCGCACCAGGCCATAAACGCCTTGAGCACCGGCTGTGCGTTGAGATCGCTGGCCTCAAAGCAAAATTCGATGCGCCCGCCACGCCAGAAGTCGATGACGTTTCGGGCGGTGAAATACGTGCCCTTGGCGGTCAGGTGCGCGTGGATCATGTGCCCGTCCGCCGGATCGTACTCGCCCTTGTAATACTTGGCGTCGTTGGCGTGCAGCCAGTAAAGGGGCTCCTTGCGCTGCCCATTCAGGTAGGCACGGTGGACGCTGTTAAATTCGCTGTCCAGCTCAACCTGCAGGTAGCGCAGCTCGCGCAGCGTGATGTCCTGGTAGCTGAGCCCGCAGTCCTTGAAATGCTTGCACGCCTGCTCGTGTGTCAGCAGCTGCTCCATATCCTCACCCCACAAAGTAGCGGCTCTGCGGCCGCATCACAAGCTGGTGCTGCACCAGCCGCGCCGCGCGGCCAGCCAGGAACCCCAGGATCCGGCCGGTCAGGCGCAGCGCCCGGAAGGCGGCGTACACCGCCAGCCCCGGCAGAAAGATCATCAGAAACGTGATCATCGCGTTCATTTGATCGCCTCCAGCCCCGCCACGAAAGCGGAAAGGTTGTCCTCGGGGATATCGCCCACGCGGCTGCCGCCGCAGGACTTGACCAGCGCCTTGACCTCCTCGCGTCTGCCGGCCTGGATTTTGACGATGGCCGTCTGCTGCGCCTCAGAGCGCAGGGCCGCAAAGTCGATCAGCGGGGCCGTCTCAGGCGGCTCAGGCTGCGCTGCGACGGGCTTTTCCTTGGGGGTGGGCGCGGGCTTGGCTTTGGCCGCAGAGGCGGCCGCAGGGGCGCTGGCGGGCGTCAGCGCGGCGCGCAGGGCCTCGGCCAGGCCATTGAGGGCTTCCAGCAGCTTGTTGTCGGCGGTAATCTTGATTTCCATGCTTGTTTCCTCCTATATTCTTGGGTTTTTGATGCTCAGGTTTTACTTCTTACGGCCGATCAGCGCCAGCGCAATCAGCGTAAGGCACAGGATCGCGGCCACCTGTACGACGGGGTGCACAGCCATCACCTCCTTGGCCGGGGCGGGCGGTATCAGGGCGTTCTTCCCTCGCGGCCCTGCCGCAGCTCGGATATGGGCATGCGCTTGAGCAGCACGCGCTCAAAGCTGTCCTGGGGAGCAAGGCACGTAAGCCGCTGCACGGCGGAGCGCATGCTGCGGGCCGTGCAGGCGTATCGGTCGCCGCCTCTGGTGTAGCCCACGGCCTCGCACAGCCTGTGCGTGGGGGCCAGCGCCTCGCGCACGCACTCGGGGCACAGATCCAGGCCGTTGGCCTGCTCCGCCCAGCCATGCGGGGCAAAGGGCACCCCGCCGATGCTGTCCGGCGCGGCTGCCGCGCCGCAGCGGTCGCACACAAAGTAGGTTGTCAGCATGCCTGCGCCTCCTTCATGGCCTGCTCGCGGGCCTCGCGGGCGTAGATCATGCTCAGGGCGTTGGCCAGCTCCTCGGCCACCTGGCGCTCGCGGGCCGCGCGTTCCTCCGGGGTCTTGAACACGGGGCGCATGATCTGGATGGTGCAGCGGCCGTACTGGATGGTCTGAGTCAGCTCGTAGGTATCCTGCTGCTTGCGTTTCATTCTTCCGTCACCTCCGGCATGGGTCCAAAGTTGTTGATGATCACCTGCAGCAGCCTCGGCTGCGGGTAGCACTGTCCGCTGCGCCAGCGGTAGATGTTTGCGTCCGACGTGCCCAGCGCTTCGGCGGCGTCGATCGAGGTGGCGTAGCGCCGCATGCACTCGGCGTCAAACCAGCGGCCAAACCTGGCCTTGCGCTCCTGCCGGACGGCTCCGCCATGCCGCGCCTCCTGCAGCCCCAGCGGGGGCAGGATGAAGCCCGCGTCGGTAAGCAGCTTGTGAATGCAGGGCAGGGCCGCCGGCTGGCACCCGTGCAGCAGCTGCGCCGCCTCCAGCGCCATGGCCGGGGTGATGGGCTGCACCCCGCCGGCCTGGTAGCGCCCCGTGCGGCGGATGGCCGGCAGCACCTCGTGCGTCACCCAGCGCTTGAAGGCCTTGGCCTCGGGCTTGCGCGAGCCCAGCACCAGCGCGTACAGGCCGGATTCGTTGATGATGGTCATCATCTGGGAGCCGCCAAGGGTATGAATTGAATTCACACCCTTTTCATCGTCATCTAAGCGGGTCAGGGCTTTGCCTGTGCTGTCAAGGCCGAGCGCGCGACACACGTCCGCAGCCACAAACCAGGGTTCGCCGCTGCGCTCCACCACGCGCACCTTGCCGAGATCGGGGCTCTCGAAAACTTTCAGATTGTTCATGCAGTACCTCCTTTATAGATTGCCTGTTAAAATTACGCGGAAAGCGTAATTTTAGATATAAAAATTAGACATTCCAACGCACATGATCATAGGCCACGTTCAGCGCTCTGCAAACGGCGTCAACCTTGTCTACGCTGGGGTGCGTCTTGCCAGACTCCCAAGAGCTAACCGTTTTCTTAGTAACGCCAACGGCTTTCGCAAGATCCGCTTGCGTTAGACCACGGTCGATGCGAATGGCTTTCATCGACATGCTATCCAATTGTGTTCCTCCTCTCAAAACGCTTTTAGCGTCATACACAGTATAATCCTGTTTATCCCGCGTGTCAAGCCTCAAAGCGTAAAAATTTTGCTTTTCTGTTGACAATTTTACGTTTCGGGCGTAATCTAATGCCGGAAGGGGGTGCGGACTTGAGCGCACTCGGAAATAAAGAGGTCTTTTCTCAGAACCTAAAGTACTACATCGAACAGAGCGGAAAAGACAGAAGAGAGCTTGCAGAGATATGGGGTTTTCCATATTCAACGGTCAGTGAATGGATTAACGCCAAAAAGTATCCTCGCATTGATCGAATCGAGATCATGGCCAACTACTTTGGCATTCAGAAATCTGATCTTATCGAAAAAAAGGTGCCCGAGGAAGCACAGGCTAAAAACACGGTGGCGGTAAACGTTGTCTTGCGGCTGCGTGAAGACCCGGATTTCTATGAAACAGTCAAGCTGCTGTACCGCCTGGAGCCCAAACAGCTCAGCGGCGTAAAGGCGATGCTGGAAAGCATGCTCGGGTGAAAAGGGTGTGCGTTCAACGCAGACCCTTGGCGGCTGGATAGATCAGCCTGAATGACCGTGACTTCAAGTCACAGTCATTTCACCCCATCAAAGGAAAGAATACCCTTACTTCAAGTAAGGGTATTCGCCGGTGACGTTACGGGCTTGGGCTGGTCGCCTGCAGGAGCTTGAGGATAAAGTCCAGCAGCACCTCATCGTTGCTGGCGTTCAGGTAGGCGATAATTGCGGAGACGTACTGTTCCTTGGTCATGGGCGGCACATCCTTTCCTATTGTATTGAAAGCACGCTTTCGTATCTGATGGCATTATATAGGCCGTTTCACATCGGCAGCATCTTTATCGTATGCAGCGTGCCTGTGTCGTATGACATCGAAACAGAAGGGGTTTTGTCCCGTCCATTCTGTAGCGCCCGGCGGGCAATTCTGTAGCAGCGAAAAACCCTTGATTTTCCTGGGCTTTTCGGATTTCTGCTACAAAAGCTACAAAAACTACAAAAATTTCTATATACCCTTCGCGCGGGCGTGCGCACGCGCCCATGCATTTCATTTTTCTATTTTCCGTAAGTTTGGATAATTTTTGTAGTTTTTGTAGCAGAATCGAAAACCCGTTGAAATTCCTCACTTTTTTTGTAAACAGAATTGCTACAGAAATACAGAATGATACAGAATTTCGCCCCGAACGACCGGAAAAACAGAAAAAAGGCCCCTTTCGGGGCCGGAGAGGAGGAACGATGCCGCAGCACCATATCATGTATCAGCGCAAGTCCAGACAGGACGATCCCAACGCCACCGTGGAGGAGGTGCTGGCCAAGCACGAGGCCCTGCTGCAGGATTACGCCGTGCGCGAGCTGGGCGGCCCGATCCCCGAGGAGAACATTTACCGCGAGGTGGTAAGCGGCGAATCGATCAGCGACCGCATCGAGATCAAGAAGGTGCTGGCACGTATCGAGGATCCGCAGATCACGGGCGTACTGGTGGTAGATCCGCAGCGCCTGTCGCGCGGGGATCTGGCGGACTGCGGACGGCTGATCAACGCCTTCCGCTACACGCACACCCAGGTGTGCACCCCGGTGATGACCTACGACCTGGAAAACAAGATGGAGCGCAAGTTTTTCCAGGATGAGCTGCTGCGCGGCCGGGATTACCTGGAATACACCAAAGAGATCCTTTTCCGGGGCCGCGTTGCCGCGGCCAAGCGCGGCTGCTACAATGGCACCTACGCACCCTTCGGCTACCGCAAGGTAAAGATCGGCAAGGATCACACGCTGGAGATCGTCGAGGATGATGCCGAGGTGGTGCGCCTGATCTTCGATCTGTACACCCGCGAGCAGCTGACGCCCTTTGCCATCGCCGAGCGGCTGAACGCCATGGGCCTCAAGCCCCCGCGCGCCGACCGCTGGAAAAAGGACACCATCCGCCATATCGTGCGCAACGAGCACTATATCGGCAAGGTACGCTTTAACAAGGTGAAGTCCGTGCCCATGCTGGACAACGGCGAGGTGGTCACCAAGCGCGTCACCCAGGACGACGCGGACGTGATCCTGGCCGAGGGCCGTCACCCGGCCATCATCGACATGGCCACGTGGAACAAGGCGCAGGAGCTGGTGGCGCGCAATCCGCGCGTCAAGTACACCTACGACCTCAAGAATCCCTACAGCGGCATGCTGATCTGCGGCGGCTGCGGCCGGGCGATGCTGATCCACCCTTACAAGCACGCGGAGGATCGGTATGAGTGCCGCGCCACGCGGGAATCGCGCCGGTGCTACAAGTCCGTCGGCTACGGCGAATTGAACCAGAGCATCATCCACGCCCTGGAGTGCGTGGAGCTGCCCGCTCTGCGCCTCAAGCTGAAAAATGGCGAGGGGGACGCGGCCCGCATCCAGCAGCGCCTGCTGGCCAAGCTGGAAAAGCAGATGGCGGATTACCGCCAGCAGGAGGATAAGCAATACGAGCTGCTTGAGACCGGCCGTTACACGCAGGAGCTGTTTGAACGCCGCAATGCCCAGCTGCGCGAGCGCATGGACGCCTGCACGCAGCAGATCCGCGAGGCCAGGGCGGCGCTGCCCAAGGGCGTGGACTACGCCGAGCGCATCGCCAGCCTGGAGGCCGCCATCGCCAAGCTCAAGCAGCCCAATGCCGCCGCAAAAGAAAAAAACCGCCTTCTGCGGTCAGTCGTCGATAAGATTGTATTTACAGGCGTTCCGCCGGTAGATAAGTCCGTTAAGGGCTGGAAAAAGGGCGAAAATTCTTTCAATATCACGGTGCAGCTGCGGCTCTAATTTTTAGGCGGCATATACACATGATGGGTGTGTTAATTCGTCCGCCTCGGTGCGGATCAGCGAAGGCTCGGCGCGGTTGAACGCGCGGTAGAGCGCCTCGTCGTCGTAGGCGGCCGTCTCCGGGAAGAGCTCGCGCAGCTTGGGCGCGATCAGGCGGATAAAGCTGCGGCTGCGGCCGATGATGTTTTCAAAGAAGCGGGACTGGCTTTCGTGAATGCCCATGGATACGCCGCCGCCCAGCACGGTGTAGGCCAGCTTGTCCATCGGGTGGGTATCATAGAGCGCGTGGCCGCCCTCGTGGATGACGCTGTACATGGAGGAAGCGAAGTTATCCTCCAGATAATGGGTGGTGATGCGCACATCGTACTTGGTAAAGCCGGAGGTGAAGGGATGCTCGGTTTCGGCGATGGTGCAGTGCGCGCGGTCCAGGCCGATTACCTGCATCAGATAATCGCTGAGCTGGCGCTGCTTATCCAGCGGAAAATGGCCGTGCAGCGGGCTGTCATCCACCTGCTTGGCGGCGGTGACGCGATGGATGAAGGGCACCAGTTCCCGGCGCACAACATCGAAGAAAGCATCGCACTTGGCGCGGGTCAGCCCCGTTTCAAAACGATCCAGCAGCGTATCGTATACGGGCTGATCGGGCTTGATATAGCGCATAATGCGCTGCGTCTGGGCAATCAGGCGTTCCAGATAGGGCATGAACAGCGCGTAATCGTTGTTCTCTTTGGCGGTGTGCCAGATCGCGTCCGATTCGGTGGTCAGCTTTTGATAGGCCACGTATTCTTCCATGGGGATGCGGCGGGTTTCGTCGATGTTCTTGTACATCACCTTGACGATGCGCTGATGCACTTCGTCCAGCTCGTCCATCCGCGCATGAAGCTCGTCCAGCAGCGCCACGGTTTCATCGCCTGTGGACAGCTTGTATACCTCCTCAGCCAGGATGCCCAGCGTTTCGGCGCGGTTGGCGGCCGTGCCCGAGGGCGCGGCGGTCATGCCGTCGTAGTCAATCAGCCCCATCGCGTGGGAATAAGCCAGCTGCTTGCGCTGCAGCTGATCCAGCTTTTGCAGGGCGGCGGTCAGTTCCATGGGATGATTTCCTCCTTAGTCAACATAAATCAAATCGTAAATGGCCAAAAGCGTCTTTTGGCCGATGCCGCGAACATGCAGCAGTTCCTCGATGTATCGGAAGGATCCCAGCTGCGCGCGCATATCCAATATAGCCTGCGCGGTTTTGGGGCCAATGCCGGGCAGCGTCGTCAGGTCTTCCAGCGTGGCGGCGTTCAGGTTGATGCGCTGCGCCTTTTCCGCATCGGTCAGGGGAGCTGTGGTGGCATAGGCTCCGCGCAGGGGATAAGCATCCGGCTCGGTGCGGCGGAAGGTGCATGCATAGCAAATCAGCACGCACAAAACAGCGCCCGCCAGCACGGCGCACACGGCGTATGGCAACGCTGCGCGGGCGCGGAGGGACAAGCGGCGAGGCGTTACACAGCCTTTCGTACCTTCTGCCCCTCCTTCGTATCCTCTACAATATAGCCCAGGGCCTTGAGCTGATCGCGCAGCTCGTCGCTCTTTTTCCAGTCGCGATCCTTGCGGGCCTGCACGCGCGCGTCGGCCAGCGCCTGGATATCCGCAGGATCGGTGGGCAGGAACTCATGCAGCGGGGGATCCAGCAGGCGGATGGTCACCGGGCAGCCCT
>ERZ825384.438-NODE-438-length-55314-cov-6.070197_pt1 | contig 55314 bp, 35 predicted proteins | sample MGYA00519931_ERZ825384 | MGnify/ENA primary metagenome ERZ825384 (study PRJEB31778, sample SAMEA3449200) | human gut metagenome | biome: human gut; feature: human-associated habitat; material: faeces | place: United Kingdom | collected 2010/2012 ...
ATCTTCTGTCCCGTGACGATCGTATTGTTGAGGTCGATGCCGGCGATGCCCGTAGCGATCAGCTCCGAAGGCTGCTTGCGCCGGAAGGGATTCACCGTCGGGCCGCCGATCTCGCGCGCCTCGCCCTCGATCTGCTCGCCGCCTTCGAGCGGTTCGCCGTAGGCGTTGAAGAAGCGGCCGGCCAGGTTGTCCGACACTTTGAGCTTGGGCGGCTCGCCGTGGAAGACCACTTCGGAGTCGGTGGCCAGCCCCTCGGTGCCGGCGAAGACCTGCAACGTCACGTTGTCGCCCATGATCTTCACCACCTGGGCGAGCTTGCCGCCCACGGTGGCCAGCTCGTCGTTGCCCACGCCCGAGGCGCGCAGCGTCACGGTGGCTTTGGTAATGTTGTCTATCTTGGTATATACCTTTTGAAATGCACGTGTTGTCATAGCTTCGGTCTTATTTGTTGAGCTGTTCGTTTACGAGCGCCTCGATCTGCGAGCGGTAGTCGGCGAATTTCTCGGACTGCCACTCCGAATAGTTCATCTGACGGAAGAGGTTGATCAGCGTCTTGAAGAACTTGGAGCACTCCTCGAAATCGGCGAAGTCGAACGTCTTGTTGCAGATGTCGAGCACCATCTCGAACATCATCTTCTGGCGTTCGAGCGGACAGTTGGCGTCGATGTCGTCGAAGGCGTCCTGCTGCAAGATCACGAAGTCGATCAGCTCCGACTTCCAGAAACGTTCGTGGTACTCCACCGGCACGCCGTCGTCGCCCAGGATGTTGATCTGGTCGTTGGCCTCCTTGCCGCGCTGCACGAGCGTCTTGCCGGCATAGACGTTGTCCACCCAGCCCTTGCCGATGTGCGCGTCGAGGTATTCGCGGATTTCGGGGTATTCCAGATATTTCGAGTAGGAGTCGAGCGGATCGATGGCGGGATAACGCTTCGAGTCGGCACGCGCCTGCGCCAGGGCGTAGAAGCAGCGCGCCGCCTTCTTCGTGGACTCCGTGACCGGCTCTTTGAGGTTGCCGCCCGCGGGCGACACCGTACCGAGGAAGGTCACCGAACCCGTCTGTCCGTTGGTCAGGCGCACCAGACCGGCGCGTGAATAGAAGTTCGAGATGATCGCCGAGAGGTCCATCGGGAAGGCGTCCTGACCGGGCAGCTCTTCCAGACGGTTCGACATCTCGCGCAGCGCCTGCGCCCAGCGCGACGTCGAATCGGCCATGACGAGCACTTTGAGTCCCATGGCACGGTAGTATTCGCCGATGGTCATGCCCGTGTAGACCGACGCCTCGCGCGCGGCGACGGGCATGTTCGACGTGTTGCAGATGATGATCGTACGCTCCATGAGGGGGTGGCCCGTATGGGGGTCGATCAGTTCGGGGAACTCCTTGAAGATTTCGACCACCTCGTTGGCGCGCTCGCCGCAGGCGATCATGATGATGACGTCGGCGTCGGCCTGTTTCGAAATGGCGTGCTGCAACACGGTCTTGCCGGCGCCGAACGGCCCCGGGATGAAGCCCGTACCGCCTTCGGCCAGCGGGTTGAAGGTGTCGATCGCGCGCACGCCCGTCTCCATGATACGGTCGGGGCGCGGTTTCTCGACGTAGCTGCGGATCGCCTGCTTCACGGGCCAGCGCTGCACCATCGTCACCTCGTGGTCGCCGCCTTCGGCGTCGGTCAGGACGGCCACCGTGTCGGTGACCTTGTAGGAGCCCGCCGCGGCGACGCTCTTGACCGTATAGCTGCCCGTCATCGTGAAGGGAACCATGATCTTGTGGGGAATCCACTGCTCCTTCACCTCGCCCAGCCACGAAGCGGCCGAGACCTTGTCGCCCGCCTTGGCCAGCGGCGTGAACTCCCACGTCCGCTCGAAATCGATCGGGTCGGTGATCGAACCGCGTTCGATGAAGAGACTATCCATCTTTTCGAGGTCGTTCTGCAATCCGTCGTAGTTGCGCGACAGCAGACCCGGAGCCAGCGTCGCTTCGAGCATGTGGCCTTCGAATTCGACCCGGTCGCCGATTTTCAGACCGCGCGTGCTGTCGTAAACCTGCACGTAGGCGTCGTCGCCGATGACTTTGATGACCTCGGCCATCATTTTGGTATCGCCCGTCCACACGTAACAGATCTCGTTCTGGGCGACAGGGCCGTCCGCCTTGACGATGACGATGTTGGAGATGATACCGTTTACACGTCCTGTAGTTTTCATATCTGACTATTTGTTATTTATCAATTCCTTGCCGTCCAGTTCGCGCAGCAGCCGTTCGAGCATGGCGCGGCCGCGCGCCTCGTCGAGCTGCGTCCAGCGCGCCACCAGATTGATGCGCACGAGGTACGAGAGGATGGCGTTCACGTTGAAGTAGTCTTCGGCGGCCAGGTCGACGGCCTGCTGCCAGCGGATGCGGTCGATCTTGTGCTCCTTTTCCAGCAGGTTGCTTTCGTCGTTCACGGCGGCGATCACCGCGTCGATGTAGGGCAGTTCGCCCCGCAGGCCGAAGTCGGAAGCCGACGAACGGCGCAGCTGCTCGGCCACATCGTCGTTACCCACGACGTGACCGTCGACGGGACGCCCCGCGGCACGGGCCGTCGCGGCCGCCGCGACATTGCGCAGCGTGCGGTCGAAATCGCTCCACTCGCGCAGGAAGCGGCTCGGCGACGCGGCGCACAGTCCGTAATAGGCTTCGAAAAGCGCCTGTTCGAAGGGGCGCGAGGTATCCACCTCCTCGGCCTCCTCCCCCTCGGGGCGGGCATAGGCCGCCAGCACCAGTCCGATCGCGTGCGGCAGCAGGCGCGGGTGTTCCGTCTCCTCCTTGAGCCGCTCGCGCGCGAAGTTGCCCAGCGGATCGTGCGCCGGACTGCCCGCACGCAGGGCGATCAGGTTTTTGCAGTCGTAGTAGCCGTAGAGCAGCCGGACGGCGCGCAGGTCGCGCGGCGTCAGCTCGCGGAGGATCTCGTCGAGGATGGCGTGTGGATCGAATCCCTTCGCGCCGCCGTCGAGCGAGTACTCCCGCAGTCCGGCTACCAGACAATAATAGTTGGTATCGAACATGGCGGTGTCAGGCTTTGAACAGCAGTTCGGAGATCTTGCCGCGCAGATACTCCTTCAACAGTGCCTCGAAATCGTCGTCCGAGAAGGAGATGTAATAGCTGCCGCCCTTGGCGCCCACCTTGAAGCCGGTGCGTACCTCCTTCGAGTAACCCACTTCGATACCCGCTTCGAGCAGCTCTTTGGCCGCAGCGGCGAACGCGGCGTCGAACTTCGCCCGCTCGGCTTCGGGCAGCAGCGCTTGCAGTTCGACCTTCGACGACGATGCGCCGTTCCAGTTGCGGGCGACGCTCAACAGCATCGCCTTGACGAATTCGGGATCCAGATTGGCGGCTTTCACGGCGGAGAAGGTGCTCTCGGCCGCAATCAGCGAGGAGATCTCCTCCTTGATCCGGGCGACGGCCTGTTTGCCCGCCAGCGCGATCTCGGTCATCGAATTCTTGGCCGTATCTTCGGCCTTAACCTCGGCGGCCTTCACGATGGCTTCGGCTTCGGCCTTGGCATCGGCGATGATCTTGGCGGCTTCGCTCTTCGCTTCCGAGACCAGACGTTCGGCCTCGGCGCGACCCTTCTCCAGCCCCTCGTCGTAGAGCTTCTGGGTCAATTGTTGAAGTTTGTTCTCCATAGTGTTCTGATTATCGTAATTCAATAATTTCTCGTACAAACGCCTATCCGGTAAAGATACGATTAAGCCGAGCGCAATGCAAATTTCATTTGCTTTTGCCGAGGCGGAGTATCTAAGACGTCAGCCAAAGATAGGCATTTTTTTCGAAGTTGTCCGAAAGCGAAAGGTCGTTTTTTGCTGGTTTAGGACACTTTTGCGCCGGAATCGTACAAATTACAGCCATTTTGTTTCGAAAGGAAACGCTTGTCCTTCGAAAGTAGTATGAAGGTTTTACTTTTTGAACAACATAGGCCGTTTTTTGAACAAACCGCGACCGTTTTCAACCGCAGGAAAACGGCAACGGGCCGCAGCGTGCTGCGGCCCGTTGCCGGAAACGCCGGCCCGAACGCTTATTGATGCTGCGGCCGCAGCAGGTCGAGGACGACTTTCACAGGCGAGAACGTCGTGACGGGGACGTCGACGAAAACGGTGTTCCAGCGTGCCATCGCGCCGTTCCACAACCCTGGCAGCTCCTGCGCCCGCAGCTCGCGGCCGGCGTAGGATTTCGACGAGATGAAACCCGTCTGCGGATCGGTATACCGCCGCAGGTCGAATTTCTCGCCCCTCACGTTGCGCACGCCGCAGACCAGATCGACCGGATTGAAGTGGGTGGCCCGCTGCATGAGCGGCCGGTCGGCGGGTGCAATCTGGCTCGACTCGGCGATTTGGAGCGATTCGGTGCCGTCGTCGTTGACCGCCCAGAAGGGGCCGCCGCCCGGCTCGCCCTCGTTACGCACCATGCCGCACAGGCGGATGGGACGGTCGAGGACGGCGCGCAGCACGGCCGAGTTGTAGTCGTCGGGCAGCTTCACGCAGAGCCGTTCGCGGATGAAGCGGGCGATGTCGGCCAGTTCGGCGCCGCCCGTATCGAGCGCGCGGATATACTCGAAACTGCGCTCCTGCAATTCGAGCAGCAGTCCTGCCAGCACCTTCTTATAGGTTACCGTGTCGCCGCGGCGGGCGTCGGTGGTCACGTTGTCGATGTTCTTGACGAAGACGAGGTCGGCGTCGATCTCGTTGAGGTTTTCGATCAGGGCGCCGTGTCCCGCCGGACGGAAGAGCAGCGCCCCCGCGTCGGTACGGAAGAGCGTATTGTCGGGATTGACCGCCACCGTGTCGGTCGAGGGTTTCTGTTCGGAGAAGGCGATGTCGTAGTGCACGCCGAAACGCCGCTCGTACAGCGGAACTTTCTCGGCCATGAGCGCCTCGAAATCCGCGCGGTGCTCCGGCGAAACGGTGAAATGGATGCGTACGCGCCCCCCTGCGGCGGCGTATTGCGCCCCTTCGACCAGATGTTCTTCGGCCGCTTTGCGCGCCCCTTCCGCATAGGCGTGGAAGGTCACCAGCCCCTTGGGCCGGCCTCCGTAGCCGAGTCCCTTGCCGATGATGTGTTCGACCACGGTGCGGTCGTCGGCGCCGGCAGGCAGCGTGGCGCGCAGTTCGGGCCAGAAGGCGAAGCGTTCGATGTTCAGCAGCAGGCGGTCGATCCCCTCGCTGCGCCGCCCCTCCTCGACGAAGGCGAAAAGCTCCTTGAACATGCGCGTCGCGGCGCCCGACGCCGGAACGAACTTGACGATGCCGAGCCGCGCCGCCGCTTCGTCGTAGCGGCGCACGGCGGCCGCCACTTCCTGCGGCGCGGGAACGAGAATGCCGTCGCCCGGAGCGGCGGCGCGGACGACTTTCAGGAAGGGAAAGCCGCGGCGGAAGTTTTCGAGTTGGCGCTCCACCGCTTCGGGGGTGAGGCCGTGAGCCCGGATGCAGGCCGTATCCTGTTCGGTGAACATAGGCGGTTCAGGTTTTAGTGCATGGCGATCGGTTGCGGAAGCTGCGCTCCGTTTCCGGTTTCGACCGAACGTTTTCGATAAGCCGAGCGCAGAGCCGAACGCAGTTCAGACTATGCCGAGGCGAGAAAACGAAGAATGAAATTCAATGTTTTCGTTAAGCCAAATAGGCAGAGCCGCGCTTGCGCAGGCGATGCCGAGGCGAGAAAACGGCCGTCGGAAACAAGGGTAAAGTTAATAAAAATTCCCTATCTTTGCAATATGATTCGGGATTTTTATGACATCGACCTCTCCGGCCGCAACAGTTTCCACGTGCGGCAGCGGGCCGCGCGGCTCGTCGAGTTCGAAACGACGGACGACCTGACCGCCTTTTTCAGGAAGGGGGCGCTCGCGAAATGGACGGTGCTGGCGGGGGGCAACAACATTCTCTTCACGCAGGATTTCGACGGTGTGCTGCTGACCCCGCGCGCCGCGTCGATCGACGTCGTGGCCGAGGCGCCCGACGCCGTGGCCGTGCGTGCCGAAGCGGGCGTCGAGTGGGACGACCTGGTGGCGTGGGCCGTCGAACGCGACCTGTGGGGCATCGAGAACCTCTCGCTCATCCCGGGCAAGGTCGGGGCGGCGCCGGTGCAGAACATCGGAGCTTACGGCGCAGAGGCGAAAGATGCGATCGAGAGCGTCGAGATGTTTTGCACGGATACATGCAACACGTTGATCCTCTCGCGGGAACATTGTGCCTTCGGCTACCGCGAGAGCGTCTTCAAACATGCGCTGCGGGGGCGGGTCGTCATCACGGCGGTCACCTTCCGGCTGAGCCGCCGTCCGCGGCCCGATCTGGGTTACGGCGATCTGCTGCGCGAGACCGAGGCGCGCGGAGGCGCCACGCTGCGCAACATCCGCGAAGCAGTCTGTGCGATCCGGCGCTCGAAGCTGCCCGACACGGCCGTACTGGGCAATGCCGGCAGTTTCTTCAAGAATCCGGTGGTGGAGGCCTCCGTCGCCGAACGGCTTCGGACGGACTACCCCGCCCTGCCGCTCTACCCCGCCGCCGAAGGCCGCATGAAACTGGCCGCGGGATGGCTGATCGAGCAGGCAGGCATGAAGGGACACCGCGAAGGCTGCGTGGGCGTCCACGACCGGCAGGCGCTGGTGCTCGTCAATTACGGGGGCGCCACGGGCGGCGAGGTGCTGGCGCTGGCTCATAAAGTGCAGGAGGCCGTGCGCGCGAAATTCGGCGTGGAGATCGCCGCCGAAGTAAACGTTTTATAATTATAAAATGAACGGATGACACGATCTGTCGGGTACGCTGTGCAGGTGCAGCCTGCGGAGGACGCCATCGGCGGGCCGCGTCCGCCGGCGGCTGCGGCCCGCACGGCTCGGAGAGCCGCATCTCTGAGGCGCCAAGTCCCGACGACACGGCCGCTTCGATTAATTCTTAATTCGATACATAGATGCTGACCGACCGTTTTCAATCCTACGTCGAGCGCCACGGGCTCTTTTCCCGCGACGACCGTATTCTACTGACCGTTTCGGGCGGCGTCGATTCGATGGTGCTGCTGTCGCTCATGGCCTCGCTGGGCTATCGGTTCGGCGTGGCGCACTGCAATTTCCAGCTGCGCGGCGCCGAGAGCGACGAGGACGAGGTGACCGTAGCGCGCGAGGCGGCCCGCTACGGCGTGCCGTGCTACAACCGGCGGTTCGACACGGCGGCCGAAATGGAGCGCACGGGCGAGTCGATGGAGATGACGGCCCGCCGGCTGCGCTATGCGTGGTTCGAGGAGCTGCGGCGCGAGCACGGCTATGCGGCCATCGCCGTGGCGCACCACGCCGACGACTCGATCGAGACCTTTTTCATCAACCTGCTGCGCGGTACGGGGCTGCGCGGGCTGACGGGGATCAGCACCCGCATGGGACGGGTGGTGCGACCGCTGATGTTCGCTTCGCGCCGCGAGATTCTGGAATACGCCGTGGCGCAGAAGATTCCCTTCCGCGAGGACTCTTCGAACCGCTCGACCAAATACCTGCGCAACAAGATCCGGCTGGGGCTGATCCCCCGCATCCGCGAGATCAACCCCAAGTTCACCGACCTGATGCGCCGCAACATCGAACGGCTGACCGACACGCAGCTCTTCATCGAGGCGGCCGTCGCGCACATGCGCGAAGACGTCGTGACCCAGGCCGACGGGATCGCCACGATCCACGTCGAACGGATCGAGGCGGCCTATCCGCGCAATTTCGCCGTCTACGAACTGCTCAGTTCGCAGTACGGCTTCAAGGGCGACGTCTGCGACGCGCTCTGCCGCGCGCTGAGCGAGGCGGCGACGGGCCGGCGGTTCTACGCCAGGGAGTACGTCGCCACGGTCGACCGCGGACGGATCCTCGTCGAACGCATCGCCCCCGGCGACGCCTGCGAAGTGACCGTCGAGCAGGGCGCCCAGCGCAGTTACTGCGGCAACATGGTGCTCTATTTCGAGGCGTGCGACATCGACGACATCCGCGCTTACGACGTGCCGGAGCAGGTGGCGCTGCTCGACGCCGACCTGCTGCGCTATCCGCTGCGGCTGCGCCGCTGGCGCGAGGGCGACACCTTCATTCCCTTCGGTATGGAGGGGCGCAAGAAGGTGAGCGACTACCTGATCGACCGCAAGGTCTCGCTGCCCGAAAAACAGCGCCAGTTCGTGCTTCTGTCGGGCGACGAGATCGTGTGGCTCGTCGGCCGCCGCATCGACGACCGCTACCGCCTGACCGACCGCACGGAGAATGTTTTGCGTATCACCAAAGAGATCATCTGACTATGGCTAAGAGTGCAGTCCGTTTCCGGGATTCGGTGGCGCAGTTCGAGCGCCTGTCGGCCGATATCGCCGCCCGCCGTTTCGCTCCGGTCTACCTGCTCATGGGCGACGAGTCCTATTTCATCGACGCGCTGTGCGACCGTCTGGCGTCGACGATCCTCGGCGAAGCCGAACGGTCGTTCAACCAGATCGTCCTCTACGGGCGCGACACGGAGCCGGGGCAGGTCATCAACTTCTGCCGCCAGATGCCGATGATGGGCAGCTACGAAGTAGTGATCTTGAAGGAGGCGCAGCAGATGCGGCAGATCGAGAAGCTCTCGCTCTACACGCAGAAGCCGCAGGCGTCGACGATCCTCGTCGTCTGCCACAAGGAGAAGAGCGTCGACAAGCGTTCGGCGTTCTACAAGCAGGCGGCCGCCTGCGGCGCGGTCTTCGAGTCGGTGCGGCCGCGCGACTACGAGATCGGGCCGTGGCTGTCGGGATTCATCGCCTCGAAAGGGTGCCGTATCGACGAGAAGGCGCTGTCGATGCTGACCGACCACTTGGGATGCGACGTGTCGAAGATCGCCAACGAACTCGAAAAACTGCTCGTCTCGCTGCCCGAAGGGACGCAGCGCATCACCGACCGCGACATCGAGCGGAACATCGGCATCTCGCGCGAATACAACAATTTCGAGCTGTGCAAGGCCGTACTCGGCCGCGACATGGCGCGCGCGCTGCGCATCGCCGACCACTTCGGCCGCAACCCCAAGGAGAATCCGCTGCTGATGACCGTTCTGGCGCTGTTCGGGCAGTTCCGGCAACTGTTCGTACTCAACTACCTCTACTGGCTCGCGCGGCGGCGGGGGACGGGCGCGCCGTCGGACGCCGAGCTGATGCGGGCGTTGAAGGTGGGCAACGTCTTTGCGATCAACGAACTGCGGCAGGCCATGCCCCGCTGGCCCAACAACAAGGTCTTCGGAGTGCTGGGGCTGCTGCGCGAATACGACGGCAAGAGCAAGGGACTCGACGCAGGCGGCGCGTCGGACGGCGAGCTGCTGCGCGAACTACTGCTCAAAATGCTGACGATCTGATATTTCTGCGCAATGACCGACTTCTGCTCCATCGACGGCCGTTTGACACCCCTGGGCGAAGGGCTGCCCGGCGGGGTCTATCTCTACCAACGGCTGCGCACGGTCGATTACCGGCCGTTGCACACGGAGGCGCATCTGTCGCGGCTGCGCGACGGTGCGGGGTCTCTGTTCGGCCGTCCCGCGGAGTTGCCGGCCGGCCGCATCGCCGACGAAATCGGCGCGCTGCTGCGTGCCAACGGCTATCCGGCGGGCGGCGCGACCGTCACGCTGCGGCTCTATGCCGACGGGACGTACGCCTTGACGGCCGACGGCGTGTCGCTCTATCGCACCTATGCCCTGCGAAGCCTGCGTCCTGCGGCAGCGGTCGTTCCCTGCGACGGCTACCGTCCCGAATGGCCCACGTCGGCACGCCGCGAAACGGCACGGTGGGCGCAGCAGGAGGCCGAGCGGTCCGGTGCGCGCTGTGCGCTTCTTTGCGACCGCGACGGCATCGTCCGCAGGGCCGGCGACGCGCCGCTGTTCGCCGTGCGCGACGACGTGATCTACGCCGCACCCCTCGATGACGTGGAGTGGACGTTGGTGGCCGAAGCGGCGCGGCGGGCAGGCATCCGGTGGGTGGAACGACCCGTCGGCGCAGCGCAGCTTCGGCTGTTCGACGAACTCTTCTCCTTCGACTGCGAGGGGGTCAGCTCGATCGCCTCCTGCGAAGGCACGCCCTATCTGTCGCTCACGGCCGAACGCATCGCCGCGGCACTGGCGGCGCTTCCCGAACGGTAGGGAGCGCTTCCGCGCAGCGGCGGGCCGGCTCGCGGGCAGGACGGGACGACCGGCGTTTCCCGAAAAATAGAAACACGACGGCCGCACGCGGCGTTATCTTGTGCGGAAAACCGTCGTACTCATGAAAAAATTCCTTCTTCTCTATGCACTGGCCGTCACGCTGTCGCTGGCGGGCGTCCTGCGTCGTTATCGCACCGAAACACATCGTCTCGAACAGAATCAACGCGCCCTTCTGTCGCAGGTCGAACGCTATCGCACGCGGGCGGGCGAAGCGGCCGCATCGGCCGAAGTCCTGCAACTGCGCTGCCGCGAATTCGAACGCCTGCGTGCCGGCGACGCCGAGCGCATCCGGCAGTTGGGCATCCGTTTGCGGCGGGTCGAAGCCGCGGCGACGCTGGCTACGGCGACCGAAATCGACGTGCAGGTGCCGTTGCATGACACGATCGTGCAGCGCGACTTCGCTGCCGTCTGCGACAGCGGGCGGCTGGCCGCGGCCGTGCGTTTCGATACCGTCCGCTCGTTCCGCTGGCGCGATCCGTGGGTGACGGTCGAGGGCCATATCCGGGGCGATTCGGCGGACTGCCGCGTAGAGAGCGTCGACACGCTGCGGCAGGTCATCCATCGCGTGCCGCGCCGGTTTCTCTTCATCCGTTTCGGCACGAAGGCCGTGCGGCAGGAGATCGTCTCGTCGAATCCGCACACGCGGATCGTCTACGCCGAGTACGTGCGTTTCGCGAAGTAGGCCGGCGAAGCGGGGGCAATGTCCGAATAAATTTGACATTGCCCCCGCTTATTCGTATCTTTGACTTCGTCTCAGATACTCCCGCTCGGCATAATCGAGCTGACGCTTGCTTCTGCCCTCGACTTTTCGTATCTTTGGCTGCGCCGAAGATACTCCCGCTCGGCATAATCAAGCTGACGCTTGCTTCTGCCCTCACTTATTCGTATCTTTGTCGACAATAAACCCACAGCGAGGGATGAAAACAGCCATTTTCCCGGGATCGTTCGATCCCTTCACGCGCGGCCACGAAGCGATCGTCGAGAAGGCGCTGCACCTCTTCGACAAAGTCATCATCGGCATCGGCAGCAACGTGGCGAAACAGGGCCTGCTGAGCGTCGAGAACCGCAAGCGGCTCATCGACGACTACTATGCCGGCGACGCGCGCGTCGAAGCGATGATCTACGGCGGCATGACGGGCGACTTCGCCCAGCAGGTCGGTGCGGCAGCCGTCATCCGGGGCGTGCGCAACACCACCGATTTCGAATACGAGCGGACGATGGCCGCCACCAACCGCCGGCTCTACCCCGCCGTGGTCACGGTCATGCTCTTCACGCCGCCCGACGTGGCCGACATCTCCTCGTCGACGGTGCGCGAAGTGCTCGCGTTCGGCCGTTCGGTGGCGGAGTTCCTGCCCCGCGGCATCGAATTGGAGAACTACCTCTGAATGCTAACCAAATCAAACGAAATAACGCTATGATGGAATTTACAGCCGAAATGATCGCCGGTTTTCTGGGCGGCGACATCGTCGGAGACAAAACGGTCAAGGTACACACCGTCTCCTCGATCGAGGAGGGCAAGGCCGGCTCGATGGCCTATCTGGTCAATCCGAAATACGAACCGTTCCTCTATACCACCGAAGCATCGATCGTACTGGTCGACCGCTCCTTCACGCCGCAGCGGGAGGTGAAGCCCACGCTCGTCAAGGTCGACGACGCCGGGGCGGCCGTGCTGCGGCTGCTGGAGATGTACAACGCCGCGCGTCCGCAGAAAAAGGGCGTCTCGGAACGGGCTTCGATCTCACCCGAAGCCTCGTTGGGCGAAGGATGCTACGTGGGTGACTTCGCCGTGATCGAGGCGGGCGCACGCATCGGCGACGGCTGCCGGATCTACCCGCAGGTCTACGTCGGCGACGGCGTGGAGATCGGCCAGGGGACGACGCTCTACCCCGGCGTGAAGATCTACGAAGGGTGCCGCATCGGCAGCCGGTGCATCCTCCACGCGGGCGCCGTGATCGGTGCCGACGGTTTCGGGTTCGCCCCCAACGCCGAGGGCGGCTTCGACAAAATCCCGCAGCTGGGCAACGTCATTATCGAGGACGACGTCGAGATCGGGGCCAATACCTGCATCGACCGCGCGAAAACCGATTCGACGATTATCCGCCGTGGCGTGAAACTTGATAACCTGATCCAGGTGGGACACAACGTGCAGATCGGCGAGCATACCGTCTCGTCGGCGCAGATGGGCATCGCGGGTTCGTCGAAGATCGGCCGCAACTGCTTCCTCGCGGGGCAGGTCGGCATCGCGGACCACGTCACCATCGGCGACCGCGTGAAGATCGGCTCGCAGAGCGGCGTCGACAAGAACGTGCCCGACGGCGAAGTCCGCATGGGCACGCCGGCGCTGCCGGGCATCAAGTTCCACCGCGCGAACGCCGTCTTCCGCAACCTCCCCGAGTTGCAGCAGCGGCTCTCCGCGCTGGAAAAGGCGGTCAACCAACTGATAGAAAAATAAGTATGAAAAGAACACTCGCATTCGCGGCTTCCCTGCTCCTGCTGGGCGCCTGCTCCTCCGACGGATATACGATCCGCGGCAAGATCGCCGGACTCGACAATCCCTACGTCTACCTGCTGCGCTACACGGGCGAGGTGGAGGTCATCGACTCGGCCAAGGTTACCAAGGGCGACTTCGTCTTCAAAGGCAAGGCCGAACAGCCCGAGGTGGTCTACCTGAGCACCGACAAGCAACAGCCCTTCGTCCATTTCTTCCTGGAAAACGGCCGCATCAGCGTCGACGGCGCACTCTCCGCACCGGCCGACATCGCCGTACTGGGCACGCCGTCGAACGACATCCAGCGGGCGTTCGACGAAAAGATCGCCGCCCTGGAAGAGGAGTTCGCCAAGGCCGGCAACGACGTGCAGCGCGACAGCCTGCGCAAGGAGTACTCCAAGCTGATGTCCGACGCCGTGGAGATGAACCGCGACAATATCTACGGCGTGACCACGTTCCTGAACAACGCCTACGCCTTCCTTTCGCCCGAGGAGGTGATGGAGCAGATCGCGCTCTTCCCCGCCGAGTGGCAGCAGCGCCGCGAACTGACCGAATTGCGCGAGGCCACCGAACGCAAGCTCCGCGTGAGCGCCGGCCATCCCTACATCGACATCGCGGCCAAGAATGCCGACGGAGGCGAGGTATCGCTCAAATCGGTCGTCGAGAACCGCAGGAACAAATATGTCCTGCTCGACTTCTGGGCTTCGTGGTGCGGCCCCTGCATGGCCGAGATCCCCTTTCTGAAAGCCGACTACGAGAAATACGGCAAGAAGGGATTCGAAATCTACGCCGTATCGTTCGATTCGCAGCGCGACCGCTGGATCGACGCCGTCAGGCAGCAGGGGATGAAGTGGATTCAGGTGAGCGACCTCAGCGGGTTCCAGACGCCCGCGGCCGAGGCGTACGCCGTGCAGAGCATCCCCTCCAACTTCCTGATCCGCTGTTCCGACGGCCAGATCGTCGCCACGCAGCTGCGCGGCGAAGCGCTCGGCGAAAAACTCGGCGAGCTGCTCGGCGACTGACCGCAACGCAACGACGGCCGGCCGTGCGCCGGCCCTTTCACCCGAACTTATACATTTTACCATGAAACGCATTTACACATTCGCAGCGGCCCTGCTCTTCCTGGGTGCCTGCACGTCGGACGGTTACACGATTCGCGGCAACGTCGAGGGCCTGGAATCTCCCTACGTCTATCTGATTACCTTCAACGGCACGCACAACGTGGCCGACTCGGCCAAAGTCGAAGCGGGCGCCTTCACCTTCACGGGCAAGACCGAACTGCCCGAAGTGGCCTACCTGAGCCGGGACAAGGAGCAGCCCTTCGTGCGGTTTTTCCTCGAAAACGCCCGCATCTCGATCGACGGCAACCTCTACAATCCCAACGAGGTCTACCCGACCGGAACCGCGGCCAACGAGGAGATGAACGCCTTCAACGAACTGACGTTCAACACCAGCGAAGCCTACGGCGTCACCGAATTGGAGGCTGACAAGAAACAACTGGTCGACCGCTACAAGCAGCAGATGCGCGAAACGATCGACCGCAACCGCGACAACATCTGCGGCATGATCATACTGGCCGAAACGGGGTCGATGTTCTTCACGCCGCAGGAGGTGCTGGCCGAGATCGACCGCTTCCCCGCCGAGTGGCAGCAGCGCACCGAACTGACCGACCTGCGCAAGGTCATGGAGCAACGGCTCCGCACGACGGTGGGACAGCCCTATGTCGACATCTCCGCCCCGAACGCCGACGACGAAGCGGTATCGCTCAAATCCGTGATCGAAAATCCCGCCAACAAATACGTCCTCGTCGACTTCTGGGCCTCGTGGTGCGGCCCCTGCCTCAGGGAGATTCCCTATTTGCAGGCCGACTATGAAAAATACCGCAAAAAGGGATTCGAAATCTACGCCGTGTCGCTCGACGACGAACGCGACGCATGGGTGAAAACCATCGCCGACAAGCAGATGAAGTGGATCCAGGTCTGCGATTTCAAGGCTTTCGATTCGCCGGCTTCGCTCGACTACGCCGTGGAGAGCATCCCGTCGAATTTCCTGATCCGCTGCTCCGACGGCCAGATCGTCGCCGCACAGCTGCGCGGCAAGGCCCTCGGCGAGAAGCTCGAAGAGCTGTTGGGGAAATAACCGGCGACGGCAGGCCGGAGGCGATGTGCTTCCGGCCTGTTGCGACCGGTTCCGCCGCTACCTGCGGCCCCGGATCGAACAATATCTGCGCACCGACGTGGGACAACCCTACCGCGACATCGCGGCGCCGACACCCGCAGGCGACACGCTGTCGCTGCGGCAGGCGGTGGAGGACCCGGCCAACAAGTGCGTGCTCGTCGATTTCTGGGCTTCGTGGTGCGGCCCCTGCATAAGCGGCATGAACCGCATCAAACAACTCTACGAAACCTACCGCGCCGCGGGGTTGGAGGTCATCGGCGTATCGCTCGACAGCCGACGCGAAGCGTGGCTCCGCGCCATCGAGAAGGAAGGCCTGCCGTGGAGCAACATCAGCAATCTCGACGGCTGGCAGACCGGCTTCGACAGCTACGGCATCCAGAGCCTCCCCTCCTTCGTGCTGATCCGCTGCTCCGACGGGCAGATCGTCGCCCGAAAGCCATGGGGCCGAGCCTCGCACATTCCCGTCGGCGAGATCGAAAAACTGCTCGGACAATAACATACCTGCCGAAATGCCTGCACCGAACAAAGAGTCCTACCGCATCATGGGAATCGACCCCGGAACCAACTACATGGGTTACGGCGTCGTGGAGGTCACGGGGCGCGAACTGCGCTCGGTGGTCATGGGAGCCATCGATCTCCACAAACTGACGGATCCCTACGCCAAACTGCGCCGCATCTTCGACCGCGTGGGGGCGCTCGTCGACGAGTACGCCCCCCGTGAGGTGGCGCTCGAATCGCCGTTCTTCGGCGAGAACGTGCAGAGCATGCTCAAACTGGGACGGGCGCAGGGCGTGGCGATGGCCGCCGCGCTCTGCCGCGACGTCCCCGTCTTCGAATACGCGCCGAGCCGCATCAAGCAGTGCATCACGGGCGGAGGGGCGGCAGCCAAAGAGCAGGTGGCGGCACTGGTCACCCGCATACTGGGGATCGACTACACCCCCAAGAAGCTCGACGAGACCGACGGCATGGCCGTGGCGCTGTGCCATTACTTCATGTCGTGCAGCCCGCTCAACTCCGCACTGGGCGACGAACGCAACAAGGGGCTGGGCGGCGGCCGCAAGGCCGCGTCGGCGCGCGGCAGCAAATCGTGGGAAAAATTCCTCAAAGAGAACCCCGACCGCGAACTCAAACGTTGATCCGGTTCCTCCGCGACGCCCTTCCCGAACCGTTTCGCGTCCACGAATCCGCCTCTCCCAACCGACACGTTTTCAGGCAGTCGTCCGGCCGCTGCACCCTCTTTCGGAGCGTTTCCCCCGCCGATCCGCCATTTTAATTACATTCCGAAATTTCCAGACGAAATTCAGTTACGAATTGCAATTTTATCGAATAAATTCCAATCACTGTGTCACCAATTTAAAAAAACTCAAAAAAAATTCCTAACATTGCGGGGGGGGGTAATGAAAAAATACCTATCTTTGTCGACTACATATACTATACATATAAGCTCCTGAAAGCGGTGAAAAGACGATGCGCACTATGCAAACCGATTCACCCGAACGAAGAAACGAAAGACGAATACAATATTAATCATTTTTTGCGCATGAGAAAATTTTTACTACTGCTCGTACTCTGTCTGGGTAGCGTCGGCGCGACGTTCGCACAGATAAAGATTTCGGGAAAGGTTGTCGATGCCGAAACCGGACAGCCCCTTATCGGCGCCACCGTCATGATCGGTACGACGACGGGCGTAGCGACGCTCGCAGACGGCACTTACGTCCTTCCGGTCCCCGCCTCAGCAGGCGAGCATCCGGTGCTGACGTTCACCTACATCGGCTATGAAAGCCTCAATGTAACGGTCGGCAAAAATCACGTTGTCAACGCAAAACTGAAACCGGAAGTCGTGATCGACCAGATCGTCGTGACGGGTTTCAAAAACGCAAAGAAAGAGAGTTTCACCGGCTCGTCGGTCAAGATTTCGGCCGACGACGTCGCCATCGCGGGCGTCACGGACGTGAGCCGTATGCTCGAAGGACAGGTGGCCGGCGTATCGGTACAGAACGTTTCGAGCACCTTCGGTAGCGCCCCCAAAGTGCGTATCCGCGGCGTCACGTCGCTCAGCGGCGAGAACAAGCCGCTGTGGGTAGTCGACGGCGTCGTGCTCGAAGATGTCGTCAACATCTCCAACGACCAGTTGTCGTCGGGCGACCCGACGACCCTGCTGGGTTCGTCGGTGGCGGGCATCAACGCCTCGGACATCGAGACCTTCGACATCCTGAAAGACGCCTCGGCGACGGCCCTCTACGGTGCCCGCGCCATGAACGGCGTGGTGGTCATCACTACTAAAAAGGGTAAGAAGGGGGCGCCGCGCATCAACTACACCGGCAACTTCACCATCCGCACGAAGCCCCGCTACTCGAACTACGACATCATGAACTCGGCCGACCAGATGGCCGTCACGTCGGAAATCGCCCGCAAGGGTATGCTCAACGAGAGCATTCTCAACTCGTCGAGCTACGGCCCCTACGGTCTGATGTGGAAGGCCATTTCGACCTACAACAAGGACACGGGCAAATTCGACCTGATGAACACGCGCAGCGCACGCGAGGCCTTCCTGCTCAAATACGCCAAGGCCAACACCGACTGGTTCGACGAGCTTTTCACGCACAACCTCCAGCAGGAGCACACGCTGAGCATCTCGACCGGTTCCGACAAGTCGCGCACCTACGCTTCGATCGGTTTCCTGCGCGACGACGGCTGGTCGGTAGCCGACGAAGTAAGCCGTTACACGCTGAATTTCCGCAACGACTACACCGTCAGCGAGAAGATCTCGGTCGGCGTACAGGCCGTCGCATCGTTCCGCGACCAGTCGGCTCCGGGTTCCTATTCGCGCAAGATCAACTCGGTGACGGGCGAATGGTCGCGTGAATTCGACATCAACCCCTTCAGCTACGCGCTGAATACGTCGCGCGCCGTGCGTCCCTACGACGACAACGGCAATCTGGAATACGTCCAGATGAACTACGCGCCGTTCAACATCTTCAACGAGCTGGAAAACAACAAGATCGAACTGAACGTTGTGGACGCCAAGCTGCAGGGCGAATTCAACTGGTCGATCCTCAAAGATCTGAAATTCAACTTCACGGGAGCGCTCCGCTACGTGAAGAGCGACCAGCTCCACAAGATCACCGAGGATTCGAACGTCGCCAACGCCTATCGAGCCGCCGGCAACTCGACCATCCGTCAGAACAACCCCTATTTGTGGCACAATACGGAGGATCTCAACGCCGAGCCGATCGTCGTACTGCCGTTGGGAGGTTTCTACAACACGAACAACTACCGCATGCTCAACTACGACATACGCTACTCGCTCAACTACAACAAGGTCTGGGACGGTGCCCACATGCACGAGCTGAACGCGCTGGCCGGTATGCAGATCAAATACACCGACCGCCGCATCACCTCCGCGACGCAGCCCGGCTACCAGTACAAGATGGGCGGCGTGGTCTACAACGATCCCAACTTCTACCGCATGATGGCCGACCGCAAGACCGATCTCTACTCGGCCGAGGAGTTGTTCGACCGCTTCGTAGCGGCCTACGCCAACGCCGACTATTCGTTCGACCGCAAATACTCGATCTCGGCGACGATCCGCGTCGACGGTTCGAATGCATTGGGCAAGAGCGCCAACAAGCGCTGGCTGCCTACATGGAACTTCGGTGCCAAGTGGAACATCCAGAACGAATCGTTCATGGAGAACGCCTCCGACTGGGTCGACGTACTGAGCCTCCGTCTGAGCTACGGTCTGACGGCCTCCATGCCGCAGCTGGCCAGCGCAGGCGTGGTCTTCCGCAACCAACAGTCCTTCAACCCCGGCCACAGCGAGAACCAGATCTACATCGAGGCATTGGAAAACTCCGACCTGACCTGGGAGAAGAGCTACCAGTTCAACGCCGGTCTGGACGTCACGCTGTTCAACAACCGGATGAACTTCTCGTTCGACTACTTCAACCGCAAGGGCTTCGACCTGATCGCGACGGTCAAGACGTCGGGCATCGGCGGCGAGTTCTGGAAATACGCCAACTACGCCGACCTCGATTCGCACGGCTACGACATCACGCTGGGCGGTACGTTCATCCGCTCGAAGGACTGGACCTGGTCGGCCAACTTCACGCTGGGTTATACGTGGAACCGGATCAAGAACGCCAAAAACCTGACGCAGACCAACGAGCTGATCCGCAACGAAGGCGGCAATAAGGAGGGTTATCCCGTCAACAGCCTCTTCTCGATCCCCTATGCAGGTCTCGAACCCGGCACGGGTATTCCATTGTACATCAACGAAAAGGGTGAGATTACCAAGGAGATCGACAAGCAGGGAACGGATACCGACTACCTGATCTACGAAGGCCAGGTAGACCCGAAGTGGACGGGCGGCTTCAACACCACGGTCCGCTACAAGAATCTCTCGCTGAACGCCTTCTTCACCTACCAGGCCGGCAACGTGATCCGCCTCGACCCGATTTTCAGCCAGTCGTACAGCGACCTGGCCGCCCTGACGAACGAGTTCAAGAACCGTTACGTCATGTCGGGCGACAGCGATGTTCCGGCCATTCTCGACTACGTGCACAATTCGATCTCGATCACCGATGCAGGCACCTATGCCTCCTATAACTACACGGGCAAGCGCGTGGCCAAGGGCGATTTCATCCGTCTGAAAAGCATCTCGCTCAACTACGACTTCTCGTCGGACTGGATCAGCAAGAGCCGCTTCTTCAAGACCGCCAGCGTCCGCTTCACGGTCAAGGATCCGTGGCTGATCTACTCGGACAAGGCGCTCAACGGCCGCGACCCCGAATTCTACAACACGGGCGGTGTGGCCATGCCTACCACCACGCAGTTCACGCTGTCGCTGAACCTCGGCTTCTAATTCAGTAAAAAAGAGAGAAAAGAGATATGAGAAAAATAATCATCGCACTGATCGCCTCGACCGGAGTCCTTTCGGGCTGTTCCGACTTTCTGGGCACCGATCCCGACAATCGTACCTACATCGATACGCCGGAAAAAGTCTCCGCGCTGCTGGTTTCGGCCTATCCGAGTTCCACGTTCTATTCGGTAGTCGACGCCCGCTGCGACGGCTTCGTCGACTACGGTACGGCCATCGCGGGCGTAAATTCGCTCTTCACCTATCAGGAGGACGCTTTCCGCTGGCGCGAATACTCGCTTGCGGGCGAAGGCGCATGGGACGGCTACGAACCCTACTGGTCGGCAGCCTACGAAGCCGTAGCGGCCGCCAACCATGCCCTGGAAGCAATCGACGAACTGGAAAAGACGCACGGCCAGACCACGCAACTCGAACATTCGCGCGGCGAAGCGCTGCTGTGCCGCGCCTATGCGCATTTCTGCCTGCTGTCGCTGTACAGCGACTTCTTCGATCTGGACAACATGGCCAGCAATCCGGGCATCCCCTACGCCACCGATCCCGAGAAGACGACCTATGCCGAATACTCGCGCGAAACCGTCGCCGTAACGCTCTCGAAAGTGCTCCAGGATCTCGAAGACGGCATGAAAATCGTCGGCAGCGCGAGCGACTACAACGAGCCGAAGTTCCACTTCACGCCCCAGTCGGCCCTGGCCTTCGCAACCCGCGTGGCGCTCTTCACGCGCGACTATCAGAACGTAGTATACTACGTCAACCAGTTCTTCCCCACGCCGAGCCTCTTCGACAAACCCGGCACCTCGAACACGATCACCAAGACGCCTGTCCGGTTCCCCTCGGAGAGCGATCCCTGCCGCATCTTCTGCCGCAGCTATCTCACCGACTGGAACAAGATAAGCACCTACAACGACAACTCCGACAAGATCGGTCAGGAGTTCGCGTCGGCCGGCAGCAACGCGAACCTGCTGCTCAGCGAACCGATGACCGCCATCGGGCGAACCATCTCGGCGAACCTTTACACCCGTTACACGCTCAACGAGGAGGTCTTCACCAAATTGACCACCGAGAACGCCACCGGCGCGGACTGGGTCTATTCGAACTGCGCCTACGGGTACAGCGGCGGTGCCAAGGGCAAGGTGCTGGCGAAGTACTACGAGGAGTTCTACTATTCGGACATCGTCGAGGGAATCGGTACGGCCTACACCAAATTGCCGCTCTTCCGCAGCGACGAGATGCTGCTGGCGCGCGCCGAGGCCAATACGATGCTCGGCAAGTTCGACGAGGCGCTCGACGATCTGAACTGCTTCATCGAGCTGCGCATCCCGGCCGATGATTTCGACATCGCCACCACGTCGCTCACGCAGGCCAAGATACTGAGCTACTACTCGGCGCAGTTGAACGGTGCGAACACCTTCATCAACAGCGACTTCAACAAGGGCCGCTTCCTCGACGGCGAGCAGGGGCGTCTGCAAAAGGCACTGATCCTGACGATCCTCGACTTCCGCCGCATCGAGTTCCTCTACGAGGGACAGCGTTACTACGATATCCTGCGTTGGAACATCCCCGTCACGCACCGCGACAACTCCGGTCAGACGAGCACGCTGACGCCCGACGACGACCGTCGCATCCTGCAAATCCCGCAGACCGCGATTCTCGCCGGCGTCGAAGCCAACCCGATGAACAACATTCCGCAACCGTGGTAAACAATACAATCCAATCGTGAAAGATATGAAAAGATACAACAACATATTCCTTGCAGCCTTGTTCGGAGCGACGTTGCTTCTGGGCGGTTGCCGCGAAGAAGAGAAGATAGCCGACGATCTCTATATCCCCGGACTGGGCGGGGAGGAGTACGCCGAGAACGAACTGGACAAATGGCTGTACCAGAACTACACGCTGCCCTACAACATCGACGTCGTATACCGCTGGGACGCTGCGCAGGCTTACAGCAGCCTGTCGGAGGTACAGCTGGTTCCCGTCGAGTTCGACGCCGTACAGCCGATGATGGCCGCCCTGCGCGACGTATGGTTCGAACCGTATATCCAGGCTACGGGCAACAGCCAGGACTTCCTCAAAGAGGTCGCCCCGAAGAAAATCGTGCTGGTCGGCAGCCCCGAATACCAGAACGGTTCCTACAAGTTGGGACAGGCCGAGGGAGGACGCAAGATTCTGCTCCTGAACGTCAATAATTTCGACGCTTCGGATGAGAACGAGCTCAAAGAATCGCTCCACACGATCGTCCACGAGTTCACGCACATTCTCCACCAGACCAAGCTCTTCGACAAGAAGTATCAGGAGATCTCGACGGGCCGGTACAACTCCAACTGGACGTTGCTCAAAGACCCCGAGGCCCGTCGTCTGGGATTCATCACCAGCTACGCGATGCTGAACAAGGACGAGGATTTCGCCGAGATGGTTTCGGGCATTCTGGTCTTCGGCTACGACTGGTTCAAGGATACCGTGCTGGCCGAAGCGGAGAAATCGACCGAGAATCCCAACGCGAAAGCCGATCTGGAAGCGAAGCTGGCCATCGTCGAAAGCTATTTCAAGGAGACGTGGAACATCGAGTTCTTCGATAACGAGACTTCGGGCGAAAAGGGCTTGGAGACCTATTTCCGCGAAGCCATCGAAAAGGTCGTTTCCAATCCTCCCACGAAATAGCGAACGTCCGGATTTTAACAAGTAAGAAAACGACAAGATACTATGAGAAAATATATCAGCATACTCATTCTGCTGGCTTCCGCGGCCGTTCATACGGCTTGTAACGAAAGTACGGTTACGATGGACGACAGTGTTGACGTTCGCGTGGATTCCGCCATGAAGGGCTATCAGGCACAGCTCGCCGGAGCCGAATTCGGCTGGTTCGCCGACATCGAGACCAGCAAGGGATTCTACCGTTTCTGGATGGATTTCGCCGACAACAACATGGTAACGATGTTCACCGACAACCTCGACTATCCGGAACTCAACGGCATCCCGCGCACCTCGACCTACATGTTCCACGCCTACCAGCGTCCGGTGCTCACGTTCGACACCTACAACTACCTCCACATCATCAGCGACCCCAACGATGCGATCAGCGGCGGTACGGGCAACCTGGGACTGAAAACCGATTTCGAATTCGAGATCGACGAGGTGACGGACGACGTGTTCACCATGACGGGCCGCATCAACCGCATCAAGGCCACGCTGACACGTGCCACGGAGGCCGAGATGCAGGCCGTGAAGCAGGGTCAGTTGCAGGAGGCGCTGCGCAATGCGCCCTCCTACAAGCAGAACCTCTTCTGCTACATGGATGTCAACGGACTAACCGTCGACGTGAAACTCAGCACCCGCACGGTCATGTTCCTCTACAAAGTAGGGAACGTCACGCAGATCGAAGCGGTCGAGACGCATACGGACATCGTCACGAAAGACCTCGTATTCGACACCCCCGTTACGATCAACGGCGTGGAGATCAAAGGGCTGAACTACCATGCCGACACGGACAATTTCACCACCGACAGCGACACTCCGATCCTCATACAGGCCAAGAGCAAGGCCAATATCGGCATGGAAGCCTGCTTCGGCGTCGAAAAGTACTACACGATCCTGCGCGTGGAGGACGGCATGTTCCCCAGCACGAACGAATCCGAGAACTATCTGGGCTATCTCATGCACAACATCTTCCAGATGAAGTTGCTGCTCACGTCGGGCATCGCCTCCTTCTCGCACATCAACCTCTATTTCGGGCTGGATACGGAGGGCAACTCGCAGCTGACGGTCGCTCCGGTGATCGGCGGCATCGGGCAGGAGGTGCGGTATACCTACCAGATCACCTTCAACCAGGCGGAAGACAGCTTCACCATCGACGGTTCGACGCTCTCGATGGACAGCAATGCCGAAAGTTTCAACGACGGCAGTATCTACAACCTGACCGAGTTCCTCAAAAACAAGACCTTCAAGATCGAATGGACGAACGTAGCATACGACGTCTATACGATGGGGCAGCTGCGTGCCACGAACAGCAGCCAGACGGCTGTCATCTACGGGGCGCTCACACAGGAGTAACGGGAAGTTCTTTCAACGAAAACGGCAGGACGAATGTCCTGCCGTTTTCGTTCCGCCCCGTCCCGAAGGGCCGGTCCCGCCCTACTCCCGCATGGCGGGACACCGCTCCCCACCCTGCCGGCTTCCGGATTTTCCGCCGTGCGAACCCCGCACCCGCTCCGCCGCCCATCGTCCGCAGAAGCCCGCAACAGCAGACACTCCCGACTTCCGAAGCACCATTTTCCGGGTCGGATAAATTTTATCCGCAAAAAATTTGCATAAACCGGAAAAATACCCTACATTTGCACTCGCAATAAGGGAATGGCTCCGTAGCTTAACTGAATAGAGCACTTGACTACGGATCAAGAGGTTACAGGTTTGAATCCTGTCGGAGTCACGAATTTTCAAGAGGTTACGATCGGATCGTGACCTCTTTTTTCATCGGGTACGGACGAATCGCTTCGCTCCGACGTCCTTTGCCCGCATCGGTACCGTTCCCTCCCCCTGCCTGCGGCACCGGCCCGCCGCGCCCCTCTTCCCGCCACGGAGCCTGCCGAATGCCGTTTCCGACCAAACCGCTGAGATCCCTGCCCCGCACCGACAAGAGTTCTTCCCCCGACAAACCGACATAAATACTACTCCGGAGAGTTGATTTTATCGGAAAAATTTGCTATTTTTGGATAATCGATACCCGAAAGCACGCCGCGCCGGACCCCTGCGACAGACAATGCCGGATCGAACATGAAGAGGCCTCTCCCCGATATCTCCGACCAAAAGCTGGTCGTCCTTCTGAAACGGGACGATTTGAAGAGCTATGAAGCCCTCTTCCACCGTTACTACGACCTCTTCCTGACCTTCACGAAAAGAGTCGTCAGGGGGGGGGGAACATGCCGCCGCCGAAGACATCGTGCAGGAGGTCTTCATGCAACTCTGGCTCGGCCGCGACCGGCTCGACGAGCACCGCTCGCTCTACAACCTGCTCTTCACGATGACCAAGCACCGTATCTACGACCATTTCCGCCGTCGATACAACCTCGAAGCGCTCCGCCGTCCGCTGTCGGAGTTCGATGCCGTCTCAGACGAAGCCGAAAGCCCCGAAAGCGGTCTCGAAGCCGAGCAACTCCGGCAGACGATCGCACGGACGGTCGCCGCCATGCCGCCGCAGCGACGGACGATCTTCGCCCTGAGCCGACAGGAGAACCTCTCGCGGCAGGAGATCGCCCGACGGCTGGGAGTGTCGGTACGCACGGTCGACAAGCACCTCGAACTGGCGCTGCGCGAAATCAGGCTCTGTATCAAGGATTTCCAGTGGGTGCTCCTGCTGTTCCTGTTCCGTTAAAGAGCGTCAAAGAGGATGCTTCCGCGAACCGGATGCAGAACCGGATTCGCCCGGACGATGCCGCCAATTTTTCATCCCCGCGCTCCGCAGCCTCGGACAGCCGGCAAAAAAACGGGGCGACCACCGGTCGCCCCGCCCCCTAAAACAGACTTTTCGTCACTTCCCGAAAACGTCGTTCAGTACCGCTGCCAACCGATAACCGGCTTTTGCGATCTGGCTCTCGGCCAGCGGCTTGTACTTTTTTATGAAATCGTTGGCAATGGACTCGCCCGGCTGCACGTCGTAGATGCACTTCGACGCCGCGGCCGATTCGCGCCCCCAGTCGTAGACCGTACCCGAGGTGATCTCGGCCTGTTCCGCCTCCGTATACCGGTCGAGCAGCCACGCCAGATCGGTGAAACTCCACGGATGGGGACGCTGGACGATCTCCGAATCCCAAATGGTGTGGTAGCGCATCTCCCTGCCGAAATAGTCGACCTTGTAGTAGCCGATCGTCGTATTGCCCGGATAGCGGATATGTGCCGGACAGTGCATGTCGCCCACGCAATGGACGATCAGCTGGATGCGGGCCAGCCGCGTCGAGTCGTCCAGCTCGCGGATGCGGTTTTTCAGCATATCGGCCGACTCCTCGATGTAGTAGAGGCAATTGGCCAGATACTTGTCGGTGCCGGGCCAGCGGTTGCCGGGCACGACCTCGCCCTCGGCGTCGACCGAGAAGGTATGGGGCAGCTGGTGCATCCGGTCGCCCTTCGCGGGATCGTAGCCCAGATCGACGAGCATCTGCGGTTTGTAATCGTCGAGCCACGAGGCGTAGTAGACGATCGACTCGCCGTCGAGCCACTTGTCCAGATTGGCCCTGGCCTTTTTCGTAAGGTGCTCTTCGGCGATACGGGCCACCGTCGCGTGGCCCAGACGCCCCCACGCAAAGAGATTTTGCGTCGCACACAGTGTTGCCGCCAACGCGAGCAGCAGAATCGGTCTCTTCATGTTTGCAGTTTTTTCGGTTCATCGGGGATCTGCCCCGTTCTCAATATATACGGTTCCGGCGGAAAAAAGTTTTCTCCGCAATGTTACTTTCTGAATGTCCCGATCAATTTTTTCGGATAATTCGTCGCAATGGCGCGCAGGCGGTCGATGTAGTTCGCATAGTAGGCCGCGTCGACGTCCTTGTCGATGGTAAAGACGCTCACTTCCACGCCTGCCGACGCATAGTCGTCGATTCCCCACTGCCCGCTGCCCGCCGTGCCGTCGAACCAGATGTTCGAGGCGTCGATGTTGATCCACGGATCGATGTAGGTCTGATACTCTGCCGGAGCGACGTAGCCCATCCAGCCGGCGCGCACGCCCGCGCTCTGGGCCGCCGAATAGCAGAGCGTCCAGACGGTCTTGTTGCTCGTAACGATGAATTCCACGAAATTGCGCGCCTTCATCCGCTCGATCACCTGACAAGCCAGCTGGCACGAACGCGCCGAGAAGCCCGTATAGCCCGCCGACGAACCGTCGACGAGGATGTTCTTCACGTCGAGCCACAGTTTCGACGTTCCGGCGCGCATCACCTCTTCCAGAAAATCTTCCAGCAGCGGAAGCCGTTCGCCGTTCGACAGCGTCCCCGCGGCGCACAATTCGTCGTAGGTATGCTCCCACGGCTTGAGCCCGTTCACGAGACAGCCCTGGGTGGCGTGGGCCACGATCACGCGGTTGTCGGCCGTGGCGTAGATGTCGCACTCCACGGCATAGACTTTCAGGTCGAGGGCGTATTTCAGTCCCGCCAGCGAGTTGTCGGGATGCCCCGACTCGGTCGCACCGCCGCGATGCGCCACGACGATGCTCCCCAGCGGGTTGGTCGGGACGGCGTACTGCTCCTCCGGCGCAGGCGGCGCCGCGGGCGTCATGTCGAAATCGCGCGGCTCCTCCGTACAGGCGGCCGTCACCGCAGCCGCGCAAATCAATAAAAATCGGTATAGTTTCATTGTTCTGTTTCGGTTTAAAATCGTTTTCTGTCGCTGCCCCTCCTTTTCCGAGGAGGGACGGGTCGGGAAGAGGGTGCTCCGCCCTCTCCCGACCGCTCCTTCGGCGGATCACTCCGCGTCGTAGTTCTTCACGCAGCGTACACCGTGCGCGACATTGCCGTTCTGGTAGTTGTCGCGGAAGATCCAGTTGCCGTTGTTGGTCATCGCCACCAAACGCCACCCCATGTAGCAGGTATGGCCGTTGCCGGTATAGGTCGCCGTCGTGGGCATCGGAATCCATACATGGGTCTTCAACCCCAGATCCTGCCATCCCACCGACATCGCCCGCCACCCCGTAGGCGCCAGATTGAAGCCGAACTCCTCGGAGTTGTCCGCGATATCGGCCTGAGCCGGGCTCTTCGTCGTCGAACCTTCGTTGACGGGATAGAGACTGCCCGCCTCGTCCCACAGGCACTTGCCGCCGACCGTCCACAGCGCCCGAGAAATGCGCAGATAGGGCACCACATTGATCTTGTAGGCAGCCGACGAACTGCCGTAGACCGTATTGGCGAACGACGGCTCCTTGGGCACGTATCCGCCGTTGTTCTTCGACCCGAAGTCGTAGGCGGCGTAGAGGATGTCGTACCAGTCCTGGAAATTGGCCACATGCCAGCCGTAGGGGCAGATACCCTGAATCTGGATGCGCGAAACGGGATGCTCCTCGAAGAACTCCTCCTCGCGGCCGGCGTACTCCTGCAACTTCGCGCTGGTCAGTCCTTCGAACAGGATCGTGTAGTCCGCCGCGTCGCGCACCTCGCGTCCCACGGTGTAGGGCGCGGGCCACTCGCTGTAATACTCCTCCATCAGACCGCCGCGCGGCGCGCCCGTCAGGTATTCGTAGAAGGTATAGTGGCGACCGCCGAGGGCCGTGATCGCGGCGTCGGGCTCCAGCTCGCCGCCGTTCCCGGTGTCGTCCCACGCCGGATTACGCACCGCCGTGTTGCGGTAGCTGTACGTGGGGTCGGTCTTCGAGTTGTAACCGCCCGTATCCTTGTTCGTCGCGCTGAAAACCAGCGGGCAGCCCAATTTGTAGACACCGATGCCGTCGCCGCCGTCCCAGTCGAGGTTGCGCGTCATCCACGTCTTGTAGGTTCCGCGCGGTGTGACGTAGGCTTTGGTCGGATAGTCGGCCACCCGATCGTCGGGCAGGCAGTTGGGCGTCGTAATGCGCTCCCACTGCCACGTCATGCGGTTGAAGTCGACCGTGAGCGTGCGCAGACCGTCGGCGTCGATTTCGGGCCCTGCGGGCAGCGGCGCCTCGGCCGATGCGATCTCGGCGACCGTCCCTCCCGCCGCCAGCACGTAGCAGGGATAGGAGGCCGTGCGGCTGTCCTTGTTGATGCGCACGGGATTCGTCCCGTCGGCCGCGAAATAGGTCTCGGCCGTATAGACACCCTCCTCCTGCTTGGTCATCTGCAACGCCGCATCGATCGCCTCGTAACGGGGCACCGACGCGCCGTAGAGATAGTAGTAATCGTCCACACGCAACTGCACGACGGCGATCTCGGCCGATGCCTCGCTCGTGTCGGCCGTGCCGACATGGATGGTGAAGACCGCCGTGCGGTTGTCGCTCTTCGAGGTCCACTCCGCAGCCCGCAGCACCACGCGGCCTGCCCCTTCGTCGCTCCACGTGAGCCACTCGCCGGCATCCGGCTCGCCGTAGGTCACCGAGTAGTCGTAGACGTCGCCCATGTTGGTCGTGTAGTCGATCGTCGTCTCGCCGCCGGCAGAGGCATACTCGATGCCCGTCTCGGCCAGTTCGCAGACGATCTCGGCGTCGGCCTTCAACCCCGCCTGCGTAATGGGAAAGGTCTCGACGGTGCCGTCCTCGGCCGTCACGGTCAGCACGCCCGAACGGCGGTACTCCGTGTTGGGCGTCGCCATGATCTCCACGGCCCGCATCCGCGTCGTCGTCACGGCGCCCGTCCACGTATCGGCGAACGATTCGTCGACGACGGTCTCGCCGACCGTGGCCCACGCCACGTCGCCCTCGGCGCGCCATGTGTAGCGGCCCTTCTCGAAGGGCATCACCTGCACGACACCCACATAGGCCACCTTGCCGTCGACGGTCGTGCCGTCGGCCGTGAACCCGATTTCGGCGGGCGACAGGGCGATGCGGGTAGCCGTATCGACGCCCAATTCCCCGGCATCCTCGTAACATCCCGCAAGGAGCGCCGCCGCCGACAAGAAAGATATGATTCGTGTTTTCATCTGCTCTGAGTTTTAGGTTATCGGATCAGTTCCAGCCCTCGGTCTGCGTGAGCTTGGTGTTCTTGTTGCGCGCCGACGCCGAAATGGGCCACAACAGGATGTTGGGGTTCAGCGCGCGGCGCTCGGCCAGCGAGGGATTGTAGTCCCATATCTTGTCCAGTCGGATGAGCGTCCACCACACCACCCCTTCGCACGGGAATTCGAGCAGCGTCTCGGTACACAGCGCATCGAGCACCGCCTCCTTCGTGGCCTCGGTGTAGAAGTTATCCACGCCGTAGGCACGCTTGGCGACGAGATTCAGCGACTTGACAGCCCCCTCATAGTCTTTGCGCCAGTATTTCAGTTCGGCGTCCAACATCACCGCCTGCGCATAGCGATAGTAGAGCAGGTCGCAGTCGAGGATCATCATGTTGGTCGAACAGTCGCCTTTGAGTTTGTTGGGGCACGAAATCGTATTCATCACCCCCTCCGACGACGAGCCGTAAGGCCCTTCGAGGTAGTTGCAGTCCACGCGGCGGTCGTTGTGCTCGGCCTTGCTGCGTTTGAGCACCGAGATGAAGTTGTCCGAATAGTTCCACCACTGCGTCGTGTAGATCGGCACGGGATTCATCTGATAGGCCGGCGCCACGTTGGTCGCGGGCCAGTAGAAGGTCCAGTAGTAGCCGCCCGTGAGCTTCTCGGTCTGGTTGTTGTTCAGTGCGAAGATCACCTCGGCGTTGCACTTGTTGTCCACCGCGAAGATCGAGGCGTAGTCGTCGAGAAGGCGCGCCGACGAGATGCCGATCGCCTTCAACGCCTCGTCGGCCAGCGCGAGGTAATCGTCGCCGCCCGCCTGCGTGGCGTACATCCACAGCGCGTATTCGGCTTTGAGCATGTTCACCGCATCGGGCGTGGCGACGTACTTGTCGGTGCCCGAGGTGACGTAGGCCACGGCCGTCTCGATGTCGCGGCCGATCTGTTCGTAGACGTAGGCTTTGGGCGAACGCGCGGGATAGCACTCCTCCGCATCGACCGACTCGACGGGGTTGAGCAGCAGCGGCACGTCGCCCCACAGGCGCACGGCCCAGAAATAGAGGTAGGCACGGGCGAATGCCGCCTGTCCGATCGCCCACTGGCGGTCGGCGTCGGTCATCGGCACCGTCGGGGCGTATTTCAGCACGGCATTGGCGGCGTTGACGGCCGTGTAGAGCTTCGTCCAGACCGTCGAGGCGTTCGAGTCGTTCATCGTGCTGTTCTGCACGCCGTACATGTCGTTGTCGTGTCCCGTGCGCCACGATCCGGCGCCCCACATGTATTCGCCCACACGCGCTTCGCCCCAGTAGAAGACGTTGACCTTGTCCTGCACGAAATTGGCGCGCATGAGGTAGTAGATGCCGTAGGCCGACGTGGTGACGTCGCTCGACTCGGTCCACATGTTGCTCGCCGTGAGCTGGTTGTCCTGTATGATGTCCAGATCGCCGTGGCAGGCCGTCGCCACGAAGGCGGCGCATCCCGCCAGCGCGATCAGCAGTTTCTTGGATTTCATGGTTTTATCTTGGTTGTAGTGAAGCATTAGAAGACGCATTTGAGCGAGAAGAGCACCTTGCGGGCATTGGGCGCGATGTTGCCCGTGGCATCGCCCGTCGACGTACTCTTGTAGAGGTTGCCGTCGGCGCCGGCGCCGCTTTCGGGGCTGATCGAACCCGATACCTTGGTGAAGTAGTAGAGCGTATTGCCCGTGACGCTCACAGTGAGCTTCTTCATGCCCAGCTTCTTAATCCAGCGCACGGGCAGGTCGTATGCGAGCGTCACGTCGCGGATGCAGAGGTAGTCGGCCTTCTCGACGTTGAAGTCCGAGATGCGCGAGAAGTTGCGGTTGCCGTAGTCGGGATCATTGGCGTAGAAGCGCGCGTACTTGGCCTCCGTATCGCCCGGATAACGCCAGCAGTCGTAGACCATCTTGTCGAGGTTGGCGTTGTTGCTGCCCATGCCGTTCTGGAAGACGCGCGACTTGAAGTAGTTGTAGATCGAGTGTCCCAGCGCGTAGTCGAGGTAGACCGACAGCGAGAGGTTCTTGTATTTGAAGGTATTGTTGATGCCGCCCACCGAATGCGGGATCACCGAGCCGAGATAGAACATATCCTCCGACGAGATCTGCTCGCGCCCGTCGGCCAGGCGCGCCGAACCCTCGCGGTTGCACCACTCGTAGTCGCCGATGTCCTTGCGCCCCTTGTATTTCGAATCGGTATTCTCCGAGAAGCCGTCCGAACGGCGGTAGCCGTGCGACTGGCTGTCGTAGAGCGCCGCGTCGGCCTCGGCCTGCGACTGGATGATGCCCGCGATCTTGTAGCCGTAGATGCGTCCCAGCGGTTCGCCCACGGCCGTGCCGCCGAAGCGGTAGCCGCTCTCGGTCATCGTATAGCCGCCGATGCGCCATGCGTCGCGGCCGTCGACGTCGGTATACTTGTACTCGTCGGGCAGCGACAGCACCCGGTTGCGGTTGTAGGTGTAGGTCAGGTCGGTCGTCCACGTGAAGTTTTTCTTCTGCACGTTGATCGAGTGCACTTCCAGTTCGAAACCGGAGAAGCGCGCCGAACCGACGTTGGCCTTCACCGACGAGTAGGCCGACGTGTCGGGCAGCGTGATCGAGAAGATCATGTTGTCGGTCACCTTGTTGTAGTAGTCGGCCACGATGCGCAGGCGGTTCTGGAACATCCCCAGATCGAACCCGATGTCGAACTGCGTGGTAGTCTCCCAGCGCAGCGCACTGTTGGCCATCGCCGAGGCGATCGTCGTCGAGTGGCCGGCGTAGTTCTGCGCCGTGCTGTACGAACCGTAGGCGTCGTACAACCCGATGCCGTTGTTGCCCGTCATGCCGTAGCTCACGCGCAGTTTCAGGTCGTTGATCGGCCGCACGTTCCAGAACTTCTCGTCCGAGACGTTCCATGCGGCGGCGCCGGCGGGGAAGAAGCCCCACTTGTTGCCCGGCGCGAATTTCGACGAACCGTCGGCACGGGCCGTGAACGAGAGGATGTAGCGCTTGTCGAAGTTGTAGTTCACGCGGCCGAAATAGGAGATCAGCACCTCCTTCGTATCCTTGTTGCTGGCCGTGAAGTTGCCGCCCGATTGGAGCACGGGCACCTTGTCCGACGGCGCATAGGTCGAATTGGCCGTCAGGTAGCGGTAGCGCTCGGCCATGTAGTCGTAACCGGCCGTCACGCCGATCTGGTGGCGCTTGAACGTGCGGTCGAAATTGAGGTAGGCCGTGAACTGGTCGCGCAGCGTCTCCGTGCGCGTCTCGGTGCAGCTGCGGGTCTGTTCGAGCGAATTGCCCTTGTAGTAGTAGCTGCCGCGGTAGTTGTAGTCGTGCATGGCGTACTGCGCCGTGGCGGTCAGCCCGTCGACGATCTCCCAGTTGAGGTTGAAGTTGCCCGTGGCGCGCTTGTCGGCGCATTCGCGGTCGTAGTAGGTCTCGTACCACATCGCCGTGTGGCAGTTTTTGTTGTCGCCGCCGCGCAGCAGGTTGCCGTCGGCGTCGTAGTCGCGGTGCGTGGGTGCGATCAGCAGACCGCGTCCGAGGCTGTTGAAGTAGTTGTCGACGAGCGGGTGGCGGATCGAACGCGACAGGTCGAAGGTCGTCGAGGCCGACAGCCGCTTCGAAATCTTGAAATCGGCGCTGCCGTGCATCGTGAAGACCGAGTAGTCGGTCATCGCCACCACGCCGCCGTCGTCGGCATAACTCACCGACGCGGCGTATTTCACGTTCTCGTTGCCGCCCGTCACGCCCACGTAGGCCTTCGCCCACAGCGCGTCGCGGAACCAGTGTCCCTGCTCGTCTGTATCGGTGAAGACGATCGTGCGCCCCGTCACCGGATCGGTCATGCTCCGCCAGCCTGCGGGAACCGCCTCGCCGTCGCCCAGGAAGCGCGTGGTATGGATCGAGCCGTCGCCGTTGCCCGTGCCGGCGGCCGTGGCCGACGTGAGCACCGACGCGCCGTTGTACGACTCGGCGATCGCCGGACGCACGAACGACAGGAACTCCTCGGCATTCATGAAATCCCATTTGCGCGAAGGCGACTCCCAGCCGATCTGCCCCTCGAAGACGATCTCCGGCCCCTTGCCCACCGTACCTTTCTTGGTGGTGATCAGAATCACGCCGTTCGACGCCCGCGAGCCGTAGATGCCGGCCGCCGCAGCGTCTTTCAGCACCTCGATCGACTCGATGTCGTTGGGGTTGATGTCGTTCATGGCGCGCGTGATCCCGTCGACGATGACGATCGGCGCATTGCTCTGGTTGATCGACGAACCGCCGCGGATGAGGAACGTCGGCGCCTCGCCCGGCAGCGAGTTGGTCGTCGAGACCTGCATACCCGCGACCTTGCCTTTCAGGGCGTCGCCCACCGAGGTCACGGGAGCCGCCGCCACCGCACTGCCGGCGATCTTCGACACGGCCGTCGTAAGCGTATGGCGCGACTGCGTGCCGTACCCCACGACCACCACCTCGTCCACGTCGATCGACGAGGCGGCGAGCGTCACGTCCACGACCGTCTGCGCCGGTGCGACCGCCACTTCGGCCGTCCGGTAGCCCACGAACGAAATCTGCAACACGGGATTGTCCGCCGACACGCGCAGCGAATAGCGGCCGTCGATGTCGGTCGTCACGCCGGTGGTCGTCCCCTTGACGACGACCGTCGCCCCCACGATCGTGGCGCCCTTGTCGTCGCGCACCACGCCGCTCAGCGTCCGCGACACGGCCTTTTCGGCCACGCGCGGCACGGCACGGCGCGTGACGACGATGCTCCGTCCGTTTATTTCATAGCTCACGTCCTGTCCCGCGAAGATCTGCGCGAGGACGTTCTCGATCGGTTCGTCCTCCGCCGCGACCGTGATCCGACGCTCCATGTCGATCTGGCTGGCATCGACCGTAAGCGAATAGTGCGACTGTTGCAGGGCGGCGATCGCCCGCTTCACGGTTACGTTTTTCAGGTTCAGGGAGATGTCGTCAGCCGACGCCTGCGAAGGCAGAAACAGCGCCGCCGACACAACGATTCCGAGACAAAACGATTTTATACCCGGAATCGTTAGCAAGTTTTCAGGTTTTTTCATACATTTGTTAGGTTTTGGTTCTGTGCTTGGAGTGTACAGCTCACGACCGGAACTGCGGGCGGGGATAGTGCGAATATCTCCGCCTTTCTTTTACGAGGATCGATCTTATTCCATGGGCGGTTTCTTTTGAGGGTTAGCGTTTGGTGATGTTGACGATGCGGCCTTCGCGGCGAATGCGCATCGCCTCGTCGGCATTGAACGAAGCGAGCATCTCGTCGAGCGACTCGCCGTTGACGAATGAGGCGATGAAGCGCCGCTCGGCCAGCGCGCGGTCGGCGACGTTGATCTTCACGTCGAAGCGTTTTTCGAGGTAGGCGACGATCTCGTCGAAGCGTTTGTCCATGAAGAAGAGCCCGCCCCCGCAGACGACGGGGCGGTAGGTATCCGTCGGCACATCGAAGGTTTCGGTCGATCCCGTACGCTTGTCGAGCTTCACCAGCTCGCCCGGGCGGAGCCGCACGATGCGGTCGTCGCCGCCGAGTTTGGTCTCCATTTCGACGCTGCCCTCGACGAGCGTCACCTCGACCTCCGAATCCTCGGCATAGGATTTCAGATTGAATTTCGTGCCCAGCACCCGCACGTCGACCTCGCCGGCCGACATCACGAAGGGGCGCCCGGGATCCTTCGCAATCGTGGCGTAGCCCTCGCCCGCCAGAAAGACCTGCCGGCGATCGGGCCCGAAGCGGTCGGGATAGATCAGCTTCGATCCCGAATTGATGACCACCTCCGAGCCGTCGGGCAGCACCACGCGCAGCGTCTTGCCGTAGGGTGCATAGGCTTCGAACCACTCGCCCGGCCGCTGCGCCTCGCCGTAGAGATAGAACGCCAGCGCCGCGACGGGCAGCAGCAGACAGGCGGCGGCACGCATCGTCCAGCGGCCGACGAGCCGCCATGCCGAGCTCTTCGGCGCGATTCCCAGCCGGCGGCAGACACGCCGGAAAGCCCCCTCGGCATTGGCCGTCGCAGGCTTCGTCTCGCGCAGCAGGGCATACAGCAATTCGTCGGCCTCTTTCGTTTCGGCGTGTTCGGCCAGCCAGCGGCCGGCGGCCTGCTCCTCCGCGGGCGAGCAATCGCCTTCGAAGAGGTTTCGCATCTCTTTTTTATCCATAATCGACTCTTTCTACCCTATATACGCACGACGGGGCCGCATTGCGTAACCGGAAATGAAAATCAGGCAAAAAAAATCGTCACGTCCGCCGACATCGCCTGCGCGAAGCCGCCGGTTCGCCCCGCGGACCGCAACGCGCCGACGGCTCTGCGAGCCGCATCCCCTGCCGCCGAAAGTCCGCAACCGCTCCGCTGCCGCAGGCCGCGTCGCACCTCCGCACCCGTTCTCCCCGGCCCCGAACAAAAAACCGGCTCCGGAGATCTCCGGAGCCGGTTCGAACGTTCGCCTCTGGCGTCACTCCACGTCGAGCGCCGCCGCAAGAATCGAAAGCGGATGTTCGACCCGCTTCGACGTCGACATCTCGATCTGCCACTTGCAGGTCTCGCAATCGGTGGCCACCACGTCGCAGCCCGTCGCTTCGATCTGCCGGAACAGTCCCTCGCCGATGGCCTGCGAGGTCTCGTAGTTCTCCTTCTTGAAGCCGTAGGTTCCCGCGATGCCGCAGCACTGCGAGTCGAGCACCGTCAGCTCCACCGAAGGGATCATCTTCAACAGTTCGATCGAGTAGTACGACCACCCGAGCTTCTCCATGTGGCAGGGGGTATGGTAGGCCACCTTCACCTTGGGCGCATCCTTGCGGAAGCGCAGCTTCGCCTTGCCCGATTCCAACAGCCGGTAGATATAGCGGGTCGCCAGCTCCACGCTATCGCGCACGTCCGACGTATCGATGCCCAGCAGGTGGGGATACTCGTCGCGCAGCGTGAAGGTGCAGGTCGACGAGGTGCCCAACACGGGAAGACCTCGCTCCACGACCGACTCGCGGATCGAAGCGATATTGACCTCCGCCTGCCGTTTGGCCTGATTTATCAGTCCGTTGGAGATCAGCGCCACGCCGCAGCACTTCTCCTTTTTCAACAGCTGCACGCCGATGCCCAGCGCGTTCATCACCCGCACGAAATCCTTGCCCAGCGGCGGGTTGTTGTAGTTGACGTAGCAGCCGTGGAAATAGCTCACCTGCTCGGGGAAAGCCGCCTGCGCCTCGCGCTGCTTGCGCATCCACCCCTCGAACGTGCCGAAGGCGTATTTGGGGAAAGTGCGGCGATGATCGATGCGCATGACCTTATCCATGACCATCTTCACGGGTTTGAGCCCCACCGTGGCGTTGACGATCGGCGCCAGCGGCGTCGAGAGCGTTCCCACCAAATCGGTGTTGGCGAGCACGAACTCGCGCAGTCCCGGCCGCTTCTTGCTGTACTTGATGCGCGCGAGCTGGATGATGTCGCCGATACGCACGTTCGACGGGCAGGCCACTTCGCAGCGTTTGCAGTTGAGGCAGTATTTGAGCGCCTCGTCGTAGAAGCCGGGCTGTTTCAGGCGCAGGCGTTCGCCGTCGGGCCCCGCCTGCTTCGGCCCCGGGAAGAGCGGATTGGCAGCCGCCGCAGGGCAGTAGACCGTGCAGACAGTACATTTGATGCACTGCTCGAAATTGTTTTCACTGTATTCCGTCATCATAACCTTACTCGTTTAAAATCCGTTCGGCGGCGGCCAGCGCCGTGAGCATCGAAACACCTGCGCCGCACCCCTCCTTCACGGGATTGAATCCCGTCAGTCCGGCGCCGATCGCGTAGAGGTTCTCCACCGCACACCCGTCGCGCAGGCCGCGCAGACGCTCGTCGCACTTCACGCCGAAGAGCTCGAACGGCTGCGCCGCGAACAGGTCGCGGTCGTACCATGCGCCGCGGTCGGCGGCACAGGCCACGTCCAGCCCGAACAGCGGTTCGCGCACGCCGTCCATCCCGGCCACCAACCCCTGACTGAAATAGCTGCCCGTGGCGAGCACGTAGCTGTCGGCCTCGAAGGCGATGTCGCCGTGGTCGGCCGTGTAGAGCGCCGTGATGCGGCCGCCTTCGGCCTCGTAACGCACGGCGGTGTCGCCCAGCATGTAGACGCCGCCCGACTGCTGGAAGTAGCGCCGCAGCTGCAACTGCGCCTGCAATCCCGGGACGGACGGGGGCAGCGTGGCCACCATCGCCACGGGACGGCCCGCCTGCCGTTCGAGTTGCGCCGCCGCATCGCGGCGGTCGATCCCCAGCACGGCGGGCAGCAACACCGCTTCGGCATCGCCCGCCTCGCGCCGCAGGATCCGGGCCAACTCGTCGAGATTCTCCTGCCGGTCGAAGATGCGGGCGATATTGGCCGAACGCATCTCGCTGGGATTGTTGCGGATCGTTTCGAGCGCCGGCATGTTGAACGTGCGCACCGCGCACTCCGTCCCCATGCGGCGGAATCCCTCGGCGAGGAACTGCGTATAGAAATCGAGGAAGCCCTCGGCATTGAACAGCACCGCCTTGCACCACGGCAGCGCATCGGACGCTTCGCTGCGCACATACCCCGCCAGCGTCAGCCACGCGGGTTTCAGTCCGCCCATCGGCGTGAGCCGGTAGTGGTTACGGGCTGCATCGCCCTCGACGGCGACGCCCGCCTCCGCGAGCAGTGCGGCGGCCTCGGCCGCCAGCGCCCCGAAACGTTCGGCGCCGATGCGGGCGTAAGGGTGTTCGGGAGCCTGCCGGATCGTCTCGGCCACCGACTCCGCGGGAGCGGTCACGGGCGTACCGTCGGGCAGCGCGCCCAGCAGATCGAACGACCCCGACGAGAAGTGCAGCGCGCTCTGCCCCGAAGAGATGATGGCGCAGCGCCGTCCCGCTTTCGAAAGGCGGATGCCGCAGACGAGTCCCGCCAGGCCGCCGCCGATGATTACACTATCGAATTTCATATCGTCATTTCGTATTGTTAGCACTCGTTAAACCGCACACGCCGTCGTAGAGCCACATCGTGAACTCGCTCTCGCGCAGCGTATCGCCCCACGCCACGGGGGCCATGCCCTTCCAGCGTTCGTTGAGGAACGCCGTCAGATCCTCCTTGGCGCGCCGCACGCAGTACTTGCCCGCTTCGGCCATCAGCCCCGCGGCGCGACAGGCGCACAACTCGCCCTGACAGGTACCCATGCCCACACGGGTGCGCCGGCGCAGGTCGACCAGATTGTTCACGTCCAGCTCATTGAGCGCATACTCCACCTCGCCGACCGACACCTCCTCGCATTCGCACACCAGCGAACGCCGGGCGGCATCGCCCGCAGCCACCTTGCCGGCCATGTCGCCGTGACGGTGGATCGACGAGGCGCGCTGCGCCACCGGCACCGATATCAGACGACGATTGACCTCCTCCTCCGGCTCGCGCGAGCCGGGCAGCTTCTCCTCGGCGGTGGTACATTTGGCCGTAAGATTCAACTTTTTGCAAATCAAGTCGGTCGTCCACTCCGCCATCAGACGGTAGGTCATCAGCTTGCCGCCCGTGATGGTCACGAAGCCCTCCAACCCGTCGCGCGTGGCGTGGTCGAGCACCACGATGCCGCGGCTCACGCTGCGGCCGCTCGGATCGTCGTCCGACGCTACCAGCGGACGCACGCCGGCGTAGGCGCGCAGGATGCGCGTATGTTCCAGCGACGGGGCCAGTTTCATTCCCTCGCGCAGCAGCAGGTCGACCTCGTCGGCCGTCACGTACATGTCGTCCACCTCGTCGAAGGGCACCTTGCTCGACGTGGTGCCGATCAGCGAGATCGTATCGCCCGGCACCAGGATGTCGGCGTCGGCCGGCTTGCGGCAGCGGTTCAGCACGATGTTGTTCACCCTGTGGCCGAAGATCAGCAGCGAGCCCTTGGCCGGCAGCATGTTGACCGTCACCCCCGCCTTGCGGGCGATGTCGTGCCCCCAGATGCCGCCCGCGTTGACCACCACCTGCGCGCGGTATTCGGCCGTCTGGCCCGTCTTGCGGTCGAGCACCTTGACGCCCGTGATGCGGTTCTGTTTGCGCAGAAAGTCGAGCACCTCGTGGTAGGTCAGCACCTCGGCGCCGTGCGCCTTGGCATCGATGACGTTGGCGGCCGTCAGCCGGAACGGATCGACCGCGCCGTCGGGAACGCGCACCGCGCCGATCATCGCCGGATTGGCCGACGGTTCGAGCCGCAGCGCCTCCTTCGGGTCGATCACGTCGGCCCGGATACCCGCCGCACGACACGCTTCGACGAACTTGGCCTGGAATTCCAGCCCGTCTTCGGGCAGGCTCAGGAACAGACCGTCGGTCTGCTCGACGCAATGGCTGGCGATCCGGCGCAGGATCATGTTCTCCTTGATGCACTCCTCGGCCGATTCGCGGTCCGTCACGGCATAGCGTGCGCCGCTGTGCAACAGACCGTGATTACGGCCCGTCGCACCCGTGGCGATGTCGCCTCGTTCGAGCAACAGCGCACGGATACCGCGCAGGGAGCAGTCGCGGGCCACACCCGCACCCGTAGCGCCGCCGCCGATAATAATCACATCGAATTGCTTTGTCATAGGATATTTTCGTTTTCGATTATTTTCCGCATACAAAGGAACGCATAAAACGAAAAATTTCAAAATAAAACCGTAAAAATTTCATAACGAAACCGACATTTCTTCGAGCCGTCCCCCTTTCCGAATGTCAAAATCCCCCTCCTCACGGACATAGCGCCCGACAATCGCAAACGAAACCGGACGAAAAGCGGGACGGCATTCCGCCGTCCCGCATCGCAAATTCGTCCGAAAGAGGGGTCAACGACCCGCCGCGAGGGTGAAATCGCCCATCAGACCGTAGTCCTGCTGCACGTAGTCCTTACCGGAGGGATACTCCTTGACCCCGCGCCAGAAGGCCGGCGTGATCCGTTTGAAGTGCGCGGCGTGCAGCGGCCCCATGAGGTTGTAGTTGCTGCCCACGACCTTCACCTCCACGCGGTTGCGGCCCGCCGCGATCCACTCCGTCACGTCGACCGTATACGGCTCCGCATAGACGATACCGGCCGAACGGCCGTTGACGAGCACCTCGCAGACCGTACCCTTCCACTCGCCCAGCGCCACTTCGTAGTAGGGCGCCTTTTCGGCGACATCGAACTCCCGCGCATAGGTCACCTTGCCGGGATAGCAGGGCCAGCCCTGCGCCTTCCAGCTGCCGGCGGCGAAATCGCCCGGAGCGACGATGTTCCACCCTTTGGCGGCCGGTTCGAGCCGGAAATCGCCCAGGATGTAGATCGGTTCGATCTCGGCCAGCACGCGCATCGGCGAGCACTCCATCGTCAGCACGTTCTCGCCCGTGCGCACGGCATCGCCGAGGGGCATGAAGCGCATTTCGGGATCGATCCAGTGCTTGTCGGGCAGGGCTTTCAGCTCCACGCCGTTGAGCGTCACGCGGTAGAGTTCGGGCTGCTCGACGACGGCCTGCAAGCGGCTGCGGTCGACACCGGACGTCACCGTGAACCGGTACGACGCCTTGAATCCGCCCATCGTGAAGGTGTCGCGGCGCACGGTATGGTCGCGGAACTGCACCGAGGTGCTCCACGGATTGCCGGCCTTGAAGCCGTGATGCTGGTAGGCGAGTTTGGCCGCGTCGTAACTGTTCAGATCCGGATAGACCTTGCCGTCGAGTTCCAGATCGCAGAAATCGATCGTCATCACGTTGGGCGCGTCGGGCTTCGCCGTCAGACCTCCCGCGGCAGGAACCGCCGTCAGCACGCGCCGCGCAGGCGCAGGTGCCAACCCTTCGCGCTCCTCGTCGAAGACGTAGAGCAGCAGGCTGCCGGCCGGATGGAGATCGTAGGCGATCGTCAGCCGGTCGCCCTCGCGCTGCGCCCCGTAGCCGCGGATTTCGCCCGTGCGGGTATCGAGCAGCGCGGCCTGACGCCCTTGCAGCGTCACCGTACCCCGGACGGGGCGCGTAAGGCTCGAATTGGCGAGGAACAACAGCTGTCCGTCGTCCATGCGGCGGCGATGGTGGAAGAGATAGTTGCCCTCCGGCGCATCGAATGCGATTTCGGGCGTGGCGAAGAGCGAGTAGTCGATCGGTTCGCCCGCATCGGCGCGCGTCACCTTCGCCGGATCGGCGAAGAAGGCCTCCGCCTCGGCGCTCCTCGCACCGTCCACATACTGCGGTGTACCGTAGGCGATGATCCGACCGCCCTTCGCGGCGAACCGTTCGAGCAGGTCGAACGTCGCGGCGTCGACGTTCTCCATCTGCGCCGGCAGCACCACCGTCCCGTAGGCGCGTTTACCCACGATGAAGCGGTCGCCCTTGACCGAACCGTGGTTGAGCAGGATGTTCTCCGACCCCAGATCGAACTCCACCTGATGCCGTTCCAATGCGGTGATGAAGGCCTGGAACTCCTCGCCCATCGTCCGCCAGCGGTTCGGGCGCGGCGCGTTGTAGGTGTAGTACATCCAGATCGAGGTGGTGGGTTCGAGCACCAGCACGTCGTTGTACTGGCCGCCCGACGAGAGCGCCAGCGACAGACGGGCGAAGTGGAGGTTCAGCTCGCGGTAATACTCCCACCACGGCGAATGGGGCGTGAAGGCGGGCGGATAGTCGTACTTGCGCGCACCGGCGATGCTCAGCGGTGCGATATGCTGGTTCATGAAGTTCACGCCCAGCGCATATTCCCAGTCGCCCTGACGCTTGAAGTCGCGCAGCGTCATGTCCCAACCGCCGCCGCCGTAGGATTCGCTCAGCTTGCGCACGCGCCCCATCTGGTTGGCCGCACTGTTGACCTCCTTCACAGAACGCACGTTGCCGAAGTGGGCGTTGGGCGATTCGACGTCGAATTTGTTGTACAGCAGGTCGATGCCCGGCATCTGCTGCCAGGCGTACATGGCCATGTTGTCGGGGTTGTGCCCCATGTCGGGCCACCCGTGCTCCCAGAAATGGCCGGTGAAGACCAGGTTGTTGCGCTCGCAATAGTCGTGGCAGACCTTGATGTAGCGATCCAGGAAGAGATTCATCAGCACGTCGCGGTAGTTGTGCCGCACCTGCCGCCACGGACCGACCTCCTCCCAGAGCGAGACCAGATTGGGTTCGAGATCGTATCCCCAGCGGGCGCGGAAGGCATCGAACAGGTCGGGCGTCCAGCGGATCGACTCGCGGTCGGTCACTACGATCTGCGGCTCGTCGGTGAACCAGCCCGGAACGGTGCCGCCGAACTCCTCGCCCACGACCTTCTTGTAGCCGTCGAGCGTCAGTTCGATGAATTTGTCGGCCACGCCCTCGTGCATCAGATCCACGTACGAGAAGCCGCTGTACCACGGCGACGTGGGGTTGTAAGCCTTGTAGAAGAGGTAGTAATCGCCCTTTTCGCCACGCCGCGAAACGGCTTCGGCCGTAATGTCGGTGAAGGCGTCGCCTTCGCGTCGCAGGCAGCAGAAGAAGCGGTCGACCGTATCGGGCAGCACCCCGGCACGCAGGTATTTGAGCGCCACGCCCTCGTCGTAGCTCTCGGGCATCGCCTCGTTGACGTGGCCGCCCGCGAAACCGCTCGGATAGGAGTTCTCGTCGTAGATCCAGACGTTCATGTCCAGTTCGCGGCCCTTCTCCGTCGTATGGCGGAAAAGCGAGAACCAGTTGTCGTCGAGATACTGCGTCACCATGCCCGGACGGGGGTGTACGAAGACGCCGCCGAAGCCCTTGTCTTTGAGGTCGGCCATCGCTTCGTCGATCCGTTCGGGCGTCACGACCTTGTTCCAGACGAAGAGCGGCGCCGAGCCGTACTCCTTGGAAGGTGCCGCGAACTGCGCGCTCAGGCTCTCGAAATCTTCCGCAGCCGGAAGGTTGCGCCCGTCCGGTGCAGCGCAGGCGACGGTCAACAGCCCCAAAAGGGGCCATATCGCACTTCGGAATGTTCGTTTCATCGGTTGCATAACAAGTCAGATTAATAGTTGGTTTGTTCTCTCTGCCGTTTACGAATTCTCCGCCGGCCGCCGTCACCGGCCGTCGGCGGAGAAATCCGTCGTTCGAATCTGCGGCATCAATACCCGGGGTTCTGCTCCATCGCCGTGTTAGTGTTCATCTCACCGACCGGAATGGGCCACAGGTAGTCGCGGTTGGGGTTGAAGACGCGCGTCTGGGCCAGGTAGCGGTCGTCGGCACCCGGAGGCGTCGCGCCGTAGACCTCGCCGTTCATCACCTGCTCGGCGATCCGCCAGCGGCGGATATCGAACAGACGGTGTCCCTCGAAGGCCAGTTCCACACGGCGCTCGCGGCGTACCAGTTCGCGCAGCTTCGTCTGCGTAGCGTACTTCGTGCGATCCACGGGCGGCATTCCCGCACGGTCGCGGATGTCGTCGAGATAGTCGTAGATATTCGGATCGCTCAGCTGGTTCAGCTCGATGGCAGCTTCGACGTAGTTGAGCAGCACCACCGCATAGCGCATGTTCTGGAAGTCGAGCTTGCCGCCGTCCGTACTGCTGTAATTGGTGCGGTCGGTTTCGTTCGCCCACTTCTTGATCCAGTAACCGGTCTTCGTCGAACCCTCCTTGCCGATGGCGTCCTTGTGCGAAGGCTCCCACGGATGGGCCGTATAGCCGAGGAAGGTCTCGGTGGGGAAGATGATCGACATGCCCAGACGCGGATCGCGCTTTTCGGGCTGCGGGTCGAGCTGGTAGGCCCGTTTCTCGTCGGCGGGCAGTTCGTCGAGCGTGCGGCCGTCGAGCAACTCGAACTCGTCGACGAGCGACGCCGTGGGCGACAGACCGGTCTGGCCGTTACCGCCGTCGGGCGGAGCCAGACGGCGCTGCACCTGACGCATACCCAGCTCGGTGGTGAGGATCGACTCCTTCGTGTCGTTGTTGTAGGCCTCGTGGATGAACTGCCGGCGGAAACTGTCGGCCGGATCGGCCGTGCTGCGATAGAGGTCGTAAATTCCCAGCTTGATTACCTCCTCGGCCCACTTCTTGGCATTGGCCCAGTCGCCGACATAGAGATAGAGGTAGGACATCCACGCATAGCAGGCGCCCTTCGTCCAGCGCCAGCGCTCCGACTTGGTCTGCGGCACGACCGGCAGGTTGTGCGACGCACCCTCCAACTCGCCGGCGATCCAGTCGACGACCTCCTGCTGCGGACGGCGCACGAGGAACTGCTCGGTCGGCAGCGTCGAGTGGTCGACGAGCGGAATATCGCCGAAGAAGAGGAAGAGCTCCAAATGGTAGAACGCCCTGAGCGCACGCGCCTCGGCGGCGAAACGGTCGACGGTCTGGATGCCTTCGTGCGGCGCCGCGTCGGGGGCCACCGTCGCCTGCTGGTAGTGCTCCATGAAGCGGCAGCAACGGCGTATCACTGTCCATTTCATATTCCAGATATTGGTGCATACCGTCTCGCTGGCCGACGTGATGCCGGCCGTAAAGGCGTTGTAGGAGACATAGTTGGCCGAACCGATTCCGTTGTCCGTAAGGGCCTCCATCTCCACGCGCGCATTGGAATAACCCGTATTCTGTGCCTGCTTCACGTCATGGTTGACATAGGTGATGCTGCCCGACGGCATGGGCTTGTAGAGGTTGTTGAGCGCCGTGTTGAGCTGCCCCTTGTTCTGCCACCACTCCTCGTCGGTCGTCTGGTTGGGCACGTCGCGCACCAGAAAATCCTCGCATCCGGCCATCAGCGCACCGCCGGCCATCAGCAGCAGGAGCGCTGCGCGGGAGAGGTATCCTTTGATATGATCGATATAGTTCATAATTGTCTACTGTTTAGGTGTTACCGGTTAGAAATTCACATTCAGACCGACGGAATAGGTCTTGAACATCGGGTAGGTGGTGTGCGTGCCCTTCGTCTCGGGGTCGATCAGCTCGACCTTGGTGAAGGTGAAGGGATTCTGCACGTTCACGTAAACACGGAAGTTACCGGCATGGATCTTCTTGGCCAGCGCCTTGAAGTTGTAGCCCAGCTGCATGTACTTGATACGGACGAAGGCGCCGTTCTCCTTCCAGAAGGTCGACAGCAGCGCATTGTTGCCCGGATCGGTCGTCACGCGCGGCAGTTTGGCGTTGCGGTCGGGATTCTCGGCCTTCCAGTGGTCGAGGTGCCAGCGCTGGGGCGTACCGCCGTACTCCGGATCGAGCGGGTTCGAGATCAACCCCTGATAGAAGATCGGCACGTATCCCACGCCGTTGACCTGCATGTCGAAGTCGAGGTTCTTCCAGCGGAACGAGAGGTTGCCGTAGTAGACGCTGTGCGGATCCTGGTCGCCCAGCGGCACGCGGTCGTCGGTCGTAATCACCTTGTCGCCGTTGGTATCCACGTAGCGGATGTCGCCGGGCAGCTGCGCCGTCGTCGCGCCGTCGTAGCCGCCGATGATCGGCACGCGGAAATCGAGGTCGTCCTGCGTGAGCAGGTGATCGGCCTGATAGCCGTAGTACTCCTTGATGGCGTGTCCCTTGCGATAGATCGTATTGCCGTTGATAAGCTCGTCGTTGGTGATTTCGAGCCACTTCGACTTGTTGTAGGAGTAACCCAGATTGATGCTGAAATCGATGTCCTTCGTAAAGGAGTGGTTGAAGCCCACGCCGATTTCGTAACCCTTCACCTCGGCCTTTCCGACGTTCATCGGGGCGGCCAGCAGACCCGAGCTGGGCGTCGAAGGCACGTTGACGATCATGTCGTCGGTCACCTTGCGGAACCAGTCGAAGGTCACTTCGAGCTTCTGCCCGAAGAGGCTCAGGTCGACGCCCGCGTCGAGAATCTTCACCTTCTCCCACGTCAGGTCGGGGTTGCCGTTGACGATTTCGTTACCCGAGTTGTCGATAATGGTCTGATAGCGATAGAGCGCCACGTTGTTGTTGCCCAGCATACCGTAGGAGGCGCGGATCTTGAAGTTGTCGATGAACCGGGCGTTCTGCATCCACGGTTCGCGGTTGACGTTCCAGCCCACGGCCACCGAAGGGAAGTTGCCCCACTTGTGCCCGTCGCCGAAGAGCGACGAACCGTCGCGGCGAATGCCGACCTCGGCCAGATACTTGTCCTTGTAGCTGTAATAGGCCTTTCCGAAGAACGAGAGCAGCGCCACGTCGTCCCAGCCGTTGCGGCGGTCGACCTCTTCGTTCCATCCGCCCAGAATGTTGATGCGGTGGTCGCCGAACTCCTTCGTCCAGTCGAGCGTCGCGCCGACCATCCAGTAGCTCGTGCGCGTGGTATAAGTGGCCGACTTCACGGCGCCGAACGTTCCCGACTCGTTGCCGGAGAAGTAGTCGAGGAAGACGTAGGCGTTGCGGTCCTTCTTGTCCATGCCCGATGCGATGCGGTAGCCCACCTGTCCTTTGAGCGTCAGGCCGGGAATGATATGCCACGTGGGGCGGGCGTTGATCGTCACGTAGTCGCGCACGCTCTCCACCTGCGTACCGCGTTCGAGGTTGGCCAGCGGGTTCATCCACTCGAAATAGACGCCGTAGTAGTCGTATCCGGGCTTCTGTCCCTCCTTGCGGGGATATTTCGAGACGAGCGTCGGCGGCGCGAGATAGATGTAGTCCAGAATGGTCTTGTTCATCGTCTCGGGCTGACGCTGCGTATCGCGGCCGACGAACATGTCGACGAACATCATGATGTCCTTGTTGAGGTTCACCGTCGTGTTGGCACGCACCGTCAGACGTTCGAATCCGTTGTCCATCACCTTGTACATACCGTCCTGATTGAGATACTGCGCCGACAGGGCGAAGCGCGCGGTGGTGTTACCGCCCGACACGGTGAAGTTGTGCTCGTGGATCGGGGCCGTCTCGCGCATCGTCACCTTCATCCAGTCGGTGCTGGGATAGTGGATCGGGTCGCTCCCCTCGCGCGTGATCCGAATCTGTTCGGGGGTATACTTGTCCACGCCCGTGGTATTGCGGTTGGCCTCGTTGATATACTCCATGTAGGTGGCTCCGTCGACGAAGTCGGGCAGGTAGATCGGCTGCTGAATACCGAAATAACCGTTGTACGACACCGAAACCTTGCCGGCCGAACCGCGCTTGGTCGTGATGAGGATAACGCCGTTACCGGCTTTGGCGCCGTAGATCGACGCAGCGGCAGCGTCTTTGAGGATCGACACCGACTCGACGGTCGAGGGATCGAGCTTGTCCATGTCGAACTCGAAGCCGTCGACCAGCACCAGCGGGTCGGAACCCAGAAGCGACGCCACGCCGCGGATCTTGATCGTCGCACCGTCACCGCCCGGAAGGCCCGAACTCTGAGTCACCAGGATACCCGTCGTTCCGCCCTGCAAGGCCTGCGACAGACGGGTGATGGGCTTGTTTTCGAAATTGGAGGGCGCCACCGCGCCGACCGAAGCGGCGATATGCTTGCGCTGCTGCGAAGTCATACCCGTCACCACGACCTGGTCGATACTGGTCAGTTCCTCCTCCATTGCGATCGAAAGGTTGGCCACGCTTTTGTTCACCCGATACTCTTTGCCCGTGTACCCGATAAACGAAAAGGTGAGCACGTCGCCGTGTTTGGCCTTGATCGAGAAGAATCCTTCGGCGTCGGTCGTCGTTCCGCGAACCGTTCCCTGCACGAGCACCGTTACGCCCACCAGCGGCGTGGGAGGGTCTTTCGTATCTACGACGACGCCCCGGATATCCAACAATTCGTCAGCCGGCCGCGCCGCAAAGGCGAGGGGGGGGGAAATCAATGCCAGGCCGGCCGACAGGCAGGCCAGACAAAACAGTCCGAGCCGAGAGCCGAAGGCTTTCGACCGGTTCGTTACTGGTCTAAGTTCATCCATGATTCATAGTTTTAAGTTTGTTTACATCTATCGGAGATAGGGATCGGCTGGTGTCGGCGGCCGTTTCGGCTCCCTGCTGTCCGTTTCCGCTTCTCGCAGCGGCCGCGCGAACTGTCCGGCGGCACGGAAAAAGGAGGCCTGACGGCTTTTTGTTACATAATTGTACACAAATATAGAATGTTCGGAAACGGCGTCGTTACGCATTTTGATTTATAGATTTCAAAAAATGACTCTCCCGGGGTAATCGATAGAATCAGGCGGCAATATCCCATTTTGCACCGCCGCGCCTCCGAAGCCCGACGACCCGAGCGGGCCTTGCCGAAGCCCCCGCCGAGGCGGGGGGGGGTCAATCTGCAAACGCGGCTCCGACGCGAACGCTCCGACGGCCGGTCGGGTGCATCGGATCGGAAATCCGACGGGGTACGAAGCCGTATATAGCTACCAAAATAAAGAGAGGTGCGGCTTCTGCGGGCCGCACCCCTCTCTTACCATCATGCCGGATTCCGAAACTCCGGCGCGAATCACTCGGCCGGAACGATCAGGACGTTGTCGAGGAACCAGCGGTTGGTAAGCCCGTTCTCCTTGGCGAAGACCGCACTGAACTCGATGTGCGTCTCGGCCGTCGCGCCTGCGACGTTCACCGTACAGGGCTTCATCTCCCGTTTCTCGCTGATCTGTACCTTCGCCTCCTTCTGGCCGTCGATCGTACCCGGGCCCACGACGATCACCTTGATTTCGGGATTGTCGCTCTTCGCGCTCGACGAAGGATCCTCCCACCAGCAGCAGGCGTCGAAGCTCACGGTAATGTCGGTCGCCCCCGTCAGTTTTTCCAGCGCCGGCGTCTGAATCCAGCCGACGGCCGATCCGGTACCCAGTTTGAGCATCCCCGTAGCGCCGTAGACCGAATTGTTGCCCGTGTGTCCGGCCGCATTGTTGCCGCCTACCCAGCCGTCCAGACCGACCGCCGAGCGGTAGGCCGCGCTGTGGGTCGTCCAGAGGTTGGCCGCCGCCGAGTTGGCGTTGCAGTATTTCTCATAGGGCACGAAGATCTGATCGAGCGCCTTGCCTGTCGGATTGTCGTTCACACCGCCTGCAAACGCCGTATAGACGTTGTTGCCGCCGTAAGCCAGATAGCGGAAATCCTGGAAGAGTACGGCGTCGGCCGGCACCTCCGGTTCAGCCTTCGTCGTCACGGGACACAGCTCCGTCCACTTCGAGTCGATCTTGCCCGCATCGTCGGCAACCCCCTCGGACGGGCAGCGCTTCACGCGGAAATAGTAGGTCGTTCCGGGATCGAGCGCCCCGATGATGAAACGGTTGTAAACATACTTCGGATTCTTGTCGTCGTTGCTGTTCACCTCGTAGGTGAACTCGCGCACCACCCCGGCGTCGTCCGCATCGGAATCCAGCAGCTGCCATGCCCACTTTCTGGTGCGTACGGTGCTGTGGTCGTTGTCCCACTCCATGATGATCTCGTGCGAATCGGCACGGAAGACGTAGAGTCCCGTCGGCGCCGCCATGCGGTTGGCCGTTTCGCTCTTCACCTCGTAGGGGCCGAAGCTCTTGTCGCCGAGTTCGACGGCGACCTTGAAGAGCACCTCGCCGAAGGTCGTGGGCGTACCCGTCACGGCCATGCGCGCCACGCCGCTGCCCGCGTCGAGCGTCACCTCGCCCGCAGCCACCGACAGGCCGTCCGAGCCCTCGCCCGACAGCGTCGGCGTGACGGTCAGCTTCTCGCCGCCCACCGCACGCGAATAGTTCACGGCGATGTAGGTCTTCTCGACCGGTTCGTCTTTGGCCATGTCGCCTTCCAGCTCCACGCCGTCGATGCGTACCTGGCCGTCTTCCTGCACGACGGTCACCTTGCGGTCGAAACCGGCGCCCGTAATGTGCAGTTCGGCGGTGCGCTCGACACCGGTGTTGTGCAGCGCCTTGATCGTCACGCGCTGCGAAACGATGCCCTCGTCGCCGGGGCCGCTCGTCTTGTCGAACGCGAGCCACCCGTCGCCCGTCAGATAGGTGCAGTCCAACGTCCACGGCACCGTCGAGCGAATCAACAGCTGCTGGTCGGACTCCTCGTAGGAAAATTCCAGTTCGTCGAAATTCGTCGCCAGACTACTCGCCGCATCGTCGTCCGAGCAGCCGGCGAATGCCAGCGCCGCCAACAGGACAGCGCACATTCCTCTCAGTTTGAGTAACATTGTCGTAATTTTAGGTATTCATTAACATTCGAACAGTTTTTTCCGATCCCCGTTCTCCTGTCTTTCGTTTCCTCGCATCGTCGCCGCTCCGCACGCACGGAGCCTCCGGCCGGCATCAATACACGGGCGACCTGGCATCCGTGAAGTCGTCGGGCGCCGTGAACTCCGACTGCTCGTAGCGGTTGCCCCAGCGGTCGACGGCCACCACCTTCAATGCGGCCCTGACGTCGTTCGGCTCGGCCACGTACATGTGCTTGCAGGGCGACTTGTAGTTGTCGCCGCGCCCCAGCACGCCCACATGGTACCCCACCGACCACGCGTCGGTGTAGGTCGTCACCAGCGTCATCGCCTTGGTCTCCACGCCGTTCTCGCAGAGCGTAACCCGCCATTCGGGATCGGCGTTCCAGACGTTGGCGATCACCGTTTTCGGCGTATAGGGATAGGTGAAGCCGCTGTGGGTGTCGCCGCCGCGATGCAGACGAATCTGGAACGACTCGTCGTGCAGGCTGGATTTGTAGCGCCAGTCGGTGATCGCCGCTCCCTCCACGTCGTAGACCGCATAGCCGTTGGGCGTGCCGTCGCCGTTGAGCGCCGAGTGCCAGAACACCCCGCAGGGTGCGCCGTGGATATGCTCGTAGAGTCCTCCGTCCGCGTCGGTATTGATGAAATTCTCGTTGTAGTGGGTGTGCGCCGCCATGAGATGCGCCTCGGCGTACTCCGAAAGCAGCGCCTTGACGGCCGCCATGTTGCGTGCCGTGCCGCTGCGCAGCGGGATATGGTAGCAGAGGATGACCATCTTCTGCTTCGGCACGAAACTCAGGTCGGCGCGCAGCCAGGCCAGCTGGGCGTCCGTAAAGCCGTTGGTGTACTCCGTGCCCGAGGTGTAGATCACGTCGTCCATGCAGACCACGTGCACGTCGCCGCGGTTGAACGAGTAGTCCACCGGCCCCATCGTATAGCGGAAATAGGAGGCGTCGCGCGGCGTGGCGTCGTCCACCTTGTATTTGTCGTGGTTGCCCGGCAGCGCGAAGACCGGAATGCCCGCCGTCCCCAGCGAACGGCGCACGCCCGCGAGCAGGTCGGGTTTCTCGCCCGTGATGTCGCCCAGCGCCACGCCGTAGCAGGGCACCGCCGAAGCCGTCGCCGTGCGGCGCACGTCGACCATCGCCTCGCGTTCGAACCGCGTCGCCTCCTCGGCCTTGGCGGGCTGGGGATCGCCGATGCAGATCAGGCGGAAGCTGCGCTCGACGCCCGCGAGGCGTTCGAGCGTGAAATCCTGACGGATCTTCTGCTGCGAGGTATCGAGCCGCACGTAGAAATCGGGATAGCCGTCGTGTCCCGTGCGGATCTTGAACTCCGCGGGCACCGAATAGTAGACGTATTCCGCCGCCGCGTTGCGCTTCATCTCGTAGACGCCCCCGGCATCGGTGGCCACGCACTGGAAGCCGTCGCTTACGACCACGCCCTCGACAGGATTCCCCGCCGTGTCGCCCACGAATCCGTAGAGCGTACTCGACGCATCGACCTCGATCTCCCTGGGCGGCTCCGCAGGAGGCGTCCGGGGTTCCTCTTCACCGCCTCCGCAGGCGGTCGTCAGCAACAGCGCGAGCACCAGGGCCGCGCGGCGCATCAAAGCTTCGAATCGGTTCATTAGAAATGTTTTATTTGATCTCGACAAGCGGAATATCCAGCAGGAAGGCCACCTTGCGCAGCGTGTCGCCCACATGCCCCGTACCGATCGCACAGTGGTGCGACGGGCCGGCCAGGCTCCACTCCTCGATGAAGCGGCGCGCCCCGCAGGCGAAGCGGTAGCGGCTGTTGGTATTGCCGATGCGCAGCGTCGGCCCCTCCACCGACTCGCCCTCGGCCATGAGCAGATAGACCCCATCGGGTCCCTCGCAGACCGACAGCAGCGTCACGGGGCCGTGCTTGACGCTCATCTGGATCGAGAGCCCCTTGCCGGGCTTGCCGTGGTAGAGCGGCAGCGGAACCAGCCCCACCGCCCCTTCGGCGATGGCGAAATGGGCCGGGCCGTCGTGCCCCAGCATCACGATGTCGTCGTCGAAATCCAATGCGTAGAACTCCGAAAAGGAGCCGCCCGCACCCAGCAGCGAGAGGATCTTCATCGCCTGCGCGTTCTTCACCTCGCACTCGCCCGCCACGGGGATTCCCCGTCCGGTGAGCAGCGTATTGCCGGCGATCACGGAGGTGACGATCCGCTCGTAGTCGTTGCCCGGAGCACCCTCGTAATAATAGGCCATCGCCCCCAGCCCGTGCGCCGCCACCAAGCGGTCGAGGGCCACCGACGTGCGCGCTGCACGCTCCAGCTCCGCCTGCTCGCATTCGGGCGACACCTCGAAAGCCGCGCGGAACTCCGCGATCTTGCCCGCGACCTCCGCGTCGGTCACCCGCTCGCGCAGGGCGTGCAGCTCGCACATTTCGAGCAGTTCGACGTGCGTCCCGAAGACGGCCGACTGGCGCGTGAGGTCGGTATATACGTCGAGCATCCCCCCGTAGTAGTGTCCCAGTACGCCGAGCCGGTTCCGACGCATACCGGCACAGACGCCCGCAGCGGCGATCCACTCGCCGATCTGCCGCCAGGCGACCGGATCGTCGAGCCATCCCGTCACGAAGGCGCACCGCCGGTGGCTGCGCGCCAGCACGCTGGCGATTTCGGGCGCCGAGCAGGCCTGGCAGTTCGCCAGCCACATGCCCGTCATCCGGCCGCGGTCGCCCAGGGCGTTGAGCCGCTCGTAATCGATGGCCGGCGTCGGTTGCAGGTTGAGCACCACCACCGGACAGTTGAGCCGCTGCACGACGGGCAGGATCGTCGACGACAGACAGTAGGTGGCCATATAGAGGAACACCAGATCGACCTGCTCGCGGGCGAAGAGCGAAGCCGCTTCGAGCGCGCGGGCAGGGCTGTCCACCATGCCGGCGTCCGCCACCTGCACGCCCGCGTCGCGCTCCATCCGATCGCGGATGCGCGCCTGATAGCCTTTCAATTCATCGAGCAGGCCGTCGAACTGGCCCCAGTAGGTATCGAGCCCCGTTCCGAACAGGCCGATTTTTGCGTTGGAATTCATAAACCGTATGACTTTTTCGATTTTTGTCTCAATGCAAAAGTAGCACGGATAGAGACCCTTCGATTTCTGTTTTTGATTTAAAGATTATACAAACGGCATCCGTGCGATTTCGATTTTTGACCTAATTGTTATATAAAAACACAGGAGGCGGACAACGGTCCGATAAATTATCTATCTTTACCTCTGAAACCCACTCCGAACCTCTCCGACCGATGGAAACCTCCGCTCACATCAAGTATCTGCTCGCCAACGAGCAGGACAACCGCTGGGGCGTCGTCGTCACGACGACCGGCTATCAGATCATCGAACCGCAAACCTCCTACCCGCCGTCAAACCATCCTGTCCGCTACCTCTTTTCGGTCGAAAAGGGACGGCTGCTCAACGAGTACCAGCTGATCTACATCTCGCGCGGCGACGGGCAGTTCGTGTCGGCTTCGCACAAGGAGACCTCCTTCGAGGGCGGCGGCAAGTTCATCCTGCTCTTCCCCGGCGAGTAGCACAGCTACCGCCCCTCGCCCAAGACCGGCTGGCACGAGTACTGGATCGGATTCACCGGCCCCGACATCGACCGCAAGGTCGGCGCGAAGTTCCTCGACCCGCACCGGCCGCTTTTCAACGTCGGTTATCACGAGGATATCATCAATCTCTACAAACTGGCGTTGCGCACGGCGCAGGAGCAGGGCAGCGGCTTCCAGCAGATTCTGGCCGGCATCGTCAACCTGCTGCTGGGATTCGCCTACGCCGAGCACATGCAGACCGCACTCGAAGACATGCAGGTCGCCGCGCAGCTCAACGAGGCGAAGATCATCATGCAGGACAACTTCAACCGCAATCTCTCCTGCCAGGAGGTCGCCGCGCGCATCTGCATGAGCTACTCGCGGTTCCGCCGGCTCTTCCGGCAGTACGTCGGGTTCGCCCCGGCGCAATATCTGCTGGAACTGAAAATCAACAAGAGCAAGGAGCTGCTGACCAATTCGGCGCTCACCTGCCAGGAGATCGCCTTCGAGAGCGGATTCGAATACCCCTCGCATTTCAACATCGCCTTCAAGAAGAAGACGGGCATCACCCCCAACCAGTACCGCGACCTGACGCAGGGCCGGTTGCAGGAGATTCCCGATTCGATCCATTTGTAAAGGAGCCGTCCGCATCGTCTGCGACTCTCCGAACCGTACCTGCACGCCCCTTTCCGATGAGCCGGAACCGCGGGAAAACGCCCGCGTCCTTACCCTGCCGGGCCGCCGGCACCTCTCGAAACCGTCGCGGCGACGCTGCGTTCGACGATCCGCCCGCCTCCCGGGAAAAGCGGCGCGGTCTGCTGCCGCGCAAACCCTGCGATTTCCGACGTTCGCGGACATACGCAGCGGATGCACCGGCAGGGGAACGGATCGGTTTCGCGCCGCTGCTTTTTTCGATGGAAAAAAGACCCCGATCCATCGTGATCGTCCAGCGAGGCGGACGGCGGACTCCCTACATACATTCCCGCTCCGCGATCCTCTCCGGCTCTTTCTCCGAAAAGAAAATGCGAACGGAATTTTCCGCGGAAGGGAGAGGCCGCGGAAACCGGCCGAAACGGCGGGCCTCCGCCCGCGAAGCGTCCCGCGGCGGTTCGCGTCTCCGGCGCCTCGCTCCGGCCGGCAGGGACGGAACGGATGCCCCGATTTTCGGTCGCCGAGCCGAAAGCGCCCCCGATCCGCGATATTTTCCGGCCGAAGGCGACAAGTTTGGAATATTTCCCTTAACTTTGCCGGAACGTAACTCAACAGTCAGGTTAGTAAACTATTATTATTTTTACCATTTTAGCAAGACATGGGAATGAATTCGATTCACGTGGTATTTGCCGAGGAGGATCATGCGAAGTTCGCCGACGAAATCTGTCGGCTGATCTACGAATCGGCATTGCAGCGTGGCACCGGCATCGCCAAGCGTTCGCCGGAGTACATT
>ERZ825384.449-NODE-449-length-54399-cov-4.533527_pt1 | contig 54399 bp, 46 predicted proteins | sample MGYA00519931_ERZ825384 | MGnify/ENA primary metagenome ERZ825384 (study PRJEB31778, sample SAMEA3449200) | human gut metagenome | biome: human gut; feature: human-associated habitat; material: faeces | place: United Kingdom | collected 2010/2012 ...
ACATATCGCCGAAGAAAATGATCGGACTTTCTTTCGCCGCAGCGGCGGCGAAAGGCTACGAGGTTTTTTGATAAGCTGAAAAACCGGCAGACGCCTGAGCGTCTGCCGGGTTTGTCTTGCCTGTGGTTCAGCGCAGGCCGCGCAGCTCCAGATAGCGGAGCGTGAGCTGGACAACGTCGCTGATGTCCATATTGCCGGTGTTGACGCACAGATCATAGCCCTGCGCATCGCCCCAGCGCTTGGAGGAAAAGAAGTTATAGTACGATGCGCGCTCCTTGTCCACCTGGCGGATGCGCTTTTCCGCCTGGATGGGCGTGGTGTTCGTGCGCGCGCTCTCGCGGCGGATGCGCGCCGCCATCGGCGCATGGACAAACAGGTTCACAAGCGCCACATTCGGATCGTCGCGCAGGACATAATCGGCGCAGCGGCCGACGATGACGCACGACTCGCGCGCCGCGATCGCGCGGATGACCTCCGACTGTGCCTGAAAGATCTGCACCGGAAACGGCTGCTCGTCAGAAATGACGCCGCCGCCCGTCACGAGCGAATACAAAAAGCTGCCCGGACGCTGCTCCTCATGCGACTGGACAAAGCTCTCGGCAAAGCCGCTCGCTTTTGCGGTCTCATTGATGAGCTCCGAATCATAGCACTTGACGCCCAGTGCCTCCGCCAGCTCGCTGCCGAGTTGACGGCCGCCGCTGCCGTTCTCTCTTCCGATCGTAATCACAAGATTGGCCATAGTAAGATCTCCTCCTGTTTTCATTTGCCGGTGACGACGGCGTTGACGCGCCACTGGTCAAAGCGGTGCAGAATCGCCGCCGCTTCCGCCCGCGTGGCCGTACCTTGCGGGCGCAGATACACGCCGTCGCTCTCTTTCACGCCGCTGATGAGCGTGTTGGCAACGGCCCAGCCCATTTCGGCCTCCGCCCAGGACGAGACGTCCCCGCCGTCCGGGAACGCGCTCAGGTCGGCGACCGCCATTGTGTTGTAGTCCATATATACAGCATACCCGTAAAACATCGTCATCATCTGCTCACGCGTGATGCTCACCATCGGTGCAAAGGTCGTCGGGCTCATGCCGCTGACGATGCCGCAGTTATATGCCCAGGTGACTGCATCCGTGTACCAGGCATCGCCCGGCACATCCTGAAACGGCATGGTCATGCCCGCGACGCTCGGCGAACCGTTCATCCGGTAGAGCACTGTGACGAGCATGGCACGGCTCATCTCTCCGTCCGGTGAGAAGGTCATCGTGCCGGTGCCGACCATGAGGTCATTGCGCGTGACATAGGCGACATCCTCGTAGTACCACGCAGTGCTGCGCACGTCACGATAAGGATTTTTCCACTTGTCGACCGGCTCGGTCTTGGGAATGTACTCATAGCGCAGCTTGGCGCAGCGCTGGCAGGTGTAGGTGATAACGCCGACGGTCTTTTCGGTCGGCTGCTGCCGCGCAGTCTCGACCCATATATGGCCGAGCGCGGGCACGTAGCTGCTCTGTTCAATATACGTATCGCCGCAGGCACAGGTGTAGCGCGTGTAGCCCTGCTCTTCACAGGTCGGCTCGACCTTCGTGGGGAGATGATTGTGGATGTGCTCCAGCTTCGGGATCTTGGCGTCCTGCCGCTCGCCGCAGGTCTTGCAGATGCGGTGCTTCAGGCCATCCGCCTGATCGGTCTCCTGCTGGTCAACGATCCAGTCGCCCCAGTCGTGGCCGAGCGCCGGCTTGCGCACGAGCTTGACATCCTTGCAGCGGCCGCAGACATAATACTCCGAGCCCGGCTGCGTGCAGTCCGGCTCTTTGCTCTTATCCGCCTGAAGCTCGTAGTCATGCCCCAGCTGCGAAAGGATCTCCGTATAGGTATCGCCGCAGCGTGTGCAGTGGTATTCCTTCAGGCCGGTCGTGGTGCACGTCGGCTCGATGATCGTGGTGACGCCGCTGTCGCCCTCATAAGTGTGGCCGAGCGCCGGGGTCTCGCTGCCCTGAACGATATAGGTTTTTCCGCACGGCAGGCCCGCACTGTTGACACAGCGAAGCTCGGTATATCCCTGCTCGGTGCAGGTCGGCTGGACAACGTGCTCTACCGTGGTGTGCTTGTGGTGGGCGCTCGGGATGGCATACGTCTCCACCTCACCGCAGCGTGTGCAGGTGTGGTGCTTTACGCCGTCGGTGCGCGAGGTGGCCTCGAGATCGACCTCCCAATCGCCCCAGTTGTGGCCGAGTGCAGGCGTTTTCTTCTCATACCAGTAGCTGCACTGCGAGCACATGTAGCGCACATAGCCCGACTGCGTGCACGTAGCATCGTGCCCAGAGGAGACCAGCTTGTGGCCGGTCGCGGGCAGCACGACACGGTCTGTCGCGCCGCAGTCCTTGCACACGGAGACGATGGAGCCGTCCACCGTGCAGGTCGGCTCGGTGCGCGTCGTCTCCCACGTGTGTTTGTTGAGATAGACGAAGTTAATATGGAAGCCCGTGTCCGTGCGCGTGACCTGCGCGTCATAGTGCTGCAGCGTCGTCGTGGTCAGGACATAGGTGATCTCATTGCCGTTGTCATCACGGATCGGCAGATTTTCAAAGACCGCTACGCCATCCTCGGGAGCGGACGAGCGGTGCGCAACGACGGCAGCGTCGCTGTTGCGGCTCAGCTCCATGTACACGCTCGACGGGCGATCCTTCGTGTAGAGCTCATCGGGCGCGATCAGCTCATTTGTCCACTCGAACGTCACTGTGAGCGAGCGCAGCTCGCTCGGGTCGGCCGTGCGATAGTGCAGCGTGTGGTTCAGCTGCAGCTTCCCCTCCTGCACATCGGGCAGGATGCGCGAGCCGTCGCTGATGATGTACGCCGTCTCGGCGCCGTCCGGTGTGCGTGTCTGAACATAATAAGTACCAAACGGCACCGTGCCGAAGCCGACAAAGCCATAGGCGTCGGACACGGCGGTGCGCTCGATGTGTTCGCCGTTTCCGGACGTGCCGGTGAGCTCAAACGTCACCCCCGCCGGAACGGGCGCGCCGCTCTCGGCGTCGACGGCATAGTACCACGCGACATCGGACGAGGCGCTCAGCGGTGAGGAAGCCGCCGTCGGCTTTTCATCCTGCAGATAGTCAAATGTGGAATACTTTGCCGGCGACCACGTCTTGTTCTTGAAATCCGTGACGAGCTCGGACTTGTCACCATTCGACTTGCGAATCTCCAGCCGCTCGATCATCGTCGTCAGGTATGCCGTGCCGCCGCGCGTGACGGTGAAGGAAATATTCGCCATAACCTGCGGCGCTGCCGTGGCAAACACGCCGCCGGCCGACGTCGTGAACGAATCGCCGAACTCAAAGTCGCCCGCGTTGTTCTTCGTCGAGGCAGACGACATATTCGGGAACTTGCACCTGTCGGCATTGACCGTCAGGCACTCGCTGTCATACAGCACATGCCCCGTGATCTTGTTGACCGAGCCGCTCGTCAGCCGAAACCAATAGGTATACGAAAATGTATCGCCGACATGGAATGTCCGCGTTGCGCCGGAGCGCGTATAGACGACCAGCTCGTCACCGGTATCCGCCGTGGTATCACCGTCGGCGGCAAACGCCTGCAGACCGCAGACAGAAACGAGCATCACCAGCGTCAGCAGCAGCGCCAGAAAACGTTTCATTGCATAACCTCCTCTTTCGGTCGCACCGAATGATACAGGGATAAAGGCTCACGCTTATCATACCAAGGATTGCCGCGTCTTGCAAACAAAAACTGCAGAATGTCTCAAAATCAGAACAAACTCATCTGGCTGCTGTCCGGCATCTCGCCGAGCGCGCCCATATTGCGCAGCTGCTCCAGGTGCGTCTGGCTGACCTTCGGGCAGGCGGCCGAGAGCTCCTCGACCGACACGAACTCACGCCCGCCCTCGCGGCAGGCCACGAGATTCCACGCCGCGCTCTCGCCGAGGCCGGAGATGGCCACAAACGGCGGCAGGAGCTTTCCGTCACGGATGAGAAACTTCGTCGCATCGCTCTCATACAGGCTCATGGGCGCAAACTCAAAGCCGCGGAGGTTGAACTCATACACCGCCTCCATCGTCACGAGCAGGTCCTCTTCCTTGGCCGTGAGCGCGGGCTTGCTGCGCAGCTCGTTGATCTTGCGGCGGGTATAGTCGAGGCCGCGCGTCATCATATCGGCGTCGAACGAGTCCTTCTGGCTGCGGCGGTAAAAATACGCGCTGTAAAATGCCAGCGGCTCGTGCACCTTGAACCACGCGATGCGAAACGCCATCATGACGTAGGCGACCGCGTGCGCCTTCGGGAACAGGTAGGCGATCTTGCTCAGGGACGTGATGTACCACTCCGGCACGCCGTGTTCCTGCATCGTCTCGACCCAGCCGTCCTGGAAGCCGCCGCGCTTGACCTTGCCCTTGCGCACGCTCTCCATGATCTTGAACGAGAGCTTGGCGTCCATGCCGCGGCTGATAAGATAGAGCATAATATCGTCACGGCAGCCGACCGTCTGATTGACCGTCGCCGTGCCGGACATGATGAGATCCTTGGCGTTGCCGAGCCACACGTCCGTGCCGTGCGAGAAGCCGGACAGCCGCACGAGGATATCAAAGCCCTTCGGCTGCGTGTCGACGAGCATCTGGCGCGTGAAGCCGGTGCCGAACTCGGGGATGCCGATCGTGCCGGTCTTGCCGACGATCGGGTCGTCGTCCGTCAGGCCGAGCGGCGCCGCGCTGCAGAAGATGCCCATCGTCTCCGGGTCGTCGAGCGGGATCTCGCGTGCGTTGACGCCGGTCATATCCTCGAGCATACGGATCATGGTCGGGTCATCATGACCGAGCTCGTCGAGCTTGAGCAGGTTTGCCTCCATGCAGTGATATTCAAAGTGGGTGGTGATGATGTCGCTGTTCGGGTCGTCGGCCGGATGCTGCACGGGGCAGAAATCCGTGACGTCCATATCCTGCGGGATGACGACGAGGCCGCCGGGGTGCTGGCCGGTCGTGCGCTTGACGCCGACGCAGCCGAGCGCAAGGCGGTTCATCTCCGCCTTCGGCAGGGTCCTGCCGCGCTCCTCGAGATACTTGAGCACATAGCCATAGGCCGTCTTTTCGGCCAGCGTGCCGATCGTGCCGGCGCGGAACACGTGATCCGAGCCGAAGAGCTCCTCCGTATATTTGTGCGCCTTGCCCTGATATTCGCCCGAGAAGTTCAGGTCGATATCGGGCACCTTGTCGCCGCCGAAGCCGAGGAAGGTCTCAAACGGAATATCGAACCCGTCCTTGCGCAGCTTCGCGCCGCACTGCGGGCACACCTTGTCCGGCATATCCGCACCGCAGCCAAAGCCCGCACCGGAGTCAAAGTCCGTATACTTGCACTGCGGGCAGACATAGTGCGGCGGGAGGGAGTTGACCTCCGTGATGCCGGAGAAATACGCCACAAGCGATGAGCCGACGCTGCCTCGGCTGCCGACCAGATAGCCGTGCTCGAGGGAGTTGGCGACGAGCTTCTGCGCGCTCATGTAAATGACGTCGTACCCGCGCGAGAGGATATCGTGCAGCTCGGTCTCGACGCGGTCGGTGATGAGCTTCGGCGGGTGCTCGCCGTAGATGGCCGTCATCTTGCCGTAGACGAGGTCCTTGAGCTGCTGGGCAGAGTTTTCGATCTTCGGCGGGTAGAGATCCTTCGGCAGGAGCTCGAACACCTCGACGCTGTCGGCGATGGCGTTTGTGTTCGTGACGACGACCTCGTGCGCCTTTTCGGCACCGAGATACGAAAACTCGTCGAGCATTTCCTCCGTCGTGCGGTAGTAGAGCGGCATGGGCTTGTCCGCGTCGGAGAATTTCTTGGCCGCCAGCAGGATGCGGCGGAAGATCTCCTGCTCGGGATCGAGAAAATGCACGTCGCACGTTGCAACAACGGGCTTGCCGAGCTCCTCGCCGAGCTGCACGATGCGGCGGTTGAGGTTGCGCAGGGATTCCTCGCTGCGCACGGTGCCGTTGTCGAGCAGGAAGCGGTTATTTGCCAGCGGCATGATTTCAAAATAGTCGTAAAACGAGGCGATGCGTCGGAGCTCCGTGTCGCTCTTGCCGCGCAGCACGGCCTCAAACACCTCACCCGCTTCGCAGGCCGAGCCGATGATGAGCCCCTCGCGGTACTCCATGAGCAGGCTCTTGGGAATGGTGGGGTTGCGCTTAAAATGCTCCAGATACGACCGGGAGATGATCTCGTAGAGATTTTTCAGACCGGTCTTGTTCTTGACGAGAATGGAGATATGATGCGTGCGGCGCTTCTCCTTCAGACCGCTGCGCACAAGCGCGTTGAGATCGTCGAGCGTCTGCGCGCCCTTCGCCGCAAGCATGGGCAGGAACTTATCCATGATGCGCGCGACGACCATTGCGTCATCGCTGGCGCGGTGATGATTGAAGTCCGGCAGGCTCAGCCGGTTCGAGACCTGGTCGAGCTTGTGGTGCTTGAGATCCGGCAGCAGATACTGCGCGAGCACGAGCGTGTCAAGATACACCGGCTCAAACGGGATGCCCGCCCGGCGGCAGGCCGCGCTCATGAAGCCGGTATCAAAGTCGGCATTGTGCGCGATGATCGGCCGCCCGCCCACAAAGTCAAGAAACTGCCGCATGGCCTCCGCCTCATCGGGCGCGCCGGCCACATCGGCGTCCGTGATGCCGGTCAGCCGCGTGATCTCGGCCGGGATGGGCATATGCGGGTCGACAAAGGTGTCGAACTCCGCCTTGATCTCGCCGCCGGAAAAGAGCACCGCGCCGATCTCAGTCATGCGGTTCGTATCGAGGTGCAGACCGGTCGTCTCGATGTCAAAGGCGACGAACTCCGTGTCGAGCGGCAGCGCGCTCTGCCCGTGCACGGCAAGCGTGCCGTCCACGTCGTTGACGAGGTAGCCCTCCTCACCGTAGATGATCTTCACGCCGTATTTCTTCGACGCCTTCCACATATCCGGGAACGCCTGCGCCACACCGTGATCCGTCACGGCGATGGCCGGATGCCCCCAATAGGCCGCGCGCGCCACGAGATCCGCGGGGTCGGAGATGGCGTCGAGCGCCGAGTAGCGCGTATGCAGGTGCAGCTCCACGCGCTTTTCCGCCGCGTTGTCGGGACGGATGACCTTCTCCCCCTGCACGATGTTGCGCGGCTCGAGCACCATGTCTTCATCGTATTTGCTGTAGTTGATCTTGCCCTGCACACGCAGCCACATGCCCTCGTGGATGAGGCCGACGATGGTCTGGTCGTCCTCGGCGCGCAAAAAGCGCGACACGCGCACGCTGCTCGTGCTGTCGGTCATGTCAAACGAGAGCACGGCAGAGCCGTACTTTGCGATCTCGCGGCTGCTGACGGCAAAGACCTCACCCTCAAGCGTGACGTTGCCGCTCTCGAGCGTGAGCTCGTTCATGGGCGTAACGTCCGCGCGCTTCGGGATTGGCTTGCCCATGAGCACCTTGGCCTTGGCCTTCTGCTCGGCCTTTTTCTGCTCCGGTGCAGGGTATTCCGCCTGGATCTGTACGCCGCGCAGCCGAAACTGCGCCGCGAGCAGCTGCTCAATATTCGTGCGCTCGACCGGCGCCGGCATACGCGCAAACCACGTGTGCAGCAGCATCGTCATGCTCTCGCGCTCGATGAGCACGTCGAGCACCTCCGCCTTGTCAAGACCGCCGCAGCTATCCTGCAGGGACGCACAGTCGGGGAACATATCGAGAAACGGGATTTTTTCGCTCATAGTTTCCTCACTTTTCGCTCAGAATCAGATCCACCAGCGCATCGGCCAGCTTGTCCGCGGGGTACTTGCCGAGGATCTCGCCGCGGCGAAACAGCAGCCCGCAGTCCTTGCCGCCGGCAATGCCGTAGTCCGCCTCGTGCGCCTCGCCGGGACCGTTGACGACACAGCCCATCACGGCGACCGTGATCTCGCGCTCCAGCCCCTGCAGCCGCTGCTCAACCTCCTGTGCAAGCGCGATGAGGTCGATCTGCGTGCGCCCGCACGTCGGGCACGAGACAAAGCGCACACCCTCGCGGCGCAGCCCGGCCGCCTTCAGAATGGCGATGCCGGCGCGCACCTCCTCCACGGGGTCAGCCGTGAGCGAGACACGGATCGTATCGCCGATGCCCTCGGACAGCAGCGTACCGATGCCGACGGCGGAGCGGATGATGCCGTTATACGCCGTGCCGGTCTCCGTGACGCCGACGTGCAGCGGATACGGGAAGCGCTCGGCCGCGAGCCGGTAGGCCGCGATCGTCAGCGGCACGGTGGAGCTCTTCATCGACAGGGCAATGTCGTCAAAATCATACCGGTGCAGCAGGTCAATGTGCCCCTGTGCGCTCTCGACGAGTGCCTCCGGCGTCGGGTGACCGTACTTTTCGAGCAGACGCTTTTCCAGACTGCCTCCATTGACGCCGATGCGGATGGGGATGCCGCGCTCCCGGCAGGCCTCGGCCACCTTGCGGACATTGTCCGGCTCGCCGATGTTGCCGGGGTTGATGCGGATCTTGTGCACGCCCGCCTTCGCCGCTGCGAGCGCAAGGCGGTAGTCAAAGTGGATGTCGGCCACGACCGGGATGGGCGCGGCGCGCACGATCTCGGGCAGCGCGTCCGCCGCGGCCTGATCCGGCACGGCCAGACGGATGATCTCACACCCGGCGTCATGCAGCCGGGCGATCTGCTCGATGGTCGCGTGCGCGTCCGAGGTGTGCGTGTTGCACATGGACTGCACCGCGACCGGCGCGCCGCCGCCGATGGCGACGGAGCCGACATGGATCTGTTTTGTCTGCGTTCTGTTCATAAGCACTCCTATCTCTCTCCAAGGTGGCCAAAGCCGTAAAAAAACCGAGGCGGACAAATCCGCCCCGGCTCAGGTGACAAGTTTGGAAATGTCGTTATACATGACGTAAACCATCAGCGCCAGCAGCAGCACGAGCCCTGCCGTGTGGATATACCCCTCATACTTGGGGTCGATCTTTTTGCGGGTGAGCCGCTCGAGCACCCATGTGACGAGCAGGCAGAACACGCGCCCGCCGTCCAGTGCCGGCAGCGGCAGCATATTCATGACCGCAAGGTTCACGGCGATGAACGCCGAGAAATACGCAAAGTTGGAAAACGCGGCCGCCTTCGTGGCCGACTCCTTGCCGACCTCGCTCATCATGCTCACGATGCCGACCGGACCGGACAGATCCTTCACGCCGACCGCACCCGCAAGCAGGTCGCCAAGTCCGCGCCAGACCATACGCACGAAATCCAGCGCGCTGTACCACGCATTCTGGAGCTTTGCGCCGAACGTCGCCGGCTGCGTGCCGAAATAAAAGCCGTACATCTTGCTGCTCTGTCCCGGATATTCCCGTGCAACAAGATAGAAATCATCGAGGTGCACCTTCGCGCCGTCACGCTTGACGACGATGTCATGCGTGTCACCGCCGCGGGAAAGATATTCGCTGACGTTGGTCGTGAAATAGATGCGGTGTCCGTCGATGCTCCAGATCGTGTCGCCCACCTGCAGGGCGTTCTCCCCCTGATAGGGGCAGCCGTCCATGAAGTCTGTGAGCGTCGGCGTGGAAAAGCTCTTCGCCTGCGCAAACACGAGCAGAAGCAGCAGCAGACCGAACACGAAGTTCATGAACGCGCCGGCACAGAGGATCAAGAACCGCTTCCACGCCGGCTGGCTCGTGAACGCGCGCGGATCGTCGATCGTCTCATCCTCGCCCGCCATGGCGCAAAAGCCGCCGATCGGCAGGCAGCGGACGGTGTAGAGCGTCTCCCCCTTCTGCTTTTTCCAGATGGCCGGGCCCATGCCGATGGCGAATTCATCCACGCGCACGCCGCAGGCTTTGGCCACGAGAAAATGACCGAGCTCATGCACGGCGATGAGGATACCGAAGACGAGAATTGCGAGCAGAATATACATGTGCTGTCCTTTCAGAAACGGAAATAAGACCGGACGAAGGCACGCGCCTCCTGATCGGCCGCGCGGATAACGTCCAGATCGGGCGCAGCGACGGGTGCGATGGCCTCCACCGCCGCCGCAACGCTTTCATAAATAGAATGATACCCGATCTTGTGGCCCAAAAACAGGCCAACGGCAATTTCGTTGGCTGCGTTCATGACCGTCGGCGCGGTGCCGCCGGTGCGCGCGCAGCGCATGGCAAGCGCCAGACACGGCAGCGCCTCGAGATCGGGCGCGTAGAAATGCAGCCCATTGGGATAGGCCGTCAGATCCAGCCGGTCGCTGCGGCTGGGCTTGCGCTCCGGATACGTGAGCGCATACTGGATGGGCAGGCCCATATCCGGCACGCCGAGCTGGGCGATGACCGTCCCGTCGAGCAGCTCGACCATCGAGTGCACGACGCTCTCGGGGTGGATAAGCACCTGAATATCATCCGGCGTGACGCCGAACAGGTGCATGGCCTCAATAAATTCCAGACCCTTATTCATCATGGTCGCGGAGTCAACGCTGATCTTCGCGCCCATGCTCCAGTTCGGATGGCTGACAGCCATCTCGGGCGTGACGTCGCGCGTTGCCTCGCGCGTCCAGCCGCGGAACGGTCCGCCGGAGCCGGTGAGCAGGATCTTGTGCAGCTCGCCCGCGCGCCCGGTCAGGCACTGAAAGATGGCCGAGTGCTCGGAATCCACCGGCACGATCTCCGCGCCGCATTCCCGTGCTCTGCGCATGACGATGTCGCCCGCGCACACGAGCGTCTCCTTGTTGGCCAGCGCGATGCGCCGCCCCTTTTCAATGGCCGCGAGCGTCGGGTGCAGGCCGACCGCGCCGGACACCGCCGTGACGACCGCGTCCGTATCGGAAATGACCGCCGCCTCGCACAGTGCGTTTTCTCCGCCGCCGACGGCAATGTCCGTATCGGCGAGCGCGATGCGCAGCGCCTTGGCAGACGCCTCATCCGTCACGGCGACGAACGCCGGATGCAGGCGGCGCGCCTGCTCCTCGGCGAGCTGAATGTTGCGGTTCGTCGTCAGCGCACGGACGTTCAGCCCCAGATGCTCCGCGACGGCAACGGTCTGCCGGCCGATGCTGCCGGTAGAACCGAGAATGGAAATCGAATGTACCATAGCTATGCTCCTTTACTGCGCCACAACCGCGATCGCCGGCGCCAGCAGCACCAGCAGCTCAAGCATGGGCGCGGTGAAGATGGTGCTGTCAAACCGGTCGAGCATGCCGCCGTGACCGGGCAGCAGATTGCTGTAGTCCTTCACGCCGTGCTCACGCTTGACGGCGGAAAATGCAAGGTCGCCCGCCTGACCGGCAAGGCTGCCGAAAAAGCCGTAGATGGCAAGGATGCCGATCTGCACGCGATAGCCGCACCAGTGCAGGATGAGACCGTAGAGCATGGCGGCCGCGATCGCGCACACAAAGCCGCCGATGCAGCCCTCGACCGTCTTGTGCGGGCTCAGCGCCGGGGCGAGCTTGGTCTTGCCGAGGCTGCGGCCGACGAAAAACGCGCCGGAGTCGCTCATCCACGTGATGACGAACGGCAGCAGCAGATACGGTGCCTTCGGGTCATTCAGACCAAGGCGCACGAGCGACGAGAGCATCCACGGGATGACGATGCCCGCCGTGAACACGAGCGCCAGATCCTGAAACGGAACGCGCTCGGCTTTGTGAAACGAGATCATCATCTCCACGAACATGGTCACAAACAGCGCATACGCCGCGATCTTGAACACGAGCTCCGACAGGCCGAACGCAGCGCCGAGCACGATGGCCGCGCCGCACACGCCGGCATACACCGCAAAGCGCGGCACGAACTTCGGCATAGCCGTGTGCAGCAGCTCCCACGCGCAAAACGACGCCATGACGGCCACCACGATGCCCCAGCCCCAGATCGGAGTGAAGAAGATCACAGCCAGCAGCGCCGGGATGCCGATCGCCGCAACGATGAGTCTGTTTTTCATGATAGGTTCCTCCCGTTTGTCTTTCTCTCGGGTGCGGCGGTCATTTCACGCCGCCAAAGCGCCGGTCGCGCCGCTGAAACTCCGCCAGCGCCGCGTCCATGTCGCGCTCGGTAAAGTCTGGCCAGAGCACGTCGGTGAAATAGAGCTCGGAATACGCGCCCTGCCAGGGCAGGAAGTTGCTCAGGCGCTGCTCGCCGCTCGTGCGGATGATGAGGTCGGGATCCGGAATGCCGCCGGAATACAGGTAGCTGCTGATGAGCTCCTCCGTGAGCTCGGGCGCAGTACCGGCCTTGTATTCCTCGGCATAGCGTCGCACGGCATGCAGGATCTCATCACGGCCGCCGTAGTTGATGCACAGGTTCATCTGGCAGCCGTCATAGTGCGTGCTCTTTTCCTCGGCCGCGTCCATCAGGCGCTGCAGCTCCGGCGAGAGGCCGGTGCGCTCGCCGAAAAAGCGCATCTTGAACTTGTCGCGCTCCATGATCGAGAGCGCTTCCTTCATGTATTTATCGAAGATGTTCATGATCGTGCGCACTTCCTCAGGCGGACGGCGCCAGTTTTCCGTGGAAAAGGCGTAGACCGTGAGGTATTCGATGCCGATGGCCTTGCAGTAGTTGCCGATGCGGCGAAACGCCTCGGCGCCGTAAGCGTGACCGGCCGTGCGCGGCAGACCGCGCTTTTTCGCCCAGCGGCCGTTGCCGTCAAGAATGATCGCCACGTGGCGCGGCAGGCGCGAAAAATCCACCTGCGGCGCTGCGGCCGTTTTGTTGTTTGCCATAATGCCTCCTGCGCTGCCTGCACGGGCGCGCTCATAGACAGGATATTCAAACGGGGGGATGTTCGATCCCCCCGTTTCCGATTGCGGGTACGAAAGCGAGCGCGAAGCTCAGATCTCCATGAGCTCCTTCTCTTTTTCGTCGGCGATGCGCTCGACTTCCTTGATATAGTCGTCGGTCAGCTTCTGCATATCCTTCTCGATGACCTTGAAATCGTCCTCGGTGATCTCGGACTTTTTCTTCTGCGCCTTGAATTTTTCCATCGCGTCGCGGCGGATGTTGCGCACGGCGACCTTGGCGTCCTCGCTGTACTTCTTGACCTGCTTGGCGAGATCGCGGCGGCGCTCCTCGGTCAGTGCCGGGAAGACAAGGCGGATGGCGCGGCCGTCGTTCTGCGGGTTGATGCCGAGGTCGGACGCGAGAATGGCCTTCTCAATGCCCTTGAGCACGGAGCCATCCCACGGCTGGATGAGCAGCGAGCGGGCGTCCGGCGTGCTCACCGACGCGATCTGCTGGATGGGCGTAGGAGAGCCGTAGTAATCGACCGTGACGCGGTCGAGCACGGCGGGATTCGCCTTGCCCGCGCGCACGGAGTCATACTGCTCGGTGAGGACCGAAGCGGTCTTTTTCATCTTGGATTCAAACTCGGTATAATCGGTAGACATATGATATCCTCCTATCGGGTTTTTCTTTTTTCTTATTTCGTCACGACCGTGCCGACGGCTTCACCCATCACGGCACGGACAATATTCTGCGGATCGGCCAGCGCAAAGACGACGACCGGAATGTCGTTTTCCATGGCCAGCGACGTCGCGGTCAGATCCATGACGGCCAGATGCTTTGCCAGCACCTCGTCATAGGTGATCGCATCGTACTTCACGGCGCTCGGGTCAATATGCGGGTCGGCGCTGTAGACGCCGTCGATGTTCTTGGCGAGCAGGATCGCATCCGCGCCGATCTCGGCCGCGCGCAGCACCGCCGCTGTGTCGGTCGAAAAATACGGGCAGCCGCTGCCGGCGCCGAAAAGCACGACCTTGCCCTCTTCCAGATGCGCGATGGCGCGCTCCCACGTGTAGTGCTCAGCGAAGGCCGGCATCTCGACCGCCGTCTGCACGCGCACGGGAATGCCCTTTTGTTCCATCACATCGGACACGGCAAGGCAGTTCATCACGGTCGCCAGCATGCCCATGTGGTCGGCGCGCGAGCGGGCCATTTTGCCCTCACCGTTTTTCACGCCGCGCCAGAAGTTGCCGCCGCCGATGACGACACCCACCTGCACACCCAGCTCCGTGCACGTCTTGATGACGTCGCACACCCGGCCGATCACGTTAAAATTCAGTCCCGTCTTCTGGTCACCGGCAAGCGCCTCACCGCTGATCTTGAGCAGGACACGCCGAAACTTCGGTTCTGTTCCCATAAAACTTCCCCTCACTTTTTCATATTCGTCGTATTATTGTAATATAAAACGGCCGGAATGAAAAGGGGGTATTTGTGAAAAGAGCGAAAACAATTGCCGCCGCGCCCATTCCACCGCCGCAAGCACAGAAAAAGAGCCCGGCTGACGCCGGGCTCTTTTCCGCTGGAATGAGAGGATATCAAAAAGACAAAGCGGACATTACATCCAGCCGCCGGAGACGTTCATCACGTGCGCCGTGACGTACTTCGACTCGTCGGAGGCGAGATACAGCGCCATGTAGGCAATGTCGATGGGCTCGCCGAGGTGCTTGATCATGCAGTTGGTCGTGTAGCGCGACTGCGTCTCGGGCGTGAGATGCTTGGCGACGGCCTCCGTGGCGATGATGCCGGGGTTGAGGACGTTAACGCGCACACCCGCGTGCGCGACCTGACGCGCCATCTGGCGGCTGAGGTGGTTGATGCCGGACTTGGCGACACCGTAGCCGACCTGCGTGCGGTCGGGGCACACGGCAGCGACGGAGCCGATGTTGATGATGCTGCCGGAATGCTGCTTGATCATGGCCTTGTTGAGCGCTTCCTGGCAGGCATTGAACACGGTCGAGAGATCCACGCAGACGGTCTTTTCAAACTCCTTGTAGGTGCACTTGGTGATGTCGAGGTCCTTGCGGGGGTTGGATTCGCCGAAGTTGTTGACCAGCACGTCGAGGCGACCTTCCTTGGCGATGCACTCGTCGATCATGCTTCTGTGCGTGGCGGGGTCGTGTGCCTCAAAGTAGACAAGCTCGGCCTGACCCCCGCGGGCTCTGGCGGCCTCAACGGCAGCCTTGCCGGTCTCCATGTTGCGGCAGGCATAGTAGACCTTCGCGCCCTCATCGACGAACAGGTCTGCGATCGCGCGGCCGATGCCGCGGGTGCACGCCGTGACCAGCGCGACTTTTCCTTCCAAACGGTTACTCATAACAGTACACTCCCTTTCATTTTGTGTGCGCGGTTTTACAGCTTTGCGCCGGTGTGCGCGCACCGGCGCAGCGTATCAGAGGTTTGCGCCGTAATCGGCAACGAGCGCCTGACCGTTGAGCGGCGCAGAATCGTCGCTGCACAAAAACAGCAGGATCTTGGCAATATCGAGATCCGTGCACGTGCCCACGTCGAGCGTGGAGTGCTTCGCGGTGGAGGCCTGCATGGCCTTGGCGGCCTTCGTGTACTTGCCTCTGGCCTTCATGGCGCGCGTGGTCATGGGGGTCATGACCGTGCCGGGGCACACGCAGTTGGCGCGGATCTTCTGCTCGCCGTTGGCAAAGCGCAGCGCGATGTGCTTGGTCAGCGCGACCTCCGCGCCCTTCGAGACCGTGTAGGCGGCGCTGCCGTTGCCGTTCACGCCGCCGACGGAGGCGACGGTCGCGATCGTGCCGTAGCCCTGCGCGATGAACTGCTTGACAGCCGCGCGGGTAACGTACATCGTGCCCTTGACGTTCACGGTCAGGGTCGTGTCGAGATCGCTGGTAAGAAAATCGTCGATCGGCCGCATGGCGACATCGAGCACACCTGCGATATTGGCCAGCGCGTCGATCTTGCCGTACTTTTCCACACCGGCCGCAAACGCCGCCTTCACAGCGTCATTGTCGGTGATGTTGACGACTGTCGTCATGACCTCGCCGCCCGCTGCCTGAATGTCTGCCGCGACCTTGCTGAGGTTTTCCTCATGCATATCCGCCATGATGACGCTTGCGCCCTCCTGTGCGAAGAGCTCGGCCGTCTTGGCGCCAATGCCGGAACCGGCACCGGTGACGAAACAGACTTTTCCATCAAGTCTACCCATTTGTTTCTCCTTTGCTGATATAGAATGCGGCGGACGGACTGTGTGGGCCGCAGCCCGTCCGGTATGCGGGGATCACTCGTCCTTGAGCGGCCACTCCATGCCGATGCGCTCACACTGGCGCTCGGTATCCCAGAAGAAGCCCCAATCGGGCAGGTGACGGATGCGGGCGGTGTCCGCCGGCGTCCACGTCACGATCTCGCCCTTCTTGTAGAGGTCGTCGATCTCCTTGTCGGTGTATCCAAACTCCTGCAGCACCTCGCGGTTGTGCTCGCCGAAGCACGGCGCGGACGCCACGATCTGCGAGGGGTTGTTCTTGAAGCGGTTCGTGATGCCGATGCCCTTCATCTCGCCGAAGATCTGGTCTTCCCACTCGACAAGGTTCTCGCGCTCGGCGTACTGCGGGTCGTTTTCGATATCGCCCGGCTCATAGGCGCGCTGGTTCGGAATGCCGACCTTGTTGAAGATCTCCTCGAGCTCGGCGCAGGTGTGCTGCGCGCAGAAATCCGTGAGCGCCTGATCCGCCTTCTGCCCCATGGGGGTGTTGAGCGGGAAGCCAGGGATGCCCTTCGGCAGACCCGGCGTCACGCCCGGCGTGCCGACGCCGATGATGGGATAGCCCTTCTCGACCGGGCCGGGGCCATTGATGGCGACGAAGAGCTGCTTATTGTCCTTCGTGGTGTAAAACGAGAAGCAGGCCGCAAGGTCGGAGTGGTTGCCGGTGCGGTACGGCACGGGCTCGCCGTCCTTCGGATAGCCCTTGTTGTACCAGAGCACCGGGTAGTTATCCAGCAGGCGGAACATGGTATCGTACTGCGCGACGTCACACGATTCACCCTTGCCGGTCTTGAGCGCGTGGATATATGCCGAGAGCGCGGTCATGCAGGCGTTGTAGGCCGTGACATAGTCGGACAGATAGGGGTTGACCTTCAGCGGCACATCCGTCGGGGACACGCCGTTCATGTACATATAACCGCCCATGGCCTGACCGGAGACGTCGTAGGACGCCTTGGACTTATACGGGCCCGTCTGACCGTAGCCGGAGACGTGCACGATGCACAGCTTGCTGTTGACGCCCCAGCACACCTCATCGGTGAGCCCCATCTTGGCGTACGTGCCGGCCTTGCTGGACTCGATCCAGATATCGGCCCACTCGAGGCACTTTTTGAAGATCTTCTTGCCGGCGGGTGTGCGCGGGTTGCACGTGATGGAGTACTCGTTGCGGTGGTTCTGCGACCAGCTCGTGGTGCCGCGCGTACCGCAGGAGATCTTGGGGGCCTCGGACTGGAGCACCTTCGCGCCCATTTCCGCCATCAGGCAGCCGGCAAAGGGGCCGGCGATGGCCGTGCCGGACACAAAGACCTTGACGCCGTTGAGGACACCGAAGTCGGGGTATTCGCTGAACTTCTGCGTGAGGTTGCAGTCAATTTTTTTGAAACTCATGTATGCTGTGCCTCCTTTTTGTTGTGTTTTTCTACAGATTTCTCCGGATTCAAGATAAGCTGCCAACATGGGAAAAAGCCCATGCTGACAGCTTACCGTCTATTTGCGCTAAGATTTACTTTTTCGGGGGATACTCCAGGCCGATGCGCTTGGCCTGACGCTCCGGATCCCAGAAGAAGTGCCACTCAACGAAGTTCTTGATGCGGGCGGTGTCCGCCGGCGTCCAAGTCGCGAGCTCGCCCTTCTTGTAGAGCGCGTCGATCTCCTCGTCGGTGTAGCCAAAGTCCTTGAGAACCTCGCGGTTGTGCTCGCCAAAGCACGGCGCGGAAGCCACGATCTGGGACGGGTTCTTCTTGAAGATGTTCGTGACGCCGATGCCCTTCATCTTGCCGAAGCACTGGTCATCCCACTCGACGATGTTCTCACGGGCCTCGTACTGCGGATCCTTCTCGATGTCAGCCGGGCCGTAGGCGCGCTGGCACGGGATGCCGGCCTTGTTGAAGATCTCCTCGATCTCGTCGCAGGTGTGCTCGGCGCAGAACTTCGCGCACAGCTCGTCCGCCTTCTTGCCGCGGGGGTCAAACAGCGGGAAGCCGGTGCAGTTCTTCGGGATGCCCTCGGTGACGCCGGGCTTGCCCATGCCGATGATCGGGTAGCCGCGGGTGACAGGGCCCTGGCCGACGATCGCAACAAACATGGCGTTGCCTTCCTTCGTGTCGTAGAAGGAGAAGCAGGCAGCCTGGTCGCTCTTGTTGCCGGTGCGGAAGGGCACGGGCTCGCCCTGCTTCGGGTAGCCCTTGTTGAACCAGTTGGCCGGGTAGTTGTCGAGCAGGCGGAACATGGTGTCGTACTGCGCGACGTCGCAGGAGTCGCCTTCGCCGCTGTTCTTCGCGTTGATGTAGCCGGCGAGGGCCACCATGCAGGCGTTGTAAGCGGTGATGTAGTCAGACAGGTACGGGTTGACCTTCAGCGGACCGGACGTCGGGGAGACGCCGTTCATGTACATGTAGCCGCCCATGGCCTGACCGGAAACGTCGTAGGAGGGCTTGTTCTTGGACGGGCCGAACTGGCCGTAGCCGGACACGTGCACGATGGCGAGCTTCTTGTTGTGCTTCCAGCAGACTTCATCGGTCAGGCCGCGCTTGGCATAGGAACCCGGACGGCCGGCCTCGATCCAGATGTCAGCCCACTCGATGCACTTGAGGAAGATCTTCTTGCCGGCGGGGCTGGCGGAGTTGATGGTGATGGAGTACTCGTTGCGGTGGTTCTGGCTCCACGCGAGGGTGCCGCGGGTCTGGCAGGCAATGGTCGGAGCCTCGGCCTGCAGGACCTTCGCGCCCATCTCGGCCATGAGGCAGCCGGCGAAGGGGCCGGCGATGTTCGTGCCGGTCACGAAGACCTTGACGCCCTTGAGGACGCCGAAGGACGGATACTCGTCAAACTTCTGAGTCAGTTTGTTGTCGATTTCTTTCATGTTAGATGACAATCCTTTCTGTGCGTATCGCACTGAATGAGGTTGATTGGTCGGAAGAAATTACTCTTTGGCGGCTTCTGCCTTCTTGTGCACGCTCGGGATCAGGAAGCAGACCACGATGCCGACGACGACACAGACGAGCTGCACGAGCGCCACGGAGTGCAGCGCGCTGGCGGCAGCGGCGGGCACTGCCATGCCGGTGGCGGCCTTCTTGGTCATGCCGGTGACGAACATGGGCACGAAGATGGCGACGCCGAACGGAGCGCACATATCCTTGAAGACGTTGAACGTGCCGGAAGCGGAGGAGGACTCAGCCGGAGCAACGCCGGACAGCGCAACCTTCATGAAGATGGTGGTGTTGCCGCCGAGGCCGAGGCCGACGAAGAACAGCGCGCCGCCCATCATGAGGATGCCGGCATTCTCGCCGATGAAGAGCATGATCAGAGAGCCGATGGCAACGAACACGAGCGCGATCGCAGCAACGATCTTGGGCTCTTTCTTATCGGCCATAGGTCCGAGGACGATGGTGCCGATGGCCATGCCGAGGTACTCAATGCTCATGGCAACCGCAGCGACGGTGGCCTTGTCGATGGCGTAACCGAAGCGGATGACCTCGGTCAGGCAGGCGGTCATGAGGCCCTGCGTGAGGAACATGATCAGCACGGGGAGCACAAAGTTCTTGCGGGCGATGAACTTGCCGTTGAGGATCGGGCTGGCAGCCTTCTTCTCAACGAGGAAGAGGACGATCAGACCGACGACGGCCACGCCGATGGACGCGAGCGTCGCAACGCTGGCCCAGCCGTTCTGCTGGCCGAAGGTGGGCACGCAGACGAGCGCGCCGAACATGAGCAGGACGAACACGGCGCCCGCCCAGTCAAAGCCCTTCATAGAGCCCTTGGGGATGTTCGGGTTATCCTTGACTTTTGCAAAGCAGATGAAGAACGAAATCACGCACAGTGCGACGCAGATCCACATGACGATACGCCATGCGCTGGCCGTGCCGATGACTTTCATGACGATACCGCCGAGGGTGGGTCCAAAGATGACCATGCCGCAGGCCAGCGCCATGTAGATCGTGAAGCCCTGACCCATTTTCTCGGGCGGGAACTCCATCATGATGTAGGACATGACGACCGGAGCGATGCCGGCAGCGCCGATACCGACCATGAAGCGGAACACGAGCAGCAGCGGGACGTTCTGCGGGCAGATGGCGATGAGCGCCTGGCCGACGGTGTAGAGCGCCATCGCGCCGAGCAGCATCTTTCTGCGGCCGATCGCGCCGCCGAGCTTGCCCATGATCGGCGCCATAGCGGCGGCGGCCAGGGAATAAGCCAGCGTGATGAAGGTCAGGGACGCATCCGCGTTCCAGGCCGTGGAGATCGCAGTCGGCACCGAAGCGGTGAAGCCGCCGCAAAGGCTGAGGATAGCCGCTGCAACTGCATACGGCACAAAGCCTTTCATGTAGTTTTTGTTGTTTTCCATAGTGTATTCTCCTGTCTGATGATTCGGCATTTGCCGTGGACAGTTTGGTTGCTTTCCTGTGTGCAGCGCCGGTCAGTAGCCTTTGGCGAGGCTCTCCTCGATCAGCTTGCTGCGCACGATCTTCCCGTTTTCATTAACGGGAATGTGATCCGTAAATTCAATGGATTTGGGGATCTTGTACGGGGGGAGATAGTTGAGCGCGAAGCGGATCAGCTCCTTGCTCCCGAGCGGGGCGTTCGTCTCCACGATGGCGTGGATGCGGTGACCCCAATCCGGGTCGGGCAGGCCGATGACCACGGCGTCAACCACTTTGGGGTGCTTTTTGAGCACCATCTCGACCTCGGCGGCAAAGACGTTCTCTCCGCCGGTGACGATCATGTCGCTGCGGCGGTCTGCAAAGTACAGATAGCCGTCAGCATCTACATAGCCCATGTCGCCGACGCTGCGGAAGCCTTCGCTGTCCACCGGGAGCGGCGGCATATTCTTGTAGGTCACGCGCGGGCTGTTATCGCCCCACGACATAAAAATCTCGCCGATCTCGCCGTGCGGCAGTTCCCTGCCGTCCTCATCGCGGATCGCGACCCTGCCGCAGTGCATCTTGCCGACGCTGCCGGGGTGGCGCAGCCACTCGTCGCCGCGGATGGACGTCATGCCGATGCACTCGGTCATGGCATACAACTCGTACAGGCGCTCGGGCGGGATGATCTCGAGCCATTCGCGCTTGAGATCCTGCGAGCAGACACCGCCGGTGTGGCACAGCACCTCAATGCTCGCGAGGTCTTCCTTTCGGAAGCCGGGCATGCGGCTGATGCGCTGCATGAGCGTCGGCACCATCTGGACATACTCGATGCGGTACTTTTTGATGAGCCGCACGATCGTCTCGGCGTCGAGCTTGGCCGGCATGACGAGCGTGTTGCCGCAGTAGAGGCCGTTGAAGGCCGCCGAGTGCGGCGCGCCGTGAAACAGCGGGCCCGCGAGCAGCTGGCGCATCTCAAAGTGCATGCCGGACACGGAAAACCACGTCCGCAGCCCCTCGTCGCTCTCCCCTGCCGGCATATCCTGCTCGATGACCTTGGTCTTTCCCGTCGTGCCGCCGGAACAGTTGGCAAGGTTGGGAATGGCCAGCACATCGGGCGGCAGCTGCGCGGAATATCCGGCGCACAGCGTTTTGAGCTCCGCCGTGCTCAGGCCGGGATAGCCATCGGGCTTCTTGCGGTTGGTGATGACGAGCGCCGGGGAAACGCAGGTGCAGATCTCCATGAGGTTTCGCTGCGGCGCGCGGTTCGAGACCGGAACATAGCACGCGCCGGTCTTCCAGATGCCGAATGCGAGCGCGATGTGCGTCGGAATGTTCGGCAGCGCGGCGAGCACGCTCTTTCCGGGGCCGATGCCCTGATCGAGCAGATACCATGCAATGCGGTTCGAGAGCTCGTGGAGCTCCTGCCATGTCATGACCGTCTCCTTGTTTTCCGGGGAAACGTAGATGACCGCCGGAGCATCCGGCTTCACGCGGGCGATGTTCGCCAGCTGCGTGCCGGGGGTGAAGAAGCTCTCCGTCCCGGTATTGAAAATGTTAAAATGCTGCGTGCGCATCTCCATCACTTCCTGACAGCACTGAATTTGGCATACGCCGGTCCCGCCCGCCCGCGGCGGGCGGGATCAGCGGCTTTGGAAAATTACTTCGGCAGGTTGTTCGGACGGTAGCCGCCGTCGATCTGCAGGCAGACGCCGGTGACGTAGGATGCGGCGCTGGAGGACAGGAACAGGATGCCGTTGGCAATGTCCTCGGGCTCGGCAAAGCGCTTCATCGGGATGGTATCACCGACGGAGTCCTTGGCGAACTGCGGCATATTGGCGACCATGTCGGTGTTGACAACGCCCGGAGCGACCGCGTTGACACGCACGCCCCTGTCGGCGAAGGAATAAGCGACGGACTTGGTCATGGCGATCAGGGCAGCCTTGCTGGCGGGGTACGGCAGGCCGGTCGGGCAGCCGTAGACACCGGCGACGGAAGCGGTATTGACGATGCAGCCCTTGGTCTTGGTCAGGTGCGGGATCGCATACTTCATCATGGTGTAGGGGCCCTTCATGTTCAGGTTGCAGACAGCATCCCACTCGGACTGCTTGAGCTTGGTCAGCCAGGTGCTGTTGTCGGTGCCGGCGTTGTTGACGAGCACGTCCAGACGGCCCCACTTGGCAATGATCTCTTTATACAGCTCCTGCACGGCCTTGTAGTCGCACAGATCGATCGCCTTGGTCATGACCTCGTAGTCGGGGTTGATCTCCTTGAGGGTGGCCAGCGCCTTGGCGCCGGTCTCTTCGTAGTGGCTGAGGAAGTAGACCTTCGCGCCGCCAGCGAGGAAGCCCTTGACGGCTGCGAAACCAATGCCGCGGCTGCCGCCGGTTACCAGAACGACTTTGCCTTTGAATTCATTTTCAAACATGATTCTTTGTCCTTTCTTAACGCAAATCTTTGACTTTTTCCGGAGGTTTCCCGTCCCCCCGGACACACACCAGCAGTTATGCTTTTGTTAAGGAACGATAATATTTTAACATTAGATTCGATTTTCTTCCGGGCGTTGCCTCCTGTTTTGCTATCGTTAAAAACGACAAAAAATAAGATTTCACAACAGATTTCGTGGCAAAACTGACAAAGCCTCAAAAGACGACCGCTGTCGCTTTTGAGGCTTTGTCCACATTGACGATATTTTCTGTTAATTCTCACTTTTGACCGGGTGTCTGGTGAAAATATTCCCGCGGCATCTTCTCGGTCATGATACCGAGCAGGTCCATCATATAGCAGAAGCACAGCTGGAGCTGATCGGGCGACTGCCGCTCCGTCTCCGCGAGAATGCCGCCCATGGCATCGTTCGCGATCTCGGCATACAGCCCGTGCAGCGCCACGACCGGCGGCTCGGACGGGACATAAAACTGCTCGAACTTCATATAGGGGTTCGCCACGAGATAGACATATGTGCCGCTGTTCATGCGGCTCTCGGCGATCTCAAGCGTCTCCCCCTTGTCCGGCTGATAGCGGTAGCGGTGAAACGGCCCGAGGTTGACAAGCGTGTCCGGCTTGAGGCGGTAATCCAGACCGTTGACCGTGAGTGTACCATGGCCGCTGCGCACAAGCAGGAACGTCTCGTCGTGATTATTGACATAGAGCGTCGGCGCCTTGATCTTGCGCACGCACGCCTTGATATCGCTGGGCAGGACATTGTTAACAAAATAGTCATGCGCGCCGGCCAGAACGGACTTCTCGTCCTTGGAGCTGAAAAATGCCGTGCCGGATGAACGTTCGTTAGCCATGCTGCTTCCTCCCCTGTCCTCTCTGCTTGCGGAACTCGCCCGGTGACATCTTGTTGAGCGCATAGAACACGCGGCCCATCGTGCGGTCGGAGCCGAAGCCCGTCTCCATGGCGATGTCGACCGTCGGCAGCTCCGTCGTCGTGAGCAGCGCCTCTGCATAGCGGACACGGAACATCGACAGGATCTGCTTGTAGCTGGAGTTCAGGCGCGTCTTGAGCTGCACACGCAGGATATTCTCCGAGGTATAGAGATCGCGCGCGATCTTTTCCGCGTCGATCGGCTCGGACATATTCTCATACAGATAACTGATGGCGGAGATAAGCGTCTCGCTCATGATCATGCCGCGGTAGACCCGGCCGCCCTTCCCGTCGCTGAGCATGTCGTTGAGGTACCCTTGCGGGGTCATGCCGGTCAGCGCCTTGAAGCGGCGGAAAAATGTGATGCTCATATGAAAGCCGGAGATGGACGACACGTAGTCAAACGGCAGGCTGTCATACAGGAAGTACGACATGGCCAGAATCAGTCGCACGCGGCTGACATACTGGCTGAAATTCAGCCCCGTGGCAATCAGCAGCGCGTGGTTGAGCGCCGTCTCATCCGCGTCGGACGAGACCGCCTCGGCGACCGAGGCCGCCGTGAGCTCCGCCGTGCTGTGCGTGGCGATATAGAGGCTGGCGCGCCGGCCGAGCGGCATATCCAGCAGCGAGTACTGCTCCTTGCGGCGTGCGGCGGCGCGGTTATACAGCAGCTCGATCTTGCGCAGGAAGGAGCTGCGGATCACAGCCGAGCCGCAGCTGTTTTTCGCGCTCAGGTGGCGAAACTGCTCAAACAGCCGCGCGATCTGGCGAACATCGTCCCCTTCCGGCCCGATGACCGGCAGGCCGGTCACGATCTCGACCTCTCGCAGGTTGGTGATCTGATTGAACATATAGTAGCTCAAAAGCTGATAATCAAACGCGGCGACCCAGAGCGTGAGCGCCTCCCCGAATTCGGGGCAGATCGTCAGCACCTGAGAGCATTGGATCCACGCAACGCAGCCCGGCCGCACAGGAAACTCCTCGCCGTTGATGATAAAGCTGCCGCTGCCTTCGCGGACAAGCACAAAATAACTGTCCACTTCCATAATGGGGAACAGCTCCTCGCGAATAGTATGCTCCTGCAGGCGGAGATACTTGTCCGGCCCACAGAAATACCCGTTGCGCGGTGTTTCGCAGAGCGGCCTGCTCCTTCTCTTCAAAGTATTCAGCCCCCTTTCACGGTCACAGAAACAACTCAGTTTATAAAAAACTACCCACACTTACACGTTTATAGATTAACAGCTTTCCCTGCAAAAAACAAGTAAACGCGAACATTCTTTTAAACATTTTCATTTTTGTTACAGAACGCGAAAAATGGCAAAAGACCCGCCGGTGTGCATCCGGCGGGTCTTCGCGCTGTGATAAGATTGAAAGGAGTAAGAGGATGAAAAGGGGAAATATCAAATAGAAGGAGTTTCGGGGGACGCCTTACAGCTCGTAGCCGATGTGGAAGCCCTGATGCATGGCATCGCTGGACTGACCCGGCTTGACGGCGTCGCCGATGACGTGCACTTCCGGAACGAAAGCCTTGAGCTCTTCGGACAGCGGATCGTACTTGCGGGAGCCGAGGCCGAGAATGATGTAATCAAAGCCCTTGAGCCACTCCTCGGAGCCGTCCTTGTGCTGGATCTTGACGTCGTGCTCGGTCACTTCGAGAACCTTGGAGTTGATGTAGCTCTTGACGCCCTCGCGGCGCAGGCTGGCGAGCGCAATGTTGCGGTTCGGCAGGCAGACACCGGTCATGAGCTGCGGCTGCATCTCGACAAGCGTGACTTCCACGTCGCCGATGCTGCCGGTGGTCGCAAAGGAGTTCGGACGCGCGTCGGCCATGATCATCTCGGCCGTCTCGCAGGCGACCTCGCCGCCGCCGAGGATGCAGACCGTGCCCTTCGGGATGGTCACCTTGCGGCTGAGAACGTCGTGGGTGGTGATGACCGGGTAGTCGCCGACGCCCTTGATGAAGGTCGGGATCAGCGGCGTCGCACCGGTGGCGACGACAACTGCGTCAGGCGCAAACTCCTTGACATTCTCGACCGTAGCTTCCTTCTTGAACTCGAACTTCACGCCGGCCTTCTTGGCGCGGTAGTTGAGGTGGGTGAGCCACTTGCACATCTCCTGCTTGCCGGGAGAGACGACCGCCAGATTCAGCTGGCCGCCGATCTGCTTGCTTTTCTCCCAGACGGTGACGTCGTGGCCGCGCTCAGCCGCCGTGACAGCGGTGTACATGCCGCCGGGGCCGGCGCCGATGATGAGGACCTTCCTGGGCTTGTCGGTCGGGTTGAACGGGAAGTCATACTCGTGACCGACGAGCGGGTTGATGTGGCACTTGCAGACCGGATGATGCGGATCTTCCGGCGTGATGCAGCGGCCGCCGCAGGAGCCGCAGGGCGTGATGTCATCGAAGCGGTTCTCGAGTGCTTTCTTCGGCAGGTCGGGGTCTGCGAGCAAAGGACGACCCATGGACACGCCGTCCACCAGACCACGCTCCACCAGATCGGCGGCGTAGCGCACGTCGTTGATCTTGCCGACAACGAAAACCGGGATGTTCACGACCTTCTTGATCTCGGACGCCTCGTAGACGTTCATGCCGATCTTCTGGCTGTGAGAGGGAAGGATGTTCTGAAGGCCCTCATACTGGACGCCGCCGGAGACCTCGAGCATATCAACGCCCGCAGCCTCGAATTTCGGGGCGAGGTAAAGCATTTCGTCCAGGGAGTTGCCGCCCGGCTCACGCTCGGAACCGGAGACACGCAGCACGATCGGGAAATCGCGGCTGATATTGCGGCGGCACTCTTCAATGATCTCCAGGATCAGACGCGCACGGTTGTCGATGCAGCCGCCGTACTCATCCATGCGCTTGTTGCGCAGCGGGCTGAGGAACGCGCCCGGCAGCATGTAAGCGTGCGCACAGTGCAGCGCGATGCCGCCGCAGCCGGCCTCTTCGGCGCGGCGCGCGGCCTGGCCGTACTGCTTGACCACCTTGTGGATCTCGTCGATGGTGATCGGACGGCTGACAGCGCCGTTGGCGTTCGTGTTCACGGACGGGCCGAGGGGCGTGATGCCCTTGAGCGCACAGATGGACTCCGGACCCGGATGAATGATCTGCGGGATGAGCGTGCTGCCGGCATCGCTCACGCGCTTGGCAAAGGCGGCGAACTGCGGGACGAGGGAGTCCTTGTCCAGCGCGGTCGTCTTGCCGATGTACCAATACTTATGGTCGACCGTGACAGCGTCGATGACGACGTAGCCGGCGCCGCCCTCGGCGCGGCGCACAAAGATGTCGGCGAGCTGCTTGGGCACGGTGCCGTTGGTGGCCTCGTAGTGCATGCTCATCGGCGCCATGGCGATGCGGTTCTTCAGCGTCGTTCTGCCAAGCTGCAGGGGGGAGAAGATCTTCGCATTTTTCATATCAGTGATCATGTTGTTACCTCCTGAACGATTTTAATGATGTGTCCCGTGCCGTCAGCCGTCTGCGGCGCTGCGGCCGCCAAACGGCGCACGGGTGCTCCGGATGGTTCGTGCTTTCAGTATACTGGAAACGGCGCGGCCATGTCGCACATTTTCTTGTTAAATAATCCACATTTCCAAAAAGAATTTCAGAAAATGATGGCATGGAAGCGGACAGTTTTTGTGTTTTCACTACGTTTTTGTGCCTTTTTCGCCGCAATGTCCAAAGAAAAAGTGCCGGAAAAGCGCCGGAAAACACCGGATTTTTCGGCATTTCTCTGTAGGAAAAAGCAAGCCATCACAAGAAAGCATCCATGTTTTTGTACATTACGCCACAAACCTGTCGCAGAGTGACAATAAAACTAAAGATTTTGTACATTCCTTGCGCATGAATAGGCCACATTCTTTCCGACACGCCCCGCAGCCTAGTGTTAAAATTTTTACAATAGCTGTTGAGCGTGGAATCCGGCCACCAGCGGCCGGTCTCCGGAGGATCATTCCCGGGTCCGCCGGACACGATTAAGGAACTCCGCGCTCAAGCAGAACGTGTAGGAAACCAGTTACGGATCCATTACAATTAGGAAAGGTGTATTTCATGAGTTACGATGCATTGTTTTCTCCCATCAAGCTCAGAGGGCTTGAGCTGAAAAACCGTGTGGTTCTGCCGGGTATGAACACCAAAATGGTCAAGAACAAGCATGACGTCGGCGAGGACCTGCCCGCCTACCACGCTGCGCGCGCGGCCGGCGGCTGCGGCCTGAACATTGTCGAGCTTGTCTCCATCTGCCCCGAGTGCCATGCCTACCTGTACCTCGGCCTTTATAATGAGCACCACAGAGATGAGCTGCGCAAGGTCACCGACGCGATCCACGCTGCCGGCGGCAAGGCGGCCGTGCAGATCTGGCACGGCGGCTTCGTGCCCGAAGAGTTCTTCGACAAGACCAACAAGCTCGAGACGCCCGACACGCTGACCGTCGAGCGCATCCATGAGATCGTCAAGCAGTTCGGCTACTCCGCCAAGCTCGCCGTTGAGGCAGGCTTTGACGCACTCGAGTTCCACGGCGCGCACACTTACCTGCCGCACGAATTCATGAACCCCTCGCTCAATAAGCGCACCGACGAGTACGGCAACCAGAGTCTCGAGAACCGCTGCCGCTTCAACCTCGAAGTCATCCGCGAGATGCGCAAGAACATGCCGGAAGACATGCCGCTGCTCATGCGTCTGGACGCCATCGACGAGATGCTCCCGGCCGTGACCACGCAGGACGAGACCGTGCAGTTCATCAACTGGGCCGCCGAGGCCGGTGTCGATGCGATCGACCTGTCCCGCGGCAACGCCCGCAGCCTTGCGACCGTGTATGAAGTGCCGCCCTACAATCTGGAGCCGGGCTTCAACATGGACAACATCGCCGCCATCAAGGCGCGCGTGAATATCCCGGTCATCGGCGTCGGCCGCATCGTCGACCCCGCTCTGGCCGATCAGCTCATCCGTGAGGGCAAGATCGACATGGTCGCCGTCGGCCGTGCGCAGCTCGCCGATCCCGAATGGTGCAACAAGTCCAAGGAAGGCCGCGAGGCGGAGATCCGCCGCTGCATCGGCTGCACCGAGGGCTGCTACGACAAGGTCATCGACCCGAAGGCCAAGCACATCACCTGCACCCGCAACCCGGCGCTCTGCCTCGAGTACAAGGGTCTCCCGAAGCCGGAGACGGCCAAGAACGTCATGGTCATCGGCGCCGGCATCGGCGGCCTGATGGCAGCCGAGTACCTCAAGGCGCGCGGCCACAACCCGACCGTCTATGAAGCCACCGACGCCCCGGGCGGTCACTTCGTGCTCGCCGGTAAGGCCCCGAAGAAGCAGGCCTTCACCGACGCCGTCATGTGGGACGCCGAGGAGTGCAAGCGCATGGGCATCGAGATCAAGACCGGTGTCACCGTGACGCCCGAGCTCATCAAGGAAGTCAAGCCCGACCACGTGATCGTCGCCACCGGCGCACACTTCGTCAAGCCGAACATCCCCGGTCTGGATACCGCGGCGGACGTGTTCGTTGCTGAGGACGTGCTGGCCGGCAAGGCCATGCCGCACGGCGAGACCATCATCCTCGGCGGCGGCGGTGTCGGCTGCGAGACCGCGCAGTTCCTCATCGAGCACGGCGTGACCGACGTGCGCGTCATGGACACCAAGCGTGTCGGCAACAAGATGGGCATGCTGCGCACGATGTTCCTCGACATCGAGTACCCCGGCGAGACCATCAAGAAGAGCCGCGGCTCTAAGGTCACCGCCGTCGGCGACCACGAGATCACCTATGCGTTCACGAACAAGGCCAAGAAGACCGTCGAGAAGACCCGCCACTTTGACTCTCTCGTCATCGCTACCGGCATGCACTCCCGCCCGACGCAGGATCTGACTGACGCGTGCAGCGAGCTCGGCATCCCCTGCGATGTCATCGGCAGCGCCAGAAAGGCCGACATGGGCATCGAGGCCACGGCAGAGGCTTACGCCGCCGCCATGAAGGTCTGATCGCAAACGTCAAACACAGATAACAAGTCAGGAGGTTATCATTATGACAGTTGAAGAACGTCTCGAAGCACTCGAGAAAGAAGTGCAGCGTCTCAAGGACGTGCAGGCCATCAAGGAGCTCAAGAGCAAGTATTTCCGTGCGCTCGACACCAAGAACTGGGACGAGCTGGAGACGACCATGACCCCGAACATCTCCACGGCTTACTCCAACGGCAAGCTCGTTTTCCACGGCCCGAAGGAGATCACCAACTACTTCAAGGAGTCCATGCCCGACACTGAGATCACCCTGCACCAGGGTCACAACCCGGTCATCTGGTTCGAGAGCGACACGGTTGCCTACGGCAAGTGGTACCTGCAGGACAACCTGATCTTCGCCGAGGGCAACCCCTACTGCGGCACGCAGATCCAGGGCTCTGCCATCTACACCGACAAGTATGTCAAGGTCGACGGCGAGTGGCTGATCGAGGATACCGGCTATCTGCGCGTGTATGAGGAATCATTCCAGCGCGACAAAACGCACCGCATCCGGATCAATATGTTCCGCCCGAAGAAAAAGAAAGTCATTAAGAAGAAATAAATAACCCGCTTGATTCAAGCCGTCGTACACCCGATGTATGGCGGCTTGAACCAAAATGGCCGAAAAATCTCTGCGAACGGAGCGTGATCCCCGTGCTGAAAAAACTGCGGCGCAAAGTCTACCGAAAGATCCGTTTTCAGACCTGGTACCGCAAGGCATACTACTACCACCGCAAGCGGCGGGATCTGGACAAGACCATCGCCCAGTACCGCGGCGTGGATGTACTGAGCGACAAAAAGCGCCTGTACCGTCTGCGGCGCGACATGATCCGGAGCCTGTTTCGCTATGGCTCTTACTATAATGAATACTTCCTCTTCGGCTATGAGGGAAAGGATGCCGCCTACCGGGACGGGTTCATCACGGAGGGCATCCGCATGAGCTACTACCCGCGCATGAACGATCCGAAAAACACGAACATGCTCGAAAACAAGTACCTCACGTACCAGAAGTTCCGCGACTTTTACGGCCGCGACGTGCTGCGCATCAAAAAAGGCGCGCAGCCGACGCCCGCCGCCCTCGAGGCGCTGCGCGATTTTACGCAGGCGCACCCGCGCTACATCGTCAAGCCCGTCTACGCCGCCTTCGGCAAGGGCGTGCACACCGAGTCGATCGCGGACTACCCCTACCCCGAGGCCGCACACGCCGCCTACAGCGCGCACGGCGCGATCCTTGAGGAGATCATCGAGCAGGGGGAGGAGCTGGCGCGCATCCATCCGCAGTCGGTCAACACCCTGCGCATCCCGACGGTCGTCCTGGCAGACGGCAGCGTGCGGCTCTTCCATCCGACGCTGCGCGTCGGACGCGGCGACGGCATCATCGACAACTTCAGCGCCGGCGGCATCAGCGCACTCATCGACCCCGAAACCGGGTGCATCTGCTCCGACGGTGCGGACAAAAAGGGCCGCCGCTACGCGGCCCATCCGGACACCGGCGTGCGCTTTAACGGCTACCGCCTCCCGGAATGGGACAAAGCCGTTGCCATGGTCACAACGGCGGCGCACATGGTGCCCGGAAACCACTATTGCGGCTGGGACCTTGCCTACAGCACACACGGCTGGTGCATGGTCGAGGCCAACTGCACCGCACAGATGGGCGGCATGCAGATCATCACACAGACCGGCAGGAAGGCGGAGCTGGAAGCGCTCATCGCGCAGATGTGACGCCCGGCCTGTCATCATAGAAACATATTCACCCAAACACTAAAGGAGGAAACAGCAATGACTGAACTTGAAAAACTCGTAGAAAAAGACGCAATCCGTGACCAGTACTACGTTTACGCCCGCGCGCTCGACCGCATCGACAACCCGCTCGGCAAGACCGTGTTCGCCGAGGACGCGCAGGTCGACTACGGCCCGACCTACAAGGGCACCGGCTACGGCTTCATCGACATGATGCTCAAGATGCACCGCAAGATGGTCTCCACGCACCACGTCATGACCAACATCCTCATCAAGCTCAACGAGGACGGCACCAAGGCCGCTGCTGAAGCTTACATGTACGCCGCCTGCAAGTACCGCAACGGCATGGTCGTCGTGGCACGCTGCCGCGACATCGATCTCTGGGAGAAGCGCGACGGCAAGTGGCTCGTCGTCAAGCGCACCGTCGCCGGCGACAACACCATGATCCTGCACCCCGACTTCGCGCCCGACTACAACAACGGCCGCGACAAGGTCAAGGATCCGTCCTACGACTACTTCGAAACCATCGAGTAATTCGCCCGTGGCAACGAGAAACATCCCATTCCCCGACAAAGTCCGGGATATGGTGCTCGACGTCATCACGCACGTCCGCCGACAGGAATACACACCCGAGCAGCTGTGCCAGCTGCAGAAGATCATCGAGTGCAAGTATTTCTACTGGTGGTGCATGGACATGAAAAAAGAGGAGTATATGATGGAGCTGTTCACCGACGGCTTCCGCTACTACCTCAACGGCCATCTCACCGTCAAGGACAAGCTCCTGCAGGCGCGCAACGCCAAGTGGTGCAACAAGGATATGCAGACGATGCATATGGGGCACCAGCCGATGATCTGGCTGATCGACGAAAACCATGCACGCGGGGTCTTCCAATACGAGGACCATATGTGCTATTATGATGACTGTGAAGTGCTGCAGAGCTGGATGGTCTACTGCGACGACTTCGTCAAGGGCGAGGACGGCGCGTGGCGCATTCAGAAGCTGCGCATGGCCTACCGCGAGATGGACGGCAATTTCCGCACCACGATGGTGCCCAGGGACTGGGTGCCGGACGCGTGGGACACGCCGGACTACTAAACAATCCTATCCGGAGAAGCCGCACATTTTGTGTGGCTTCTCCCCCGTGCGTTTATCCCCTCCTCATTTTCTCAAAGGTATTCGCGGCGAATGCCCTTGAAAAGCTGAGGAAGCTCCAAATCTGACGCAGGAGAATGCATATATGGAACAAAAACGGACGCTGAGCAAATGGCTCTCCGCGCGCAGGTATATCCGCGAATTTGCCGCGGATTATGCCGAGCGCTACGCAGAGGACCCCGCCGAGATCGAGCGGGACATCATCGCTGCAAAAAAGCAAAACCACATCTCCCTCAACGAGTATGAATGGGTCGGCTATCATGAGCGCACGGAGGCGCAAAAGCGCACCATGTCCACACTGTGGACGCGCGCGGAATTCCGTAAGACCTATACCGACCGCCGCTACATTGCCATCCTCATGAACAAATACATCTTCTCCAAGGTGTTCGCCGATTTTTACGGCCGCCGCTGCGTGCAGGCGTCCGACGTGGACGCGGCGCTGCTCGAAAGCCTCGCCGGTGACTGCGGCAAGGTCGTCTATAAGCCCAACTGCAAGGGTCAGGGCACGGGCGTGCGCGTGCTCGGCACAGCGACGGAGCAGGCGCGCGCGGAAACGCTCGCCTACCTGCGCGCAAATCCCGGCGGCATCGTGGAAGAATACATCCAGCAACACCCGACGCTCGCGCAGCTCAACCCCGGCGCTGTGAGCATCGTGCGCTTTTACACCGTGACCGCGCCGTCCGGAACGTATCTGTTCGCCCCGGTGCTCACGGCCGCCATCGAAAAGGACATCTCCAACGGCTGTCAGGACGCGCTGACCGCCATGATCGACATCCGCACCGGCGTCGTGCTCACCGACGCCGTGGATCAGAATAACTGCATCGACTATCATGCGCACCCGGTCACGGGCGTGGCCTTCCCCGGCCTGCAGCTCCCATTCTGGGATGAGACCATCGACATGATGCGCCGCGCCGTGCCGCTGGCCAGCAAGATCTCCAACATCGGCTGGGATGTAACCATGACCGCAGACGGCCCGCTCATCATCGAGGCCAACACCATCCCCGGCTTCAACACCGCGCAGTACCGCGGCTATGCCTGGGTCACGGACGGCTACGGCTATCAGCCGCTGTTCGACGAGCTTAATGGCAAGCCGTTTGTGCCGAACGACCACTACGCGCGCGTACTGCTCAAGCTCGACTGAATCTGCACCACGGAGGTACCGGCATGGAACTCGTTCTCTCGATCGCTTTCGGCGTCTGGATCGTCATCACCGCATTTGTCTACCGAGCCGTGACCGGCTCTGAGCGCGGGGGCGGACAGAAGAAATGAATCTGTATTTCCTGGGAATTCTCGCTGCACTTGTCGTGTTTTTCGCCGTCGGCATCGCCGCCGGGCGCATGGTCAAGGATACGAACGACTACTACGTCTCCGGGCGCAACGCACCGACGCTGCTGATCGTCGGGTCTCTGATCGCGTCGTTTCTCTCGACGGGCGCGTTTCTCGGCGACACAGGCGAGGTCTACTCCGGCTTTTTCATCGGCATCGTGACCGTCGGCGTCATTCAGGCGACCGGCTACATCTACGGCGCGGGCTTCTTCGGGCGGTACATCCGCCGGAGCGAGGTGACGACGCTGCCGGAGTATTTCGGCCGCCGCTTCTGCTCTGCGCGCCTGCGCAGGCTCTCAGCCGTGATCCTGCTCGTCTCCGTGAGCGCGTATCTGCTCAGCGCCATTCAGGGCGTGGCCACGCTCATGAGCAGCATCACGGGCTATGACTACAGGCTCTGCGCCGTGATCGTGTGGCTGGCGTTCACCGCCTTCACGATCTACTCCGGCTCGCCGGGCGTGCTGCTGACGGATACGATCATGTTCCTCGTCTTTCTTGCGGCGGCGCTCGTGGCCGTCCCGTTTCTCATCCGCGCGGGCGGCGGCTGGTTCGCCGGCATCGAGGCGCTCGCCAACAGCGACACCATGCCCGGCATCCTCTCCTGGGCCGGAAATCCGGACTATCTCTATCCCGACGGCGTGAGCAACACCGTCTGGGCGGTGACCTACGGCATCGTCTGGGCGCTCGTCGTGGCCATCAGCCCGTGGCAGACCAGCCGCTACCTCATGGCCAGGGACGAGCACGTTGTGCTGCGCTCGTCCGTCTGGTCGTCCATGGGCGTCATGGTCGTGACGATCGCGCTGTATTTCGCAGCCGCGTTCGTGCGCAACATCAACGATACGCTCCCCGGGAGCGAGGCCATGATCTGGGCGGCCACACACGTGCTGCCGCCGGTCATCGGTATGCTGCTGCTCATCGGCATCAGCGCCGCCGGCATCTCGTCGGCATCGACGTTTTTGTCGCTGATCGGCTTTTCCGTCGTCAACGACATTCTTCCCGAGGCCGAAAACGACCGCAAAAAGCTCGCCCGCTCCCGCTGGGCGATGCTGGCAGTCAGTCTTGTCGTGCTCGCGCTCGCCTACCTCAATCCGCCGCAGATCTTCCTGATCATGTACTTCGGCGGCACCGTCATCGCAGGCGCCTGGAGCCTGGTCGCGTTCGGCAGTGTGTGGAGCCGCCGCCTGAGCCGCTGCGGCGCGTATCTCGGGATGCTGCTCGGCTTTCTCGGCTGCGTTGGCGCGAAGGCGATCTACGCCCTGCGCGGCATCACGCCGCCGGTCTGGGCGGACGCGTTTTTCATCGGCATCGCCCTGAGCCTGCTCGGCGCGGTGCTCGGCTCGGCGCTCCGTCCGGCGACGCAGGCAGAGCAGCTTGCGCGTGCGCGGCTCTTTGACGCGCCCACCGGCGCAAACGAAGCCGCCGCCTGCAAAGCCGACCGGAGGCTGTGGCGGGTGTATCTCGTCTTCGGCATTTGTGTCGGCCTGTTTTTCCTGTTTTTCTATGCCATTCCCTACAGCCGTGCGCTGTGATCCCTCGGAGGTGACCGCCATGACGGACACACTGAATCTGTATTATGCCCGCATCGCCAACATGGGCGATCTGCTCAACCCGCTCATCATCGAGCGCTGCTTCGGCTATCGGGTCGAGCGCTGCTCGTTTCTCACCGGTGACCTGTGCGCCATCGGCAGCGGTCTGGCGCAGTATAAGCTGCACGGAAACCCGCTCATGAAGCTGCAGCAATGCATCAACGGCTTCACGCATCCGCACGTGGACGTCTGGGGCTCGGGGTTCATCAACTACGATGATGCACAGGGGCGGTTTTTCAAGCGCGATATGCGCTTTCATGCCGTGCGCGGTGAGCTGACGCGCCGCCGTGTCGAGCGCATGGTCGGCCGCACGCTCGACATCCCGACCGGCGACGGCGGCATTCTCGCGAGCGAACTGCTGGACACGCTGCCCGAAAAACGGTATGATATCGGTATCGTGCCGCACGTCTGCGACCTGAATGACCCCGCCGCTGCGGAGCTGGTGCGCCGGTATGACAACGCGAAGCTCATCAACGTCAAGGATGACCCCATCACCGTGCTCACCGAGATCGCGCAGTGCCGCTGCGTGCTCTCGAGCAGCCTGCACGGGCTGATCGCGGCCGACAGCTTTCACATCCCGAATCTGCACATCGTCTTTTCCGACCGGCCGCTCGGCGACGGGTATAAGTTTGACGATTACTACTCCGCCTATGACGTGCAGCACCGGCCGTGGGATCTGCGCGTGAACGCAGCGCCCACGCTTTCTGAAGCCGCGGACGGCTGGCGCATCCGGCCGGAGCAGGTCGAGGAGAAAAAGCGCCTGCTGCGCGCCGCCTTCCCCTACCCGGCCGTGAACGGAGGAAGCCTATGAACGATCTGATCTCGGTCGTTATCCCGACCTACAACCGCAAGGGCAAGCTGCCCGCCTGCATCGAGAGCGTTCTGGCGCAGACCTATACGAACATTGAGGTCATCGTCGTGGACGATGCCTCGACCGACGGCACGCAGCACCTGTTTGACGCGCCCGGCGACCCGCGCGTGCACTATGTACGCTATGAGCAAAACCGCGGCGCGTGCTATGCCCGCAACCTCGGCGCGCAGCACGCGCGCGGCAGTATCCTCGCCTTTCAGGACAGCGACGATCTCTGGCACGCGGACAAGCTGCAAAAGCAGTACGACCTGCTCATGGCAACGGGTGCGGATCTGTGCTACTGCGGCATGAATCGCGTCGCCGCGAGCGGCAGCTCGTTTTATTACCCCGTGCACGCACCGCGTCCGGGGCGCGCGCTGGAGGATTTTCTGGCCGAGAACCGCGCCAGCACGCAGACTCTGCTCATGCGCCGCGCCGTCTGGGAAGCCGTGCGCTTCGACGAGCGCATCCGCCGCTATCAGGACTGGGACTTTGCCATCCGCGCGGCCGCGCGCTTCCGGCTTGTGTATCTGCCGGAGGCGCTGGTCGAGTCCGAGGTCGGCGGCGACAGCATCTCCGCCGTCGTCAAGTCCTACCCCCACCTGCTGCACCTGTATGAAAAGCACGCGGCGCTCTACCGCCGCTTCCCGCACAGTGACGCCGTGATGAACCGGCGTCTCGGCAAGCGCTGCCACCCGACAGACCCGGCGCGCGCCGCCGCACATTTCCGCAAAAGCCTTCAGCTCAGCCACAACCCCTATGATCTGGGCTATTACCTCGCCGACTGCCTGCGCGCCCGCCGGCAGCAGAAAGGACAGACACCATGACTGCATTCGTCATTTTGCATTACCGCGCCATCGACACGACCCGCAGCTGCGTCAGGAGCATCCGCGCACTCGCGGGCGACAAGCACATCGTCATCGTCGACAACGCCTCCCCCGACGGCACGGGCAAGCAGCTTGCCGAAGAATTTGCCGCGAGCCCGGACGTGACCGTGCTGCTGCACGGGAAAAACGACGGCTTCGCCCGCGGCAACAACGTCGGCGTGCGCTGGGTGTGTGCGCATCTGGATGCGGACTTCACGGTCGTGCTCAACAACGACGTCGAGATCCCGCAGCATGATTTCATCCCGCAGATCGCACGCATTTACGCGCAGCATCCGTTCGACCTGCTCGGCCCTGACATCGTGTCGGTATTCTCCGGCATCCACCAGAGCCCGAAAACGCTGCACGGCTGCACACTTGAGAGCGTGCGCCACAAGCGTGCGTGCGTGGCGCGCAGCCGCCACCCCGTTTTGCTGCTGCTGAGCAGCGGCGAGAAAAACAGCCCCGCCATCTGGCGGCTCGTGCAGATCCGCAACCGCAAAAAACAGCACATCGACACCACGCGCCCCGCAGAGGGCGTCGTCCTGCACGGCTCGTGCGTGATTTTCTCGCAGCGCTATCTTGCGCGCCATCCCGAGCCGTTTTATTCCAAAACGTTCATGTACTACGAGATGGAGATCCTCGACTGGCTCTGCCGCCAGGAGGGCAGCGTCGTGCGCTACGATCCGTCGATCTCCGTGCTGCACTATCAGTATGTGGCCTCGAAGATGGAGTACCGCTCGATCGTGCGGCGCTCGAAGTTTGTGATCGACTGCCTGCTCGACTCGCTCGACGCGGCCGAGGAGCTCATCCTCGCATCTGAACCCGCCAAGACCGAGCCCCGGCAGCCGGTGAGCGCGGTCGCGCTCGCCGACGCGTGAGCGCGCGGAAAGGCGGCGCTGCACCGTGAAAAAGAAAAAGATCCGCCGCGCCGACCGCGCCTTTTACGCCGCGCTGTCGTATGTGTCGCCGCGGTGGAACACCAAACTTTTATTTCTGCGCAAGTTCGGCCGTCTGCCGGATCTGAAGCACCCGCAGACGCTCAACGAAAAATTGCTCAAGCAAAAGCTCGAGCGCTTCGGCACTGACCCCGTCGTGCGCCGGTGTGCGGACAAATACCGCGTGCGCGACTATGTGGACGGCTGCGGCTGCGGCGGCACGCTCAACCGCCTGCTCGCCGTATACGACCGGCCGGAGGACATCGACTGGGACGCGCTGCCGGAGCGGTTCGCCGTCAAGTGGAACTTCGGCTGCGGCTACAACCTCATCTGCACGGACAAACAGGCGCTCGACACGCACGCCGCCGTGCAGCAGCTGCGCGCCTGGGGACGCGAGCCCTTCTGGGCGTATTACTCCGAGCTCCAGTACCGCCATGTGGACAAAAAGCTGCTGATTGAGGAATACATCGGCACGCCGGACGGCACGCTGCCGGAGGACTATAAATTCTACTGCTTTCACGGCCATGCAGACTGCGTGATGCTCTGCGCAGGCCGAGACGAGGGCTGGCCGAAATTCTATTTCTTCGACCGCGATTTTCAGCTCCTGCGCATCAACCGCGACTCGCAGACAGCACCCGAGGGCTTCTCCCTGCCGAAACCGACGGGGCTGGACGAGGCCTTCGCCATTGCTGACCGCCTGAGCAAGCCCTTTGACTTCGTGCGCGTGGATCTGTACCTCACGCCGCGCGGTGTGCGCTTCGGGGAGCTGACATTCACCCCGGCGGCCGCGCTCGACAACAAGCGCCTGCCGGAGACCGACCTGCGCTTTGGCCGCAGGATGGAGGAAACGCTATGAACATTGCCATTCTCGGCGCAGGAAACAGCGGCTGCGCGCTCGCATCCGACTACGCCGCGCGCGGCCATGAGGTCACGCTCATCAAGACCTCGCACAGCCTGCACGACGACAATTTCTCGCACCTGTGCGCGACCGGCGGCCGGATGCGCATCCATGAATTCGGCACGGACACGGACTGTGTGATCGCGCACCTGTCGCGCGACGTGGCGGATGTGCGCGGCAAGGACATCGTGCTGCTGTGCACGCAGACGGGCTACCACCATGACGTGCTGCGGCGCGTCGTGCCGTTTCTGACGGCGGGGCAGATCCTGCTGATGATCCCGGGCTACCTCTCCACCGCCTATGCGCTCGGGCTGCACCCCGCCGACGGCGTCATCTTCGCCGAGGCGGAGAGCAACTTCATCGACGGGCGCATCTGCGCGCCGGGCGAGTTTCAGGTGGGCTTTCGCAACGTGCGCAACCCCATCGGTGTCTACCCGCACAGTGCGCTCCCGGCGGCCCAAGCGGTGCTCGACCGGCTGGGCACGCCGTTTGTCTATCTCAAGAGTGTGGCTGAGGCCGCGCTGCACAACCCGAACATGATCGTGCACACGGTCGGCGCGGTCATGACCATCCCGCGCATCGAGGGCACGAACGGCGAATACTGCATGTACCACGAGGCGTTCACGCCGTCGGTCTGGAATCTGCTCGAGGCGCTCGACGGTGAGAAGATGCGCGTGCTCGAGCGGCTCGGCTGCGAGGGCGTGCCGTATGTCGAGGCGTGCAAGTTCCGCAACAGCCTCGATGAACAGCGCGACGCGAAAGCGGTCTTTTTCGCCTACGCCGCCATGCCGGAGCGCGCCAAGGGTCCGCTGAGCGTCCGCTCGCGCTACATCATGGAGGACGTGCCGCAGGGTCTGGGGCTGCTGGAATCGCTCGGCGCGTCGCTGGGTGTGCCGACGCCGGTGTGCTCGTCGCTGATCGAGATCGCCTCGGCGGCGCTCGGCTGCGATCTGCGCGCACAGGGACGCACGATCGAGCGGCTCGGCCGGGACAACATCCGCGCCATTTTGGACGATGCAGAGAGGGGCGCAGACGTATGTCCCGATGGAATGCGCTGAAAAAAACATACCGGATGTGCACGCGTCTGCGCGCCCAGCGCGGCGGCAACCGCATGGCCTATCTGCTCGACGCGCTCCGGTGCAGCGTGCGCCACGGCGCATCACCGGAAAACTACTTCGTGCTCCGGTTTTTTGAGCTGACGGAGCAGCAGCGCGCGACGTATCTGACGTCCGGGCGCTCGGCTGCGCTCGACCGCGTGCTCAACCGCAATGCATCGGCGGCGGAAAAGGAGGCGCTCGGCAGCAAGGCACGCTTTCTCGCCGCGTTTGCGCCCTTTGTCCGGCGCGCGCACGTCTACGCGCCGGAGGCGGACTTTGCCGCTTTCAACGCCTTTCTCGATCGCAACGCCACGTTCTTTCTCAAGCCGGCCAGCGGCACGATGGGGCGCGGCATCGAGCGGCGCAGCACCGCGGCCATCCCGGACCGCGCCGCGTTTTATGCCGGCTGCCGCGCGCAGCAGCTGCTGCTCGAAGCGCCGATCCGGCAGCACCCTGCACTCGAGGCGCTCAGCCCCGGCTGCGTCAACAGCGTGCGCATCAACGCCGCACGCGACCGCAGCGGCCGTGTGCGGCTCATCGGCGCGTGCCTCAAATGCGGCGGCAGGAACGCCGCGACCGATAACTTCCATTCCGGCGGCGTGGCCTACCCGCTGGAGCTGGCGTCCGGCCGCGTCTGCGGTCCGGGGCGCAACAACACCGATCTGCACGACTACACGCGCCACCCCGCATCCGGCGCATACCTGCCCGGCACGGTGATCCCGTTCTGGCAGGAGATCACGGCGTGCGTATCTCAGGCCATGGACCGCGTGCCCGGCATGGGCTACGTCGGCTGGGACATCGCCGCCACGCCCGACGGCCCGGAGCTCATCGAGGGCAACTGGCACTGGCCTGGCGGCAACATCATTCAATTTGACGGAGTGGGCAAATATCCGCTGCTCCGCGACTGCGCAGGTGAAACCGATGAACAACATTCTCACACAAAATAAACTCGTCAAGAATCTCCGCGCCTATCCCGTGCTGCGCAAGCGCTGGCGCGGCTACATCCGCGGCGTGCGCGCGCTTCCGGAGGGCTTTACGGAGGACAAGCTCTTTCACGACTACCTCAGGGTGCGCCGCAGCAACCCGGAAAAACGCGTGTCCATGTCCGAATACATGATCTTCGGCTTCTACGGACTGACGACCGCGCAGCAAAAGCAGTACCTGACCGACGTGGAGGCAACGCTGCTCATGCGTCCGTACAACAGCATCGCCGAGCCGTATCTCAAGAGCAAGGTGACGTTTCTGAAGAACTTCACGCAGTTTGTCAGCCGCGGCTGGCTGTATCTGCCGGAGTCCGACCCCGAGGCGTTCGACGCCTTCGTGCACCGCTATCACGTCATCGCGCTCAAGCCGCAGTATTCAAGCTGGGGCATCGGCTTCCGCAAGCTGACCGAGGCCGAATGGGACGCCGCGCCCGATCGGCAGGCACTGTTTGACGAGCTGTGCGCGGGTAAGTATCTGGCCGAGGAGTTCGTGCAGTCCGATGATTCGCTCGCGCGCTTTCACCCGGCGTCGCTCAACACGCTGCGCGTCATCACCTTCCGCCGCGGCGACCGCTTTGAGGTCTTCGGCGCGGGGCTGCGCGTCGGCAACAACGGTCTGCACGTTGACAACGCCCACGGCGGCGGCATCTTCTGCGAGATCGACCCGGCCACCGGCGTCATCGTGACCGACGGTCTCGACGAGCACGGCAACAGCTACCTCTGCCACCCGATGACCGGCGTGCCCTTCCGGGGTGAGGTGATCCCGCAGTGGGAAGAGGTGCGCGCCTTCTGCCGCAGCGCCGCGCAGACGCTGCCGTGTCTGCGTGTCGTTGGCTGGGACGTGGCCATTTTGCCCGGCGGCAAACTGGAGCTCATCGAGGGCAACCACAACCCCGGCATGAACATCGTGCAGGCACCGGCCAAGCACGGCGTGCACGATAAGTTCGCGCATATGCTGCTCGACTTTTACGGTGACCCGGCGCAGTACGCCTGCGAGACGGTGAAGCAGCCATGAGCAATTTTACCTTTTCGCCCACGGATATTCCCGGCGTGCAGATTGTCGACGTAAAGAACTTCGGCGATGCGCGCGGCTATTTCATGGAGACATACAAGGCAGCCGACTTTGCCGCCGCCGGCATCACGGATGCGTTCGTGCAGGATAACCAGTCCTGCTCGCACCGCGGCGTGCTGCGCGGGCTGCATTTTCAAAAGCAGCACCAGCAGGCAAAGCTCGTGCGCGCGATCTCGGGCGAGATCTTTGACGTCGCCGTGGATCTCCGCCGCGGCAGCGCGACCTACGGCCGCTGGGTCGGCGTCGTGCTCAGCGCGGAAAACCGCCGCCAGCTCTACATCCCGCGCGGCTTTGCCCACGGATTTCAGGTGCTGAGCGAGCAGGCGGTCTTTGCCTACAAGTGCGGCGACGTGTACCACCCCGAGGACGAGGGCGGTCTGCGCTACGACGATGCGGACATCGGCATCGTCTGGCCAGGACGGGACACGCCCATCCTCAGCGAAAAGGATCAGAACTGGCCGGCGCTGCGCGCGCTCGGCATCGAACTGTGATGCGGCGTGCGCTGCGGAGGTGAGATCATGAACATACTCGTCACCGGCGCAAACGGTCTGCTCGGCAGCTCCGTCATGACGGAGCTGCGCCGGCGCGGTCATCACGGCATCGCCGTCGGGCGCGCGCCGCAGTGCCGCAGCACAGACGCGGCGGCGTATGTGCAGGCAGACCTCTGCGATGCATCGGCCGTGCAGGCGCTCTTTGCCGGCGTGCAGCCGGACGCAGTCATCCACTGCGCCGCATGGACGGACGTGGACGGCGCGGAGCTGCCGGAAAACCGCGCCCAGGTGTTTGCCGTCAACCGCGACAGCACGCAAAACGTGGCCGAGGCCAGCCGTGACCACGGCTGCAAGCTGCTGTATGTGACGACGGACTATGTCTTTGACGGGACGTATCCCGCCCCCTACCCCGCGGACTGTGACCGCTTTGCCCCGCTGAATGTCTACGGGCAGAGCAAGCTCGCCGGTGAACGCGCCGTGTGCGGCACGCTCGCACAGCACTTCATCGTGCGCACCTCGTGGCTCTACGGCGCGGGCGGCAAAAACTTCGTGCGCACCATGCTGCAGCTGAGCCGCACGCACGATACGCTGCGCGTCGTATGCGATCAGGTCGGCACGCCGACCTATGTCCCCGATCTCGCGCGGCTGCTCACCGACATGGTCGAGACCGACCGATACGGCCGCTACAACGCGGTCAACAGCGGCGGCTATCTGAGCTGGTATGATTTTGCGTGTGCGATCTTCCGCGCAGCCGGCATCCCCATGACCGTGCTGCCGGTGACAACCGAGGAATACGGTCAGAGCCGCGCCGTGCGCCCGCGCAACAGCCGCCTCGACACGACCAAGCTGGCAGCCGCCGGTTTCCGGCCGCTGCCTGACTGGCAGGATGCGCTGGCGCGCTATCTCGCCGCAGAACAACCATAAACGACCGGGGCGTCCCGCACCAATGTGCGCGGACGCCCCGGTTTTCTGTTATTCAGCGCTTAGGCTTGATGAGCGAAACGAACGACGATACGCCGAGCTCCTGCCGCCCGCGCGGATAGACGAGCAGTGTGCGCGCCTTCGCCCGGAAACCGTGCAGCGGGCGAAAAACGACGCCGGAGATCCCCCAGTCGGCCATGCTCGCCGGCATGATGCTGAAGGCGAGACCGGCATGGATGATGAGCGCGATGCCGTAAAAATCGTCGGCATACATACGCGGGTTGCCGCCCAGACCCATGGATGCGTACATCTCGGCGATCTGTGCGGCCGAGGGCTGACTGTCCTGCGCACGGTTGAGCACGATCGGCATTCCCCTGAGCTCACGCGGATGGATCTCCGCCTTTGCCGCCAGCGGGTGCTCGGCGCTGATCATGACCACGCACGGGTCTGCACGCGTGACACAGCTGGCGAGCTCGGCATCGAGCACGACGCCGAAGCCGGAGAGCACGGCCATGTCCAGCCGTCCCTCGGCCAGCGCGGTGAGGAGACTCCGGTTGCTGCCGAGCTGAAACGAGAACGCCGCCTCCGGATACAGCCGGTGATACTTGCGGATCTGCGCAACGATCGTCCACAGCTCATATGCCCCGGCATAACCGATGCGCAGATCCGCCGCGCTGCCGAGCGCGATTTTCTTGCCCTGCGCCGCGGCGTCGTTATAGCGGATGAGCAGCTGCCGGCACTGCCGGTAAAACACCTCGCCCGCCGGCGTCAGACGCACGCCGCGCTTGCCGCGCACGAACAGCGCATAGCCAAGCTCCTGCTCCAGCAGCTTGATCTGCTGGCTGACTGCCGTCTGCGAAATGCACTGCTCCTCGGCGGCGCGGGTGAAATTGAGGTGCTCTGCAGCCGATAAGAACACCGGAAGGCGCTGAATGCTCACAGTTTTCACACTCCTTGTCGAATAAGCAACGCTCAGCAGCGAAATATTGCTTTCTTTTATTATATCCATAACTTTTTCTTCTGACAAGGTCATAAAACGATATTGGACTGCGCTCTATAAAAATGATACAATTTTAACAAGGCAAGTATCAAGTCACACCCGTTCAAGGGTCATCAAACATTCCGTTTCATAAGGAGGACAAATACCATGGAAAAGATGCGTTTTGAAGGCAAGGTCGTCATCGTGACCGGTGCAAGCTCGGGCATTGGCCGCTCGACCGCGCGGCTGTTCGCCATGGAGGGCGCGAAGGTCGTCGCCGCGGCACGCCGCATGAAGCGTCTGGAGGATCTGCGCGACAAGGTCGCCGCCGAAAATGCGCCCGGCGTCATCCTGCCGGTCAAAACGGACGTGCGCGACCCGGCACAGATCGAGGCCATGTTCGACACCTGCCTCAAGGAGTTCGGTCATCTGGACATCCTCGTCAACAACGCCGGTGTGCTCGACGGTCAGCTCCCCATTCACGAGACGACGCCTGAGGTCTATGATATGATCTACGAAACCAACCAGCGCGCCGTGTTCCTGTGCTGCCAGCGCGCAATCAGGATCTTCCTCGAGCAGGGCACGCCGGCGAACATCGTCAACGTCGCCTCGGCAGCGTCCCTGCGCGGTCTGAAGGGCGGCGCGATGTACGTCACGACCAAGCACGCCGTGCTCGGTCTGACGCGCAACATCTCCGCCTCGTTTTTCGAGCGCGGCATCCGCTGCAACTGCATCGAGCCGGCGAACATCCTCACCGAGATCAACAAAGTGCCGCGTGAAATGGGCATCGGTATCCTCGAGTGGCAGATGCGCGCCGGCAAGGCCGCCCCGCTGCACACCATCACGAAGCCCGGCGAGAAAAAGCCCATGCTCGGAAAGCCGAAGGACTGTGCCAACGCCATCGCCTATCTCGCCGACGACGTCGCCGCGCGCTACATCTCCGGTGCGGAGCTGAAGGTCGACGCCGGCTGGCTGAATATGTGACGCGCACGCAAAGGAGGCAAAACGATGTCTACGCAGTATAAGGACTATTACGGCACGCATATGCCGTTTGGTCAGTTCCCGAAATTCGGCGTTCTCTCGAGCGTCAAGGTGCTCATGACCGGCACGAACATCGCCGGCCCCTTTGCCGCAAGCATCATGGCCGAGATGGGCGCACAGGTCATTCAGGTCGAGGCGCCGAATATGCCGTGCCAGACGCGCGGCAACTACGGCTACTCGCAGGATCACCGCAACACCTATTCCATCACGCTCAACACCCGCACCGCCAAAGGGCGCGAGGTGCTCGAAAAGCTCATCGCGTGGGCGGACATCTGGATCGAATCCGGCCGCCCCGGTACCTATGCGAAAAGCGGTCTGAGCGACGAGCATATGTGGAAGATCAACCGCAAGCTCGCCATCGTCCACGTCTCCGGCTACGGGCAGACGGGCCCCGACAGGAACAAGGCGGCGTATGACGTCTCGGGTCAGGCCATGGGCGGCTATATGTACATGAACGGCACGAGCCCCACCTCTCCCCCGCTGAAGGTCAACCCCTACCTGTCCGACTACGCCACCGCCTACAACGCGTGCATCTGCGCGCTGTCGATCATGACCAATGCCCGCATCACCGGCGAGGGCGATGCGTGCGACGTGTCGCAGTATGAGACGATGTTCCGCCTGCTCGGCAGCTATCCGGCCGAGTGGTTCAACAAGGGCTACCCCGGCCCGGGCGAGCCGGTCAAATACCGCACCGGCAACGTCAGCGACATGGCAGCCGGTTTCTCGTTTTACGACTGCAAGGACGGCGGCACGATCTTCATCGGCATGGTCGGCGCGGGCAACACGAAAAAGGGCTACCCGCTCGTCGGCCTGCCGACCCCGGGCGACGGCACCGACCCCGACTTCCCCGAGGGCATGACCGGCTCACTCAAGTCCCTGCCGCGCGGTCAGCGCATCGAGGCCGCCATCACGAAATTCTGCGCCGAGCGCACGGTCGACGAGGTCGAGGCCATCATGAACAAGGCCGGCATCCCGAACCAGAAGGCCTTCGGGCCGGCGGACATCGAAAAGAGCGCGCAGTACGCCGCCCGTGACGACATTGCCACCTGGACCGACAGCATCTACGGCGAGATGAAGGGCATCGGCATCACGAACAAGTTCAAGAAAAACCCCGCGCAGATCGTCGCCTCCGCGCCGACCTTCGGCGAACACAGCCGCGAGGTGCTCTCCTTCCTCGGCTACACCAACGAGCAGATCGACGATATGTACGCCAAGGGCATCACCGCGACCATGGATCCGCGCGAGACCGCGCAGCTGTGGCACCTCAAGGACTGGCAGTTCTTCTGGCGCGACGATCAGGCCGAAAAGCTGGATCTGTAAACGAATAACCCAACAGAAACGGAGGTCTTAAACATGGCAAGCTACACCCCCGGAACCTATGAGGGCGCCGCCCGCGGCTACGGCGGCAAGCTCTTCGTGCGCGTGACGGTATCGGAAGACCGGATCGAAGCCGTCACCGTAACGCAGCACAAGGAATACCGCGGCATTGCCTGGGGGCTGAATACGACGCCGATCGAGCGCTATCCGGAGCTGATCGTGGAGTATCAGTCGCTGAACATCCCCGTTGTCGACGGTGCAGACCTGACATGTGCCGCGATCTTAGACGCAACGGCGGCAGCGCTCAAGGCCGCCGGTGCGTCCAAGGAGGACATTGCCGCGCTCAGGGCCGCTCCCGCTCCCAAAGCACCGGAATATCCGGACGAGGTACGCACGGTCGACGTGGTCGTGTGCGGCGCGGGCGCGGGCGGTCTGGCAGCAGCCATCGAGGCAAAGCTGGCTGGCGCCGATGTCGTGATCGTGGAAAAGCAGGGCATTACCGGCGGCGCAACCGCGAGAAGCGGCGGCAAGCTCCTCGGCGCCGGAACGCGGTGGCAGAAAAAGCAGGGGCTTTTCGACACGAAGGACATGGTCTATGACTACCTCATGGACGTTGGCAACCGCAGCGGCAAGTTTATGGACGCATCGAAAAATAGGTATCTGGTCGACCACCTCAACCAGACGCTCGACTGGCTCACCTCCATCGAGGCGACCGTGAAAGGCGACCCTGTGCAGGTGCTCGCCCAGCCGTGGGAGCCGCTGTCCAAGCCGGTGGAGAAGGACGGCGTGCTCAAAACGCACTTTGATGTACTCGACGTCGAGCCCATCCACGTCAGCCTGCAGCCGTGGCGCGTGCACAATTCTCCCGGCGGCGGCGGTCAGACCAACGGCGAGGGCGGCGAGATCTCCACGCCCCTGACGCTGTACTATGAAAATGACCTCGGCGGTGAGATCATCTATGACACCGCCATGGATGAGATCCTCACGGATGAGGCGGGGGCCGTCACCGGCGTGACGTGCACGCGCAAGGGCGGCGCCAAGCTCACGCTCTACGCGAAAAAGGGCGTCATCCTCGCGACCGGCGGCTATGCCCGCAACAAGGATATGGTCGCGCGCTATCCCGTCGCGCACTACTTCAGCAACGTGCCGCACGGCAACGTCGGCGACGGGCTGACAGCCGCCGAGAAGCTCGGCGCGCGCAACTTCGAGCACCCGGCCGTGCAGGTCGTGTACACGAGCCTGACCAACGGTGTCGGCATCAACGACGAGTCCGGTCTCATCGTCAACGACCGCGGCGAACGTGTCGTCAATGAGTGGAGCTATCAGTACACGGTCAGCGACGCCATCGCCCGCTCCGGCAGCAACTGCGGCTGGTACATCACAAGCGGCAAGGAGCCCTACGGCGGCGTGCAGTATGGCTACAAGGCCGCAGTTGCCGGTAAGTCCAAGGATCCCTGCGCGGCCTCCATTGAGGGGCTGGCCAAAAAGATGGGCTGCGACCCGGCGACGCTGCAGGCAACCTATGACCGCTACTGCGAGCTGGTCGAACGTGGCGTCGACGAGGACTTCGGCAAGCCGGCTGAATTCCTGCACCCGATCAAGGGCCCCAAGTTTGTCGCCCTGCGTCTGCATCCGTGCGTGACCGTCACATTCGGCGGTCTGGAAACCGACATCTCCGCGCGCGTCATGAAGCCCGACGGCTCTGTGATCCCGCACCTGTACGCCGCGGGTGAGGTCGCCGGCACCGGCATGTACGGCACGCAGTACCCCACCTGCGGCACGTCGATCGGCAGCGCCCTGTTCTACGGACGCATCGCTGGGCGCGCCGTCACCGATCAGGCGCTGCTGTGACGCGCCCGACGGCATCCAAGCCTGATTTTGAGCGCCTCAGAGTTGACTCTGAGGCGCTTTTTTGTACCGGAAAGGAAATGCTCTTCTTAATTAAGCAGCCGCATCGAAACCCCCCGTGCCTCAGAGCGTGACGCCGAGGCACGGGGGTACATATTTTTCCTGCGGCGCTCACTTGGCGCTGCCGCATTCTTTTTTCATGGCCTTGTAGCCGATGAGCACCGTCCACACATAGGCGCAGGTCTTGGGGATCATGAGCATACCGATCATCGGCACGACATCCGCCCACAGCACCACCGGGATGTAGAAGCCGAAACTCAACACGATGGTCAGCCACATCCAGCGAAACGCCCGGTCATCCCGCGCCTTTGCGCTGCGGAAAAACAGCACGATCACGAGCAGACCGATCAGCGCAAACGGGATGTTGCGGTAAATGCCCCACGCGAGCGGTGCGCCGCCGGTCAGCCACCGGTTCTGCGGCATCATGCACAGCACAACGCGCGCGGCAGCCAGAACATACACGGCGGCGGTCAGGCCGCGCTTGCCCACGATCCGATAGCGCCTGCGCCAGACATAGTAGAGCAGCACATAAAACACCGTCATCGTGACGGAGGTGATCCACTTGCCGAGACCGAGCGCGAAGGTGTAGCTCTCAAGGCCGGTGGTGCACAGCGCCAGCGCGCGCGGGATCAGGTGGAACGAATCGCCCGCACCGAGCACGACTGCCATCCAACCGAAGAGCGTGTACTGCACATTGCCTTTGCTGCGGCGGATCATGAGGATGCCGATCGTGATGACTGTGCTCAGATAGGCGGCATCAAATAGCGTTTCAACAATTGCCTGCATAGTTTAGTCTCCTTTTTCGTCCTGGAATGCTGTTTTCTCTTCGCCGGCGGCGATGGCCGCCCTGACGAACTGATAACCGAAGCGAATACCGGCCGTCAGCAGCGAAGCGCCGAGGCCGGTATAGAACACCGCGATGAAGCGATCCGGCGCGATGCCGCTCGAACGCAGCCAGATACCGCCGCTCATCATCACGGCCATAATGATGAAGGACTTCACGTCGAAGAACTTGAGGAAGAAATGACGCTCCTCCTCATAGCCCGTGATCCGGGCCGTGTGCTTTTTGACCAATCTGCCGAATATGAAATACTGGAACACGGCAAAGACCAGCGCTGACAGCACGAAATTCAGCACGCTCAGATAGGCGGGATAAGCCAGCACCCCGAGGCGCAGGATGTTAACGCCCGCCGCCCCCCACACGAGACAGGCGATGAGCAGCAGTGTGTTGCGTTTGACTTTCATGACATTCGACCTTTCTATGTGAACAGTGTTCATTTTGCAGTTTGAAATTGCCCGCCGCAAGGCGGGCTTTTGGATTTAATACAGCGTTCTGCGCACGATCTCCAGCACGGCAGTGGGATCGCAGTCCTGCCGCAGCATGGCCGAGAGCATCTGCGAAAAGAGCACATCCGCAAACTGCTCCACGGTGAAGGTGTCCGTAAAGGCGTCTGGCCGGATCTTCGCGTCGCGCCTGAGCACTGCGCACAGGCCCGCCAGAATATGCCCCCACGTCTGCTGCATGCGCCGCTTGCCGTCGGGCCGCTCGTCGCGAAGGAAGCCGATGGAGTGCAGGGTGAAAAAGCCGGGATACTGCTCGCAGCCGTAGGCGATGCGTGTATACATCCACGTGACGCACGTCTGCACATCCTGAAACACGTCCGCGTCATCCGGGCGGTGGAAGATCTCCTGCCAGACGCTGCCGACCGTTTCGCTCAGCAGCGCAGCCTTGGAATCAAAGTAATTATAGATCGAGCCCACCGATACGCCGCAGGCCGCGGCGACCGAGCGGATGCTGACCGAGGACCACCCCTGCTGCCGGATCAGCTCCCGGCTGGTTTTCAGGATCTCCTCTTTGGATGTGACCGCTGCGTTCATACAAGCACCTCAACTTGAACTGTGTTCATGTTCGAGCATCATTATACGCAGATCCCGTCGGAAGTCAAGTACAAAAACCAACAAAAAGCCATACGCCTCCCGGCCCATTCCACTGCCCCTTGCATGCACGACAGCGAAGGCGCGCAAAGCGCCTTCGCTGTCGATATCCGTTTTCAGTGCTCCCACGCTGCTGCGCGGACAGACCCCCGGCCCCGGCAGCAGCCGCTGCCGGCCAAAGGGGCACGCTGCCCGCCACCTCACACGTCGCGGAATACGTCGATCATCCCCGCAAACCACGACAGCTCGCCTGCAAAGCGGCGGCGCAGCTGCGCCGGGTCTTCATTACCCTTGCCGACATCGAAAAAGCCGCGTCCGCTATGAACGGCAAGGTACAGTCTGCCATCACGATTGAGATTCACGGCAAATTTCCCGAAGGCGGAATCCGCCAGCGTCAGGATCCGCGCCGCACGGTCGGGCATCAGGATGCGCAGGGCGGCGGCTTCATCGCCGCAGCTCACGCAAAAGCGCCTGTCAAAGTCCTCATTGCCCGTTCTGACGGTTTTGACGCTCAGAAACCTGTCCAGCCCCGCTCTCGGCCAGATGGTCAGCCAGGTGGGAAACGCGCAGCTGAGTTCACACAGCAGCCACTGGCCGGTATAGACCTCATGCTCGGTTTTCTCCCACTGTCCGCTTTCCTCGCGCTGAAACGCGTCCATCTCCGTCAGCTTGACGGTGCACAGCTCCGTAGTCAGTCCCTGATATGTCCCGCGGATGTACCCGCTGCCGCTGCAATAGCTGTGGCCGGGCAGCGGGATGTTCGTGTCCTCGGCATTGAGAAGATGCGCGGCGGGATCGATCTGCACGTTTTCGAACACGGCACTCACCACATCCGGCGCGATCGCCCGGAAAGTCTGCTGCCCCGCCTGTTCTCTGGTTTTTCTCTGTATCGTCTGCCCCAGCGCGAGGATCACACCGCCCAAAATGACCGGCACGATGTTGCCGCCCAGGACCATGCCCGCCACAGCGATGACCACTCCCACCAAGGAGAGGAGTCTTCCGGCCAGTTTGCCGCTCTTGTGCCTGCGCAGCTGCTGCGAGAGCGCCTTGTCTGTCATGCTTCTGTTCTTTTCTTCCATATCCTTCTCCTTATTCCGCCGCGCCGGTCAAAGCCGGGCTCGCCTTGAGCCGATCCAGCACACAGCACATCTCCTGCAGCGAACGGACGTACCTCCTGCGCACCGCGTCAAGCTCGCGCAGATCCACGCTGCATGTCTCCCATTCGCCGTCGAGCAGATGCAGTGCCTTCATGAACGGCTCGTCAATGCGCATTTCCGGCGTGTGGATATCCGGACCGAAGGTTTTCTCCCATTCCGAGCGAAAATAGTCTCCCATCTGCTCGTGTATCAGCGCTTTCAGCTTTTTCTGTGCCCCGCCGCCGAAAACGACCGCACAGCAGACCCCGCCGAAAAACAGCACCGTCACAAGGATCGCCCTGAGCAATGCAGCCTGCACCGCAAAAAAGCAAACGGTACCGCTCACTGCGCCGGCCAGCCCCACCAGAAGCCAGGCGGCAGACCGCCTCTGGAGGCCGCCGAGCCGCTTTGACAGCTCCGCATCCGTCATGCGTCCGGCATCCGGCGCGGCAAAAGCGCTGCGTTTTTTGTCCATCGCCGCGCCGCCCTCAGTCGCAGAGGTCGAAAAACAGGCAGCTGTAGGGGTCTAAGGTATCGATGTCCAGAATGGCCGCCTCCGGACAGATGCTGTCGAGCTGCATGCGTTTGGCACTCTCCTTGTAGGTCAGCGGCTGTGCCTCGGCGGCAAAGATCAGCCCGTTATAATCCTCCGGGATATAGACCACATAGCTCTTGGTCAGAACCTGCGCCCAGTCGCTGACGTTATACTCCCATTCGGTCGAATAGGCGAATTCAATGAGATAGCTGCTGCCCTGCCAGCTGATGGTGTAGAGATAGTAGTTTTCTCCGCGCTGACTGTTGCCGTAGGCCGTTGAGGCGGTGAGCCACGTGCCGGTATAATAGTCATAGAGCTCGCTGCTCGTGACGGTGATGTACTGCTGGTCGAAATACGGAATGGCGCCCTCCGGAATGTAGCAAATGGCATCAAAGTGCAGCTCGCGGATGCCGTCGTGCGTGTAGTCACCGTTTTTGACGATCTCCCAGTAGCAGTCGTCGGTGTTGTAGCCGTCACCAAGTCCGGAATAGCTGCAGACCCCGTCCTCGAGCAGGAACGTGCCCATCTCCACGGCGGCATTGATCTGAAGACCGTTTTTTGTGAAATACGGCTGGCTGCTCAGCACACCGTCACCGACCGCGACCGTGGACAGATCCTCCCGGAAGACATAGCGCTCAACCGGGTCCCAGATCCAGATCATCTCGGTCGTATCGCCGCTCTTGTGCAGGAACCGCACCAGCACGTCGCTCTCGCCGTCGCCGTCGATATCGTCAAAGGAGATGGCGTGAAACGCCTCCTCCGCATCGGGGATGCTCACGGGAAAAGACACGCTGTCGAACAGCACCTGCTCCGGCATGTCCCGGTAGAACGCCGCGCTGCTCTCACTCACCGTGACCAGCACATCCACGCTGTCACCGTCATGGGTGATGGTGCCGCTGTCGACAACCGCGCCGCTGGCGCGCCAGTCGTCTCCTGCAGTGTCGTCGGATTTGCCGCAGGCGGCGGCGCTCAGGCACAGCGCCAGCACCAGCGCAGAGGCAATCAGATGTCTCCATCGTTGTTTCATGATCCTGTCCTTCCTTTCTGTCTCTTTGTCCGACGGCAAATGCCCTTGCCGTCACGCCATTTTCTGATAATAATCGTACTCGCCGCCCCAATACATCGTGTTGCTGTCGATGAGGGTGAAGTCATAGGTAACATCTGCAAATCTCGTGGAAACGGCGTAATACAGCGTCTCCTCGCCGCTGCGCTCCACCCGAATCGTGCCGCAGTCCACCATGGTGGGATCGCCGTCGCCGCCGGGACGCTCCATCAGCTCCCATCCGCCGGCCTGATCGATCACGAGGATGCTGGGCGCGTCGGCCTCGGCATCCAGATACCACGTGCCCGCCAGCGTCTCAAAGCCGGTGTCGCCGATCGTCTCCCCCGGTAGATCGCCGCTCACCTTTGCAAACGTGCCGAGGCTCACCACGTCCAGCGCGCCGGCCTCGTCGAGCCGGCTGCGGTAGGCAACGCCGTCGTGCTCGTTGTAAAAATAATCACAGCCGTAGTCCGGAACGAACTGGATAAAGCCGCTGGCGGTCACCTCGTCACCGGCATCGTAGAGCGCAAAGCGCACCTCGTCGCCGTCGCCGCCGGCCTCAACGAGCATCGTGCTGCCGTCGTCGCCCGCCCACGTGCCGCCGTAGTCAGACAGGCTCGCCATCCGCTCGCTGTCCTTGACCATGCCCTCAAAGGAATCGGGCGCAGCATCCGTGTCGGTGTCGGTATCGCCGCCGCTTCCGCAGGCAGCCAGGCTCAGGCACAGCGCCAGCAGCAATGCGGGAAGCAGGTATTTTATAAAGCGTCTCATTGTGTGTTTCTCCTTTTTCTAATCAACTGTGTCAATGCTCCTGTTCCGCCATGGACAATATCTCATCGTGGCTCAGCTCCACATCGCCGAAGCGGACAAAGATGCCGTTGGTCACAGCGCTGTTCCACACCCGCGCATCAGCAA
>ERZ825384.462-NODE-462-length-53249-cov-3.509230_pt1 | contig 53249 bp, 56 predicted proteins | sample MGYA00519931_ERZ825384 | MGnify/ENA primary metagenome ERZ825384 (study PRJEB31778, sample SAMEA3449200) | human gut metagenome | biome: human gut; feature: human-associated habitat; material: faeces | place: United Kingdom | collected 2010/2012 ...
CTGCTCTACAGCCAGTACCGCGAGCTGCAGGGCTTCGCGCAGTTCGGCTCCGATCTGGACGCGGATACCAAGGCACGTCTGGCTCAGGGCGCGCGCATTGTGGAAGTGCTCAAGCAGAACCGCAACCATCCCATTGCCGTGGAGGATCAGGTGTGCATTTTCTACGCCGTCACGCATGATTTCCTCAAGGATGTGCAGGTGCAGGATGTGGCCGAATACGAGGATGGCCTGTATGCCCGCATGGCCGCGCAGCACAACGACGTGCTGGACGCCATCCGCACCACCGGTCAGCTGAGCGCTGAAACCGAGGCAGCCCTGAAGGCTGCCCTGACCGATTATACCCGCGATTTCCTGAAGACGAAGGCGTAAAGGAGGCTTTCCATGGCTGGAACATCCATGAAGGATATCAAGCTGCGTATCAGAAGCGTGGAAAGCACCCGGCAGATCACCAAGGCCATGCAGCTGGTGGCTACCTCCAAGCTGCGCCGCGCCAAGGAACGCATGGAAAACAGCAAGCCCTACGCCACTGTATCCCGCGAGGCCGTGATGGCCGCTGTGCGCAGCTGTGCTCAGCAGGATACGCCCTTTGTCACCGCGCGCCCTGAAGGCCACCGCTGCTATGTGGTCATCGCGGGTGAGCGTGGTCTGGCGGGCGGCTATAACTCCAATGTGTTCAAGGCTGTGGCCGCTCACTGCGGCGGCGTTCCAGCCTGCGTGCTGCCCATTGGCCGCAAGGCAATTGAAAAGTATCACCGCGAGGGCGCGCAGCTGCTGTCCAGCGATTATTCCCGCGTGGAGGGGCTGGGTGTCGGCGGCTGCTACAAGCTGGCGAACGACCTGATCAAGGGCTTTCTTGATGGGCAGTACAGCGAGATTTTCCTGGCCTGCACTTCCTTCCATTCCATGATGGCGCAGGAAGCGGTAATCGAGCAGCTGCTGCCGGTGGAAAAGCCCGAACAGGCTGAGATTGCCTCCTGTACCATATATGAGCCGGGCGCTGCCGAAACGCTGCAGCGCATTATGCCGGATTTCATCGCAGGCCGTCTTTACAGCGCACTGTGCGATTCCTTTGCCAGCGAAGTGGCCGCGCGCCGCACCGCGATGGACGCTGCCACCAAGAACGCTGACGCCATGATCAGCGATCTGACGCTGAAATACAACCGTGCCCGCCAGGGCGCCATCACGCAGGAGATTACCGAAATTGTGGCTGGCGCGGAAGAATAACGCATCGGGAAAGGAGAAATAAACCATCGTGAGCAAACAAAACATTGGCAAAGTGGTTCAGGTTATCGGCCCGGTGCTGGACATCCGTTTTGAGGACGGTCAGCTGCCCGAGCTGCTCAACGCCATCGAAATCCAAAGCGGCGACCGCAAGATCGTGGCCGAAGTGGCGCAGCATATCGGCGATAACGTGGCCCGCTGCATTTCCATGAACGCCACCGACGGTATGGTGCGCGGGCTGGACGCCGTGGATACCGGCAGCCCCATCACCGTGCCCGTGGGCGATAAGTGCCTGGGCCGCATTTTTAACCTGCTGGGTCAGGCCATCGACGATCAGCCCGATCCTGAAAATGTGGAGCGCTGGCCGATCCACCGTCCTGCCCCTTCTTATGAGGAGCAGGAAACCTCCACAGAAATCCTGGAAACGGGCATCAAGGTGGTAGACCTGATTTGCCCCTACGCCAAGGGCGGCAAGATCGGCCTGTTCGGCGGCGCCGGCGTTGGCAAAACGGTATTGATCATGGAGCTGATTAATAACGTGGCCAAGCAGCACGGCGGCCTGTCCGTCTTCGCCGGCGTTGGCGAGCGTACCCGCGAGGGCAACGACCTGTACAACGAAATGAAAGAGAGCGGCGTTATTAACAAGACTGCCCTGGTATACGGCCAGATGAACGAGCCGCCGGGAGCGCGTATGCGCGTGGCGCTGTCGGGCCTGACCATGGCGGAGTATTACCGCGATCGTGAAAACCAGGATCTTCATCGACAACATCTTCCGCTTCACCCAGGCTGGTTCCGAGGTGTCGGCGCTGCTGGGGCGCATGCCCTCCGCTGTAGGTTATCAGCCCACCCTGGCCACCGAAATGGGCGCGCTGCAGGAGCGCATTACCTCCACGCACAAGGGCTCCATCACCTCCGTTCAGGCCGTTTATGTGCCTGCGGACGACCTGACCGACCCGGCTCCTGCCACCACCTTCGCCCATCTGGACGCGACCACCGTACTGAGCCGTGCCATTTCTTCCCTGGGTATCTATCCCGCTGTCGATCCGCTGGATTCCACCAGCCGTATCCTTACGCCCGAGGTAGTCGGCCAGGAGCATTACGAAGTGGCCCGCGCTGTGCAGGGCATTCTGCAGCGCTATAAGGAGCTGCAGGATATCATCGCCATCATGGGTATGGACGAGCTGTCCGACGAGGATAAGCTGATCGTAGCCCGCGCCCGCAAGGTGCAGCGCTTCCTCAGCCAGCCCTTCTCCGTGGCCGAGCAGTTTACCGGTTATCAGGGCAAGTACGTGCCGCTGAAGGAAACCATCCGCGGCTTTAAGGAGATCATCGAGGGCAAGCACGACGACCTGCCCGAGAGCGCCTTCCTGTTTGTCGGCAGCATTGACGAGGCGGTAGCCAAAGCGAAAAAGGGTGAATAAGCATGTCAACCTTTCATCTGCAGATCGTAACCCCCGACCGCATGGCATATGACGGTCAGGCGGAGCGCGTCATCCTGCGCACGGTGAACGGCGACGTGGCCATCCTGGCGCGGCATATCGACTATGCCGCCCCGCTGGGCATTGGCGAAGCGCGCGTGACCGATGAAAACGGCAATACCCGCGTGGGCGTTTGCAACAGCGGGCTGCTGAGCGTGGAAAACGGCGTGTGCCGCGTGCTGGCCACCACCTTTGAATGGGTGGAGGATATTGACCGCGAGCGCGCCGTGCGCGCCCAGCATGAAGCCGAGGAGCGGCTTAAGGAACTCAAGCGCGGCGATGAGCAGTTTGCCATTGCCGAGGCCAAGCTCAAGCGCGCCATCGCTCGCCTGCGCGCGACGGACTGACAAATATAAAAGCACTGCCATCTTTTCGACTGGCAGTGCTTTTGCTGTAAAAAACACAAGAAAAGGAGCCTATTCCGATGTGGAACGGCAAAATGAAAGCGCTTACCTTCAGCTATGACGACGGTGTGGAGCAGGATATTCGGCTGATTGAAATTCTGGATCGCTATCATTTGCGCGGTACCTTTAACCTTAATCCCGGCCTGCAAAGCCCGGAGCATACCTTCCAAAAGGGCAGCGTGACCGTGCGGCATCTGCCGCTGGCGCAGTTGCCCGAGGTGTATAAGAATCACGAGGTTGCCGGGCATACCAATACCCATCTGCATTTGGAGCAGCTGGACGACGCGCGCCTGCATGAGGAAATCCACCGCGGGCAGGATACCCTGGAACAGCTCTTTGGCAGAAAGCTGCTGGGTCTGGCATATCCTTACGGTACCTATAACGATCATGTGGTGGATGCGCTGCGCGAAGCGGGCGTTCGTTATGCCCGCACTACCGCCCAGACGGAAAACTTTGAACTGCCGCAGGATCTGCTGCGCATGACCACCACCTGCCGCCATGCCAATGTGCATTTGCTGGATCTGGCCAGGAAGTTTGTAACGGCCAAGCCCGACCATCCGCAGCTGTTCTATCTGTGGGGGCACAGCTATGAATTTGACCAGTTTGAAAACTGGGAGCTGATGGAGGAGTTTTGCCGCATCGTATCCGGTCGGGAGGATATTTTCTACGGCACAAACGCCGAGGTGTTGCCCGGCGTTCAGGAATAATCAAAAGAGAGGTTTGAAAAATGGCTCTCATTACGATCGTAGGCTCGGGCATGATGGGCTCGGCGCTGGCCTTCCCAGCGCGTGAAAACGGCAATGAAGTGCGCCTGGTAGGCACGCATCTGGACCGCGAAATCATCGATAACGCCCGCAAGACCAATCGCCACCTGAAATTCCACCGTGATTTCCCCGATGGCGTGCAGTTCTATCAGATTGAGGAGCTGGAGCAGGCGCTGGCGGGCGCCGATCTGGTCATCGGCGGCGTAAGCAGCTTCGGCGTGGAATGGTTTGGCGATTACGTGCTGCCCCGCATTGCCGAGGGTACGCCGCTGCTGACCGTCACCAAGGGCCTGATGGACATGCCCGATGGCCGGCTGCTGACCTATCCCGACCTGTGGCAGCAAAAGCTGGATGAGCTTGGCAAGCACCTGCCCCTGTGCGCCGTGGGCGGCCCCTGTACCAGCTATGAGCTGGTGGCGCATGATCAGACTGAGGTGGCTTTCTGCGGCCGCGATATGCAGGCGCTGGAGCTGGCACGCAGCCTGATGCATACGGACTATTATCATATCAGCCTGTCTACCGATGTGGTGGGTATCGAGAGCGCCGTGGCGCTTAAAAACGGCTATGCGCTGGGCATTGCGCTGACCATCGGCGTCAATCAGCGCGCATTTGGCCTGGATAGCGAGCTGCACTTTAATTCCCAGGCTGCCGCGTTTGGCCAGAGCGCCAAGGAAATGTACCGCCTGCTGTGCGCGCAGGGTGTGCAGGATATGAATAACCTGTGGGTCGGCGTGGGCGATCTGTATGTGACGGTATACGGCGGCCGCACCCGCCTGGTGGGCATTCTGCTGGGCCGCGGGCTGGATATCGACGAGGCTAAGGCTGAATTGAACGGCGTAACGCTGGAATCCCTGGTGGTGGCGGTGCGCGTGGCGCGCGCCGTGCGCATCCGTGCCCAAAAGGGCGAACTGAAGCTGTCGGACTTCCCGATGCTGATGCATGTGGACGATATCCTGAGCCACCACGCGCCGGTGAACATTCCCTGGGAACAGTTTACCTTTATTCAGCAGTAAGCAAAAGCTGCCGCCCGTTTGGGCGGCAGCTTTTCGGTGTGTGGCTTTGCGGCTGTCCAATTGCGCGTAGGCGTTATGCCTGCGTCCCTAAAACGCCCAGCATCTGATTGGTCAGCGCAAAGCGCCCGTTTTGCCATTGCAGGGTGTTGATCATATAACCCAGCGCGTCGGCCCGGTACAGCCCGCTGATCTCCTGATAACCAATCAGCGCGTAAACACCGTTTCCAGCGATATCGGCAGGGTACAGCAGGCTCAAATCGCTGGCAAAGCCCTGCTGCTGCGCTTTCAGGCTGCCGTCTGTATGATACAGGCTGGACAGGTATTCGCCGCTGCGCCCGCTGATATCGATCAGGTATTCCAGCCCGTTAGCCAGGCTGATCACCTGCACGCGGTACTGCGCCAGGTAGTTGACCTGATACTGAAAGGCGTTGTTATACTGTGCGGTAGTCATCAGTGTGCGCAGCGCGCCGTTTTCATAGCCGTAAACGCTGTAATAGCCAATAGCGCCGCTGCCGCCTGAAGCGATGGAAAGCAGAATTTGCTCTGTGGGCGCATCTGTCATGCGCCCCAGAAACAGGCGTGGATTGTATCCGCTGTCCTCCGCTGGGCGGATGCAGGTTTCGGCGCTGCCAATGGAAGGCTGCACGCTCAGCCGGATATTCTGATAAAAGCCTGCGTCCGATACGCGCTCGCCCGTCAGGTATACGGTGTTCTGCGCGTATTCGCCCGTCACATGGCCTCGCGCATGGGTGATTAGCTGCTGGTTGGGCATTAAAACCGCCTCCTTGCGATACGATATTTCTATCCTATGCAGGCTTTGCTGAAAAAAGGCTTGACAGTATGGAAAAAAAGTGATAAGCTATCTGCGGCTCGAAAAGAGCCTGTGCCACAGACAGCAGGTACGCGCAAGCGTTCAATGGCAATTGCCGCCCGCCGAGGCGCAAGCGCATGATTGTATTTATGCCCTTGTGCCATGCACAGGGGCTTCTTTTTATCCATGGCCGGACGGAAGGTGAAACAAGAAATGAGCAAGAACCTTGAAGCGAAGAAGGTCGTCGTGTCCGAAATCAGCGAAAAGCTGAAGAACTGCCAGAGCATGGTAGTCGTACACTTCAACGGCATCACCGTGGAGGAGGTCACCGAACTGCGCAATCAGTTCCGTGCTGCCGGCGTTGAATACTGCGTGCTGAAGAACACGCTGGTGCGTCGCGCACTGGACGATATGGGCATCACGGGGCTGGATCATACCCTGTCGGGTCCCAGCGCTTATGCCTTCGGCATGAACGATCCTGTATCCCCTGCGAAGGTCGTTTACGACTTCATCAACAAGAATAAGGATGACGGTCGTCTGTCCGTAAAGGCTGGTCTGATGGACGGCCAGGTGCTGGACGCCAAGCAGGTCAAGGCCCTGAGCGAACTGCCCTCCAAGGAGGTGCTGCTGTCCCGTTTGGTGGGCAGCCTGCAGGCGCCTGTGGCCAAGCTGGTCTACTTCCTGGAAGCGCTGCGCAAGCAGCAGGCTGGCGAGGAGTAATCGCAGCTTGAATCTCGGTTTTCTACTATCTACATCAAATGATTGGAGGTCATTCTCATGACTCATGAAGAATTTATCAATGCCATTAAGGGCATGAGCGTTATCGAGCTCATGGATCTGGTTAAGGCGCTGGAAGCCGAATTCGGCGTATCCGCTGCCGCTCCTGTTGCCGCTGCCGCCGCTCCTGGCGCTGCCGCTGCCGCTCCTGCTGAAGAGCAGACCGAGTTCGACGTCGTTCTGGTTGACGCCGGCGCTGAGAAGATCAAGGTTATCAAGGTTGTTCGCGAAGTCGTGTCCGGCCTGGGCCTGAAGGAAGCCAAGGAATTCGTGGAAGCCGCTCCCAAGACCATCAAGGAAGCTGTCTCCAAGGACGAAGCCAAAAAGATCGTCGATCAGTTCGCCGCCGTTGGCGCGAAGTGCGAGATCAAGTAATTTCAATCGAAATTACGCCGCCGTGCTGCTTGCAGCGCGGCGGTTTTTGATTTATGGGTGTCAAATGGCCGCGACCACTGTCAATCCTTGCTTTTCTCCGCATTTTGTATTATGATATAAAATACTCTGCCTGCCAGACGACAGGCATTTTACGGAGGCAAGGGAGAAATGAAGGTTCTTTACTGGCTGGAGAGCATCCGCGCGCCCTGGCTGGATGCCGTGATGCTGGCCATTAGCCAACTGGGCGGCGAAATTCTGTTCATGGCCATTGTGATTGCGCTGTTTTGGTGCATGGATAAGCGCAAGGGCTATTATCTAATGACGGTGGGATTCTTTGGCATTGTGGCCAATCAGTTTCTCAAACTGGTGTTTCGCGTCTCGCGTCCCTGGATTAGGGATCCGGAGTTTACTATCGTAGAGGGGGCTCGCGCGGGCGCGACGGGGTATTCCTTCCCCAGCGGCCATACGCAAAACGCTGCTGCCGTGCTGGGTTGCCCGGCGCGTATGGCGCGCAAAAAGGGGCTGAAGATCACCTTGTGGGTGCTTTATGCTCTGGTGGGTATTTCCCGCATGTACCTGGGCGTGCATACGCCCTATGATGTGGGCGTGGGTGTTGTAATGGGCCTGGTGCTGGTGTTTGGCCTGTATCCGTTTTTCAGCGAGAAGAACTATAAGCCGCAGCGTATGTATGTGCTGCTGGGCGTGATGCTGGCGCTGAGCATTGCTTTTACAACATACACGCGGCTATATCCGTTCCCAGCGGATATTGAAGTGGATAACCTGAGCCACGGCATCAAAAATGGCTATACGCTGACCGGCGCGGTGGCAGGCATGCTGGCCGCCTTCTGGCTGGATGAGCATTATGTGCATTTCCAGACTGCCGGCTCATTGCCCGCGCACATTGTCAAGTGCGTGGTGGGTCTGGGGCTGTTGCTGGGCATCAAAACCGTACTGAAGCCCCCGATGAACGCCCTCTTTGGCGGCGATCCCATTGCGGATGCTTTCCGCTACGCTATCGTGGTGTTCTTTGCCGCCGGTCTCTGGCCGATGACCTTCCCGTGGATCAATCGACTGCTGCCTGGGAAAAAGGCATAACCTAATCCGCCCATTCCGCATAGGATGCAGTGGGTTCGCAAGAATCCAATCTGTATGGATCGGGTGATTTGAATTATGGCTTCTTGCAATTGTTATAACAGCACGCCCTCCTATGCGGGCTGTACGTCTGTATTTGGCTGCGCTGGCAGCGGCGGCGGTTGTGGCTGTGGCTGCGGCTGTGGCGGCATGCGCGTGTGCTATGGCCCCACCGGCCCGATGGGTCCTGGCGGCCCTACTGGCCCCATGGGGCCGATTGGCCCTACCGGCCCTACTGGCCCCACCGGAGCCACGGGCGCTACCGGCGCAACGGGCGCTGTCGGCCCCACCGGCGCTACGGGCGCTACCGGCCCTGTCGGCCCCACGGGCGCTACCGGCGCAACTGGTCCTACCGGTCCCACCGGCCCTGCGGGTGCGGATGCGACACTAAGCTATGCGCAGTTTGGTACTGCGGCTGCGCTGCGCTCCAATAACGAGCCGCTGCCTATGACGGTGCTGATTGCTGACGGCACCGGCAATATTGGCAATACGGCCAATAGCGTTACCCTGACGCCCGGCCGCTATCTGATCAGCTATCATCTGCGCGCCGACGGCACCACCACGGGCGAGTATGGCGCTACGCCTACCCTCAATGGCACGACTCTGCCGCTGTATGCCAGCGAGGGGCAGGCAAGCGTCAACACGCCGGACAGCACGGGCGCGAGCTTCATTGTGGATGTGCCGGCGGCCTCCACCCTGCAGCTGCTTGCCATCACGCCGACGACGAACCAGATCAGTATGTCCAACACCGTTTCTGTGGTGCGTTTGGGCAGCTAAAGATTTATCCCCAAAAAAACAAGCGCGGGATCGAAGCTAACGCTTCGGTTCCGCGCTCTTTGGTTATTTACTCAATGGAAACCAGCATGGCGTTTTCTACCCCGCGCATCGCGCCCAGCGCTGCGATGGCGTTTTCCAGGCTGCCGCTCAGCTGGGCGATATCCAGCGTCATTACCACGTTGGCCGTGCCGTGAATGGGCATGCTTTGGGAGATGGTCAGCACGTTGACCCCCAGCGCGGACAGGCGGTTGAGCACGTTGGAAAGCACGCCGATCTGGTGGCTGAGCAGCATGGAGATGACGGCCTTGCGCCCTGTATCAGCACTTTCAGGGGTGTAAATCGCGTCCTTGTATTTGTAGTAGGTGCTGCGCGATATGCCTGCCTGACGCACCGCGCTGCTTACATCCTCAGCCGCGCCGCTGTCCAGCAGGCGGCGGGCTTCCAGCACCTTTTCGTAATAATCGGGCAGGATTTTCTTGCTTACAATCAAATAATCGCTGTTCATAGCGTCCCCTCCTCAAGCACCCGCGCGCCCTGGGGATCCACCCGCAGCGGCAGCACGCGCCAATTGTGATGCAGCGCGCTTACAGCCTGCGTCATCCGTGCGGCGAAATCTGCCTGCGCGTGCAGGCACAGGATGGTCGGCCCGGCGCCGCTGATGCACACGGCCGCCGCGCCGCAGGAGAGTGCCAGCGCGCGCACGTCCTCGTATTCCGCAATCAGAGCTTGCCGGTAGGGCTGATGCAGGCGATCGTCCAGCGCAATGGAAAGCAGCCCGCAGTCGCCTGTTTCCAGCGCGCGCAGCGTGGCCGCGGCGCGGGATACGTTGAACACCGCGTCGGCAAAGGGCACGCTTTGCGGCAGCACGGCGCGGGCACGATGGGTGGATAACTCAAAGTCCGGCACCAGCGCGCACACATGGATACGCTCAGAAACCGGGCAGGGCACGGCGATAGCCTGGCGGTCTGTCATCATGGATACGGTCAGTCCGCCCAGCAGCGCCGGGGCCACATTGTCGGGATGCCCTTCCAGTGCGGTGGCCAGCGTCAGCATTTGCTGCTGGGAAAGGGGAGAGCCGTGCGCGGCGTTGGCCGCAAAAATGCCTGCTGCGATCAGGCTGGCGCTGCTGCCCAGCCCATGTGATACTGGAATATCGGACGCGATGCGCAAGAATAAACCGGCTTGCGGCAGGTTTATGGCCTTTAGCGCGCTGAAATAGGCGCGGACGGCCAGGTTATCCGCATTGCAGAAGGCCTCGGGCACGCCCTCAAAGCACAGCCCAGCGGGCAGTTCCTCAAAGGTAAAACGCCCGTAAAGCGTCAGTGCCATGCCGAAGCAGTCAAAGCCGGGGCCCAGATTGGCCGTAGTGGCCGGTACCTGTACGGTGATCATTTGCTTGCCGCCTTTCCCTGCACATAGGCCATCATGTCCTGCGGGTCGATCACATCGCTGAAACGCACGGGGCGCTGCAGCACGCCGTCCAGCGCGCGGGGCAGCGGCGCGCCCAGGGACGTCAGCGCGTCCAGCTGCGCCTGAGCGTCCTGTGGCACGGATTGACCCAACGCCGTCAGCACGCAGGCGGGGAACTTGCAGGGCGACGCAGTGGAGAGCACCACGCAGGGAGCGCTGCCCGTGCCGGCCTTTTCCATGCCGCGCCAGGCGACCGCCGTGTGTGGATCCATCAGATAGCCATGCTCCCGGTATACCCGCGCGATGGCATCCATGCCCTCCTGATCGCTGGCGCATACGCCGGTAAAGCAGGCGCGGATGCGTGCCATGGCCTCCTCGGGCATGGCATAGCGGCCCTGATTGCGCAGCTGCTCCATACGTTCCCGCACGGCGGCAGCGTCACGATTCAGCGCCAGATAGACCAGACGCTCCAGATTGCTGGATACCAGAATATCCATGGATGGCGATGTGGTGGTCAGAAAGGGACGGTTTTTATCGTAGACGGCGATATTGAAAAAGTCCGTCAGCACGTTGTTGGCGTTGGAGGCGCAGATCAACTGCCCGACCGGCAGGCCGGACAGGCGCGCCAGGTAGCCGGCCAGGATATCGCCGAAATTGCCCGTGGGCACGCTGAAATCCACCGGCTCGCCCATCTGGATGCGTCCGGCGCGCACAAGCTTGAGGTAAGCGTCGTAATAATAGACGATTTGCGGCGCCAGGCGGCCGATATTGATGGAGTTGGCGCTGGACAGGGTGAAGCCGTGCGCGCGGCAGAAGTCCGCAGGCATCTGCGCAAAGATGCGCTTGACCCCGGCCTGCGCGTCATCAAAATTGCCGCGAATGGCGCAGACGTGGAGGTTGCCGCCGCGCATGGTGGTCATTTGCGCGCGCTGAATGGGGCTGATGCCTTGATCGGGATAGAACACCAGCACGCGGATGCCGGGCACATCGCAAAAGCCCGTCAGTGCAGCAGAGCCCGTATCGCCGCTGGTGGCAGTCAGGATCATCACATCCTCGTGCACGCCCTTTTTCTTCAGCGCCGCGCCCATCAGCTGAGGCAGGATGGACAGCGCCACATCCTTGAACGCCGCCGTGGGGCCGTGAAACAGCTCCAGCACATACTGGTTGCCCACCGCGCGCAGTGGCGTTATTTCGTCCGTATCAAAGGTGTGATGATAGGCGCGCTGCACGCACAGGCGGATTTCATCCTCCGTATAGCCGGGCAGGTAGGCGCACAGAATGCGCTGCGCCAGGGTGCAGAAATCTGCATCCAAAAGCTCCTGCGGGGGGATGGCGGGGATTTCATCGGGAATATACAAGCCGCCGTCGGGCGCGATACCGCGAAGCACGGCTTCCGGCGCGTCCACAGGGGCGGAAAGACCACGGGTACTGAGCAGGCGCATGGTGGGATCCTCCTGAAAAAGCATCTTGAAATTCGTCCGTGAACATGATACAATGTTTTTGAGAGAAAAACAAGTGTTTTCATCTCAAGGACTCAAGAAAATTTGTACGAGGTATGCTTTGATGAAAATCGGCCTGCTTGGCATGGGCACGGTGGGCGGCGGGGTCAGGGAGCTGGCCGCGCGTCTGCCGGATGTGAAAATCGCGCGCATTCTGGAGCGCGTGCACACGCGCCCGGAAATGACAAACCATATAGAGGATATTCTGCGGGACGACAGCATTTCGCTGATTGTTGAAACCATGGGCGGGCTGCATCCTGCCTATGAATTTGCCGTGCAAAGCCTGGAAAGCGGTCGCCATTTTGTAACGGCCAATAAGCTGCTGGTCAGCGCCTATGGGCGCGAGCTGCAGGCCTTGGCGCGCCGCCGGGGCGTGGGCTTTCTGTTTGGCGCGGCCTGCGGCGGCGGCATTCCGTATCTGAGCAATCTGGCCGCTGCGCGGGAGGGCGATCATATCCTGCGCGTGGGCGGCATCCTGAACGGCACCACAAACTATATGCTGGATGCGATGCAGACGCGCGGCCTGGATTATGCCGCTGCGCTGCGGGAGGCACAGGCGCTGGGCTATGCCGAGCAGGATCCTACCAGCGATGTGGAGGGCTTGGATACCCTGCGCAAGCTGATCCTGGCCGTGGCCGTGGGCATGCGGCGCTGGCTGCGCGAGGGGGATATTCCCGTGCACGGCATATCGGGCGTGCTGCCGCAGGATATCGCCTGGGCGCGGGAGCATGGCTTCGCGCTGCGTCTGTGCGCATTTGGCGCGGAGCAGGGAGAGCAAATTTCCGCCTGCGTGGAGCCTGCGATGTGCCCGCTTGCTTCGTCCGAGGCCAGCGTGACGGGCAACCTGAACCAGGCCTGGTATGAGGGTGCGGGCAGCGGCACGCTGCGCTTTGGCGGACAAGGCGCGGGGCGCTATCCCACCGCGGCCAATGTGCTGCGCGATGTGCTGGCGCTGCGCGAGGGCGCGCGCTATATGCTGCCCGACGACTGCCCGGATGCAGGTGTGCGCCTGATGGACGCGCAGCGCTATTATCTGCGGCTGCCCATCGGCATGCCGCTGCCCGAGTGGGCGGGGGCGGGCTGCGACGCGGGCGAATACCGCGTGGCGGCGACGGGGCCTGTGCCGCCACAGGCGGTATACGCGTTGGCGAGTGAGAATAAAAACGTGTTTTTTGCACGGCTTCAAAAGGAGTAAGAAATGCTGAAGGTAGCCAAATTCGGCGGTTCATCGCTGGCGGGAGCCGAGCAGTTCCGCAAGGTCAAGCAGATTATTGAAAGTGATCCCGCGCGCATGTGCGTGGTGGTCTCCGCCGCGGGCAAGCGCCATAAAAAGGACAGCAAAATCACCGATTTGCTGTATCTGACCCATGCGCATATCAATTACGGCGTGTCGCATGAGGATATCTTTTCCATGATCGAGCAGCGCTACTACGGCATCCGCGATGAACTGGGGCTGCACTATGATTTGGAAAGTGAGTTTGAAAAGCTGCGCGGCGAGCTCAATCAGGATATCCCGGTGGATTATCTGGTTTCGCGCGGCGAATACCTGACCGCCCGGCTGATGAGCGAATACCTGGGCTTTGGCTTTATCGATGCGGCCGAGTGCGTATTTTTCAATTACGATGGGCAAATTAACTACGAAAAAACCTATGCCGCTATCGCAGAGCGCGCGGTGCATTCCCCGCGCTTCGTCATGCCCGGCTTTTACGGCGTAATGCCCAATGGCGCTATCCATGTGATGACGCGCGGCGGCAGTGACATTACCGGCGCAATCGTGGCCAACGCGCTGGATGCGGATATCTACGAGAACTGGACGGACGTATCGGGCATCCTGATGGCTGATCCCAAGGTGGTCAAAGCGCCGCGCCCCATTCCGTATATTACCTATCAGGAGCTGCGTGAGCTGTCCTACATGGGCGCGTCCGTGCTGCATGAGGAGTCTATCCTGCCGGTTAAGGAGAAGAACATTCCCCTTAATATCCGCAATACTAACCGCCCCGAGGATCCAGGCACGATGATTCTGGAGCGCATCAGCGGCGAGGAAGGCGACGCCAACCGCATCATCACCGGCATTGCGGGCCGCAGAAGCTTTACGGTGCTGACGATCTATCAGAAGCACATTGCCACCGATACGCGCATCATCCGGAAAACGCTGGAAATGCTGGAGACTTGCCGCGTGGAGGTGGAGCATATCACTCTGGGCGTGGACAGCTTTAACCTGGTGATGCCCACCGATCAGATCCGAGATCGTATCTATGAGCTGATTGCCGAGATCAAAAACCGCCTGCAGCCCGACGATGTAAAGGTGGAGGACGGCATTGCGCTGATCGCCTGTGTGGGCCGCCGCATGGTGTCCGTGCCCGGCAGCTCGGCCAAGCTGTTTGGCGCGCTGGGCGCAAACAACATCAATATCCGCATGATCGCCCAGGGCTCGGAGGAAATCAGTATCATCGTGGGCGTGGATAATAAGGACTTTGAGCGTACCATCCGCACGCTCTATGACGGCTTTATGCATGAGGGAGGCAGCAAGGCATGAAAGAATATAATGTAGCGGTGCTGGGCGCAACGGGCGCGGTGGGACAGCAGATGATGAAGGTACTGGAGGAGCGCAATTTCCCGGTGAAGCGGCTGCTGCCGCTGGCCAGCGCGCGTAGCGCGGGAAAGCAGCTTGCGTTTCGCGGCGAAGCGCTGACCATTGAGGAGGCGACGGAAGCCTCCTTTGCCGGCATGGATATCGTGCTGGGCGCGGTCAGCAATGAAATGGCCAAGCGCTTTGCGCCCGCCATTCAGGATAGCGGCGCGGTGTTTATTGACAACTCCTCGGCCTTCCGCCTGCGCGAGGATGTGCCGCTGGTTGTGCCGGAGATCAACCCTGAGGACGCCTTCCAGCACCATGGCATCGTTGCCAATCCCAACTGCTCCACCATCATCACCATGGTGGCGCTGGGCGGTATTCGCCGCCTGACGGCCATCGATAAGATGGTAGCCTGTACCTATCAGGCGGTGTCGGGCGCGGGGCAGCAGGGCATTACGGAGCTGCAGGATCAGCTGCGCGCCGTCACGCTGGGCGAGCCGGTGCAGCCGCACGTCTTCCCCTGCCAGATCGTGTCTAACGTCATCCCGCAAATTGGCAGCGAGTGCGATAACGGCTATACCACCGAGGAAATGAAAATGCAAAATGAGGGGCGCAAGATCATGCACCTGCCTGAATTGCAGGTATGCTGCACCTGCGTGCGCGTGCCGGTCATGCGCTCGCATTCCATTGCTGTGCAGCTGGTTACGCGCGATCCCATCAGCGTGGAGGACGCGCGCCAAGCCGTGGCCGCTGCGCCCGGCTGTGTGCTGACGGACGATTTGGACGGCCGCAACTATCCTACGCCATTGGATACCTCCGATCAGGATCTGGTGTATGTAGGCCGCATTCGCCGCGACCTGATCAGCGGTGATCACGGCCTGGCGCTGTGGTGCTGCGGCGATCAGGTGCGCAAGGGCGCGGCGACAAACGCCGTGCAGATTGCTGAGCTGCTGGCGCGCGGGCAAGCATAAAGCGCGAAAAAACCCTCGGCTGAACGGAAAGCGCATTCGTTCAGCCGAGGGTTTTTGTATGCCTTTTTGATTATCCGATATACCGGCATGCGGCGGTGGCGGCGATTGCGCCGTCCGCAGCGGCGGTGGTTAGCTGGCGCACTGCCTTGGCGCGGCAATCGCCCGCGGCGAACAGTCCGGGCACGTTGGTGCGGCAGTCCTCGCCCGCAAGAATGAAGCCTTGCGGATCCAGCACAACCAGATTGTCAAAGGGCGCGTTATCCGCCATGCGGCCGATGCAGATGAACAGCCCGGTCACAGGCAGCTCGGTCGCCGCGCCCGATTGCTCGTGGGTCAGGCGCACGGCGCGCAGGCGCTCGTCGCCTTCCAGCGTGGTTACGCGGCTGCTGAGGCAGAAGTGAATGTTCTCCCGCGCGCGCATGGCGTCCAGATCGCGCTGATCGCAGGTGAAATGATCAAAATTCTGGATGACGGTAACGCTTTTGCACAGATCGGCCAGAAAAACGGCTGCCTGCGCCGCGCTGTTGCCGCCGCCCACCACGGCCACATCCTCGCCCTTGTGAAACGCGCCGTCACACAGCGCGCAGTAGGATACGCCGTGGCCAGTCAACTCCTCCTCGCGCGCCACGCCCAGCGGGCGGTGCTTGGCACCAGTGGCCAGGATGACGGCCTTGGCCGCGTATTCGCGCTTGCCGGTGGAGGCGATAAAGCTGGCGTCCTCCAGCTTGTGCAGGGAGGTGATATCCTCCAGTTCGATTTCCAGCCCCAGATCCAACGCCTGGCTGAGCGCCGCGTCGGTCAGCTGATTGCCGCTCACGCCGGGCATGCCGGGATAGTTTTCTACCCTTGGGGCGGAGGTGATCTGTCCGCCGAAGGTTTCCTTTTCGGTCAGCAGCACGCTTTTGCCCGCGCGCAAGGCATAGATGGCGGCGGTTAGCCCAGCCATACCGCCGCCGATAATCAATAGATCCGTCATGAAACCCCTCAGGCTTTCTGCGCCGTGTATTCCTCGATAAAGGCCTTGATATTGGAGGCGTTGGCGATGTTGGTCGCCTCGCCGCCGTGCACATACACCAGCGTGGGGGCCTGCTGCACATTGTGGCGGCGGGTCAATGCCACGTCGGCTTCCGCATCGATCTTCTGATAGGGGATACCCGCCTTATCCAGCATCATGCAGGCCATGCGACAGTTGGGGCAGGTCTTGGTGGTGAACAGAAGCAGCTCGTCCGGCTCGTTGGTGTCCATCTGGGCGGGGGCGCAGGCAGGGGCGGGCTCCAGCGGGCCCTGATGGGTCAGGTGAGACGCGCCGATGTTGTATACCTTGCGATCCTTGAATTCCTGCGCCTTGCCGTTGTTCCAGTTCTGCACGGGGCGGTAATAGCCGGTGATGCGGCTGTATACCTCGGTTTTTTCACCGCACTCGGGGCAGGTGTAATGCTCGCCGGCGAGGTAGCCGTGGTTCTTGCAGATGGAATAGGTAGGCGACATGGTGTAGTAGGGCAGGCGATAGTTTTCAGCGATCTTACGCACCAGCGTGGCGGCGGCGCGCCAATCGGGCAGCTTTTCGCCCAGGAAGGCGTGGAACACCGTACCGGAGGTGTACAGGGTCTGCAATTCGTCCTGCACGTCCAGGGCGGTAAAGATATCCTCGGTATAGCCCACCGGCAGATGGGAGGAGTTGGTGTAGTAGGGCGTGCCGTGCTCGTTGGCGGTGATGATATCGGGATACAGCGCCACGTCGTGCTTGGCCAGACGGTAGGAGGTGGACTCCGCCGGGGTGGCTTCCAGGTTATACAGGTCGCCGTATTTTTCCTGATAGTCGCTCAGGCGTTCGCGCATGTGGTTAAGCACATCGCGGGAGAAGCGCTGCGCGGCCTCGTGGGTCAGATCCTCATGCAGCCACTTGGCGTTCAGGCAGGCTTCGTTCATGCCCACCAGGCCGATGGTGGAGAAGTGATTGTCAAACGTGCCCAGATACCGGCGGGTATAGGGGTAAAGACCCTCGTTCATCAGCTTGGTGATGACGGTGCGCTTGATCTTCAGCGACCGCGCGGACACGTCCATCATGTGATCCAGCTTGGCGTAGAAGTCCTTTTCATCCTTGGCAAGGTAGGCGATGCGCGGCAGGTTGATGGTGACTACGCCCACCGAGCCCGTGCTTTCGCCGCTGCCGAAGAAGCCGCCGCTCTTTTTGCGCAGCTCGCGCAGATCCAGGCGCAGACGGCAGCACATGGAGCGCACATCGTTGGGTTCCATATCGCTGTTGATGTAGTTGGAGAAATAGGGCGTGCCGTACTTGGCGGTCATCTCAAAGAGCAGGCGGTTGTTCTCGCTCTCCGACCAGTCAAAATTCTTGGTGATGGAATAGGTGGGGATGGGGTACTGGAAGCCGCGGCCGTTGGCGTCGCCTTCGATCATGATTTCGATGAAGGCCTTGTTGACCATATCCATTTCAGCCTGGCAGTCGCCATAGGTGAAATCCATATCCTTGCCGCCCACGATGGCGGGGATATTTTTCAGGTCGTTAGGCACGGTCCAGTCCAGCGTGATGTTGGAGAAGGGCGCCTGCGTTCCCCAGCGGCTGGGAGTGTTAACGCCGTAAATGAAGGATTCGATGCATTTTTTTACATCGTAATAGGACAGGTGATCGACCTTGACGAAGGGGGCCAGGTAGGTATCGAAGGAGGAGAACGCCTGCGCGCCTGCCCATTCGTTCTGCATAATGCCCAGGAAGTTGACCATCTGGTTGCACAGCGAGGCCAGGTGCTTGGCGGGCTTGGAGGTGATCTTGCCGCCCACGCCGCCCAGGCCCTCCTGGATCAGCTGCTTGATGGACCAGCCTGCGCAGTAGCCCGTCAGCATGGACAGGTCGTGCAGGTGGATGGCCGCGCTGCGGTGCGCGTCGGCAATTTCCTCATCGTAGATTTCGCTGAGCCAGTAGTTGGCGGTAATCGCGCCGCTGTTGCTCAGGATCAGGCCGCCCACGGAATAGGTGACGGTGGAGTTTTCCTTCACACGCCAGTCGCTGGAATCCAGGTAGCTGTCCACCAGATCCTTATAGTTGAGCATGGTGGCCTTGACGTTGCGCACCTTTTCACGCTGCTTGCGGTACAGAATATAGGCCTTGGCTACGTCGGTATAGCCGGCCTGGCTGAGTACGCGCTCCACGCTGTCCTGAATATCCTCTACATTGATGATGCCATCCTTGATCTTGGGAGAAAAGTCGCTGGTGACCTTCAGCGCCAGCAGATCGATGACGGTAGGGTGGAATTCGCACTTTTCGGCTTCAAAGGCCTTGGTGATGGCCTTGGAGATCTTGGCGATGTCAAACTCGGCGATGGTGCCGTCGCGCTTCATAACCTTGTACATGAATGCTCTCCTTATGGTGTGCATAATATTTTCATAACGCTGTCTATGCTACCATATCTTGTGGCTTCTGTCAATATGCTGGGCAAAATAAAAACAATGACCACAATATGTTGTGGTCATTGTGAAATGCATCAAATCAATCGTTTTCTTCGCCGCGAATGTGGGCGTTTGGGATGGTTTGGCGCAGAATCTGCAAAAACGCCTGCATTTTTTCCTTGGACGGCGCGTGCAGGCCGGGGCGCAGCACACTGTCCTCATCTACAAAATATTGTAGATAGTAGTTTTCCGTCCCAGCCAGCCATTGCCCGATGGCGGTCATGTCCTCCTGCGTGTGCAGCTCGTCCACCACTGTGGTGCGAAACTCAAAGGGCAGGCTGCCTGCCATCAGCATGGCGGCGCTTTGCTGCACGGGGGAAAGATCGAAATGTGGCAGGCCAACCGTGCGCGCATAGTGTGCAGGGGAGTTTTTGATATCCATGGCTACCATGTCCACCAGCCCTGCGTCGATCAGCGCGTGCAGCTTTTCGGGCTGGCTGCCGTTGGTATCCAGCTTGATGAGAAAGCCCAGCTTCCGCACCCGGCCAATGAAGTCAGACAGATCGTCCTGCATCAGCGGTTCACCGCCGGTGAAGCATACACCGTCCAGCGTGCCTTGGCGTTTTTTTAAAAAGGCCAGCACGGTTTCCTCCGTCATCGGCTGCTCGGGCGTGCCCAATGGCAACAGAGAGGAATTATGGCAGAACGGGCAGCGGTAGCCGCAGCCCTGGGTAAAGAGGGTACAGGCTACATGCTGGGGATAGTCCAGCAGCGTCAGCTTTTGAATGCCGGCGAACAGCATCGCACGCCCTCCTCTACATGCAAAAATCGAGCCATCGGATATTATAGCGGCGGCACGGCAAAAAGGGAATGGCCAAAATGGCGATGATAGATACAAATAAACGATTTATGAAAATATGTGTCGAACGCTGCCGAAGCCCAGCGCGGCGTGCAGGCGCGGGGACAGCGCGATGGCAGCGCCCTGCAGGTATTGCCGCTCGGCGGGCGCGGTCATGTGCAGGCGGTCGGATGCATCCTGCGCAGCGGCTGCCAGGCATGCGCGCAGATCGGGCAGTGTTAGCGGGGCAAGACGCTGCACCAGCACGGCATGGCCGTTTGCGCCCAGCGTCAGCGATTGCAGATCGCCGCCGCACAGCATGCAGCCAAGCGCCTGATCCGCCGCACATTCATACAGGCTGATCAGCAGATCTCTGGGATCGGGAGAAAGAGCGTGGTATACGCGAGCCTGCGCATCGGGTGGAAATCGCAGCAAAAAGGCGTTTTCCAGGCAAAGATGCTGCAAATAAGCGTGAATGCGCCGCACGCCCTGCAAATCGGCGGCGATGGGCAGGCAGAGGGGATAATCCAACGTGCAGTGGCTGTCCTGCGGGAACATGCGGTAGTCGTACTTGCCTAAAAAGCCCTCGATGGCTTGCAGGGTATCGTGCAGCGTGCGATTGGGAAACACCGGCGCGGTTTTGCAGGCGCGCAAATAAAGCGCCCGCACCTGATCCAGCAGTCTTTGCAGGGTAGATAGCGCTTCCTCATACAGGGCTGGCAGAGGGGGTTCCAGCAGCGCGCGGGCGGGCAGCCCTTGGGCTTGCAGATGCGTTTGCAAGGCGAATACAACGCCCTCCAGCAGCGCCTGCGCGTATTCCTGGGATACAGAGGACGAATCGCCCTGCGTGGCATAGCGCACGCGGGAGGCCAGCAGCAGCATCAGCCGTTCCTGAAGCTGGGCCTGCTCGTCAAGGGTCAGGGCTTGTGAAAGCTCCGTTACCATTCGTCATCCTCCTGATCGGCATAGGCAATTTCCTCCCGCTGCGGCCGGCACAGGTCGCCCAGCGTGATATCGGCCAGGTAGGTCAGATCGCCCTGCGCGCGGCCGTCGAAGATGCGCCGCATGGCCTCAATCAGCTCGTCGTCGGTCATTTCATCCTCGATATCGCTTTTGAAGGCGTAGAACAGCGCGACCAGCTCGCTGAGCGTATCGGCATAGTTGGCGGGCGTGATGTAGGCGGAATCGCAGAAGGCGTAGGCCAGCTTGCGGAAGATGCCGCCGGTAAACTCCACACGCCCGGTATCGCGCAGCGCTTCCTCGCGGCGGCGCGAAAGCGCGCGCATATCGCCCTCCGTCAGGGTCAGCCCCTGGGCTTCGGTCAGACGGTTGCAATCGGCCAGCTCGGCCTGCAAAGCCCGGGCGGATACGGCGGAGAACATGGATAATTCGTTCATTTCATTCACCTCCGCCACAGGGTAGCACGCGCGCAGGGACAATACAAGACTTGACTTTTTGGCAATTTTGTGGTAATATAAAGCCACTGAAAAAAGAAAATTTTTTTGACTGAAGCCGATATTGTGATATAATAGGCTCCGGCAATTTGTGCTGATTAAGTATTTTAAGGAAGACAATAGTGATGAACAGCAAAGCCCTGAATGAAATTCGCCGCCGTTTTACGGTGGATAATACCAACCTGACCTGCATCCGCGGCTGCTATGTCAGCGAAAAGCGCGAGATCATTTCCATGTTCAAGCTGCCGCCCGTATCCCTGCCGCCCGAGGAGGGCGACCGCTATCTGTCCCTGTTCAAAAAGGCGCTGTCAGGCACGCCCGATAAAAACCTGGTGGAGATCCCCTTTGCCAACGAGGCGGTGGGCGTGAGCGACGAGCATAAGCTGCTGACCGCGCTGCGCGATACGGCCATCACGGATGACGATATGGCTGAGGTGTTTTTCCAGCGCGTGCTGGCGGGACTGCCGCAGGAGGGCAGCTTTTTGATCCTGCTGGCGCACGATGCTTACGACGTGCCCTTCCGCAATCATAACGGTGAGCGCAATAATGAGATGAGCGACGAGGTGTTCAAGTACATAATTTGCGCTGTGTGCCCGGTCAAGCTGTCCAAGGCTTCGCTGAGCTATTGCGCGGCGGATAACCTGTTCCATCCCAGCGAGCCGGACTGGGTGGTGGGCGCGCCCGAGCTGGGCTTTATGTTCCCCTGCTTTGAGGAGCGCGCGGCCAATATCTACAGCGCGCTGTGCTATACCCGCGATCCTGCCCAGAGCCATGAGGGCTTTGTACACGCGGTGTTCGGCTCTGAGCCGCCCATGCCGGCCGAGGAGCAAAAGGAGATCTTCCAGGAAATCTTGCAGGATACCCTGGCGGAGGAGTGCAGCCTGGAGGTGGTGCAGACCATGCACGAGCAGATGCGCGACCGCATTGCCGAGCAGAAGGCTGAAAAGAACGCTGAGCCCCTGCGGGTATCCGTGCCCGAGGTGCGGCAGGCGCTGGCAGCCTGCGGCGTGCCGGAGGAAAAGGCTGATGCTTTCGAGGAGCAGTATACCCAGCGTTTTGGCGCAGGCATGGATGTGAGCGCCGCCAACGTGGTGGATGTCAAGCAGTTTGAGGTGCGCACGCCCAATGTGGTGATCAAGGTGGATCCTGCCCACAGCGACCTGGTGGAAACCCGCGTGATCAACGGCGCGCGGTATATCCTAATTCGTGCCGAAGAGGGTGTGGAAGTGAACGGCGTGAGCGTAGCCATTCAGCCGTAAGAAGGAAGAAGATTGCTGTTTGCTTATATAAACCTCCCCGCTTCTATATATAGAAGCGGGGAGGTTTTATCTTGATTTACAGCTTTCGAATCAGCCTACTTCGCTGCCGGGGGCGACGTCGCCGTCCACCGTTAGCACGCGCAGATATTCGCTGCCCTCTTCTTTTTCTTCCACGGCGGAGAGAATCATGCCGTTGCTTTCGATGCCCATCATCTTGCGCGGAGGCAGGTTGGCGATGATGACCAGGTTCTTGCCGATCAGCTGTTCCGGTTCGTAGAACTTGGCGATACCGCTGAGAATGGTGCGATGCTCGCCGCCCAGATCCAGATCAAACTTGAGCAGCTTTTCGGATTTCTTTACATGCTCGCAGCTGATCACCTTGGCTACCCGCAGCTGGCACTTGAAGAAATCATCGGCGCTTACGCAGCCCTCGGGCAGCGCGGACTTTTCTTTTTCCTTCTTTTCGGGTTTCTTTTCCGGCTCGGCCTTCTTTTCGGGCAGCTTGGGCGCGCTGGCATTGGCCTCGGCGGCCAGGGCTTCCAGCTCCTTCTTGATATCCAGACGCGGGAACAGCGCTTCGCCCTTGCAAACCTTCAGGCCCGCGGGGAGCTTGCCGAAGGTATCCAGTGAATCCCAGGTTTTGAGCGCCTCGTCTGCAATGCCCAGCTGCGCGAAAATGCGCTCGGGCGTACGGGGCATGAAGGGAGAGATCAGCACTGCGGCATAGCGCACGCATTCAGCCAGTGTCAGCAGCACGTTTGCCAGGCGGGGACGGCTTTCCTCGCTGCGGCCCAACACCCAGGGCTGCGTCGCGTCGATATACTTGTTGCATTCGCCGATGACCTTCCAGATCTCGGTCAGCGCCTGGGAGAACTGCAGCTTATCCATCTGCTCGGCGACCAGGGCGGGCAGCTGCGCGCAGTGCTGCTGCAGGGGCAGATCCATATCCTTGTCCACAGCGTCCGTCCAGGCGGGCAGCGCGCCGTCAAAGTACTTTTCAATCATGGCCACCGTGCGGCTGACCAGGTTGCCCAGGTCGTTGGCCAGATCGGCGTTTACGCGGGTGAGGAAGGCCTCATTGGTGTAGTTACCGTCCGCGCCGAAGGGCATTTCGCGCAGCAGATAATAGCGCAGCGCGTCCGCGCCGTAGCGAGCCACGATGGGCTGCGCGTATACCACGTTGCCCTTGGATTTGCTCATCTTATCATTGCCAAACAGCAGCCAGCCGTGGGCGAACACCTGCTTGGGCAGGGGCAGACCCAGCGCGTGCAGCATGATCGGCCAGTAAATGGTGTGGAAGCGCACGATTTCCTTGCCAACCAGATGCACATCTGCCGGCCAGTACTTGCGGAACAGATGATCATCGGGCGTATCATAGCCCAGGGCGGAGATGTAGTTGGACAGCGCGTCGATCCACACATAGACCACATGCTTGGGATCAAAGTCCACCGGTACGCCCCATTTGAAGCTGGTGCGGGATACACACAGATCCTGCAGGCCGGGCTTGAGAAAATTGTTGATCATCTCGTTGGCGCGGGAAGCGGGCTGGATGAAATCGGGATGCGTTTGCAGATAGTCCAGCAGCCAATCCTGATATTTGCTCATGCGGAAGAAGTAGCTTTCCTCCTGCATGGGCTCCACGGGACGGCCGCAGTCCGGGCAGCACTTTACGCCGTCCTTTTCCACCACCTGCGTGGGGGTCCAGAAGGCCTCGCAGGGCGTGCAGTACAGACCCTCATAGGAGCCCTTGTAGATATCGCCCTGCTCGTAGAACTGGCGGAAAATCTTCTGCACAACCTTTTCGTGACGCTCGTCGGTGGTGCGGATGAAGTCGTTGTATTCCACCTCCATCAGCTTCCACAGATCTTTGGCGTTGGCCACGATTTCATCCACATAAGCCTTGGGGGTAACGCCCTTTTCCTCGGCCTTGCGCTCGATCTTCTGGCCGTGCTCGTCCGTGCCGGTCAGAAAATAGGTATCGTAGCCCTGCATTTTCTTAAAGCGCGCCATGGTGTCGGCCGCCACGGTGGTGTAGGTATGGCCGATGTGCATGTTGCCGCTGGGATAATAGATGGGGGTGGTGATGTAATAGGTTTTCTTTTCCGGCATAGGGGCATTCCTCCAATATCGCGTGTAAAAGCGCGTATTTTTATTTTCTTTCGTTGTAGGTGTTTTCAACGCCGCGCAGCTGACGGACAACCGAGCGAACATAGACCACCAGCGCCGTATAGGCCGCGCCCACGCCGATCCACAAAAGGATGATGTGCAGCGGCAGCGCCAGCTGCTCAAAGCGGCAGTGGAAGAAGCTGAGAATCAGCGCCAGCGATACCGCTACCTGCGCAAACTTGCCTACGAACAGGCTGTGCACAACGATCTTTCGGTTGTACAGGCACGCGCCGCCGATAAGCATCAGCAGCTCCTTGCCGCCCAGCAGCGCTACCGGCTCCCAAGGGATGATGCCGCGAATCAGCAGGGTAAAGAGCACCGAAAGCACCATCAGCTTATCCGCCAGCGGATCCATCAGCTTGCCGAAATCCGTAATGCACTGCATGCGCCGCGCCAGGAAGCCATCCAGCATATCGGTGGCGCTGGCCAGCAGGAATGCGCCCAACGCCCAATAATCCAGATGATACCCAAGCATCAGCACCCAGTATACGGGCACCAAAATCAGGCGGATCAGGGTCAGTACATTGGGGATCGTCCAGAGCCTGCGTTTGCTGTCGGACATGTCGCGTTCTCCTTTTTCTTCCGTTAGGGCATACTTCAACCTGATCATTATATCACAATATGTTTTTCAATGTAAATGCATCCCGGTGGTGTAAATGACCGAAATTTTCCATGCAGGCGTCAAAAGCCTCCAGCGCCTCTAATTCATCCTGATATAAAATGGCCGCGCGGAGCTGCAAAAGCCCCTGCGTCACCTGATCGGTATCGCCGTGGTTGATCCACAGCTGCACGATGCCGCACTGCTTTTCCCATTGCTCGGAGATTTCCAGCGTGCGTTGCAGGGCGTCCTGCCAATTGCCCCTGCCCAGCGCCGCGCCTACGGTGAGAATGCGCTGCCGGTAGGCTGTACTGATGCGGTAGCTGGCGGTTTCGCACACAATGCCCAGCGTCAGCACCAGTACGGTGGCGATGACGGTGATAATCAGCTGCCGCTTCATCCCTGCTGCACCGGCACGTCCATGTGCGCGCGCACAGCCTGCGCGCCCTCGGCATTGGTTTGCAGATAGGCCTCGCCCGTGCTGTCCAGCGCCAGCAGCAGCACGCTGCGGGGATCGCCCACGCCCTGCGCGTGCAGAAAATCGGCTACCTGTCGGTCGCTCAGCCCTGCCTGGGCGATGGTCTGCTCCCGGCGCTCGCCATCGGCAATCAGCACGGAGGCCGGATCGTCCGGCGGCACAGTCAGGTTCATATCCTCGGGGGATACCGCACGCTTGGCCGAGAGCGGGAACACGCTGAGCGTACCGTTTGTTTCCAGCACCGCCGTGCCGACTTCATGGATGTTCATCACCCCATTGGCGCGCACGGCCTCCAACAGGTCGGATACCGTCATGCATACGCGCTTGAGCTCGTCGTATTGGATGCTGCCGTTCAGAATTAGCACGCGCGCCGTGCCGTTGAGCAGGCGGCGAAAGGGTGGGCTTTTCATGCCCAGCAGGCTGGCGGCGCTGTGCATGATCACCAGCGCGGCAATGGGCACCAGGCCGTAGGCCAGCGGGGTTTCGGCGCCGGACATGGGGCCGGCGGCCAGGTCGGCAATCAGGATAGCCAGCACCAGCTCGTAGGGCTGAAGCTGGCCGATCTGCCGCTTGCCCATCAGGCGCACCGCCGCCACGGAAACGGTGTAGAGAATGACTGCGCGAAAGAAAATTGTCAGCATGCGTTTCCCTCCCGCGATAGTATCTGCCGTCGGCATGCATTGCAAACATGCTTTTTGCGCGCATTGACATTGCGGGCCGCAAATGCTATATTAGGAAACGAAATTTTGCTATTTTTTTAAGGAGAAGCAGCATGCTGGAAGCACTCAAACAGCAGGTTTATCAGGCCAATATGGAATTGCCCCGCCGCGGGCTGGTTACCTATACCTGGGGCAACGTATCCGGGATTGACCGTGCGCAGGGGCTGGTGGTGATCAAGCCCTCCGGGGTGGAATACGATGCGCTGACCCCCGACGACCTGGTGGTGCTGGATCTGGATGGCCGCATTGTGGAGGGCAAGCTGAACCCTTCCTCCGATACCAGGACGCACCTGGAGCTGTACCGCGCCTTCCCTGCACTGGGCGGCATTGTGCACACCCACAGCGCGCACGCGGTGGGCTGGGCGCAGGCGCAGCGCGATATTCCCTGCTTTGGCACCACGCACGCTGATTATTTTTATGGCGCGGTTCCCTGCACCCGACAGCTGACCGAGGCTGAGATCGACGAGGATTATGAGCGCAACACGGGCAAGGTGATTATTGAGACCTTTGCGCAGCGCAATCTGGATCCCGTGGCTGTGCCGGGCGTGATCTGCGCCAGCCACGGCCCCTTCACCTGGGGCAAAAGCGCCGCACAGGCGGTATATCACGCCGTGGTGCTGGAGGAGGTTGCCCGCATGGCGCTCTACACCGTGCAGATCAATCCTGCCGCCGCGTCCGCGCCGCAGCATATTCAGGATAAGCATTACCTGCGCAAGCACGGCCCTAACGCCTATTATGGGCAGAAATAAAAAATGGGGAACAAACCTATGAAGCCGCAAAAGAAGAAAGAAACACTGCGCTTTATTAAGTTTTTGCTGTTCTCCGCCAGCGCGGGGCTGATTGAGTTTGGCAGCTTTTCGCTGCTGAGCGCCTGCACGCCTTGGCCGTACTGGCCCTGCTACCTGATCGCGCTGACGCTGTCTGTGCTTTGGAATTTCACCTTCAACCGCCGCTTTACCTTCCAATCCGCTGCCAACGTGCCCGTGGCCATGCTCAAGGTGCTGGCCTATTACGCGGTGTTTACGCCGCTGTCCACATGGCTGGGGCACTGGCTCAGCGATACGCTGGCTTGGAATGAATACCTGGTGACGCTGCTGAACATGCTGCTCAACTTTGCCACCGAGTATCCGTATCAAAAATTCGTGGTGTTCGCGGGATCTATCGATAGCAAAAAATAAAGCGTTTTTGCCGTATTTTTGCGCTATTTCCCCATTTTTGCGGGGTTGTGAAAAGCGTAAAAACGTGGTAAAATAAAAACATGAAAAAAACAAGCGGAACCCTGCTGCTGTTGCTGACCGCGCTGATTTGGGGCACGGCGTTTGTCGCTCAGCGGACAGGCATGGATCACCTGGGCCCCATTGCCTTCCAGTCCATTCGCGCGCTGCTGGGCTTTTTGTCGCTGCTGCCGCTGATGCTATTGCGCAAGCGCGCGGGCAAAAGCGGCCCCATGCCTACTGTGAAGGCCAGCCTCTCCTGCGGCGCGGTACTGGCGGTGGCTTCCACCGTGCAGCAGATCGGCCTGCAGTATACCACGGCCAGCAAGGCGGGCTTTATCAGCTCGCTCTATGTGGTGCTGGTGCCCTTGATCGGCCTGCTGCTGGGCCGCAAGCCCGAAAAGGGCGTGTGGATCGGCGTGCCGCTGTCGGTGCTGGGCATGTACCTGATAGCTTCGGTATCCGGTGAGGGCTTTTCACTGGGCCGGGGCGATTGGCTGATGCTGGCTAGCGCGCTGCTGTTTGCCTGCCACATTGTGGTGGTAGGGCACTTTGCGCCCCAGGCGGATGGCGTTGCGCTCAGCTGCGCGCAGTTCTTTGTGGCGGGTCTGATGACGCTGCCCATTGCGTTCCTGACTGAGCACATTCCTCTTGCGGGCATTTGGGAGGCCAAGTGGGCGCTGCTGTATGCGGGCGTGCTTAGCTGCGGCGTGGCCTATACATTGCAGATTGTAGGGCAGAAGGATACCCCGCCTGCCATTGCCTCGCTGACGATGAGTCTGGAATCTGTCTTTTCCGCCATTGCCGGGGCCATTATCCTGCATGAAACGCTGCAGCCCCGCGAAATGCTTGGCTGCGCGCTGATGCTGGCCGCTGTGATGATTGCGCAGCTGCCCATCGGCAGACAGAAAAAGGCCGCCTGATCAGGAAAAAGATAGTATAGAGAAAACGATAGAACAAAACAAAAAGCTGCTTTCCGATGCCGGAAGGTGGCTTTTTCAGTATTTGGGCATCCATTCAGAATATGTAACATGCGCAGATTGACTGATTTTTTTGCAATTTTTTTAACAATTCTACTTTATAAACGCAGGGAAAACCCGTATAATGAAATTTTCCGACAGGCTTCCTGCCGAGTACCATTTCATTTAAGGAGAAGAGTTTTCCTATGAAAAAGTTCGTCGCTCTGCTTCTTGCCGCCCTGCTGCTGTGCACCACCGCCGCCTATGCCGAGGTCAAGATCGGTCAGGTGGAATATGCCGCCCATGGCACGTCCTGCTTTGCCGTGATGACCGTGGCGCTGGATGGCGATACCATCGTGGCCGCGCATATCGATGAATTCCAGTTCCTGGATGCCGCCTCTGCTGAGAGCGTGCCGAACTCCAGCGAATTCTTTGGCAAGAATTTCCACGAAGACAAGGTTCTGGCCTACAAAGTTGTCAATAACGGCATGTACAGTACCAACATGGTCAACAAGGCTGGCGCGACCATGCCGCTGGGCGTGGGCTACGAAGCGATCGAAGCCTTTGCCACCGGCAAGACCATCGCCGAGCTGGAGGCTGCCATCGACGGCAAGAGCAAGGACGAAATGGTGGACGCCGTATCCAGCTGCACGCTGGTTGACACGCTGGGCTACCTGCAGGGCCTGCTGGCTGCCGCCAAGGCTGCCAATAACCAGACCGGTTACTACACCGTGTACAACAAGACCGGTGAAACCGTGAAGGAGCTTTCCCTGACCATCAATGCGACGGGCGAAAAGACCGTGGTTGCGATGGACGTTCCCGCCGACGCCGTTAAGGTGATCGCCTTCACCGTAAGCGGCGATGTGGATCCCCATCACGCGCTGACGCTGGCCTTCACCACCGAGAGCGGCTATACGGCTGCGATGGAGACGCTTGGCGTTGAAACGGCTCCCGTTACGCTGCTGGCTGCCGAGGCCATGACCGGCGCGCCCCCCATCTCCTTCTCCACCCCTAAGGCCGAGTAAGCTCCTTCGAGTAAATATCCTTTATCAAGCAAAGCCGCTCCTATCCGTTGCGATAGGAGCGGCTTTTTGTATACAAAAAAGCGGAAGCCTGGGGAGCTGCCGTTGACAATTTGCTTGAGGATGGGTATAATGACAGATGTTATCTATCCTGCGCAAGGGAGGTTGTACTTATGCCGCCCAAGGTGAAGTTTACCAAGGACGAAATCATCCAGGCTGCGCTCAATGTTGCCCGCGTCAAGGGCGCGTCCAGCGTCAGCACGCGCGATATCGCAGCCGAGCTGCAGGTGTCCACGCGGCCCATTTTTACCTATTTTGATACCATGGAGGAGGTACGCGCCGAAATCCGCAAAGCGGCGGAGGTCGTTTATGAGCGGTATGTGCAGCGCGGCCTGGCTGAGCCCATTCCCTTTTTGGGCGTAGGCATGGAGTACATTCGCTTTGCCCGCGAGGAGCCGCAACTGTACCGGCTGCTGTTTTTGACACCTGCCGCGGATGAAAACAGCGGCGTGGGCGCAGCCATGCGGCAATCGGTGGCGCTGTTGCGCCCGTCGCTGCAGGCGTTTTATCATCTGGATGAAGCTGCGGCTGAGCGCTACGCTTTTGATATGCTGCTGGTGGCGCACGGCCTGGCGTCGTTGATTGTAAGCGGCGCATGCTCGTACACGGACGAGCAGATTCGCCGCATCTTTACCCATTATAGCCTGGCTTTATGCAAGGCGTATAAGGAAGTTCCCGGCTTTACGGATGATACCTATGACCGCGAGGCGGTGTTTGGCGCGCTGGTGCCGCATGGTAAAGATTAAAAAGAGAAAACAAAACCTGCCTGGTGGGGAGAACCATCGCCAGGCAGGTTTTTTGATGCTTTAGTTGGCTTTTACCAGCAATTCCTGCGCCAAAGCGCCGATCTGCGCATGGCTGTCGTCGTTTAGGGCGGACAGGATGCGCACCGTGTTCTCAGTGTAGGTCAGTCCCTTGCAGCTCTCCAGCATCCTCTGCATCACCTTGGCCGCCATGGGCGCCCAGGTGCCGTTTTCCACCAGCGCGACGGTGCGGTTGCGATAGCCGCGCTCAGCCAGATGCTCGATAAAGGCGCGCATGCACGGGAACACATCGGCATTGTATGTGCTGCTGCACAGCACTAACTGATCGTAGCGGAAAGCGTCCGCCACTGCTTGGGGCAGATCGCAGCGCGCCAGATCATACAGCGCTACCGTGCGCCCGGCAGCGCGCAGCTGCGCGGCCAACCCCTGCGCAGCGGCCCAGGTATGACCATAAATGCTGGCGCAGGCGATCACCGTGCCGGAAGCCTCGGGTACATAGCCCGACCAGCACTGATACAGATGCAGATAATGCGCCAGATTCTCGCGCAGCACGGGGCCGTGCAGCGGGCAGATTGCGGCGATATCCAGCGCCGCCGCCTTTTTGAGCAGCGCTTGCACCTGCGCGCCGTATTTGCCCACGATGCCAATATAGTAGCGCCGGGCCTCATCATCCCAGGGCTCATCCACATCCAGCGCGCCAAACTTGCCGAAGGCGTCGGCGGAGTAGAGAATCTTATCTACCGCATCATAGGTAACAATTACCTCGGGCCAGTGCACCATGGGCGCAGCGACAAAGGACAGCGTATGCTTGCCCAGGGGCAAGATATCGCCCTCGCCTACGACGACGCGGCGCTGGGCGTAATCCTGGCCGTAGAACTGGCGCATCATGGCAAACGCCTTGGCGCTGGCTACCACGCGCGCGGCGGGATAGCGCGCCATAAAGACGTTGATATTGGCCGAGTGATCGGGCTCCATGTGCTGCACTACCAGATAATCGGGTGTGCGGTCGGCCAGCGCGGATTCCAGATTGCATAGCCACTGTGAGCCAAAGCGCGCGTCCACCGTGTCCATCACGGCGATCTGCTCATCCAGAATCACATAGGAATTGTAGCTCATGCCGTTGGGCACATGATATTGGCCTTCAAACAGATCGACCTCGTGGTCGTTTACGCCGATATAACGTACATCGTTTGAGATTTCCATGGTTATTTTCCTCCTGTCTTTTGAAAAATTACAAGGGTGTCAGCAGCGGCGGAATGCGTTTTTCCAGCCGCGATTCCAGATAGGCTTGCAGCAGGGGCAGCGGCGCATCCTCGGGCGGCAGCTCGCCGCGCACACCCTGGGCCAGCGCCTCGGCCAGCCAGGCGCGCTCGGCGGGCGAAAGCATGGCGGCGCGCCGCGATTGTCCTGCGCAGCGTGAGCATACCACGCCGCCCTGCTCGATGTCAAACAGCACGCTGTCCTCCTCCGGCAGTCTTTCGCCGCACTGCACACAGTGCTTCAGGCGCGGCCGGTAGCCCATGGCGACGGCATAGTGCAATAGAAACACGGACAGCACCTTGCGCGGCGCGACGTTTTGATAGCTCAGGCACCCCAGCGCCCGCGCCAGCAGCAGGAAGGGGCGGCGCGCATCCTCCTCTGGCTGCACGGTGGCCTCGCACACATTGGCCATGTAGGCGGCGCAGGATAGCTTGTCGATATCCAGCCGCAGGGGATAAAAGCTGTCCGTCAGCAGGCAGCTGGTGATCACGCAGTGGTTCTTGCTGCCCAGCAGCTCGTAATTGCCCAGCGTAAACACCTCGCTGCATGGCAGCAAGGGGGATTTGGGGCGCTTGCAGCCGCGGGACAGCGCGTCCACGCGCCCGCGCGGGGTCAGCAGGGTGAGCATGCGGTCATTCTCGCGGTAATCCGCGTGCCGCAGCACAATGCCCTCGATGGAATAGGACGCCATGCAATCAGCTCCCTGTGGAACGGTAGCGGCGCAGGCCGCGATAGAAAACAAATGTCATCAGCCCTAAAAACGCAAAGCCGCTCAGCGGCGCAAGCAGCGACCAGCCTGCGCCCGCACCCCAAAGGGGCTTATCCAGGATGTACGCGGTGGGCAAATGCGTAGTCAGAGCGAAGGGCGCAACCAGCGTGAACAGCAGCTGCAGCCCCCTTGGATAGATATCGATGGGATACTGGCAGGTGCTGCGCCCGCCGTAGGTGAGGATATTGACGAGCTCAATGTGCTTGACGGAGAAGAAGGACAGCGTGGCTTCGATGAGAAACAGCCCGCACACCAGCGCCATGCCGCCCAGAATGGTCCAGATCAGAAGCAGCATCTTGAAGGACGTCCAGTGAATCTGCGCGCTTACGCTGCCCAGGATCAACGCCAGCACGCCGATCAGAATGGCGCCGAAGCGGCGGGGATCGGCGCGGCTGCAAATAACCTGAAACAGCACGCCGCGCGGGCGGATGAGCATGCTGTCCAGATCGCCCTGCGCAATCAGCGGCGGGAACTGCGTGATGCCGCGCGCAAAGCACTCGCACAGGTAGAATGATGTGGAGATGACCCCGAAGAAGAACAGGATTTCCCCACGGTTCCATTGACCCAGCACGGAAAAGCGATCCATCAGGATCAGCACAGCCAGCAGCTCGGTCACCATCATCACCAGCTGGGTGAAGGTTTGCATCAGAAAAGACGCGCGATACTGCATCTGGCTGCGTATCAGCATGCGGCAGGATTTGAAATACAGGCAAAGTGAATTGATCATGCTGCTCAGCCTCCCTGTATTACGATGCGCCGCAGCGTATGCCGCCACAGCATCCGGCCGATCAGCACCAATAGCACAATCCAGAAAACCTGCATCAGCGCGATCTGCGGAAAGCCGCGCAGCGCGTACTCACCCGTGTACAGGCGAATGGGCGCGTCCAAAATCTGCGCAAAGGGCTGCCATTGAATGAAGCGCTGCCAGCGGTCGGGAAAGAGCGTCAGCGGGAGGATATTGCCGCACAGAAACAGGATCAAAAAGGTGATGACCGCGTTTACTCCGCGGTTGTCCAGCGTGACCAGCACCAGCCCTGCGCTGATGTTGGACAGCACGGTCACGGCGACAAGCCCCAGCAGGAGCGACAGGAGCGAGAGCATCAGCGCGCCAAAGCTGGCAGGCGCGGACAGGCCGACGCCCGTGGGCAGCAGCGCCGCAATCAGCAGCAAGGGTAAGGCGCGCATCAGCGCGCCCACCAGCTTCATGGCCAGGTTGCGCGCAAACCAGAAATTGTATTGATCCACCGGGCGCACCAGCTGGTAGGCCATATCGCCCTTGATAATGGCGGCAGTCAGCGTGTTGTCGTCCGCGCAGACCATGCGGAAAAACGCCTGCTGAATCCATACATAGGTGGCTGTGGAGGCCAGTGCGGACAAATCGGCGCCCGCGCCGTATAACGCGCGATAGAGATACACCAGGATCAGCCCGAAAAACAGCTGCGTGGCCAGCCCGCTCAGGGCGGCGGCGCGATACTGCGCTTCCATCTTGGCGCGCATCAGGAAAGCGGCCCAATAGGTTTTCATAGCGCCATCTCCTGATACATGTCGGCGATCATGCGATCCATGCTGCGCTCGTGCAGCGTCAGCTCCGCAATGGGGCCGGCGCTTTGCAGCAGGGATAGGATATGATCGGTGGGTACCTGCTGCTGCGGATAGGCCAGCACATAGAAATCGCCGTCGCGGCTGATCTGCACGCTTTCCGGCAGCGCAGACAGGGTGATCTCCCCGGCATAGCGCACACGCAGCGTGCGCATCGTGTCATAGCGCGCAAGCAGCGCGGGCAGTTCGCCGTCAAACAGCTTTTTGCCGTGCCCCAGCACCAGCACGCGGCGGCACAGGGCCGAGATATCCTCCATATCGTGCGTGGTCAGCATGATGGTGGTGCCATGCGCGTGGTTTTCGCTCAGCAGGAAATCGCGCAATTGCAGCTTGCTTACCGCATCCAGGCCGATGGTCGGCTCATCCAGGAACAGAAGCTTGGGCGAATGCAGCAGGCTGCCGCCCAGCTCCGCGCGCATGCGCTGCCCCAGGCTGAGCAGCCGCAGCGGGGTATGCAGAAAATCGCCCAGCGCCAGCGCGTCGGTCAGCTCGCATAGCCGTTTTTGGTATTTTTGTCCGGGAACGCGGTAGATATCGCGCAGCAGCTGATAGCTGTCGATTACCGGCACGTCCCACCATAGCTGAGAGCGCTGGCCGAACACCACGCCGATGCTTTGCGCGTGCTGCTTACGGCTTTGCCAGGGTATCAGGCCGCCCACCGTGGCTGTGCCATCGTCGGCGGTCAGGATGCCGCACAGCAGCTTTACCGTGGTGCTTTTGCCCGCGCCGTTGGGGCCGATATAGCCCAGCAGCTCGCCCTGCTCTACCTGGAAGGAAACATGATCCAGCGCGCAAACCGTGCTTTTTTCGCGCAGCAAATGACCGTCTCGCTTTTTGCGGACGGTAAAGGTCTTTGTCAGACCTTGAACGTCAATATACGGCATGGTTACTGCCTCTGCTGGAGGGTTTCCTCATCCTCCTCCAGCACGCGGTACATTTCCGCCGCGCTTTCCTTGCGCACCACCTCGCGCACATCGGTAATCTGATATCGTCCCAGGCGTGCGCCAAAGCGAATCTCCAGCATGTCGCCCTCCTTTACTTCGGCTCCGGCCTTCGCAACCTTTCCGTTGATGGATACGCGGCCGCCGTCACAAGCCTCCTTCGCTACGGTGCGGCGCTTGATAATGCGCGACACCTTCAGGTATTTATCCAGTCTCATAGAGAACTCCTTATTTAATTTTCTTGAAGTTGCCAAGCGTTTCGTTTACGCTGGAAACGCAGGCGAAGGTATCGGGATACTGGCTGATGATCTTGGTAAACTCGGTAATCTGATGCTTGTTGATGATGCAGATGAGCATGGTTTTGCCCTGATGGGAATAGCCGCCTTCCGCGTGGATAATGGTGGCGCTGTGGCGCAGATCGCGGATGACGTGCTGGGTGATTTCGTCGGGGTGGGCGGTAATCATTTCCACCTTCAGGGCTTCCTTGCCGCCCTTGAGAATATGATCGCTGACGCGGGTGGTCAGGTAACAGTAGACCACGCACAATATCACCGGCTCAATCTTGAAATCGTACACAAAGTACGAAATGCCGGCTACGCACAGGTTGATGGCAAAGGTGATGTGCACCATGGAAAACTCGGGCTTTTTTTTGTGGATCATGGCCGATACGTAATCCATGCCGCCCGTGCTGCCGCCATGCTTGATGGAATTGGCAAAGATAAAACCGTTGATGGTGCCCGCAGCCACGGGAGCAAGAATCGTGCTGCGGCCGTCGCTTGTGTGATACATGAAGCGGCGAACGTCGATGATGTTGTTCTGCATCAAGAGCAGCGTGCCGGAAAAAACCAGCACGTTTACCAGCGTTTTCAGGGCGAAGTCGCGGTCAACACGCCAAAATGCCATGGCGAAGAGGGGAATGTTGATGAGCAGCGACATGTAACCAACGCTGAAGTTAAACACGTACTGAATCATCGTGTTGATGCCGCCCAGTCCTGCGGGGGCGAAGGCATTGTTGAGAATGAATACCTGATAGTTGAGCGCCATCAGCATGGCCAACGCCGCCACGATGATGTAGTCCATTACCTGCGAACGCTTTTGAGACACGGGCATACGCAGTTCCTCCTTTGTCGGTAAAGCAGCGCTTCATTATAGCACCCGAAGCAAAGGATGTAAACCGGTTTTGACAAATAACGCGGGCATGGAAAAAACAGGCGAAGCGAGATTGCTCCGCCTGATATACCGTATGCTTATTTCTCAAGCGCTGCGATGACCAGCCGCGCGGTATCCGCCATTTTGCGGTGCGCTTCCATGCTGCGGCGCTGCAAATAGCGGTGCGCCTCGGGCTCGGCCATGCCGCGGGCGGATTGCAGCAGCGCCTTGGCGTGCCGGATGATCTCCTGATCTTGCTGGGAGGGTTTGGCGGGCGCGTGCGCCTGCTGCGCTTGCGTCAGCGCCTCGGCGGCCTCTGCCAGCTGATAGCGGCCGACCGGCAGCGGCAGGCGGCGGATGGCGGGGTTTTCGCAGTCGCTTAGCTGCTCCGGTTTGCCGATGACCAGCAGATCAGCCTGACCATCCAGATCGTCGTATAGTTCATCCGCCGTATAATCGGGCAGGCGCGCGGCGCAGATGACGCTGCCGCCGCCCATATAGCGCACGGCGCGCACTACTTCCGCACCGGTACGGCAAACAGTCCGGGCGGGAAACCCGGACTGTGCCAGCCATGCGCAGATGCGGTGCGCGGCGGTATCGGATGAAAAAGCGACGATCAGGCGGTTCATTCAAAGCCCTCGGAAGCGTCAATAGGTGACGAGGTACTTTTCGATTTCCCAATTGCTCACATGGGTGCGGTAGGAATCCCATTCCTTTTCCTTGCCAGCGACGTACTGGCTGACGATGTGTTCGCCCAGGGCGGAGCATACCAGCTCATCCTTCTGCATGGCGGCGACCGCATCGTGCAGCGTGCCGGGCAGGCTATGGATGCCCTTGGCTTCGCGCTCGGCGGGGCTCATGGCAAAGATGTTGCCGGTGATCTCGGCAGGCGGGGTCATCTTCTTTTCAATGCCGTCTAGGCCTGCGGCCAGACACACCGTCAGCGCCAGATAGGGATTGCAGGCAGGATCGGGGCAGCGCAGCTCCACACGGGTGGCCTGCCCGCGCGCGGCGGGAATGCGGATCAGCGCCGAGCGGTTGGAGGCCGACCAGGCCGTATAGCAGGGAGCTTCATAGCCGGGCACCAGGCGCTTGTACGAGTTGACCAGCGGGTTCAGGATGGCCGTCATGCCGCCGATGTGGTGCAGCAGGCCCGCAATAAAGTGATAAGCGTCGGCGGACAGCATCTTGTCGCCCGTCTCGTCGAAGAATACGTTTTTGCCGTCCTTGAACAGGGACATATTGGTGTGCATGCCGCTGCCGTTGATGCCGAAGATGGGCTTGGGCATAAAGGTGGCGTGCAGGCCGTTTTTCTGCGCCAGCGTCTTGACGGCCAGCTTGAAGGTCATGATATTGTCGGCCGCGGCCAGCGCCTCGGCGTATTTGAAATCGATTTCGTGCTGACCGGCGGCCACCTCATGGTGGGAGGCTTCAATCTCAAAGCCCATGGTTTCCAGCGCCATGCAGATTTCGCGGCGCGTGCTCTCGCCATGATCCAGCGGGCCCAGGTCAAAGTAGCCCGCTTCGTCGTTGGTTGTGGTGGTGGGTTTGCCGTCCTCATCGGTCTGGAACAGGAAAAACTCGCACTCCGGGCCTACGTTAAAGCTGTAGCCCATATCGGCGGCCTTCTTGAGCATCCGGCGCAGCGCGCCGCGCGGATCGCCGATAAAGGGCGTGCTGTCGGGATTGTATACGTCGCAGATCAGCCGCGCGACCTTGCCGTGCTGCGGACGCCAGGGCAGGATGGTGAAGGTGTCCAGATCGGGATGTAAATACTGGTCGGATTCCTGAATGCGCACAAAGCCCTCGATGGAGCTGCCGTCAATCATGATTTCGTTGTTGACGGCCTTTTCAATCTGCGATGCGGTGATGGCCACGTTCTTGAGCTGGCCGAAAATATCGGTAAATTGCATGCGAATAAACTCCACGTCGTCTTCCCGCACAATACGAATGATATCTTCCTTGGTGAACTTGCTCATTCCGGAAACCCTCCCTTAAAAAGTAAAACAGAGCATGGGAACGCCTTGCACAGCACCCTTGCTCTGTAATGCGGATATTTTAGCAGACGAAGCGCCGTTTGTCAATCAGAATCCGAATATTTGATTGTATTTCTTTGGTATTTCAGGCGCTTTGCGCGGCGGGAGCCTTGAAACGCCTGCACAGCGAGATAATCACATACAGCGCCGCGACGCCCGTGATGATATCCGAAAGCGGCATGAAGAAGATGATGCCATCCAGCCCCCAGAACAGCGGCAGCAGCAGCGGAAGCCCCACGCCGCACACGATCTCGCGCAGCATGGACAGCGCGGTGGATAACCCCGCCTTGCCCATGGCTTGCAGGAAAATAAACGCGCCCTTATTGATACAGGATAGCGTGGTCAGGGCCAGAAAAATGCGGATGCATCGGATGGCGAAATTGGTATAGTGAACGCTTTCCTCCGCCGCGCCGAAGATGCCGATCAGCTGTCTTGGGAAGCACTCAAAGATCACCGTGGCGACCAGTCCGACGATGGCCTCCGCCCAGGTCAGCAGCCGCAGCAGATTGCCCACGCGGTCGCGGCGCTCCGCGCCCATATTATATCCGACCACCGGTATGCACCCTGCGGCCAGGCCGATGGAAACGGACATGATGATTTGGAAGAACTTCATCACGATACCCAGCACTGCCGTGGGAATCTGCGCGTATTGCTCCTGGCCGAAGATCGCGTCCATTGCGCCATATTTTTTGACCATGTTCAGCACCGCCGCCATGGACAGCACGATGGAAATCTGCGATAGGAAGCTCGTCAGTCCCAGCCCCAGCATGCGGCGCAGCAAACGGCCTTCCACGCGGAAGCTGTCGCGGCATAGCCGCACGGCCTTCATGCGGAACAGGTAAATCAGCGCCAGCACGGCCGATACGATTTGCCCGATGACTGTGGCTACCGCCGCGCCCATCATGCCCCAGTGCAGGGTGTAGATGAAGATGGGATCCAGAATGCAGTTGAGAATCGCGCCCGAAAGCAGTGTGATCATGGCGAACCTGGGGCTGCCGTCCGAGCGGATGATGGGGTTAAGCGCCTGGCCGAACATGTAAAACGGCACGCCCAGGGCGATATAGAAAAAGTATTCTTTGCTCAGCCGGAAGGTTTCCTCATTGACCCGCGCGCCGAACATCGTCACGATCGGCTCTAAAAAGATCAGGTAAATCGCCGTCAGCACAAGGCTGCTGGCAATCAGCGCCACGATGGCTGTGCCCACGCCCTTGTGCGCGTCCTGTTGGTTTTGGGCGCCCAGGCTGAGGCTGACGAAGGCGCAGCAGCCGTCGCCCAGCATGGTGGCGATGGCCAGTGCGATCACCGTTAGCGGGAACACCACCGTGTTGGCCGCGTTGCCGTAGGAGCCCAGGTAGGATGCGTTGGCGATGTAGATTTGATCCACAATATTATACAGCGCGCCTACCAGCAGCGATATCACACAGGGCAGCGCGAATTTGCGCATCAGCCTGCTTACCTTTTCCGTGCCCAGAAATGCGTTGGATTGTGTTTCCATGATGCTTCCGCCTTTAATAAAAAAGCCCTTGCCGCGTTTGCGGCAGGGCAGGAAAACACAACCCGCGATACAGCCGCAGCGCTCCGTGTCGTATCAGCAGCGGCATACTGCGTGTATCGTTTCGGTGTGTATTTTAGCACCTGGAAAGCGAAAAATGCAAGCGAAATTTTCATCTGCGCCGATGGCTTTCTGCAATCGCGCCCGATAAGAAAAATTTATCGCATCAATGAAAAAAACGGCCATGCTCCAGCAAACGTTTTGAGGTTCAATTCCAGTTTCTATCCTTATTCAATTAGATTCGCGCGCTTTGGCTTCCGTACTTGCCGGGCTTATAAGACTTTGTAATCCAACGATATCGAAACATTATTTGATATTCTGGCGCAGGATGTCTATAATGGCGGCAATTCAAAGCGAAGGGGGCAAGGCGCGGTGACGCGGAGCATGCTGGGGCAGGTCGGGCGCTACGCCGCACTGCCTGCAAAACGCGGACAGATTGCCCGCAGCCTGCAAGCTGGGCCATGCCTGCCTGGCGGGTTACTGCGCAGCATTCGCAGCCAGCGCGGCCTGAGCATGATGCTGGCGGCGGACGCCGTGCTGTTTGGCTGGTGCCTGCTGGCTTCCCTAGCGCTGGACTTTGCGCCAGGGCTGCCTGCCCTGTGGCATGGGCTGCTGGGCGCAGCTGCGTGCGCACTGGCCTTTGGCCTGTGCTGGGAGGCGCCCTGGCGGATGACGCTGAAAACCGGGTATATCCTGCTGACGCTGCTCAGCGGCGGGACATGGACGGCAGCGGTTGCATTTTTGATTTTGTTTGAGCATGTGGCGGTTGTACCCGCCGAAGGAGAAGACGATGAAGGATCAGTCGAGCGAGAAAGAGCTGTTTGAGCATTGCCCGGTACCCAAGGCTATTTTTAAGCTGGCGCTGCCCACGGTGATCGGACAAATCATCCTGGTGGTGTACAACATGGCCGATACCTTCTTTATCGGCCTGACGGGCAGCGATGCGATGATTACCGCCGTGACGGTGTGCATGCCGGCCTTCATGTTCCTGTCGGCCATCTCCAACCTGTTCGGCGTGGGCGGCGCAAGCGTTATTTCCCGTGCGCTGGGCAAGCACAGCCCGGAGCGCGCCAGGCACACGGCGGCGTTTGCGCTGTGGGGCTGCATTGCGGTGACGCTGCTGTATTCGCTGGCTGCCTACCTGATGCGCGATACGTTTATCAACCTGCTGGGCGGCTCTGATCCCACGGTGCACGCCTACGCGGTGGAATACCTGGTCTGCACGGTGGTGCTCGGCGGCTTCTGCACGGCGATGAACACGCTGCTGGCGCATCTGATCCGTGCCGAGGGGCACTCGCTGCAATCCAGCGTCGGCATTACGCTGGGCGGCATCTTCAACATGGCGCTGGATCCGCTGTTCATGTTTGTGATCCTGCCCAGGGGACAGGAAACCCTGGGCGCAGCCATCGCCACGGCGCTGTCCAATGTGCTGGCTACAGGCTACTTTGTATGGGTGATCGCCCGCAACCGCGACCGCTCGGTGATGCGCTTTGCGCCCTCCCGCAGGATGCTGGACGACCGCATCCCGGCCGACGTGATGAGCACCGGCCTGCCTGCCTGCCTGATGACGCTGTTTGAAAACATCTCCTATGCGGTGCTGGATAACCTGATGTCCCTAGCGGGCACGGCCATGCAGGCGGGCATCGGCGTGGCCAAGAAGGTGAACATGCTGGCGCACTGCATCGTGCGCGGCATGGCGCAGGGCGTGCTGCCGCTGATCGGCTACAATTACGCCTCGGGCAACCACTGCCGCATGCGCTCCACCGTGCTGATTTCCACGCTGGCCTCGGTTGCCATGGCCACGCTGTGCATGACGGTCAGCCTGTGCTTCAGCCGGCAGCTGATTGGCATATTCATCCAGCACGGCTCGGATTCGGTGGTTTATGGCGCGCGCTTCCTGCGCATCCTGTCCCTGGGCGGCCCCTTCTCGGCCTGCGCTTACGCTTTCATATCGTTCTTCCAGGCGACGGGCAAGGGCATGAAGTCTTTCCTGCTGGCCATCTTGCGCAAGGGTCTGGTGGATATCCCGCTGATGTTCATCCTCAACAACGCGATGCCCATTTACGGCATCGTATGGGCTACGCCTATCGCTGATGTGATCTGCTGTGTTACGGCCATCGCGTTCTTTACATCCTTCATGCGCCAGCACGCCGATCTTTTGAGCGATCAGCCTGTGGCGGGGATGGCGCAAAGCGCAAAGGTGTGATATAATAATTTCCAATCCTGCACGCGCTGTGTTATCAGCGATTGTGATGACTGAGAGGCTATGCTTGTGATTGATCCCAAGGTGTATTCCCTGATTAAGGTGTCCGAGACGGGCAGCTATACCCGCGCCGCCGAGCAGCTTTCCCTGACGCAGCCGGCGGTCAGCCAGCATATCCGCGCGCTGGAGGGCGAGCTGGGCATCCGCATTTTTGAGCGCGTCAATAACGAACTGCGCATCACCCATGAGGGCGAAACGGCCATCAAGTATGCCAAGCGCATGCTGTCGCTGTATAACAACCTGCAGCGCGACCTGACCAGCGAAAAGCGGCAGCTGACGCAATTGACCGTGGGCATCACTCATACGGCCGAAAGCAACGCTATTTCCGAGGCGCTGGCCAAGTATGTAAACAACCACGAGGGCGTGACGGTCAAGATCATCACCGATACGCTGAGCAACCTGTACGACAAGGTGAAAAACTATGAGCTGGATTTTGCCATCGTGGAGGGCAAGCTCAACCACCCCTCGCTGCGCTATCTGATGCTGGATACCGACTGCCTGGTGCTGGCGGTATCGCCCAACCATCGCCTGGCAAAGCAGAGCATGGTGACCATCAGCGCCCTGAAAAAGGAAAAGATGATCCTGCGCCTGCCCGACAGCAGCACGCGCAACCTGTTCGTAGCCTCGCTGGAAAGCCAGAATATGAGCATCGACGATTTTAATGTGATCATGGAAATCGACAACATCGCCACGATCAAGGATTTGATCCGCCGCGATTTCGGCGTGTCCGTGCTGGCCAAAAGCGCCTGCATGGATGAGCTGAAAAAGAAAAAAATTGCAGTCTTGCCCATCGAGAACCTGAGCATGATGCGCGAGATTAACATCGTTTACTCTCAGGACTTTGAACACTTTGAGACGCTGCGGGACATCGTGCGCAGCTACAATGAGACAAGGGGCGTGGTTGGCGACAGAAAATAATCCCTAGGAGGTACGGCGGTGGAGGAGGAGGACAAAAAACAGCTGCATTGCAGCTGTTTTTTGGTTTTGGTAAACGGGCGACTGGGGTTTGCTTTTGGGCAGGATTCATGCTATCATACCTTCAGCACGATCAGGAGGACAAAGCCATGCGGATTACAGCGCACCACGCCCATCTTTTTCCCACCCAGGTACGGCCTGCGGGCGATATAGCGCACCTTTTGAGCACGCTGGATGCCTGCGGCATTGAGCAGTGCGTGGCCTTCGCGCCCTTTCCTGCGCAGATGCACCGGCAGGATATTTCCCCAAGCCGCTGGCTGCATGATGAAATCGTGCCGCATGGTGACCGGCTATTTGGCTTTGGCGTGATTGATTTTGCGCGCGGGCATTTGCAGGAGCAGGTGGATGAAATTGCGCAGCTGGGTTTCAGAGGCATTAAGCTGCACCCGGCGTATCAGCATTTCCATGTCTTTGGCCCCGAGGCGCGCGAGGTTTACGCCCGCGCGGAGGAGCTGGGGCTGTTCCTCAGCTTCCATACCGGCGTGCATTTCGACCGCATCGCCCATTACGATGTACTGCTGTTCGATGAAATCGCCTGGCATTACCGCAAGCTGCGTTTCAGCATGGAGCATATCGGCGGCTACAGCTTTGTGCGCCCTGCATTGGCTGTGCTGGCTAATAACGACCATGATAAGGAGCATCCTCAGGTATACGGCGGCTTTACCAGCATTTTTGAAACCGAGCGCAATTATCTATGGTATCTCAGCCCGGAGGAGCGCGCGCTGGCCGTGCGCATGGCGGGGGAGAACGGCATCCTCTTTGGCCTGGACTTTCCCTATAATGACGTGGCGAAGATTCGCCAAGGCATCGAGTCGGTGCTTGCCATGGATGTATCCGAGACCTGCAAGGAGAAGATCCTGGGCGGCAACCTGCGCGGAATCCTGGGCATAGCGGAATGATTGAATTTGGATGCTGCCGTTCATCGGCAGCTTTTTTGTAAGCGTTTTTCTTCTTTTCAGCGTACTATAAGCGACCGGTCAATCAAACCCAGGAAAGGAAGTGAGCCGTTTGACGGATGCGGAGCTGAGCCGCGCCGTGCAAAGCAGGGATGAGGCGGCGATGGAGGTTATCATCAACCGCTATTCCCGGCTGCTGTGGCGCGTGTGCGCGGCTGTTTTAAGCAAAAGCGGCGGCACGCAGGATGTTGAAGAGTGCGTGGCTGATGCCTTCGTTTACCTGTGGCGGTATCCGGAACGCTATGATTCTTCGCGCAGCACGCTGAAAACTTTTCTGTGCATGGTGGCGCGCAGCCGGGCGATGGACAGGTATCGTAGCCTGATGCGCAGCCGCACAGTGCCGATGGAAGAAGGGCTGGCTGCGCAGACACTGGATATCAGCGCGCAGGCGCTGTCCGCTGAGACGCGGCAGGAGCTGACGGCGGCGTTGCATACCCTGCCGGAAGAAGAGCAGGATGTGCTGCTGCGCCGGTATCTGGGCGATCAGAAGCCGCGCGAGATTGCCCTGGCGCTGGGCATTACATCCCGCCAGGTGCAGAACCGCCTTTATCGTGCGCGGAGCAGGCTGCGCGCACAGCTGAATATGGACGAATTATAAAGGAGAAAAATGATGAACAAGCAGAATTTGCAGCATATCAAGCAGCGCTTCTGCGCGCAGACCGGCGTGCGCTTTGCTCCCGCCGTTAAGTACAAGGGGGTGCGCCGTGCAGCGCTGCTGTGCGCGGCCCTGGTGCTGTGCGCAGCCATCGCCCTGCCTGCAATGGCCGACAGTGTGCCGGCGGCGTATGAGCTGTTGTATCGCGTGTCGCCCGCCACGGCACAGTATTTCCGCTCGGTGCGCATGAGCTGCGAGGATCAGGGTATTCGCATGGAGGTGATCAGCGCTTATGCGCAGGATGATACCGCCCAGATTTATTTTACCCTACAGGATCTGACCGGCGACCGGCTGTCCAAGGATGCCGATCTGTTTGACAGCTATTCCATCCATGCCCCCTCCCCGGTAGAGGCGAATGGCGAATGTGTGGACTATGATTCCGACACGCGCACGGCGACCTTCCTGCTGACCATCCGCCAGTTGGACGGCAAAAAAATTGCGGGCGATAAGATTACCTTCACCGTGAAAAAGACGCTGGGAATTCGCACTAAGGGTGAAGCGGCCGTTCCCGCCGATGAGATTGCGCGCCTGACCGTGCAGGCCACCCAGCAGGTGCCGGAAACAAAGCTGCGCGGCTGGGGCGGCACTGAAGAAGATGAGATAGACCCGGCGCAGCTTGCCGCGGCGCTGCTGCCGCAGACGCAGCCCTATCAGATTTATCCCGGCGTGGAGCTGACCGCCGTGGGTGAGGTGGATGGCAAGGCGCGCGTGCAGCTGCACTTTACGGATGTAAAGAATGCCGATCAGCATGGCGATGTGTATTGGACGGCGGAAGATGGCAAAACGATCGGTGCGCCGGTGAGCTTTGACTTTTTCATGGATAAGGCGCTTGGCGATGCATACAGCGAGGCGATCTTTGATGTGCCGCTGTCGCAGCTCTCGGCATGTACCATGAACGCTTATTACTTCGTTTCCGGCCAGGTGATTCATGGAAGCTGGGAGGTTACCTTCCCCCTGGAAAACGCCGAAAAGTGAATGGAAAGCAATCAAAAAGCCGTGCGCATGAACCATGCGCACGGCTTTTGTTTTGCAGTGAAGATTTTATATGAAGGCTTTATTTCAGGAACCAGCTCATCATATAGCCCGTGTAGCTGCCGTAGGATACCTGCGACCATTCCGCCCCCCAGGACAGCAGCGATACCGTCGCGCCCACAGGCACGCGGACATTTACATTGCCGCTGGTTTTGTTGGGCGAGGAGCGCAGGTTCACATAGGTGCCGCCGTTGGGGTTGTATACCCGGCGGGATGAGGCGGCGCTGGAGGTGAACTTAAGGAACTTGGACATCATATAGCCCTTTTGCCCCTTGACCTCCACGTAGGACCAGGCAGCGCCCTTTTGCAGCACAGTCACGGCGGTGCCGTTGCTGTAGCGCCCCAGGATGCCCGCGTTGGCATATGCCTGCTCGCGCAGGTTCAATTTGCCGCTGTTGCCCGTCTGCACAATCGCAGTGCCCGCGGTGGTGGTGGGGGTACTGGGCGTGCTGGGAGCGGCGGTGGGCAGGCTTGAGGTGCGCTCGGTGACGTAGGAGATATCCACAAAGCCGATTTCGCCGTTGTAGCTGACCATCCAGTAGTAGTTGCCCTTGAGCAGCACGTTCATCGCGGAGCCGTTGGGAATCTGCAGCAGCACGCCCGCATCGGAGCCGGGATAGGTGCGCAGGTTCAGCCGGCCGCCGTTGCTTGTGTTCACATAAGCGGTGCCGATGCTGCCCACGCTGCTGCCGCCCATGACCAGGTATTCGCAGCGGAAATAGCCGTACAGCGGGGAGCCGTTCAGATTGACGGATACATACCACCAGCCGTCTGCCTGCCGGTTGATGACCTGGCAGGTGGCGCCGTTATAGAAGATGCCCAGCACATTGGCAGTGTAGCTGGGAGCCTCGCGCAGATTCAAAAACCGCGTTCCCGCAGGGTTTTTTACCGTGGCGGTGCTGGAGGATGCGCCGGATACGGTTTTCAGGAAATTCTTGCTCATATAGCCGGTGCGCCCCTGATACGCGCCGGAATACAGCCGCACCTGATACCAGTTGTCCGATTCGCCCTCGATGCCTACCCAGTCGTTGCGGTTGGCCTGGCCAAGCCAGGTGTACTCGCTGCCGGGGCCCGAACGCAGGTTGAGCGTATCAGTATTATACACCACGGCGAAGGGCGTGCTGCTGGCGCTGATGGGCTCGGTGCTGGAGGAGCCGCCCACCACGCGCAGGAAGTTCTTGCTCATGTAGCCGGTCAGCCGGTTATCCAGGGTGATCACCTGATACCAGTTGCCGCTTTCACCCACCACGCGCACGCGCTCGCCCAGGGGCACAGCGCCCAGCCAGCTATAGCTGCTGCCAGGGCCGGAGCGGATGTTCAAGGATTCGGTGTTGTAAACCTCTGCGTAAAACTCAGCCAGAGCCAGCGGGCACAGGCTTAACAGCAGCGCGGCTGCCAATAGCAGGGCAAGAAGCTTTTTCTTCATGGTAAATACCTCCCAAAGGGGTCTTCATCTATAAAGACGAAAGAAGCGCCCTTTTTCATCCCACACCAGTATAACAAATTATTCCTGCCGCGGCAATAGCGGCGATACAGCATTTTCCTTTTTACATGTTGGAAAGTTGCATTTTGCGCCGCAAACAGGTATAATAGGAACGTTTCCATACGATACTGATGCGAAGGGACGTTTTTAAGATGAAGTTAGGCGTCGTTGGTCTGCCCAATGTGGGCAAAAGCACCCTGTTTAACGCCATTACCAATGCGGGCGCGCAGGCCGCTAATTATCCGTTCTGCACCATTGAACCCAACTCCGGCGTGGTAGCCGTGCCGGATGAGCGGCTGGACGTGCTGGCCCAGATGTATGAGCCCAAGAAGGTTACGCCCGCCAGCGTGGAATTTGTGGATATAGCGGGCCTGGTCAAGGGCGCCAGCCACGGCGAGGGCCTGGGCAACAAGTTCCTGTCCCATATCCGTGAGTGCGATGCCATCGTGCATGTTGTGCGCTGTTTTGAGGATGATAATATCATCCATGTGGACGGCTCGGTTGATCCCGCGCGCGATATCGAGACAATTAACCTGGAGTTGGTTTTCGCCGACATGGAGACGGTGGAAAAGCGCCTGGATAAGGCGCGCAAGCTGTTCAAAACCGGCGATAAGAAATACGCTGCCGAGGCCGAAACGGCTGAAAAGCTGTACGCGCATCTGGAATCGGGCAAGCCTGCCCGCACCTGCGCGCTGACCGAGGATGAGCAGGCCATCGTCGATGGTTGGTTCCTGCTGACGGACAAGCCTGTAATCTATGTGGCTAACATCGCCGAGGATGCGCTGGACGGTATCGATACCAACCCCCTGGTACGTACCGTGCGCGATATCGCCAGGCAGGAGCATGCCGAGTGCGTGGCTATTTCCGCCCAGATCGAGGAGGAAATCGCCGGCATGGAGGCTGATGAGCGGGCCATGTTCCTGGAGGAGCTGGGCATTGAAAAGAGCGGCCTGGATACGCTGATCACCGCCTGCTATCATCTGCTGGGGCTGATCTCCTTCCTGACCGCCGGCTCGGATGAATGCCGCGCTTGGACGATTAAGCGCGGCACCAAGGCGCCCCAGGCGGCGGGCAAAATCCATACGGACTTTGAACGTGGCTTTATCCGCGCCGAGATTGTGCCCTTTGAAACCCTTAAGGAGTTGGGCAGCATGAACGCTTGCCGCGAAAAGGGGCTGATCCGCTCCGAGGGCAAGGATTATGTGATGCAGGACGGCGATGTGACGCTGTTCCGCTTCAACGTGTAAGCAATGCGTAAAGATTGAAAGAAGGTGCCCTGGCAATGAGCAAACTGGGCTACGCGGTCAAGCGCGCCATGAAAATGGACTGGAAAAAAATGCGCCAGACCGCCGATATGCTGCATGAAAAAACCGGCAAAAGCCGCGCCTGGCTGATGCAGGATATGCTGCGCTGCGCGCTGCGCTACAACGCGGGCTACATGGATTATAAAATCGCCGCCATGTACAATCTGAACGATGCGCAGCGGCGCACCGTCATTACCCGCGGCATCTCCAATAATATTGTCCGTCGCATGAACGATAAGGCCTACTGGCACTACTTTGATGATAAAACCACCTTCAATACCCTGTTTGCGCCCTATATTGGCCGCAAGTGGATCAAGGTGGACGACAGCCTGACGGCGGACGCGCTGGCGGAGTTTCTTAGCGATCTGCCCGCCGTGCTCTTTAAGCCCCTGGAGGGCTCCAGCGGCGTGGGCATCGTCAAGTATAACAAGGCCGATTGGGAAAAGGATATACCCGCGTTTCTCAATACCCTGCGCGGGCAGGGCGCAGGACTGCTGGAGGAGTTGCTGGTGCAGCATCCCGAAATGTCCCGCCTGTGCCCAACCTCGGTCAATACCGTGCGCATCGCCACCCTGCTTGGCGATAAGCGCGAGGGTGTGGTATACGCCTTCCTGCGCATCGGCAACGGCAAGGTAATGGATAATGTGGATCAGGGCGGCATGGCCGCGCGCGTGGATCTGGCTACCGGCAAGCTGCTGACTGTGGCTGCCGATAAGGCGGGCAACGTGTATGACAAGCATCCCATCACTGGCACGCCCATCGTGGGCTTTACTATTCCCTATTTTAAAGAAGCCATGGATATGTGCCTGCAGGCCATGCACAAGGTGCCGCAGGTGCGCTTTGTGGCCTGGGATGTGGCCATTACGGCCGACGGCCCGCGCTTTATCGAGGGCAATTCCTTCCCCAGCCACGCAGTGCCGCAGTTTGCGGCGCACTATCCCGATGGCATTGGTATTTTGCCAGAGTTCCGCAAGTTTATCGATATCTAATCCCCAGTCTTTGACTTGAACGAAAGGAGAGGAATACGCCGTGGATATCCTCAAAACGCTGATCGTCTACATGGTCATGGTGGCTAACGGCGCGGTCGTGGCCAGCGGCGCTACGCCCATTCCCTACGAGACGCTGCATACGCCCACCCCGTATATGACGGCTACGCCCACACCGGCGCCTACCCTGGCGCCCACTCTGGCGCCTGCCGCCGCCACCCCCACACCCCGGCTGTATCTGCTTACTAAGGGCAGCACGGGCACCAGCGTGCGCAATCTGCAGGCGCGGCTGATCGAGCTGGGCTACCTCAACGGCGAGGCGGACGGCATCTATGGCAAGGCGACTGAAAACGCCGTGCGTGATTTTCAGCTGCGCAACGGCCTGAAGGTGGATGGCAAGGCTGGTCTGCAAACCCAGGAAAAGCTGTTCTACGCGCAGGATGTTGTGGCGGCTAAATAATAACGGTTTAGAGCGTATTTCCAAATTCTAATCCCTTTCTCATTTTCGCAAAAGGACGGTCTAATCTTCCAGCAGTATACTGCCACCGTACTCAAAAAACACACGACATGGAGGAATCACAGATGGATCATCTTGAAATGGTGGAAAAGCTGCGCGCGAAGGCGAACGTATCCTATGAGGAGGCGCGAGACGCGCTGGAAGCGTGCGATTGGGATTTGCTGGACGCGCTGCTGATGCTGGAAAGCGAAGGCCGTCTGAACGAGGAAAAGCAGGCGGAATATACCACCCGCCCCAAGACCGAGGAAAAGCCCCGCGCCGAGCGCAGGAAGCGCGGCGAGGGCGTTATCTCCCAGCTGATGCGCGGTCTGGGCCGCTTTATTCGCAAGTGCAACGCCGTTACCGTGCAGATTAAAAAGGGCGGCGAAACCCGCATGGAGCTGTCCATGACGGTGGTTATCCTGCTGGTGGCGTTCATGTTCTGGTGGGTGATTGTCGCGGCCTTGATCGCTATGATCTTTGGCTACCGCTATTCCGTTAAGGGTCTGCGCATCGACGATGATGTAAACCAGGCCATGGACAAGGCGGGGGACTTTGTCAACAACGTCGTCAACGTCACGCCCGTGAAGGTTGTCCATGAGGATGAACACAAGGATACGGATTCCGACGAAAATAAGTAAACCTCAAACATTCGGCGTTGGAAGAAAATTCCAACGCCATTTTGTATAGGGAGAGATATTTTGCATGCAGCAGAGCATTTTGCTGATTGAGGATGAGGAGTCGCTGGCGCGCTTTGTAGAGCTGGAGCTGCAGCACGAGGGTTACGCTGTGGTCAAGCGCTTTGACGGGCGCGAGGGGCTGGACGAGGCGCTGCATGGAGCGTATGATTTGATCCTGCTGGATATCATGCTGCCCGGCCTGAACGGACTGGAGGTGCTGCGCCGTCTGCGCCGCGAAAAGCAAACGCCCGTCATTCTGCTGACCGCGCGCGATGCGGTGATGGATAAGGTGACAGGGCTGGATGCGGGCGCGGAGGATTACATCACCAAGCCCTTTGCCATTGAGGAGCTGCTGGCACGCATTCGCACGGCGCTGCGCCGCAGGGCAGCCGCGCCTGCTGCCGATGTGCTGCGGGTGGGGCCGGTGGCGCTGGATCCCCTGCGCCATATCGTAACCGTTAACGGGCAGGAGGTTACGCTGACGGGGCGCGAATTTCAACTGCTGCAATACATGATGGAAAACGAGGATATCGTGCTGTCGCGCGAAACGCTGCTGTCCACCGTGTGGGGCTATGACTATCTGGGCGAAACCAACGTGGTGGACGTCTATATCCGCTACCTGCGGCAGAAGATTGACGAAACGCATCATGTAAAAACCCTGCATACCATCCGCGGCGTGGGTTATGTGATGAAGGCGGAGGACAGCCATGTCTGAAACTCGACGCATGACCTCCACCGCCGCGCGCATCAACCGCAGCTTTACCTGGCGGTTGATCACGGTGCTGTTCTGGGTAAACCTGCTGGTGTTGGCTTTGGCGCTGGGCGGCTGGTGCTATTATCAGGAAAAGGCTGCCCTGGGCGCGGCTTGGCAGCCCAACATCTGGCGCAGCGTGCAGATCAGCAGCGATGTGCCCTGGTATACCAAGCCGGCTACGACGGTATATTCCTTCCGCGCACCCACGCAGCAGGAAAGCCATGTAGTCATCGCAGGGGATTACTGCATGCGTGTCGCTTGGATGTTTATCGCTCTTTTGTGCGCCGAGTTTTTGATGATTCTGTGTCAATATGGCGCAGGGCGGCGCAGGGCTGAGCGCCTGCTGACTCCGCTTCGACGCATGGCCGAGACGGCGCAATCGTTGGATAAAACGTTTGATACCCGAAAGTATCATGATTTAGAGGAAGCCATTTCGCAGGTCAACGTCGGCGTGGACAACGCGCGCATCGAGACGGGCGACCGCGATCTCAAAGGCATGGAGGAGGCGGTCAACGGGCTGCTTCGCCGCACGCAGGAGGCATATCGCCAACAAACACGCTTTGTATCCGATGCCTCGCATGAGCTGCGCACGCCCATCAGCGTGATACGCGGATATGCCGAAATGCTGGATCGCTGGGGCAAGAACGATGAGAAGGTGCGCGACGAGTCCATCGCCGCCATCTTGAAGGAAGCGGACAGCATGCAGCGGCTGGTAGAGCAGCTGCTGTTCCTGGCCAGGGGCGATAGCGGCCGACAGACGCTGACGATATCGCGTGTGGATTTGACGGCGGTGATGCAGGAAATCTGCGAGGAAATGCGCATGGTTGCGCCCGCCCGCACCTTTGTGATGCCGGATTCCGAGCCTGTTTATGCCCAGGGCGACGCAGGCATGATCAAGCAGGCTGCGCGCATTTTGACAGATAACGCCATGCGCTATTCGCCCGAGGACGAGCGCATTACCCTGCGTGCCTTCCGCAATGAGAAAGGCGAAAGCTGCCTGTCTGTGCAGGATAACGGCGCAGGCATGAGCGCCCAGGATGTGCCGCATATTTTTGAGCGCTTTTACCGCTCCGACCGCGCGCGCTCCCGTGCCGGCGGCACGGGACTGGGGCTGTCCATCGCCAAATGGATTGCTGATGCGCACAACGGCTATTTTGATGTGATTACGCGCGAGGGTGTGGGCACGCGCATTACGCTGTGCCTGCCTGCCGCGCCCGAAAGTGGAAAAGGAGATAACGTATGACGCGCTACCGCTGCCTGGTTCTGGATCATGATGACACCTCCGTGCAGAGCACGCCCACGGTGCATTATCCCGCTTATGTGGAAACCATGCGCCGCCTGCGCCCGCAGCTGACCCCGGCCACGCGGGAGGAGTTTACCCGCCTGTGGTTTGAATCCCGCTTTATGGAAACCTGCCGCGATGTGTATCATTTTACGCCCGAGGAAATGCAGTTTCAGGATGATAACTGGAAGGAGTTTATGCAGCAGCGCGTGCCCGAGTTTTTTGATGGTCTGCCGCAGATCATCCGCCGCCAGCGCGCGGAGGGCGGGCTGGTGTGCGTGGTGTCACATTCCTATGCGCGCTATATCCGCCGGGATTATGCCGCGGCGGGCCTGCCCGAGCCAAACGCCGTGCTGGGCTGGGAAATTGGGGCGGAGCATCAAAAGCCCAGCCCCGAGCCGCTGGAGCGGCTGATGCAGCAGTTTGATCTGACGCCTGCCGACATCCTGGTGGTGGATGATCTCAAGCCCGGCTTCGATATGGCGCGCGCCGCCGGGTGTGATTTTATCGCCGCGCTGTGGGGCTATCCAAACGGCGCGCTGCGGCAGATGATCGCCGAGGGCGCGCAGGGCGGCCGTATGCTGGAAACGCCGGCGGAGCTGTACCAGGCGCTGTTTGGGGAAGAAATGAAGGAAAGATGAGGCGCGATTATTCTGCGTATTGAGCGGAAGGTACAGAATGAGATGCTGCTTGCGGTTCAGCGTATCAGGCTCATTTCATTCGCCAGTTTTCCCCAAGGAGAAGCCTTATGCGTGCTTTGCTGTGAGAGTAGCGTGAGGTGGTTTTTGCAAAATTCACGACTATGAGAGCCTTCTCCCAAACGGGAGAAGGCGTCGAGCGAATAGCGAGACGGATGAGGGGGAACGCAGTGATTTGCGTATGCTGAAAAGCATGGCCAGTCCAAAGCCTTCTCCTTGAGGAGAAGGTGGGCGGCT
>ERZ825384.476-NODE-476-length-52692-cov-3.304824_pt1 | contig 52692 bp, 41 predicted proteins | sample MGYA00519931_ERZ825384 | MGnify/ENA primary metagenome ERZ825384 (study PRJEB31778, sample SAMEA3449200) | human gut metagenome | biome: human gut; feature: human-associated habitat; material: faeces | place: United Kingdom | collected 2010/2012 ...
AGAACCTACCTGAAGATAAGATGCAAGAAAATAAAAGAGAAGAAACTATAGCAGAGACAAGCATTACGGGAAAGGAAGACCAAAGGGGAGATTCCAGAAGCGAAGAAATTACGATTCTGGAAAAAAGACATGCAAGAGAGTTTTACAGAAAAAAGATACGGCATCAGTTAGAATATGAAATACTGATGCAACGGCACAAAACGGATAAAAATATAATAGATGCTATGATAGAGATAATGGCAAATATTTATATCTCAGACAGGGATACATATAAAATATCAGGGGAAGAAATCCCAGTAAATGAGGTGCAGAACCGGATAAAGACATTAAATGTACAACATATAGAGTATATCATAGAATGCCTTAACCGGAATACAAGAGAGATCCGAAAGCCGGATAATTACCTGTTAGCATCGCTGTATAATGCTCCGCTGACAATAGGGCTTTATTATAAAGCACAGGTACAGCATGATTTTAAAATGGAGAATACGGTAGTTTAGTGTTCCGATATTTTTCAGGAGCGAAAAGATTACGGTTCCAGAAGCGAAGAAATTACGATTCTAAAGGCGAAGAGATTACGTTTCCAGAAACGAAAGGGTTACCTGCAAAATATATAGAGCCAGATATATAAAATAATATATATAATAACCTATCTATCTATCTGGTTTGATATGGATAAGATGGGATAAAAAAACAGACCGTCTTAGAAACGGTCTGCGAGATTGGATCATGCTGAAAACTTTTCAGCAAATCCAGTATAGACCACACAGAAGGATCATGTCAATAGCTCCGACAGAGGAATTTTATAAATACATGGTCAAAATGGGAAATCTATATGTGTGTTCATGATCTGTGAAATGTACTGAAATCCAGCACAAAAAATAATAAGGAGAAAAATACAGTATGGGAAAGATAAGAGATTTTTTTTACCTACTGGTCATTGCCGTATTGATCAGTCTGTCAATGATCTTTATAGGGGCAGCATTCAGGGAAGAATATCCATTATGGAAAAACCAAAAAATATTAGAAGACCTGCGATCCGATGTAAAAGCAGAGGAAACAGGTGATGAAGATCCCGGCATAGACTGGGAAAAATTAAAAAAAATAAATCCCGACATTGTTGGATGGATAAAAGTTCCGGGAACTAGGATTGATTATCCTGTTTTACAGGGAAGCAGATGGAATGAATATCTCCATAAAGATTATAAGGGGGAATACTGTTATGCCGGTTCCATCTTTCTTCAGCCAGAAACATCGTTTGAGGACAAGCATTTGATTCTTTATGGTCATAATATGCGTACAAGATCTATGTTTGGTTCGCTTCATGAGTTTGAATCAGAAGATTTTTATAAAAAAAATAACAAGATATATCTGTATCAGCCGGAAAAAGTAATGAAATATACAGTATATAGTGTATATGACTGCCTGGATAAAAGTATAACATATCTAACGGATTTCACAGGGGACAAGAAGGATAACAGATGGCTGGATTGGTTATCTATGACGATAGAAAAAAACGCTTACTACCCTATTAAAAAGAAACCGAAAAAAGATGGACAGATCCTTACGCTGTCTACTTGTTCCGGAAAGAAAAAAGGGGATGATTACCGACTGGTAGTAAATGCTGTTATAAAATGATCATTTATAAGAAAAATTAAGAGGGATACCTTCAATATAAAGAAGAAGTATCCTATTTTTATGCCCGCCTGCGGAGATGGTGTATTCCCCGGCATCATTGTCCGTTGCTTCAAAAGCACAGGTGGGATTTGCACAGCAAAAATCCCCAATCATTGTTGTGCATAAGGAGTATCTTGATCCCCAATAGAGATACTCCTTTTTATCAAAATAAATGGATCAAATCATCTGAAAATAGTGTGGAAGTAAAAAGAAATACATGATATAGTAGACAGGCAGAGGAACATTGTAAAATGTAGGTCTGCTTTATGACCGGCAGGGTAGCTGCCTCCTGTTCTGGAGAATACCAGAAAGGGGGCGTATATTTATGAGTACATATGAGGAATTTAATATAATATTAACGGTTGCGTTATTGATAGTTGCGATTCTGAATTTGAAAAATAAATAAGCTGCCCTTAGTTCTTGGCGGAATAGGCAGCTTATTTATTAACTGATATGAACCCCAGAATGGGAAGCTTAAAAGCACCCTGCTGGTTGTTTGGTGACTATATTATAACAAGTACAAAATGTAGTGTCAACTGTTATATAAAGAAGAAAAGGCAACAAAATCATGTAGATTTGTTGCTTTTTCTTATATAATAAATTATAATATAAATATATTTAATAGAATATAAGAGAAAAGAGGATAAAAGTATAATGAGAGAAAGATTGACAAAAAGTGAAATGGCTATTATGGAAATATTGTGGGAGGAAGGGAAAGGGTTAACAGCAACGGAAATTGTAAATATTGCAGGAGAAAAAAAGACATGGAAGGATAGTTCTATTCATTTATTAATAAATAAATTATTGGATAAAGGAGTTATAGAAGTTGTAGGATTTCGCAAGACGATGAAAAATTATGCCAGAACATTTTTCCCAGTGGATTCCAAACAAAAATATATAGTAAATCAGATAACAGATGGTATGTCAGAGGAGGAAAGAAAAAAATTATATGAATATCTTATTGGAGAAGAAAAAAAATTAGAGATGATAAAATATATACAGAATTTATTAACCAAACGTAAAGAAAAATGTACTGAAATTCATAACATTTAAATAAGATTAGTCATAGTGAACCAGTTTGTGGGAGAACAATATTATTATATATATAAAGGAGAAGATGTCAAAAAATGAAGTCTTCTCCTGATTTTTAATAATCCATTTAAAATAATGAAATTTTAAATTCTTCCAGTTAAAGTACCAGAGAACGTAGCCTGCCATCCAGAAGCAGTTTTCTTTATAGATTTTAAATATAATCTGCCACTAAAAGTGCCCTTTAATGAATTATTATATTCTGAATAATTGATAGAATCTGGAATGGAAGAACGAGATTTGTAAACTTTTGTTATTGTTTTTTTATAGTTATGTACAATTCGAGCACCTGATGATTCTACATCATTATATATGTTGCAAGTAGACGATGTGGTAGAAGTAGTTTCCATAGCAAAAACAGAAAGATTACTACATAGAAACATACTTAAGATTAAAATAAGGGATAATGTTTTCTTCATAAATATACCTCCTTGTATAATAAGAAATTGATTAATTGATAATAAAAGCATAGCATTAGTATCTTACATTAGTGTGACTTGAAGAAAAAATAAATAAAATTATCTACTGATTTTTAATTTAGAGTGTGATATTCTAAAAAATATATATAATTTATACTAAGGAGTAAAAATTATGATACTTTTTATAGAAGATGATATAATGTTATCAGAAGAAATTTCTGAATTTTTAAAAGAGAATGATTTTGAAGTAGAGGTCGTAGGCAATGGAGACGATGCATTAAAATTGTTACAGTCAAGGATATATGATCTGTGCATTTTAGATATTGGCCTTCCAGATTGTTCAGGTTTTTTACTTTGTAAAAAAATTCGACAATTTTATAGAAATCCAATTATTATATTTACTGCATATGAGAATGAAGAAGATATAGTAACAGGATTAATGGCAGGAGCAGACGACTATGTAACTAAACCATGCTCTTTGAGAGTATTGCGTTCACGAATTTTCTCGCAATTAAGAAGAAAGCAATGGTCAGAAGAAATAGAAACAGAAATTATAAGAAGTGGAGATTTGGTAATTGATGTTGTCCATAATATGATTTTTAAAAAAGGACGGGAACTTTCAATAAAAGACACAGAATTCCGTTTGTGTTATATGCTTGTAAGAAACGATGGAAGAATTATGCCAAGGGAATTGTTGCTAGAACGTTTATGGGATATGGATGAGCATTTTATTGAAAATAATACGTTATCAGTTTATGTTTCAAGATTACGAAAAAAGTTGGGAGTTTATAATGGAGTTTCCTATATTGAAACAATAAAAGGTATTGGGTATAGATGGAATCATTTAGTGCAGAGAGGAGAATTTAATGAGTAAAAGAGAAAAATACTATGGGAAAGAAGGTTTCTGGATTATCTCTGTGTTTGGAATAATGTGCATTATCTTTATGACAATATATACAATGTTTATATTTAAAGAGGTTGCTAGACAGAATATGATATTTTTTGGAACAGTGGAAAAGGCAATGGATTACAGGACATCAGCAAATCTGGTTAATTTGATTTTTTCTAGTCAAAATAAATCTGATCTTTATTATAATGGAATACAATTGATGAAAAAAGCAGGATACGAAAATTCATATGCAACTTTAATTTTTTTGCCGTATCAGAAATTAATGATATTTAATATTTATTCTGCTATAATTATGATTTTTACACTGATCATATTAGGAAAAACGCAAAAAAAGCAGAGTCAAAAAGAAGAATTCCAAATTATATTATATTTAAAAAAGCATGTTCCGATTAAAAAGAACCTGCATTTTTTTTCAAAAAATTTTTTAGAATCTATTGAGAAAATCAGAAAAGATATTGATAAACAACAACAGATACATATAGAATATAATGAAAAGATAATGCATTATATGGAAGATGTTTCTCATCAACTAAAGACTCCATTATCTGTTATGCGAATGATTTGTGAAAAAATAGAAATGAGATATTCAAAATTTTCAGTGGAAATGGGTAAATGTCTTGGGCAGATAGATTATATGACAGACACTATAAGAGATTTAATTAATCTGGGGAAATTTGATTGTAAAAAATTTCAAATGAAATCTGAAGAAATTTCTGCAGAAATATTAGTGGAAACTGTTGTAAATGACATAGAAATATTAGCTGAACCAAAAAACATAGAGATAAGTGTACAGGGGAAATTAAAAATAAAATGGTTATGTGATCCTTTTTGGATGCAGGAGGTATTGAAAAATATTTTAAAAAATTGTATAGAACATTCGCCAAATGGCAAAATAGAAATCTTTTATGGAATAGAAAAAAATTTGAATAAAATTATAATAAGAGATAATGGACAGGGTTTCATGTTTGGACGTGAGAATAAGATATTTGAACGCTATTTTTTAGGAGATCGTACAAAAGAAGGAAGTTCTGGATTAGGCTTATCTATTGCACAGCAGGTAATCAAACAGCATTTTGGTACAATTACAGCATCAAATCGGGAATGTGGAGGAGCAGAATTTTTAATTTTATTTCCACAGATGGATGCAACTACGATTTATTAAATATAAAGAGTCACTTTCTTGTAAGATGGTTATGATATAAAAAGATAAAATCAAAATTAGGAGGGAAAGCGATGTATCACAAAAAATGTTGGAAAGTTCATGGAATATTTTTACTTTTACTAAGTATGCTTTTGCTTAATGCATGTCATATGCCAGCTGGCAGTGAGCAAACAGAAGAAAATATAATGGATGAAAGAGAAAATTCTGAGGAAAGCAACATATGGATCTCTATTAATGATATACCGGAAGGATATACAGAGATTAGATATGTTTCTGTGCCAATGCGCCAGCAGGATTGTTATAGTAATGCAGAGGGTAACAAAAGATTTGTTGTAGAGGTTCAACAGGGGGATACAGATTTAATTTCAGTAGAAGAAAAGAAAAAAATTGACATAGACGGAAGTCAAGGTACACAATTTATTTATAATGGAGAGAATATTAAATACAATGGCAATGAAAAAGAGCAGATACAGGAAATCACGAAGATGAAAAAGGGTGAAAGAGTCCTGGAATGGAACGCAGGAAAATGTTGTTGTAGGATTTATGGATCTTTATCTTATGAGGAACTGAAAGAAATTGCAAAAAATGTGGAAGTGAAAGTATGAAAGACATTATCGTAGAAATAAAAGGGTTAGAGAAAACTTATGGAAAGAATGAAGCAGAAACAAAAGCAATTCAGGGTATTGATTTAACAATTGCCAGAGAAGAATTTGTATCAATTGTTGGGAAAAGTGGTTCAGGGAAGAGTACACTTTTAAATATTATTGGAGGATTAGAAAGACCAACTTCTGGAGAGGTTCAAATTGAAGGAACAAACTTATTTGATATGAAGGATACATCAAGGACAATTTTTCGTAGGAAACATATCGGATATGTATTTCAATTTTTTAATCTTATTCCAGAAATGACGGTATATGAAAATATATGTTTGCCGTCTTACCTTGACCATAAAGATCCAGATGAAGACTTTATTCAGACTGTTATGGAAAAATTAGGTATATATGAAAAGAAAGGGAAATATGCTACAGAACTTTCAGGAGGAGAACAACAACGAGTTGCTGTTGCAAGAGCATTATCGCTTAAACCTTCGATTTTGCTTGCAGATGAGCCAAGTGGGAATTTGGATAAGAAAAATGGTGAACAGCTGTTAGAACTTATGTTGTTATCACAGCGTTATTTTGATCAGACTATTCTTCTGGTAACACATGATTTAGAAATTGCGAGACTCTCGCAAAGAATGATTGTTTTAGAAGATGGAAAAATTATTTCGGATACCGCTTTAGAAGGGGAAAAATCATGAAAATCTCTAAATACCAGAATAGAATTTTAGCTATTGTAATATTTTTTGTTTTTTTCTTTGGCCTTATTACAGTTATTTATTCAGATAGTTATCAAAATACTTTAGAGGAACAGAGAAAAAAGTTATATGGTTCTTGGAATATTGCATCATATCATACATCAGATGATGAAATACAGATACTAGAAAAAAATGCAACAATTGATAAAGTAGGAAAAGTAGAAGTTTTAGGGGATATTTTAGATAGAGAGGGAGAGAATATTGGTGCGATAGGAAGCGCAGATAATAGTTTTTTTTCTCTTGGAAATATTAAAACTCTAAGTGGACATATGCCGCGTAATGCAAATGAGATTGCAATAGAGGCATCTTATCTTACTCGCTTGGGATATTCTTATGAATTAGGTCAGAATATTCACTTGAATATTTTATTTTATGATAAAGAAGGTAATGAACAGATAGGAGTATATCAATTTGTTCTTACAGGAGTTATAAAAAATTATTCTTCATATTGGAAAACACAAAATAATGAACTTCCTTCTTTTTTTATCACAAAAAGAAAATCTATTGGCACCAATAAAAACGGTACCATAACAAAACATATTTTTATTTCGTTAAAAGAAAAGTATAAGGAAGAAGCAGATGCCCTGCAAGTTCTTTGTCAAAGGGGAGAATTTGTGAAGAATGACTATGTTTATGGAGAATATTCTGGAGGCAAGCTGTTTATATTAGAAAGAAATATGTTGCAATTTTTTATTTTAGGAATAGGTTGTATCACAATATTTTTGCTACTTTATATTGATCTAAAGAATCAAACAGAAAATTTGCTGATCATGAGAATATTAGGTGCAACAAAAGCACAGATTTTTCAGATATATATTAAGAAAAAGAAAGAGGTAATGTTATTCCCTGGTATAGCAGGTATATTTTTTGGAGTTGCATTGCCGAGTGTTTTGGTTACAATAATAAATAAATATGGAAATTATCAACTGTATCTTCGTTTATCCTGGATTAATATTCTAGGATTAATAGTATTGTTTACATTGGTAATTTTATTCGTATTTTTTATAAGTATTATTCGTTTACTAAAGCTTCCCCTTCGTGGAAAATTACAGCATCAGACAGAATATAAGATAGTAAAAAGAAGAAGAAAATTAAATAAAAAAAATCTTTTTAAAATCTTAAATATTTTTCAGAGAAAAGAGAAAATTTTATCAGTGATGCTTGTAACAGTATTATCTGCTTTCATGCTTTTGACAGTATATCAGACATGGGAAGCATATAGGTCTTATCGATTTTCCTGTATAAATTATCCGGATGATTATACCTTTGGAAGACTTATGGGACATATTGGGTCTGAGAATACTATGACAGAGGAACAATTAAGTTTAATAAAAGGGTTATATGGAGTTGGAAAAGTAGGGTCAGTTGCAATATCTTCTAATATTAAACTGATGTTTTCTGGGAAAATAGATGATATATATTTGAAAAAAGTTAAAGAGGGAATGAGGGATGATTTTACACAAAAACAGCAATTAGATAATTATACATACGGTCCTTTAGTTGGTGTTTCTGATAATCTAACTGGCAGTTATCTAAAACAAGTAGAGAGTAGTTCAAAGAAAAAGTTGAAAAACAATGAAGTTATTTTATATGTTCCGGATTATATAAAAACAGAGAAAGGAATGTTACAAGTAGATCTTGATCTGGACTCTTCAACACAAAAAAATGGGGAAAATATACAAGAAAGGATGATAAAAGAAGGAGATACAGTCACAATAAATACAAAGAAAGGCAAAAAAATTTTAAATATTGTTGGCGTTATCCATTGCTTTAAAGATGAAATGCCTGCTTCATTAAACCCAATGGTAACATATGGTGTATTGTGTAATGAGAGTACATATCGAAGTATTTGTGGAAAATTTTCACCATGTTATGTAACTGTTGGTGTACAAAAGGAAACAATTCCATATCAGACAGATATTGAATTATCAAAAGTAAATACTTCTCTTTATTTTGAAAATAATCGGGTAGAGAGAGAAGAACAACTAAACAATCTTATATTAAAAGTTATAATGACATTTGTATTAACTGTGATTGGATTATTATTTTTACTACTTATTCGTTTGGGAATAGGTTTGTCAATTGAGAAACAAAAAATAAGAAGATACCAGACACTTTATCAGTTAGGAATGGAAAAAATAGTAATATGGAAATATTTTTTGAAAAATAATTTTACAGAAAGTTTTTTTGGTGTATTATTAGGAAACATTGCTTTAGTATTTTATAGATATGTAACGGAGAGGAAGAACTTGATAGAATTTGCGGATTATTCCATACGAAAGTCCCTTTCTTTTTATATGGAAATATGTAAACGGTGTGTGGCATTTACCCATTGGGAATTTTTAATTTTAGTAGTCATAATATTGATATTGCTGAATTTTTTTATTGCGGCAGCATGTGATTATCAAAAAGTGTATGGAAAAATAAAGTAAATTACTAGAAATAGTCTGTAGGATATTCTGATTAATATGTTTGGTGAGTATGGTCATACATATAAAGTTGAGATTACAAGTATTTATGATTTTATAAAATAAATCTGTCAGTCTGTCAGGTTTAATGTAAATTTTTCTTTTGCGAAAAATAGGAGTCAGTAAGTGTATGCAGAAAAGTAAAAAGAACTGAGTTATAATAGAATTAGCAATTAGATATGGAAGAAAGAAAAGCAGAAAGGATATATTATCCTTCTGCTTTTTTTGTACCGAAATTCAGCACAGATTAAATATAAGTAGAGGTGATGACATGGACATTGTACAAATAACAGACAGAATATTAGTATCCATCGGGATAGGAATGAGTGCTGCATTTCAATTATTTCGATTTTCTATCATGACATTAATGCCAGCGATCGAGAATATAAAAACAGATGTAATATGTGAAGGTCTGTCATTAAAAAGAGGACTAATTATAACGGTCAGTATTCTGGTCAGTATATCACCGATTCTTTTAACGATAAAGAATAGTGAACAGAGAAGGAGTCTTTATCATTTACAGATATTTTTGTTGTTATATATATTGTGTACTTATTTTTATGATCTGTGGAAAATTAAGCATTGGCTATATGGGTGTGTCGTGTTAATCTTCTGTATAGATTTGACATGGTGTACTATAGGATTTTGTCAGGAATATGTGCCGAAATTCGGTACACACAAACGTAAAAAAGATTCTGAAAAAAGCAGACTGGAACACTGGAATAGTGAAAAATAATATGATATATTAAAGCTAAATATAAAAGTTGGAGATGGAGTGATATGATAGATAAATATACCGAAAATCTCCGGCAAATCTACTTATAAATGTGCCGAAATTCGGTACGGAACAGGAGGAAGTTATGAGAGAAAAAACGATGAAGAAAGGGCATTTGTTACTGACATTACTTGCTTTTGTATGTTTAATGGGACTGGGAACAATTCATGCAAATGCCGCAACGGTGAAAGCAAAAGTTGATGTAAAAAAATTTTATGGGATTGCGGAGCAAGTTCTTCAGGAGATTAATAGGCAGAGAAGAAATAACGGTTTATCAGATTTAAAAATGGATGCCAATTTTACAGAAGTAGCGATGGACATAGCACTGCAAAAACAGGGAGGCGATGCATCAGCAAGTAATCCTGAAATCTATAATAATGTATATGTAAGAAAAGATGCTATGGAAATAGACGATATAGATGGTTATGATGAATACAGCGATAATTTATGGAAAGAAACTAGAAATGGAAAAGAAAAAATATTAAATCATATCAAAAAAGTAGGTACTTTCCTTTATAAAGAGAGTGATATTACTTCTAAAATAGGGATAGGTGTTGTTGCTACAGATGTACCACAGGGAATACCAAGAGAACTTAACTATGGCGGTTTTTGTAATGTAACATATTGTTTTGTCAGCGATGAAATTGGACATGATGACAGTGCTTATGAAAAATATGTAAATAGTGGGAAAACTGTTCGTACACAGATGGATTTGTATATTAATCCATCAGATACTTATTTAATAATCAATGCTAACAAAAACTATTTAACACCAAAGTATACATATGATGTAATTAAAAAAGGAGAGACAAGAAAAGCACATCCGGCAGTATGGCAGTATCCAGTAGCTGCTGGACATATTTATAAAGATTCAGGTCACTTTAAATGTAAATTATCGAATACTGGGGCTACATGGAGTAGTTCTAATCCATCTATAGCTTCTGTAGATTCTAATGGAAATATAACGGCAAAGAAATGTGGAATCGCTACAGTGACAGTTAAAGTAGGAAACTTACAGGCAACTAAAAAATATGTTGTTTCAGACATAATCGGAATGGATACGGATACACTCTTATATCTTCCAAATTGGAAATCAAAATCTAGTATACCAGCAGATTATACAGGTAACTGTTATGCAGGCGGATATGCGCTAGAAGTAAAAAACGGTCGGATTACATGGTCTAAAAATATGAAAACAAATAAGATTACAAGACCGGGAAGTAAAAAAAGTTCGATAAAGACAAAAAAGATAAAAGGGAACTATTACAAGATTACTTCAAGATCAAAAAAGACAGTTTTATATGTGAAACCAGCTAATAAAAATATTATATCTGTAAACATTCCATCGACAGTAAAGATTAGTGGAAAAAGATATAAAGTAACAGGGATTGCAGCCAATGCCTTCAAGAACTATAAAAAGTTAAAGAAAGTCACGATAGGAACAAATATAAATAAGATTGGAAAGAAGGCTTTTTATGGCTGTTCCAGTCTGAAGAATATAAAAGTAAAAACATCAAAGTTAACCAACAGTCGGATTGGAAGGCAGGCATTTAAAGGAATCCATAAAAAGTCAGTCATTAAAGTTCCAAAGAGACAATTAAAAACTTATAAAAAGATACTGAAAACGAAGGGAATCGGAAAGAAAGTAAAGATTAAAAAATAAAACGAAAAATAGGTACCAAAAAGGATATTCGGAAGAATGTCCTTTTTTTGTACTCATTTTTAGATGAAGAAGGAGAAATATAGTGTGATACGAGGTCCACCATGTAATTTAGGAAGATATATAAACAAAGTAAAAAATGCGAGGAGAAAAGCTATGAAAACAAAAATGATATTAAAAAAGGGAATAGTATTTTTGTTTGCTATAATGATGGCACTAACAGGAATTTTTTCTCTGGGAGTAATGGCAGCTTCTGGGTTGGAAGGAGCATATATTAGTCCAAAATCGAAGATGGGATTAGAATTCGCTAATAACTTTGATAGGTCTGTATCAAAAAGTCAGGTAAGCGTACCAAATTTTATGGCGGATAGCGATACAAATAGTGAAGAACCGAATAAATCTTTTAATGCACAGCAGGTAGCAGCTGGTAATTCAGATGCAGGGGCAAAATGGCGTGGTTTTGCGGCGTATGCCAAGAATCATGATCCAGAAGATTTCTGGGTACGTTATAAAGATGTAACTACTGTTGGAGGAAAATCGGTTGATTTAAAGATTGAAGTCACTGATTGGAAAACGCAGAATGATGAATCAAAACCATTGCCATCCAGTGCAGATATGTTCGGACATGATAATAATTCAGCACATCTAGGCTATGCCATTGGTTTTTCATATAAGAAAACAGGTGTAGTAATGTTTTCTGGATTCAAATGGGTGAAGTTTAAATACACTTTCTTATATAATGGAACGAATACAAAGGCTCCATTTACTGGATTCGCCACATTCCAAGACATTGACCAAAATCAGTATGTGACTATCACTGATGGCATGGACAATATCGTAAATACATCTTATATTGGAGGCAGTGACGGAAATACATGGTGTGAACCTGATGGATGGACATATAAAGCAATTAAAGACCAAAATGCGAGTTCAGACCAAGATAGTTTTGACAAAACATGTATTTCGCTTTATGTCAAAGACATGGCTGATATGTCTATCAAATATGGATGGACAGGTCATACAGCAATCGCATATTTCGATTTGGCTCCATGGGCAATGAATTCTTTTGAAGAAAATAAAAATCCAGATGTACCGAAAAAATTAATTCAGAATGGAGGTTCATGGATTAGTAATGAAAAAACATCTGCAGTAAATTATGAATTAGGTGATACATATTCATACCGTTATGAAGATAGTATTCCAGACTATGCTTCTGATACGTTAGAGAAATTAAGAAATCAGAGTCAAACAGCAGTATCCTCTTATGTATGGGAAGACGCTATAGATGATGGACTTAGCTATGTATCAAATTCTTTGCAAGTAAATGTAGGTGGGCAAGATTTTACAAGTAAGTTTACAGATTCTTCGAGTGGACAATATCTCAAATTTAGTGCCAAAACAGATGCATTAAGTAATACAGCTTTTTATGGAAAAAAAGTAACTATTACATTTAAAGTAAAGATTAAAGATGCGTCATATAGCTGGCTTGGGCATGAGCGTACTTCAGATAACAAATACCGTTTGATTCCAAATGCAGCTAAAAGGAGCATGAAATATCTGAAGAAGCTGACATACGACAGTAAAAATAAGATGTACGATGTAACAGACGGAGATTATGGTTCTGCATCACAGGATACTTCCACCGTCTGGTCAAAAGTCCCTATCGGTGATCCGGACAATCCTGATCCAGACCCGAAGAAGACCGTTTCCGATGAGGACGAGAAGAATGTCCTGAACAATACTCTTACCAATGCGGATGAGACATTTACATATACCGTTTCTAAGGAAATTGAAAAGAACATGCCTTTTACCGCAAAGTATTCTAAGTTTGTAATCAAGGATGATATTGATTCCTGTTTGACGATTGATTCTGTTAAGATTTATGTAGGAGATAAAGATGTCACGAATAATTTCACCCCAACTTCTGCAAGTAAGGGCAATTATTTAGAATATGCAGCATCTTCTGACCTGCTCAATAACAAAGATTTTTACGGGAACAATGCCGGAACAACTGTAAAAATGGTTATAAAAACACATATTGATGCAAAAAAAGTTTCGATTGAGACACTACGGGCGCATGGACACCTTGTGGAGAACGATAAAAAGACAGAGACAGACATTAAGATTAAAAATGAGACAACAGTTACAACAACAAAAGCCGATAACCAGGGTACATGGGATGTCGATAAGAAGGTAACCCCACCACCGACTACAACGGATTCTCCTGTACCATCTATCAAAGACCCAGTGAAAAAAGTATCGGATGCCGATGATCTGAACTGGGATGCGACAGTAAAACAGGATGGAGAAAAAACGCCAGGAAGCCATAACCGTGTCACAGATGTAACAAATCAGTGGCTCTATACTTTAACACAGGAAATCCCGGCACATACGGTAGAGTTATTCCATTACAAATCCTTTACTATCACAGATGCCGTAGATTCTTGCCTTTCTTATGATGTAAAAGACATTGCAATCAAAGCAGGGGACAAGGATTATACCGATAAATTTGACGTGACAAAAGGGGAAGATAACAGCATTACCCTTACAGCAAAAGCTGACGTGTTAACTTCAGAAGAATTCTACGGTGGAAATGCTGGTAATAAGATCGTGGTTTCCTTCCCTGTAAAGATTTCAGCCGATGCAGAAACTTTAAAAGATGAAAATCTTGGACACCTTGAGATGGATGGCAAGAAGCTGGCACACTTACAGAAAGTATCTGACTTACAGAAGTTATCTGGCTTTACTGACTTAGTAAAGAGTAAAGATAACGAGTATGTCTATGCGTTCTTGAATCAGGCAAAAACACATATTGATTCCCAGATAAAATATGAGGGACAGACTGGCGTAAAAGACCGCAGTACAGATAAAGTACAGACAGCCGTAGAGACAGCCGACCCTACTATTAAAAAGGAAAGCAGCAAGTATGAATGGCAGGTTGGTGACAAAGTAGATTATACGATCAATGTCGGTGATGCAAACAGCAACAGTATCGCAGATAATGTTGTCGTTACCGATGAAAGCCTTCCGAAGGCAATGCTCCCGGATAAAGATTCCATTACGATCAGCAGCACTTTTGATAAAGAAAAATCTGGTGCGCCAGAGGATAGGGACATCAGTAAAGATGCAAAGATAGAATATACAGAGAAAGGATTTGTTATCACTATCCCGAAACTGTACCGTGGAGAAGTTGCAACAATCAAACTGACTTGTACAGCAAAAGAAAAATCTACCTACGATTCCATCACAGACCAGTGGGCAGACTGTCTGGAAAAAGCAAATGCAGATAAGAAACTTACCTGTGTAAACGGGGAAGTGATTGAAAACCGGGCATTTGTTACTGCTACTTTAATGTTAAAGGACAAGGATACCCCTCCAGACGATCTGGAACGTGTATGGGTGAACACCCCTCATCTGAACATTAAAAAGTCCGTAGAAAAGAAAGAATACAAGGTTGGGGAGACAGTAAAATATACCCTCGTTGTTACAAATGTACATGAAGGTACATTAGCAAGAGATATTGTCATCACTGACCAGTTACAGACTCCAGGTGAGACTATCGTTGAAGGCACTATCCGATTAAAGGATGAGACAGGTGCCGTATATGACCTTGGTAAAAAAGCTGGAAAAGATGCTGAGAAACCTTATCTTGAGACACAGGATGATACTTCTTTTAAGATTACAACAGGAATGAACTTACGCTATGATGGAGAATCTCCATTTAAGAAATTAGCAGAGATTGATGATAAAGTTCACTGGAAGAATAAGGAAGGCTTGACTCAGGAAGAGTGGGATGCACCGATTACCCATACAAAATTCACGGTAACTTATGAAGCGAAGATAAATAAAGAGCCTGCTGACACAAATCAGTTTGTAAATGTTGCGACTGCAAAAGGTTCTAATACAGACGAAGTAAAAGATGATGAAATCGTTTATTTAAAAACTCCAGTCATCAAAACAGAAAAAGAAAGTGATAAAGATTCTTACCAGAAAGGTGAGACTGCAAAATATCATCTGACAGTCACACAGACAAGGGAAGACAGAACTGCAGTAAATGTAGTGATCAAGGATGCCTTAAAAGATGAAGATTCCGAAAAAGAAAGAATCAAAGGCGATACGATCAAGGTCTACTACAACGGCAATGAGTTTACACCGGTTTCTGTAAAATCCGATGATACTTCCTTTACAATCGAGACAGGAAAAAATCTTACAGTAAAAGATAAGCTGGAAGTTACCTATGATGCGGAAGTTCTTTCTGACCTTAACAAAGATTCTATCACGAATATCGTAAAAGCAAAGGCAGACAATGCGTATGCAGAGATTGAACTCGATGTGCCAGTCACAAAGGTAACGCAGAATATCTCTGCAAGAAAAACCTCAAACCCGGCATCGGGAACAGTTGTGAAACAGGGTGGACAGATCATCTACTATATTGATGTTCATAATGATTCTGAAACGACACTGAAGAACGTCCTTGTAAGGGATGCTGTTCCAGAGCTTAGTACTTATGTAGAGGGTTCTGCTTCAAACGATGGTAAGGTTATGGAAATCAATGGAAAGCAGTATGTTACCTATGTCATTGATACCCTTCGTGCCGGAAGTACACAGACCCTTTCGTTTGCTGTCACTGTGGATGAAAAAGCAACATCAGAAGATGTTATCTTAAATACTGCAGAGATAAAAGAAACAGCGGAGAAAGACCTGAACGAGGATGGAAATATCCCGGATGACCTCTGGAATGAGGACTTCAAGGAAACGAACACAACAAAGCACCCATTATCAAACTGGGCTACGGATATTAAGACTGTAAAGGTAGGTACGCCAGACAGTTACATCGAAAAGAGAGCAGATTCTGCCGTCTATGATGTCGGAGAGACAATCCACTATACGATCGTTGCGGAACAGACAACAAAGGATGGTAAATTGACAAATGCTGTTGTAGAAGATAAAGACCTTCCTGACGGTGTAGATATTGACTATGATTCGATCAAAGTAGATGGAAACACAGTACCAGAGCAGGATACAATGACATCGGATGCAAACAGTATCTATCTCATCCGCACGAAGAAGGGATTTAAAGTTGTTTATCCAGAACTTTCCGAAAAATCTACGATCACATTTGATGCCGTAATCAAGAGTGAGAAATTGGTAGGTAAAAAGATTCCAAATAAAGCAACGATTATTTCTGACCAGACCCCGGAGAAAGAAGCAGTAGTTAATGTAAAAGTACCGAAAAATCCAGTGGAAAAGGTTATCAAGAAGATAATCAACCGAAAAGGTGTATCTGGCAACAGTTCACCAAAGGGTGTTAAGACAGGTTTAAGCACACATGCAGGATTATTTGCAGGTATCGCAGCCGTACTCTTAGCAGCCGCAGCTATTCTTATTAAAAAGAGACGGAATGCGAAAAAGAAACCAATGACTTTAGAAAAATTCTAAATCTGTAGACAAAAATAAGGAGGGAGCTTGTCGGCTCTCTCTTTTTATAGGAGGGGAATTATGGAAAAGATACTCCGTTTAAATCTGGCGATATTATTTTTACTGTTTGCAATGATGCTTGTAAGTCCATCTGCGGCATCATTAAAAAATCCAGCAGGCAGTATTACTGTAGAAGCTGAAAGCAAAAAGAAACCGGTAAAGAAAAGCACTACAAGAAAGCCGGTTACAAGAATCAATTATATTACTATGAAGAAAAACGAGAAATTATGGGTCGGTCCAAGTACAGCAGGAATGCATCCTGAAACTAAAGATTGGAGAAGTAGTAATTCTAAAATAGCAACGGTATCCTCGAAAGGAGATGAAGAAGGAGTTCATAAAGTAACAGCAAAGAAAAAAGGGAAAGTTACGATTAGCTGTACTGTGAAAAAAACTCTCCGAGGATGGATAAAAGGTGATGTCCATAAATGGGTAATTACTATTAAGTAAAAAATAATGTGCCGAATTTCGGTACATTTAAAAGAAAATTTTAAACAAAAGTAAATAGGGGAGAGCCAACAGGCTTTCTCCTACTTGATGGAGGAGATATTGAAGATTATGCAATCCTGATCATTTTATTCCTGATGGCAGTATGTTTACTGATATTAACAGTCATTGGCTATTGGGGAGTTTTTTGCAAAGCTGGTGAAAAAGGCTGGAAAGTGCTGATCCCATTTTATAATGAATACTTATTATATAAGATAGCATGGAAACCTTCCATCTGTCTTTTCAAATGGCTCTGCCTTTTTTTGTACGAAGTAGTATCTGTAACATTAAATGCAGGTGTCCTTTTAGATACGCTGCAGTTTGCACTGCCAAGCATAGCATTTGGATTGACGGTAACGCTTTATTATAGTTTAAGTAGAGCATTTGGACATGGATTTGGTTATACAGTAGGAATCATGTTTTTGCCTTTTATCTTTGTGCCGCTTTTAGGAGTGGGGAGAAGCAGATATATCAGACCAGATAAATATAGAGATAAATTTTAAGGAAGGAGGATGTGCCGAATTTCGGCACATAATAAGATGAGTGAATTATTAAACCGAAACACAGACCCTTTATTTGAAAAAATGGAAAAGATATTTGCAGAGCGTGATGCGGAATACAAAAAAATGGAAGAGAGAAACCGTATGCGTGAAGAAGCTGTAAAACAGAAAGAAAACAGCTTAAAGAAACAGGAGGAGCAGTTTAACAATCGTGAAGAAAATATAAGACAGCAGGAAAAAGAGATAGAAGAAAAGATGCAGATGCTCGAAGAAAAACAGAGAGAAACGCAGGAAATGGAAAAGTATCTGCAGAAAAAAAGATTGGAGTTAGAAGCAGACGAACAGCAGTCCTTACTTGATACTTCCATTCTTAGAGAAGAAATTCGCAATGAAAAATTAAAGCAGCAGAGGCTTAGCCGGGAACTGGAAGATAAACTGGCTGACTTAGGATATTCTTCTGATAACTTTGATCCGGCTATCTTAGAGAAAAAAGAACAGAAGATAAAAGAACAAGCACAGGAAATTCAGAAACTTAAGGAGGAGATTGAAAAATGGGAAGATAAAGCTGATGAATGGGAAGAAAAAGAGAGTGGGTTTGTTGCACAGATTGATACCCTGAATAAAGAAAAAGCACAGCTGTGGAAAAAGCTGATGGGAGTAGAGGATGAAAGCCTTCCAGAGAAGAAAGAGGATGTTCCCGGTAAGGCGGAAGAACCTGTAGAAGAAAGAGTATCAGGGACGGAAGAAGCTGTAGAGGAAGTGGAAGAGGTAGAAGTAGTCCCGGAAGAAGAATCTGTGTATGCAAAGGAAGAAGAAAACCTGAAGGAAGCGATAGAGATGGATACCCCTCTGACAGCCGAAGGATTTTATAATTATCTGCAGGAACAGGAAGTAGGCGGAGTTATCCAGCTTCGCCATGCAAAACAGGGCGATATGGTCAACATTGCTATTTCTCAGATCGTAGTAACGGTTGTTTTTGCAGAAGAAGCAAAAGAAGGCTGGTTTGATATTAAGAAATCTATTGGAAATAACAACCGTAAGTTACGCCGGTTAATCCGTAGCTGGAACAGTAGTCAGAGTGACCTCACCTTCCAGTATGATGCTACGGATAACACAGTTACAGCCGAAGGAGATTTTGATAAAGACCAGACAGCCGAAGAACTTTTAAGATATTTAGACCGTCTCCTCGATACTTATTTTGATACAGGAGAAGAAGAATAATGAAAAATTTTATACTGGCAGTAGAGAATGTTCCGAAACCGATGCTCATTGCAGAAGCAGTTTTGATAGTATTGATAATAGGTGTGTTTGCTATTCGGTTTTTTATCATCAGATCGAAGCCGGCATATCTAAAAAAATTACCGAAGGCAACATATGATGAGGAGACGATACACTTATTATTTAATTGTTATAAAGCAGCAGATTCAATCGAGGGAATGCTTCATCTGGCGGTGAAAAAGAGCCGTAATAGGAAAAATAAGAAAAGATTTAAGGCGGCAATATCCTACCTGTATACGAGCAGGTATAAGGATTACGAAACGGCATTATATAAATATGCCGGAGATGGTACAGAACAGACAGAGCGTCTGTTTACAGATATTATAGGAAAAGAAGCAGCAAAGAAACGCCTGCTGCCTTTAAAGGAGGAATCATAAGTGAGAAGAAATAACTGGAAGAAATATATTATCATCCTGATCGCATTTATTGTTGGGCTGGTGGCAAATCTGGCGGCAAGGGCTATCCTGCCCAGACTGTTACCAGCAGGAATGCAGGCTTGGACGGGTCTGTTAGCGACACTGTTAGAGATTGTAATATCCGTCGGTATCATTTTAATCATTATTTTTACAAATCACATCGGGGAGGACTAGGCAAATGAACAGAGTAAAAAACTTCATAGGAGCAATGAGAGAAAAAGGAGTCAGGACAGTAAAGAGAGCTGTCCCGGCTTTTTTTACTGCATATTGTTATTTCAGTATGTATGTGCCTGTGTATGCGGCAAAAGCAGCAGGAACCTCAGTGATCACATCAGGATTTAATTCGCTGTATGAGATCGTAGCAGCGATTGTGAGCAGTATTGGACAGTTATTACTGTTATGGGGAGTGTTTGAATGGGCAACGGCTTTAAACTCTCAGGATGGAACAATGCAGTCAATGGCATTTAAACGTATCGCATCTGGATTAGTTGCCTGCCTTGCCCCGCAGATCGTTACTGTTATCAGTGCATCTTTAAAATAAGGACAGGAGGGATGATTTATGCCGGAATGGCTGTTTGACTTTCTCTCTGGTCCTACGATAAAGATTGCGGAGGCGATATGGAACTCCAGTATGAGACTGATCATAAAGCTGGTCTGCAGTACGCCACAAAAGTTTTCTACAGGAACATGGGCATTTGTCAAAGAAAACCTGTATCCGTGGGCAGAGGGGATTGGACTCTCTGCTCTAAATTTATTTTTTATGATAGCCTTTTTGAAAGCTGTGAGTAACCTGCATCAGAACATCACACTGGAGATGGTCATCGAAGCAATGATCAAGGTGGTCGTGGCAAATGTCTTGTATCTCAATATCTTAAATATAATGACAACCATATTTTCTATCTCATCAGCGATGGCGAAAGAAGTCTTTACGATAGATGCCCCGGATTTAAAAGTAGAGGATATGGATATTGGCTCAGCATTGTTTTATCAGCTATTTGGCTTGCTCTTTATACTGGCAGCGATCGTTTGCAGCTTTTTGATGTTATGGACAGTATATAGTCGGTACATAAAGCTATATCTGCTCATGATATTAGCACCCTTTGCGATGTCTGCACTTGTAGGAGGTCAGGAGATAGAGCGTAGTTTCTATGCATGGATGCGGACATTTCTGTTAAATGCATTTGAGATTGTAGTGATTGCCTTAACGATGGTCATATCTTTCAAGCTCATCGGTGCAGGCATCTCGCTATTTGACGGCAAAAATATTGCAACATCTATGGTAGATGGGTTCTGGGATGCATTAAACAGCCTGTTTACTATGATCCTTGTGACTGCAGCCGTAAAAGGCTCCAATGCATTTCTGTCAAAGGCGATGGGATTATAAATGTTATAAATGTGCCGGATTTCGGTACGGGAAAGGAGAGATCATGGGAAAATTTGTAGCTAAAATAGAAAGAATTATCACAATAGCCCTAATATTGTCTGTGATGCTGATACTTATACCGGGAGTCAGCGCACAGGCAAAAGCAAAAAAATGTAATCATAAAAGTGTAACATGGATCACAACATCAAAACCTAGCTGTTGTACGGAAGGCATGAAGGTTAAAAAGTGTAAGAACTGTGGAAAAATCTTAAAGATAAAGAAGATAAAAAAATCAGGACACCGCTTACGCACACAAATAGAAAAAATGCCTACATGCACAAAACCGGGATTAACGGCAACGTATTGTTTAAATCCAGATTGTATTTATGGATATAGGAAATATTACAAAACAGAAAAGATAGCTCCTTTGGGACATTCCTATATTGATAAAACTTACAAGGCTACCTGTACGGCACCAAAAACGATCGTAACTTCATGTAAGAATTGTAAGTACAAGTCAACTCATAAGGAAGGGAAAGCTCTTGGACATCACTGGACTAAGTGGAAGTTAAATACCGATAGTATGATAAAAAAGAAACCGAAAAAGACACGTATATGCAGCAGATGTGGAAAGAAAGAGACGGTTTATGTTAAATAGCTGGAAAGAGAAACTTCATGCTATTTGATACAAGGAGAATTTATGGAAAAACTAAAAAAGAAAGTAACTATAGTGTTACTGGCTCTAATGATGACTATGGTATTTTTTGCAAATGCACAGGCAAAAGCAGGGTGTAATCATAAACATACAGGCAGAACGTGGATCATTGCAGAAAAAGCAAACTGTAATCATACAGGAAGGAAAAAACAACTTTGTGTGAGATGCAGAAAAGTGTTGCTGGAAAAAGTGATCACTAGGACAAAACATAAATGGAAACTTACTAGAAAAAGGAGAACAAGATATGACTGTATGAAATGTGGCGGAGTTAAGTTAAAAAATGAATATGGAGGCTGGAGCTATTATTTTCCATGATGGATCTTGAAAACAGATAAAAAGAAGGAGTGAAAAATTATGAAGACAAAAAGACATATTGCGGTGATTTTAATGGTACTTATGGTGCTGGTACTTGTACCGGGGAGCAGTACGCAGGCAAAGGCAAAAAAGTGTAATCATAAAAATATAACTTGGGTAACGTTAACCAAGCCTACCTGTGAATACCGAGGGATGTCATATAAAAAGTGTAAATCCTGTGGAAAAGAATGGCCTCAAACAATAATGAGAAAACCAGCGTTAGGGCATAAACCGGGAAAACCGAGGATTTTACATCCGACTTGTCTTTCTGGGGGACATAAAGAGATTGTCTGTACAAGAAAAGGATGCCCTAAGAGTTACGGTGACGAAGAAATCTGTGGAAGCTATTTAAGTTATAAAGAATTACCGGCTTTAGGTCATTCTTATAATAAAGGGACGAGTATAAAAACAGGAAAGAAACGGGGAAAAAAGTTCCAATATCAGAAAACTCAGAAATGTAAACGCTGTGGAAACAGAAAAATTTCTTTTTATTACAAATGATGAGGATATGAAATGAAGATTGATATTAATAAAGATTTTGAAAAAGCTTTTCCAGATGACCTCTGGAAAGGTTTTACACTAAAGCAGATCATCACATTTGCGATTGGAATTATTATGGCGGCAGGCACGATAGCAGCACTGTGGAAGTTCATGAAAATCTCACCGATCACAGGCAGTTATATCGCCATTCCTGTGATGCTCCCGATATGTTTTTTTGGTATTTACGAGTACCAGAACCATTCGTTATGGGAAATGTGGAAAGAGATGCGGTTTTACAGGGCAACCAAAAAACTTACTTATGGGGCGGAAGAAGCTCCGAAGACAGGCAGGATATTTACCATGCGTCATCCTGCTGTAAAAAAGAAAAAGAGAAAAAAGAAATAATAAAAGGACAGAGCCGGAAAATAAAGTTTCTGGCTCTTTTCGATTAAAGGAGGAATCAACGTGGCGGTTATCAATGCGAGTGGAAAGTTCCGTTCTTTTCATTCTAAGAGTGTTCCCATCGTTCCTGTCCCGAAGAATGTGCGGCAGGCATTAAATATTGAACGGATGTATAAAAACGGGATAGCAAAGATTGAACCCTCAAAAACAAATAGTATTTATGACAGATGTTATGTTTTTGAGGAGATTAACTATATTAACAAGGATGAAAGCGAAAAAGATATTTTTCTGAACCAGTTTATGTCATGGCTGAAATCAATGAGTGTTGATTTTAAGATCACGATTGCAAATGAGTTTCAGAGTATTGATGAATTCCTAAAAAAATCCGTGGAAAGCAGAACAGTAAGGTGTATCCGCAGATTGACAGAGGGATAAAGGAATGGACAAGGGAAAAATTAGAAAATTCTAATCCGAATGTAACAACGCTACGTTATCTGACGGTTTCGTGCCGGGCAAATTCGTTAGATGAAGCGACCATTTTACTAAATGCTCTGGATACTACAATCCAGCAGATGTTCGCCAAATGGAGAGGAAAGATAATCCTTTTAAATGGCGAAGAACGTCTGAAATGTCTGCACTCATTACTCCGTCCAGGCAAAAAGGAGGAAGAACAGTATATCTATCTGGATGAGAGTGGAAAGCATGACTGGAAGAATGATGTCATGCCGCAGACGATCAGGCAGTATTCCAATTTCATGATATTTGATAAAACGCAGTATGTTTCCGTACTGTTCGGCTGGAAATACAGCAGGACACTGAAACCTGATGAACTGATGCGTAGCTTCTCTTATGTTGATTTTCCATCTTTTATTACGCTGGATTTTTCGCCAGTACCGGCAGATGTTATCAATGAAAAACTGATCGCTGCGGCAATGAACAATGAGAAATCCATCAGCGAGGAAGAAGAAGCAAAAAGAAAGAAAAATATCATCGTATCTGGACCATCTTATGCAAAACAGAGAAAGAAAGATGAGATTGAAGGATACATGGATTTAGTGAACGATAACGATGAGACAGGATTTTTCCTGAACTTTTTATTCGTAGCAACTGCACCAGATGAATCTACATTAGCACAACGGGTAGAGCAGTTAAAAGAAACAGGAAAGGCACAGGGTGTAGTCATCAGTACGGCGGATTACACACAGTTAAAAGCATTAAATACGGCACTGCCGTTTGCCGGACGGCAGGTCGATTATATGCGTTTCTTCCTATCCTCCTCGATGGTTGCGATGCAGCCATACTTTGCCCAGGACATCTTAGACCCCGGCGGATATTTTTATGGATTAAACCTGACAACAAAACGTCTGATATTTGGCAATAGAAAATTACTGATGAATCCCCACGCAATCATTGTCGGGCATACAGGTTCAGGTAAATCCGTGTTGATTAAGGCAACAGAGATATTTCAGACACTTATCTCTACATCAGATGACATTTTAATCCTAGACCCGCAGAATGAATTTAAGGAAATTGTAGAAAAATATGGTGGTTCTTATTTTGATCTGACTCCAAAATCAAAGATATATATCAATGGTTTTGAAGTGTCTGATGCAGTATTTTATGCAGATAAAGACACGAAAGAAAAATTTATCGCTACACAGACAAAGTATGCCAAAAGTCTTGTTGCAGCCATCATGACAAATATCTTATTTACCCAGGAACATGCTACGGTAGTCAGCAGAGCTACAAGAAAGATGCTTGATAAAATCTTTGCACAGAAGAAATTAAAGAAGCAGGCAACCTTACGGATGTTAAGAGAAGAGATTAAGTTAGAACTGGAGAATGCAAAAGATGATTATGATAAATCTATCATAAAGCCAATCTATAACTCTCTTGAAGAATATACAGAAGGAAGCTGTGATATGCTGGCTTATCCATCCACAGTACGTCTGGATAACCGTATGATTGGATTTGGACTTAAAAATGTACCGCCGGATAACTGGGAGCCGGTTATGGTGACCGTTATGCATTATACCTCTACACGAATGGAATACAATCAAGAGGCACAGAGGGCAACGCATTTTATCGTGGATGAGACACAGGTAGTCAGCCGGAAAGGTACTTCTGCAGAACAGCTCAATACTGCCGTTGCGACTTTCCGAAAATATGGCGGCATCTGTACAATGGCAATGCAGAATATCACGGCAGCACTGGAAAACAAGATGTTAAAGGAACTATTTAGTAACTGCAACTATAAATGTTTTTTAGACCAAGGTGGTGCAGATGCAAATGCACTTGCCCAGATACAGGAACTTTCCCAGACAGAATTTAATGCATTAAGTTCTGAAGAAGTAGGAAGAGGAGTCATGGTATGGGGGAAAAAGGTTGTCCTTTTTGATGCTAAGATCTCAAAAGAAAATGAACTGTATCCTCTCATCAACACAAACTTTCATGAGAAAGCAAAAGAAGCAGAGAAAAGAAAACAAAAGCAGAGACAGGAACAGCAGGAAAGCAACGACCGTATTGAGGAGATCATCCTGCAGATGGCGGAACTTGCCCCGGTTACCGTCCGTGACCTTTTATCTGTATTAGAGATCACACAGGAAGAAGCTGAAAAACAATTAAGCTGGCTGTGTCAGCAAGGTTATCTTGTAAGAACGGAAGAAGCCGGTAATATCCGTTATCAGAAAGCAGGCTGATCATCATGGCAGTAAAAAAAGCGAAGGATGCCAGTTTCAAAAGAATGGATAGTGCTTATGCTTCTTCCAAAAGTGCTATCAAAAAGATTAAAAATGCAGACCCCCTTAATGCAAAAGAAGAACAGGAACAGGAAGAGGGCAATGCGAGTGTAGACCCAGCAAATTATCTGTCTAAGAAAGAAAAAAAGGAATGGAAAAGGCTGTCTTATACTGCAAAGCAGCGTTATATCAGGCAGGCAGAACGGCAGTTAAAACGGCAGAAAAAAAGGAACGGGATTGCAAAAACAGAACAGAGTTCCGTTCAGGAAAAAGAACAGCAGGCGGCAGAAATCTTTTTAAAGGAAAGAAAATATAAATCCAATACTTGGAAAGAACCTGTGGATAAAAAAGAGATCGGCAGCCATGACGGAAATGGAGAGATCGCATCTAAGTCGGGAGACAGCCGGGCGGCTATCCGTTCCCAGAGTACGGTTGCCGGAGGAGAAAAGACAGCAGATATTGCGTCTTCTGCTTCAGCAGAAACAACAAAAGCTGCAGGAAGTGCTGCAGCAAAAACAGCAGATACCGCAGCCGCATCTACGGGTGCTGGGCTGGCTGCACTGGTCGCAAAAAAAACGGCAGAAAATTTCAAAGAAATGCTGCAGCAGAAAAATACAGCAATCGAAAGCCAGAGGATAAAGACGCAGACGAAGTTGTCCCAGCTCATCGAAGAAAATAAAACAGGTGCAGGAAGCACTAGCGTGGCAGCCGCAGCTATGCTTGCCTCTGTTGTAGTTACAGTGATGTATTTTGCGGTACAGATTGCCGTGACGATCTTTTTTGTTTTGTTGATCCTGTTAATACCGATCATTGTGATCGTATCTTTCCTTGGAATCATCATCACGTTGCTATCAGGTTTTGCAGCCGCAGTAGATAATACAGATTATGCATCGGGTTCCGGGGCAAGTATTGTTGCGGTTGCTGTACAGGAAATAGGTTATCACGAAGGGTCAGGCAACCATACAAAGTATGGAGTGTATACAGGCACGGACGGAATGTCCTGGTGCCATGCGTTTGTTTCGTGGTGTGCAAATGAATGTGGTTTTATCGAGAGCAATATCATACCAAAGACAGCCGCCTGTGAGACAGGACGGCAATGGTTTATCCATAAGCAGCAGTATAAAAAGGCTGGAAGTTATACCCCACAGGCAGGAGATATTATCTATTTTGATAAAGGCGGGGTGGGAGAATCCCATCACGTTGGTATTGTTGAATATGTCGAAAATGGAATCGTACATACAATAGAGGGCAACAAAAATAGTCAGGTCATGCGTGGACATTATGAGCTTACCTATAAAGGCATCATGGGATACGGTACTCCGGATTATCCAGACGAAGGACTCACTTCCTCGACAGCATCAGAGATCTTATCAAAAGCACAGGAGCTTGGTAAAATGATGGTGGAGGAAAAATGGGTGTATTCCAATACTGACCTGAAAGGTTCACTTGCGGCAGCAGAACAGTCTGCTAAGAGGACAAACTGTGCCCACGGTGTCTGTCTTGTGCTTCAGGAAATTGGTCTGCTGAAAAAAGGACAGATATTTTTCGGAAACAAGTCTGGAGAGTTAAGCTGCAATGGAACCGTAAGGAAACAGATTGAAAAAGGATTTGACATCATAAAGATAAAGACTGGCGGGAAAAAATCAAAAGACCTCGACTTAAAGCCGGGGGATATTTGCCTTTTCAAAGGGCATACGAACATCTATGCCGGAAAAGATGAGAACGGTAAAACATACTGGTATGATTTTGGACGTGACCAGACAAAAGACAAAAAGCCGGGAAGTGTTTTTGTAAAATCTGTCCGTAAAGGAGAAATTAACTGGGCGGTCATCACAGTGATCCTCCGGGTAAAAGACCAAGACGGATATGGTTCAGGAAAAACAATCAATATCCCATCACCGTATGGAGACAGTTTCACTTACATGGGCTGGTCCCTCATCACCGCAACAGGCAGTAACCAGTACAAGTTGCGTGTGAAAACAGGTGAGCATTACGATGCGAACGGTTTCGGAAAGATAGGGGACAGATATGTGATAGCCTGCACTCCAACCTTCGGAAAAATCGGAGATGAGATAGATTTTGTTCTGGCAAATGGCAGAGTCATACATGGTGTTATGGGCGATGAAAAAAATATATCTGATGCAGGCTGCAACAAATGGGGACATGATAATGGACACAGTGTTGTTGAGTTTGTTGTAAATAAATCTATGTGGTATCACACAGGAAAAACCGTCACGAAATTTCATCCAGAATGGGCAAAAAGCCGGGTTGTTAAAGCAATTAATCTTGGAAAAAATCATTTGAAATAATAATTAAAATGTGCCGAAATTCGGTACAGGAAAGGAGCAGGATGAAGAAAAAAATAGTGATATTTCTACTGGCTGTCTTTCTGGTTTTTGCTTTACTTGTTTCCGCTTTATGTTTTTTCGCTCCCCAAAAAAATCAAAACAGCAGGGAAAATACAACGGAACAACAAAAGACAGAAGATGCTGCAGAACAGACGGAAAAAGAAAAAAGGGAACAATATCATTTCACAAATCTGGAATATATCTATTATATAAATTCTGAGAATGAAACAGATTTTGAAGAACAGGCAGCAGAGTATGTTGAAAAAAATTATAAAAACGTGCAATGGATCAATGCCCTTGCAAAGTTTGATGATGATGTATCAAGCAATACAGGGACAGCGACATTTTATCTACAACTAGATGATGAAGATAATTCGGTTGTTCTTATTTCCTATGATAAGAAAAAAGAAATTTTTTCATTTGTTCCATATAAAAAGCAGATTGAAAATATTGAAGACTATGGAGGAATGCCACAGGAAAAAAATACAATGCAGGATGATGAAGAAGAGTATAACGAGATTGGTACAGAGCCGATCCATCTTTGTGAGCCACAGATTACTGACCAGGATAATTCATTAGAAGCAGTAGCCAATGGTCGCAGGAATTATTAAAATTTTTAGAGAAGGAAGGGGAAGAACGAAGAAATTTTTATGTTACCTCTGTTGAAAATACAGGAGGAAAAAATTTTAAAGCCGTACTGGATTTCAGCACAAAAAGGAGCGATGGAAAAAATATCAGTATTACTTTTGAAAATGGAATTTATACATTTGCGTTTAAATAAGTGTGATTAAAAAAGAGATACTGGGTGATAAGATATGGCAGGTCTGCAAAAAGGAAATAAAGTTTTATTTGCAGTCCTGTCATATGTGTGTTAATTGGGAGTGATTGTCTGAAAGGGGTATTAGGGGCTTTCCCCTAACAAGGTAGTATTTTGTACACACAAAATGCGTATCTTGCAATAAGCCTATCGGCTTATTCGTACCATTTTTGGTATAAATACCAGAATTGGTATATGGATAATACCAAAAATGGTATATGAATAATACCAAAAATGGTACATATAAATCATAAGACCGCTTATAGATAACATAAAAAATTATGGAGGAATTAAATGGCAAGGCAGAAACATTTCCGTCTTCCAGACGATGTTCTGGAGAGGATAAATCACAGAGATAAAGAATTGTATCCTACAGAAAATGTGTATATCACAGAAGCTGTACGGAACTTTTTTAAAAAAGAAGAAACAGAAAATATGATGGATGAATTAGGGGATATACAGGATAAACTGGATCGAATCGAAAAAAAGCTTGAAGAAGATGCAGGTAAAAAATATAGTTCTTTTTCAAGCGATGCAGAGAAAAAAGAACTTTATGGAAAACCAGATTTTCTGAAATACTAACATAAGTTCTAAGGGATGGATACGATGGATTGGATAAAGCAAATTATAGAATGTAAAAAAGGAAATTGGGAGTCACCCGGTTCTCTGGGGCAAAAGATTAAAAAAATCCGAATGCTGCGTAGGTATACACAAAAAGAATTAGGTGTGATGTGCGGCTTTTCTCTTTCTTCCGCAGATGTAAGGATTGCACAGTATGAAAAAAATAAAAAAATCCCAAGAGAAAAAATCTTGAAGGCTATGTGTAATGCTTTAGGAGTTGGTGAAGGTGCTTTGGTTCATGCGGATATGCTTTCCTATCAGGAAATGTTTTACGCATTATTTGATATGGAAGATTTTCATGGATTGCACCCGGTTAAGAAAGAGGACGGATACTATTTAAGATTTGGCAGCGATAGTATCATCAATGATTTTCTTGAAGAATGGTATAAGATGTATCAAAAATATCCAAGACCAAGAGGAGATGATGAGGAAGAAAAATATACACTCTGCCGTTATGAATATCCAAATGAGATCGCAGTGGTATCGCAGTATGAATTATTAAAAAGGAAAGCACTGCAGGCAGAGATAGAAAATTTACAACTCAAAATAAATGACCTTGAGAATGAAAATAAAGGAGATTGATGAGATGGATTGGAAGAAACAGATTGAAAAATTGGAGGACGAACTTCAAAAATTAACGGAAAGGGAAAATAAGATTGCGGAAAGAAAAAAAGAAGTCGAAGAAAAGCTGAGAAAAGCAAAAGAGCAGAAAGAGAATGAAGAGAATAAAATGCTCGCAGAGATTGTCACCGGGCGATTGGGAGAAATGGATGCTAAAAAAATGGATGATCTAAAAGTAATTCTTGATATGTATATGTCTGATCAGGACGAGGAAAGAGCAACAGAAAAAGAAAGATAGGAAGGTGAGGAAAGATAAGAAAAAGGAGAATTGACATCCGGCTGAGCGAAAAAGAATATCAGTTACTTCTATCTAAGGCTGGAAATGACCTTGAGACAAAAACCAAAAAGGGAGACCAAGCAAACACTTCTGCATATATACGGAAGTGTATTTTTTTGCAGGAAGATCGTCCTGTCCGATTGGAAAAAGAGTTAAAGAATCTTTCCTACCAAGTGCGTAAAATAGGAGTCAATATCAATCAGGTCGTTGCAAAAATTAATGCTGGTTATGGCAATCAGATTGATATTTATAATCTTGAAAAAGCATTAGAGCAGGTAAAGCATGAGATGAAAACGCTTAATGAGAAGGTAGAAGATTATGGCAATCACTAAGCTATCAAATATTGGAATGCCAAAGGGAGGCGGGGCTGCACATTTAAAAAATTGTATTTCTTACATCATGAACCCAGATAAAACAGAAGGGATGGTCGGGGGAAATGCCGGGACGACCCCGCAGGAAGTGTATCAGGTAATGATTGATACAAAACAGGAATGGGAAAAGGAAGGAGGAAGACAGGGATACCATTTTGTGATCTCTTTTCCACCAGGAGAAGCAACAAAAGAAGAAGCCTATGCGGTGATAAATGATTTTTGTGAAGAATATCTGGGAGAAGATTATGACTATGTTTTTTCTATCCATACGGATCAGAAACATATGCATGGCCATATTGTCTTTAATTCTGTGAACCGGATGAGTGGATATAAATACCGTTATGAAAAGAAAGACTGGGAAAAATATATTCAGCCTCTCACAGACCGCATCTGTGAAAAATACGGCCTGCCGCCTTTGGCTTATGACAAAAACAATAAGATAGGAAAATCTTATGCCGCACATTATGCGGAGAAAGAAGGCAGGCCATCATCCGAAAAAATTATCAAGGCAGACATAGATTTTGTGATTGCTTCATCAAAAGATTGGGATGATTTCATAAGGCAAATGGAAGGGCTTGGCTATAAGATCCGTCAGAAAAAATATGTGACATATATCCCGCCTGGTTTTGAACGGGGACGGAGAGATTCCCGGCTTGGGCCAGGATACCGGGCAGAGGAGATCAAGGAAAGGATAAAAAATAAAGGACAGGAACAGGGGGTAGAAAAGATCCTGTCCCATGAACTGTCAAAAGTTTATGAAAGAGAGATCTTCCAGTATACCAAAACAACGCTCACAGTATTTCAGATGAAAAAAATTAAAAACTTTTATCAGACAGGACATTATCTTGAAGAAAAAAATCCTTATGCAGTAGCATGGAAAGAAGTGAGGAGAAATGCGGTCCATATTGATCAACTCTATGAAGAGTGTAAATATATCTTAGGGCATGAGATCAAAACAGAAAAAGATCTGCTGGAAAAACAAAAGATATTGATAAAGAAAGAAGCAGAGCTTTTCAATCAGCGAAGGACTCTTTTTTCCGTCGAAGATAAAAAAATATTCCAGCAGTACCGGGTATTAAAAAAACGATTGGACGATACTCCCGATTGGGATGACCAGTTTGAAATATATCAGGAAGAACTAAATGATTTTTTAAAAGAGATGCCGGAAGGGATGCTCAGTGCAGAGAAGGAAAAAAGACAGATCAATGCGATGCTGCGTGAGGTGCGGCATGAGAAACGGATCGTAAACCGGATGATCGAAGAAGAAAAAAGCTTGAATAAAGAAGAAAAGATTACAAAGAAAAAAGGACGTACTGAAATTCAGCACAGGAGGTGAAAAAATAAATGGGATCAAAAGAAGAAAAACATATTGTTATGGAATTTCAAAAAAAGATACTGCAGGAAGCCGGATGCAGTGCGGAGGTGATAGCTTTCTTAGATGAAATAGAAGATGAAGTGTTTTGTGAATATTACTGCTTCTGTTTTTTAGACGGAATGCCGATAGAAGAAGTGCGGAGAATAGACAGTGTCCCTGTACAGAACTGGAAAGATAAGATCAAACGTATCAGAGAAGAACGGACGGGTTATCTTGAAAGATTATTTGTGCCAGATGCACAGGTGACACAGCAGATCTCTAAGTTACATGAAAAAGCGGGCAGAGTATTTAAGGAAACAGAAGAATTAAGGGATACAATAAATACAACATTAAAGCAGACATTAAAGATTCAGGAAGAAGCTCTTGTGCAGCAAAAAGAATCATATCAGAGTACCTTAGCTTCCAAAGCAGAGCTGCTAAAAGACCGGGAAGATAAGATACAGAGCCTGTTAAGCGAGATAGAACAAAACAAGGCAGTATGGGAGAATGAGAAAAAAGATCTTCTTTTGAAGTTGGAGGAGAAGAAAACTGTGGTTAAAGAAGAGGAGAAAAAAGAAGCAGCCTTTACAGAAGAAAATCCGATAAACAATATAGAAAGAAAAAAGAAACGCTGGCATTTTTTCTGTAAAGAAAACAAGAAGAGGGGGATCCAAGATAACAATAATGAATTTATAGAGACTTATCTGGCAGAAGATACTTTTAATGATGCACAAAAAGAATTCCTGATCCAATGTCTGGAAGAGGGAGATAGTGTACAGGAGATGAAAACCTATGCATCTGCCAGCCTTACTCCAGCAATGATGCAGCGATTACGTCAGGTAAGGAAGAAAAGGAGAGAACGACCATGAGAAAAAAAGAACAGACAGGCATTAACTTAAGTGAAGAAGAGATCCTGCATGGGAAAGGGGATGCTTATGGGATCTATCAGATCGACTGGAAGGGAGAAGGAAGGGAGTATGCCTTCCTTTCCTATGATTCCATCAGGGCAAAGGGAAAGCTGCCGCAAAGGAAAGATTACCAGCTTGTTTATAGTGGGATCTTAGAGCCAGATGAAAACATGGACAGTCTATATGTAAAATTTAATATCGCACACCCACAGGATTTCACAGGACATTCCCTTTCCATCAGCGATATTATTGTTTTAAAGAAAAATGGAAAAATAAATGTTTCTTATGTAGATATGATAGGGTTTGTCCCATTATCAGATTTTTATAAAGAGCCGGCACTAAGAGTAGTAGGGCAGATAACTGAAGCAACACAGGGATTTACAGCCGAGGGACACTTCGGGACATGGCATTCAATACAAATGCAGGAATTTCACAATGAAAAATTTTTTCAGATGCGGCATGATGAATTTGGGGAACAGGTTGCAGATATTATCGTAAATGAACAGGGACAGGTTATTGCCGAAGATCTATGGCATGGCTTTAGTCCTGAAGCAATGAAATTAATTGGAGAATATTTACTAAACAGATCGCTTCATGAAAAAAAAGAAGCAGCCTATATTATATCAGGAGACAGCGGATATTTTATGATCCATGAAACGGATGGAGGATATGATTATACGTTTTATAATGAGGATTATCAGGAATTAGATGGAGGAATCTATGATGATCCAGAGGTATCGTTAGCAGAAGCCGTAGAGGATATTTTAGATGATGCAGGCATATCCATTGGCAACATAGAAGAAACAGATTATGAGCAGGTAGAACAGAGTATTGAGGAAAGTGAGGAGAAAGAGTTATTGGGGTATGCGGTACAAGAAGCAAAAAGAAAATTAAAAGGAGGAGATATTCGGCTTACTTCCGAAGTATATTACAAAGAAAAATCGTTGGAAGGAAGGAGCCGAGCGGATATTGAAGAGATCGTCTTATCCCAGGCACAGATCATAGTAGATGAACTGGGTCTGCATAATGAAGTAGAGCTGATTGGTGCGAGGGTGTATGGTTCACGAAGCAGAGAAAGCTTATACCGCCCAGATTCAGATGTGGATGTTGTCCTTAGTTATCAGGGACCAATCAGCGAAGATAGTTTTTTTAACTATCTGAAAGAAGATATGTTATATGTTAAAGAGATTCCGATAGACATTAATCCTATATCAAAAACGAAATCGGGAACTTTGCCTGAATATCTGGAAAGGGCAGAGTATTATCTGGATGAAAAGGAAATTGAACAGTTTGCAGAACAGATAGATACTTTCGGACGTTTACGGGGAGATTGGTATGTAGATGAAACGATGGAGCCGGAGAAAGCAGTGGATGCGATCACAGATGACATCCTGCAGAAAAAAACGGGCTATCTGAATGATTATCTTAAAAAAGCTATAGAAATATCAGGAGATCAGGAGGATATAAAACAGGCAAAAGACCTGCTGATCCAAATGGAAAAGCTTGAGAGATTATCTATTTTTGATAAGGAACCTGAACCAATACCAGAAGTTGATTTTTATGTTGCAGAATGTTCAGAATTTCCATCATTGGGTGAATATCACGAGGGTTTAACCATTGATGAAGCGATCGCTGTTTATGAAAAAATACCAGGAGACAGAAAAAACGGTATAAAAGCGATCGGTATCAACCTGCATTTTCCAGAAGGGCATATGTATTCTGATAAATGTGACCTGCTCGCCGGAGGGCACATCTGTAAGGAGATGTTAGATGCAGTACCGTTTTATAAAGAAAACAGACAGGTCAGGAAAGCAGTAAGATATTTAGAAAAACATTTTGAGAAAAAAGAGAACCTTTCTTTCATAAAACAAAAAGAAGCAGAATGGACGCAAAGGTTATAAAGGGGTGGATGAAAGATGGCGATAACATTACCAACAGCAGAGGAGATGCTTGAGAAAACTATTAGAAAAGTATCTTCATCACCTGATGAATGGCTACGGTTCTTAAATACGGCTTCTCGTGTCTATCAATATGATTTTTCAGACCAGCTTATGATTTATGCACAGCGTCCTGGAGCAATAGGATGTACAAGTTTTCAAACGTGGAAAAAGACAAATCATTATGTAAAGCAGGGAACAAAAGGAATCGCTCTTATCCAGACTGTAAATGGCAGAAAGAGATTAAGATATGTGTATGATTATAAAGATACTGGAATTATAAAGGGAGTTCCGATAACAGAGGTAAGGCAGCCATATTTATGGCAGATAACGGAAGAAGATAAGAATGAGTTATCCAATTATCTGAAAAAGAAATACAACGTGGAAGGAGAGCAAACAGACCTTGCTACAATGCTGAAAAAAATAGTAGAAGAGGTTGCAGAGGATACTACAACAGAAGAAGTATCCAAATTACTTCAAAGTAAACAGGATTCTTATCTGGAAGAATTGGACGAAGACACCATACGATTAGAATATAGAGAGTTATTTATATCTACAACATGGTATATGCTTTTAAATAGGTGCGGCATAAATCCTGCGGATTATGTATATCTTGGAGAATTTCGGGCAATCACTGATTTTAATAATGCTAATGTATTGTTCCGTTTAGGTTCTCCGGTGAGTGAATATGGTGCTTCTATTTTGAAAGATATAGGACTTTATCTCTGGCAGAAAAATTTTCAAAAAAACCGGGCAGAATCTATTGTGCAGGGGATTCCAAAAGAATATAATAAAAATAGAAATATACCAGAACAAAAGGAGGCAGATAAAGATGAAGTTAACATACACGAAAGCCGAGGACGGACTGCTGTATCCGAATCTGGGATTGAAAGAGTCGACAAAGGGATACATCGGGAAATACGGACTGATGAGGGAAAGATACCTGAAAGAACACGACAGATCGACATATCAGATCCTTCTGATGAAAGATTACGAGGGACATCTGATCGAGATCCAGAAGCAGGCAGAAGAGAGGATGGACGAACTGGTGCCAGAGCTGATGAAGGCGGCAGGGGTAACGGAGGAACTGAAAGCAGCCGACCAGATGAAATGGGTCGGACTGGTAAACAACTGCAAACAGCAGGCGGAGGAAATAGTGAAACAGGAGATTATATTCAATTAAGCTTATTTCCACAAAATGAACAAGAACAAGCTGATTATGGAACAGCAGCAGGTGATACACCGGCTGCTGTTTTTGCGTTCCCGGAAACTTATATCGACGAAGCTTTACGGACAGGCGGGAATGATGACCATTCTTTAGAATATGTGCTACTTGACCTGATGCAGAAAAAACCAGGAGAACTGCTTAGAAAAGACCTGAAAGAGACATGGAAAGGCGGAAAGGGTCTTTTCATGCCAGACGGAGTAAAAGTCAGTGTATGGTACAGTGAGGAAGGAATTTCTTTTCGCCGGGGGAATGGTGCAAGAAGGAATCCAGAAAAGATATTATCGTGGGACGAAGCCGCAGAACGGATCGAAACACTTTATAAAAAGGGGAAGTTTACTACAAATACATTGGCAGGGCAGGCAATAGATGTTGTACAAAAGGAAACCGCAAGTCTCCTCTGCTTTTTTTACAGAGAAGAGATGAAACAATCCCGGTGGGGAGTGGTTTACAGTGAAGCTGTCGAGAAGATTGCCGGAGAGTTAAAAGAGCCGGAAAACATAAAGAATATCTATCAGGAGATCCTGCCATATGGAACGGATGTAAATCTGAAGACCCAATGGCAGCAAAAAAGATATAAGAATATAACAGACAAACTCCAGAAATTAGAAAATGCATCGGCACTTATCCCACAGGAAGGAGAAGAACCACAACAGACAGCGTTTATCACAGAAGATGAGATTGACAGACTACTGCAGGAAGGAGGTATCGTTCAGGGAGGGAAAAGACGCATCCTGTCTTTTTATCAGCAGGAACCTATGCCAGACAAAAAAGCAGCGATCGCTTTCCTAAAAGAAGAGTATGGTATCGGAGGACATTCCCATTCTATATCAGGAAGTTCCCGTTCTGATGAGTGGCATGATGCCAAAGGATTTCATTTAAAAAAGGGAAAGGCAGAAAAGAAACTGACATGGAAAGAAGCAGAAAAACGGATCCGTATCCTGATAGAAAACAAAGAATATCCTTATGTTAAGGATAAGGAAATGCAGGAACGATCGGCTAAGGAGGATCACACAAAGGAAAAAGAAAATGTACTGAATTTCAGTACGGAAGAGAAAAAAGAGGATACCCTGCAGTTCCAGATCGATTATTCAGAACATGATGTTATAAGCCCTTATGATAAAGAAAAAGGTGATTTTACTGTTCGGAAAATGTCTTTTGCTGTAGCAAATAAACTATTTACAGTATTGGATGAACAAGAGGTGGAGAAGCAGGAGAATGAAGAAGAGGGATATTCTTATTATAAGACAGCATTTTCTATCTATGCGGTCATAGATGGAGAAGAATATTCTTTCAAGGGCAGATATGACATAGGTTCAGAAGGAAAATCCCTTTTAGAACACATCCGGGAATATTATGATTACTGTTTATCTTCAGACTGTATGTATAGACAATACTGGGAACAGGATGGTGTGCTGGATGAAAAGATAGAACAGATTACAAAGTATAGTGAAAACTTTTTGCCATATCTTGAAGAACATACAGGCTTAACACCTGCAGAACAGAAACAGCTTGATGAATTGATGCAGAAAGAGAAACCGCAGGTTTTACAGGATAAAAAATATGAGATTGCTGATACTGGAAGAATAGATTTTCCGTTCCATGTACAGGAATTAACAAGAGAAAATGATGATTTTATTTTCTCAGGACGTAGTAAGTTCTGTAAAAACAGAGAAGAAGCCAGTGCATGGATAGAAAAACAACAAAAGGAATCGAATCTCATTGAAGTAGCTGTCGAAAGCAGCGAGGATTATGAAGATTCAACGGTTTCTTTTGTTACAGCAGTTGATGCAGATGGAAATAGACAGCCTCTTTACCGCCTATTACGAAAGGGTAATAATGGATTAGAAACATATCTTTCAGAAACGATGCGCTTTCATAGTGAAAATGAAGCAAAGAGCTATATTAAAAATCATTCGGACGAGATAAGGGAAATACGATATGATGAGATGATAGGTTGGGCGGCAGAGATAAGAAAAGACAGCATTGCAGCAGCAGAACTGCAGGAAGAAATCTTAGATACAGATAACATAGCGGTTACTCCTGTTTCTGAAAACATGTGGCAGAATTATCATATTTCAAAAGAAGAACTGGGAACAGGAACAATCCGTGAAAAATGCTGGAAGAATATCCTTGCGATCGAAACGGTAAAACAGTTAGAAAAGGAACAACGGCAGGCAACAAAAGAGGAACAGAACATACTAGCAGATTACGTTGGATGGGGCGGGATCGCAGATGTTTTTGATGAGAAGAAACCACAGTGGCAGGAAGAAAGGGAGAGGATACAGACGGCACTGACTCCGGAAGAATACCGTTCGGCAGTAGGGTCTGTTTTAAATGCCCATTATACACAGCCGGTTCTCATTAAAGCCATGTATCAGGTATTGGCAGGCCTGGGATTTACAAAGGGACGGATATTAGAACCATCCTGTGGGACAGGGAATTTCTTCGGACTTCTTCCAGAAAGCATGAACAAGTCTACGTTATATGGTGTGGAGTTAGACCAGATGAGTGCAAAGATAGCTGGTTATCTTTATCCAGAAGTAAATATTGAGAATACGGGGTTCGAACGTACAGATTATCCAGATGGATATTTTGACATAGCTGTCGGAAATGTTCCCTTTGGGGATTACCGGGTAAATGACCCTGTTTATAACCGTCATGGATTTTTGATCCATGACTATTTTTTTGCAAAGACACTGGATAAACTGCGCCCAGGTGGTGTTGCTGCATTTATCACAACAAAAGGGACGATGGATAAGGAAAATACCAAAGTAAGGCAATATCTTTTTAAGAGGGCAGAACTTCTGGGAGCAGTCCGGCTGCCAAACACTGCATTTAAAAACGCAGGGACAAAAGTAACTTCTGATATTTTGTTCCTGCAAAAAAGGGAAAAAGAAATAGCTGATCCGGAATGGATCTCTGTTACAGAGGATGCACAGGGGATCCCTGTAAATAGTTATTTTGCAGCACACCCGGAGATGATCCTGGGAACAATGAAAGAAATCTCAGGACCTTATGGGGTGGAGACTGCCTGCATAGAAAACGAAGGCGTTTCTTTAGAAATACAATTACGGGATGCCATAGCCAATATCACAGGACATATACCAGAAAGGATGCCGGAGGAACGTGCTGAAATTCAGTACGGGACCGAACCTGTAACAGATATGCCAGACAGGGAAGCGAACAGGATATACAGCTATGTCGTATCAGAAGCTGGGGATATTTATTATAAAAATGAATCGGGACTGGAGCAGCAAAGGGTCACAAAGACAACAAAAAGCCGTATCACCGGGATGGCTGCTATCCGGGACTGTGTCCGGGAACTGATCCGACTGCAGGTAGAAGAAACAGAAAATACAGAAACAAAGATTCAGGCCGAGCAGACAAAATTGAATACCCTGTATGATTCTTATACGGAAGAATGGGGACTTTTAAACAGCATAGCGAACAAGAGGGCTTTTTCGGAAGATTCCTCCTATCCTCTGTTATGTTCCCTTGAAAGATTAGATGAAGACGGGAATCTTGCCGGAAAAGCAGATATGTTCTCCAAACGTACTATCCGGCAAAAGGAAAGTATCACTCATGTCAATACTGCGAACGAAGCCCTTGCTGTGTCTATGACAGAACATGGAAAAGTTGACCTTTCCTTTATGTCGGGACTTTGTGGAAAGCCGGGGGAAAAGATAACAGAAGAACTGGCAGGAGTTATCTATAGAAATCCAGTAACACAGGAATGGGAGACAGCAGACAGCTATCTGTCAGGCAATGTACGGGAAAAACTTCGCATTGCAGAAAATTTTTTGGAAAGTACTCCAGAGTATAAAAGGAATGTAGAGGCATTAAAAAATGTGCAGCCAAAACGGCTAGAAGCATCAGAGATCGAAGTACGGCTGGGTTCTATGTGGATACCATTAGAAGTTTATGAGCAATTTATGATAGAGACATTTCAGCCGCCAAAATATATTGCCGCAAACCATACGATAAAGATACAGTATTCCTCTTACACAGGGGAATGGAATATTCAGGGGAAAAATATAGATGGGAGCATTTTAGCGACCAATACCTATGGGACGAAGAGAGCCAATGCATACCGTTTACTGGAAAATTCACTGAACCTTAAAAATATACAGATCTTTGATACCTATACTGACAGTGAGGGAAAGGAACACAGGGAATTAAATAAAAAAGAAACAATACTGGCAGGACAGAAGCAGGATATGATCAAAGAAAAATTTAAGGACTGGATATTCAAAGACAGGGAACGGCGGGAAATGCTGGTCACGATCTATAATGAAAGATTCAACTCCATCCGTCCAAGACAGTATGACGGAAGCCATTTGGAATTCCCCGGAATGAACCCGGAGATCACCTTAAAGCCACATCAGAAAAATGCCGTCGCACACCAATTATACGGTGATAATACCTTGCTCGCACACTGCGTGGGGGCAGGGAAGACCTTTGAAATGGCTGCCGCAGCAATGGAAGCAAAACGCATCGGGATTACCCATAAATCACTGTTTGTTGTACCAAACCACCTGACGGAACAGTGGGGTGCGGAATTCCTTACCTTGTATCCTGCTGCCAACATCCTTGTGGCAACAAAGAAAGATTTCCAGCCTGCAAACCGTAAAAAGTTCTGTGCAAGGATCGCAACAGGGGACTATGATGCTGTCATTATCGGCCACTCACAATATGAAAAGATCCCACTGTCAGCAGAACGGCAGCGTAATATTTTAGAAGAACAGATAGATGAGATCGAGATGGCGATCAGCCTGGCTAAAGAAGCACAGGGAGAAAATTATACGATCAAGCAGATGGTAAAGAGCAGAAAGAACTTGGAAGTCCGGCTGGCAAAGTTAAATGATAAGAAAAAAGACGATGTGGTGACATTTGAGGAACTGGGCATTGACAGGCTGTTTGTGGACGAATCGCACGCATTTAAGAACCTTTTTTTGTATACAAAAATGAGAAATGTAGCAGGTGTCGCACAAACAGAATCCCAGAAAGCGATGGATATGTACAATAAATGCCGGTATATGGATGAGATCACAGGAGGGAAAGGGATCACTTTTGCGACAGGGACTCCAGTCTCAAATAGTATGACAGAGCTGTATACCATTCAGAGATACCTGCAGTATGACCGCCTGCAGGAAATGGAACTGGGGATGTTTGATAACTGGGCCTCTACATTTGGAGAGACAATCACAGCTCTTGAGTTATCTCCAGAGGGTAGCAGTTATCGCATGAAAACTCGTTTTGCAAACTTTTTTAACTTGCCGGAGTTAATGTCTGTTTTTCAGGAAGTAGCAGATATTCAAACTGCCGATATGTTAAAACTTCCAGTTCCACAGGCTGAATATGAAAATATTGTCCTGCCGGCAAGTGAACAGCAGAAAGAGATCCTGCAGTCCCTGGCAGAACGAGCAGAGTTGGTGCGGAATGGTGCGGTAGACCCAAGTGAAGACAACATGTTAAAGATAACAACGGATGGACGTAAACTTGCTTTAGACCAGAGGCTTCTCAATGATATGCTGCCGGATACAGAAAATAATAAGGTTTCTGCCTGTGCAGAGCGATGTTTTACGATCTGGGAAGAAACAAAAGGACAGAAGTCAGCACAGTTAGTATTCTGTGATTCTTCCACACCAAAGAAAGACGGAACCTTTAATGTATATGATGCCTTAAAAGAAAAACTGATGAAAAAGGGAATTCCGGAAGAAGAGATCGCATTTATCCATGATGCCAATACGGATGTACAAAAAGCAAGATTATTCTCTAAAGTGCGTTCCGGGCAGGTCCGTTTTTTACTTGGTTCCACGTCAAAAATGGGTGCTGGTACTAACGTCCAGGACAGACTGATCGCCCTCCATCATTTAGATGTACCCTGGAGGCCTGCTGATATTGAACAGCAGGAAGGACGTATCTTAAGACAGGGAAATAAAAATAAAAAAGTAAAGATATTTCGGTATATCACAGAGAATACATTTGATGCGTATTCTTGGCAGCTTATCGAAAATAAACAAAAGTTTATTGGACAGATCATGACATCCAAATCTCCTGTGCGCTCTTGCCAGGATGTAGATGAGGCAGCACTGTCATATGCAGAAGTAAAGGCTCTTGCGACAGGAAATCCTAAAATCAAAGAAAAGATGGACTTAGATGTACAGGTGACAAAGTTAAAGATGCTGAAAGCCAATTATGAGAGCAACCTATTTCGACTGCAGGATGCTATTGCTGTGGAGTACCCGGAAAAGATAGCAAAATATGAAGAACTCACCACAGCATATGATACCGATATAAAACATATAGATACCGTCCTGAACATTCCTTTTTTGATGGAGATACATGGTGTTACCTATAATGACGAAAAAGCTGCAGGGGAAATGCTCGTACAGGCCTGTACACAGATGAAGAAAGCCCATGCCGATGCAGAAAATATCGGAAGTTTTTTGGGGTTTCAGATGAAAATATCGTATTCTTTGTTTGACAATAGCTTTTATGTAAGACTGACGAGAGAAGCCTCTTTTATAGTTGAAGTTAAAAAAGATCCTGTACGAAACATCGAACGTATCCTTACCGCAATGAGGAACCTTCCCGGACAAAAAAAGACAGCAGAAGAACGGCTGGAAGATGCAAGACAGCAGCTTGTGCAGGCAAAAGAAGAAGTGCAGAAACCATTTGAAAAAGAAGAAGAACTGAAGTTTATCCAGACTCGTCTGGCCAAAGTAAATGCGGAATTGGACGTAGGATCAGACGAAGAGAAAATACAGAAAGATGGGAAGAATCGACAGGAGGAACAGAGAATATGCCTGTAATAAGAGTATCAAAAATGGGAAAATGTATCCAGAGATTAAGAGAAGAACGGGGGTGGAGCTTAGAAGAACTGGCAGGACGTATCCTGCTGTCACCAGAGGAATTAAAATGCATGGAAAATGGTATAAAAGAACCAGACAAGATGACCGTCACTTTGCTTGGCTATATCCTAAACGTGCATGCAGACAGCCTGTTAAATGGTGAGATCCACTGCCGGGTGTCCCAGACAGAATTAATGGAGCTTATGAAAGAGACCATAGACTATCTGGAAGGGATACAAAAGGAGAATAAACAGATCGGAGTGGATATGGAAAAGATACAGGAAAAATATGGACTGCCAGGAAAGGATATGCCGGAAAGAGAACATACAGAGAGAATACAGAAGCAAGGGCATATCTTTACAAAGAAAATACAGAAGGAATCTGTACCAAAGTTATTATAGAAAATGTGCTGAATTTCAGTACGGGACAGGAGGAGATACGCATGGAAGAAAAAAGCAGGGAAGTTGTCATGGCAATATCCAATGCAGCAAGGTATATGGACCCTTTTTTTAAATTATCAGCAATGGGGACTATCTTATTACTGCAGTATTTTGCCCGTATGGTCAAAGAACGAAGATTAAAAGAAACAGAATTTACGGACTTCCAGAAATTTTTAAGAATGACAGAAGGAAAATATGATATTATGAATGTCCCGGAAATCCCGGAGGAACAGTTGTCAGAAGAATTAAATACCCTTGGCATCCATTATATGATACTTCCTGATCTGGAAAAAAACGATGGAATGCTGCAGGTTGCTGTTTATCAGCCAGACAGGGAAAACTTCGGGTCATGGTATCAACGGCATATCTTAAGCCGTATGACAGGAGGAGAAAAGGACATACAGGAACTAAGGAATCTTACTTCCGGAAAAACAACGATAGTCTCTTTTCCACTGGAAGAGGAAGAAGAGGCTATCAAAGAAGATTTTACTTCAATGGGAATTAACTATTCCCAACTTCCTGATTTACACGTTGGAGATGGCGAGATGCAGATTATTGTGGCAAATGCCGACCTCCCCAAAGTAGAATCATGGTATAAATTATACCGGGATGATCTGCGGAAAGATGGCATAACGGATGTACCGGATATGAAAAAAATGTCGATGGATAACTATATGCAGACAGGACAGCAGACGGAAGCAGAATATATTGATACAGCTTCCCCGGAATTAAAGGCTGTTAATGCTAAATATGAGGGAAAAGAAAAGGGAGAGATCGGACACCAAATAGAAGCAGCCGAACATAACACTATGGGAAAAGAATCTTCGACAGCATATTTGCGGTATGTAAATGACCCTGCCTATATCCCAGTCAGCATTGATAAAAAAACTCTGGTTGAGAAATCCTCAGTGATCAATAAGGATGGATTAGATAGATATAACCAGTTTGCCTGCCGTATTCCTGGGACATATGGAAAGAATGAAAAACAACTTGTGATACCTGAAACACAGGTCTTTGAGACACAAAAAGGTTCATATATCGCTTTTATAAATAAAGAAGAGCCGGTATTTGTATTTAATGTCAGAACAAAACAGGTAGACCATGAGATGAGAAAACTGACGGGCGAAGAATTTGCGAAACAATATTTTGATAAAATAGACAGACCTTCAGAACGTAAGGTAACGTCATTACAGAAATATAAAGAGAAGGGGAAAGATCTAAGTGACCTTAAGATAAAGATGCCGGATCCACCAATCAAATCAAAATAAAATGTGCTGAATTTCAGTACGGTGACCAGCAGTTACTAAAAACAGTTATGCATAAACAGGCATAGCTGTTTTTATTTTTTATATGGGCAGAAGAAAATCGTTCTTCTGCCCATTTTATTATATGAGGAGAATATGTATGATACAAAAACGAAAACCACCATGGGGGATGTTTTTTATCCTGTTGCTTCTGGCATTGGCTGCATCCTATTATATAGCAGGATTGTTCAAACTAGATGATGTGACGATACAGAATTATCAAGATAAATTAGCCTACATATTGATGCATCCATTCCGTAACTGGTTCAATAGAAAAACACCAGCCGTTATGGGGATTGCCCTGACTGTATGGGCAATGTTTGTCTGTTATTATCTCACTTATTACCGTAATTTTCATCCCGATGCAGAACATGGTGTTGCAGAATGGGCAGATGTACCAAAGACAGCTAAAAGGCTGTATGGAAAAGGGGAAGAACCTGTTACCTGCCTGAGTAAAAATATTACAGTAAATGCAAAGGCATTGCCAAATATGCATATCCTGATCCTTGGCGGTTCTGGTGATGGAAAAACAACATCCCTTTTGATCCCGAATATCTTACTAGCGAATGTGACAAATATTATCCTTGACGTAAAAGGAGACTTGCTGAAAAATTATGGAGGTTATTTAAAAGAAAAAGGGATAGCTGTAAAAAGCCTTAATTTTAAAGATATGGCACAATCAGACCAGTATAATCCGTTCAGATACATAGAAAAATATACAGATATGGTAGAACTCATTACAAATATCCAGACATCTGTAAAGCCGCCGGATGCCCAAAAAGGAGACCCTTTCTGGGATGATGGTGTAGGATTGTATCTGCAATCCCTGTTTGAATATGAATGGCTTCAGGCAAAAGAAGAGGGAAGGACAGCCTCTATGCTGGGAATCCTTGATCTGGTAAATAAGGAGACACAAAAAACAGATGAAGAAGGGACAACGCAGTTACAGCAGGATATGCAAGAGTTACAGGAAAGATATGGGGAAGATTATCCGCCAGTGAGAGATTACCGCAAGTTAAAAGAAGGTGCATCAGAAACTGTACGCTCTATTGTTATCATGGTTAATGCACAATTACGTCTTTTTGAAATCCCGGAGATTAAACGGGTATTTGAAGGAACAGACGACATAGATATTCCATCACTGGGATTAGGTGTAGAGGGAAATCCTAAGAAAAAAACAGCATTGTTTCTTGTTATGCCGTCTGGAGATTCTTCCTATAATCTTTTTATCAATATGTTTTATACACAGTTATTTACTGTATTAAAAAGGATTGCAGACAATCGAAGAGACGGACAGTTACCAATCCATGTACGGCTGTGGGCAGATGAATACTATGCCGGTCCTAAACCACTTAGCTGTGAGACACTTCTTGGGGAAATACGAAGCAGAAATATGTCCATCGTACCGATTCTGCAAGATATTGCCCAGATAAAAACTTTGTATCCTAATGACAAATGGGAGATATTCACAGGAAACTGTGCAACGACCGTATTCTTAGGCTCTGGAGCTACAGCCCATACAACGCATCAGTGGGTATCAGATATGTTAGAAGAAATGACGATCGACAGCCGTTCTGAAAGCCTGGGACATTCACAAGGCAGTGGTAATCTGCAGATGAGCAAGGCCGGAATGAAATTAATGACTCCGGGACAGATCAGCCGGATGCCGAAAAACGACTGCATCCTGTTCCTAAAGGGAGAACGTCCCATCTACGATAAGAAAAACTGGCCGTTCAATACAGAGGTATTTAAAGAAGCAGAGAAGATAGCCGGACAAAATGGCTATAAAAATCCAGTATATGTTTCCTATGATGAAAGAAATAAAAAATATAGTATAATTTCCTGTCTTTGACAGTTGTAAGGATAAAAAACAGCCATAGAGCCTTTATTTAAGAGCTTTTTGGCTGTTTTGTTTTTTGCAGCGATATGTGCTTGTGCTATTTACCATTTCGATTTTTATTTCTTTGTATCGATTATTATTTTTTTGCAATTGCCGCACTTAAATGCTGTGATTCGATAGCCATTAATTTTACTTAAGAAAGATCCTTCGTCATTCAGGCAGATATTGTCCACTGCATCCTGTTTCCACCATAGAGCTTCGTTGCTGCATACTTTACCTTGAATCATTTCATTCCCACAATATGGACAGTTCATATATATTCCTCTCTTTCTTGCACATGACTATGCGGTTGATTTTCAACAGTATAGCGCTGTTTATTTCTTTTAATTTGCCTTCAACATTATGATACCATATTATATATATAAAGCAATCCCGTTTTGTTTAATGCGTGGACTGAATTAAAAAAATATAGTATAATCTGTATTAGAAATAATGTCGTGAAATCGGAATTTTACGGAGTGGACAGAAATGAACTTAGAACTTATTCTAATGTCCGAAAATGACATTGCTGAATTTAAGAAAAATGTACAGTGTGCATTTCAAAAAGGATTTGAAGATGTGTTTGGTAAATGTGAAGAAACGATTCTTCCAGAAAAGGACATAGACCAATCCTTAAATGGTAAAGGTTCAGTAGTATATAAAGCTGTGTTGGATGGAGAAACTGTTGGTGGTGTGATTGTTGCAATCGACACCGAAACGCAACATAATCATCTTGACTTATTATATGTAAAAAGTGGTGTACAAGGAAAAGGTATTGGAAAGTCTATTTGGTATGCGATTGAAAAGTTATATCCTGATACAAAGGTATGGGAAACTTGTACTCCATATTTTGAAAAACGCAACATCCACTTTTATGTGAATATTTGTGGATTTCACATCACAGAGTTTTTCAATGAGAAACATCCTATGCTAGATACACCAGATGATTTTATTGGGGATGGCAATGAGGGAATGTTTGTATTTCAGAAAGAAATGTAAGATTTGAAGTTGCAGAATTGATAAATTTACCTTTCGAAGAAAAAACAGTAATCTTGTATAAGAATAAAAAAACAAGCATTATCCATCAATTCAAATATAAGGTAAAAAAGAGTATCAACCGACGAGGAGAAAAATAGATGAATATTACAAGTCTTGAAATTGCACAGGCAACAATGGATATGTTCTTTTGTTTGTTCTGTCTAATAATATTTGTTTCAATTAAAGCAAATAATCCAAAACAGAAGAGTGTGAGGATGTTCGTTCGATTATTTCTTATTGCTACAGTTCTGTTTTTTGGAGAGACTTTGGCATATATTTTTAGAGGTAACCTTGGTCTTTTTAATATTTTAGTAACTAGAATTGCTAATCTTATGGTATTTGCTATGAACATAGCAATGGCAAATACCTATGTTAGGTTTGTTAGTTCTGTTTTTGTTGAAAAAGGTGCTGAAGTAAGTGGCAATAGTGTTAAAATTGCCAATATCTTTTCGTGCATTAATATTTTCATTGTTGTGGTTAATTTGTTTTATCCATGGATGTATTATTTCGATGAGGCAAATTATTATCACAGGAATAATTTCTGGTATGTATATACACTAATATCACTTGTCGTCATATTTATAGGAGCAGGTATGGCGATTAAGTATAGAAAATATTTGAAAAAACGAAGCTTCATTTCAATGATTCTGTTTTCGTTTATTCCAATAATTGCAACAGTTGTACAGTCCTTTATTTATGGATTTTCTATAACCAATTTAGGACTGGGAATAGGTTCAGTCGTAATGTTTGCTGCATATATGTATGATTGGTCTCATAATGGGGATGAACATACGAATATGATTAATGACAGCAGATTTGATGCTGTTATTATGCTTATCATAATGCTACTTAGCATGAGTGTTTCCATCATAGCATGTGTGAATGTGATCCAGCAGGTAACTAAGGAAAACTCTGAAATACAGAGCAGAACAATTGCGCAGATGGTTTCAGCAAAGATTGAGAATGAACTTATTAAGCCAATTACTGTTTCTCAGACGATTAGCAGTGATATTGATATAAGAACCTACATAGAGGGGAAAACCAGAGAAGAGGCGGAGAGTGTCAAAGACGATATAACTAATCGTCTGGTATCCATTGGTAATGAATTTGATTATAAAATGGTATTTGTTGTTTCGGATAAAACAAGAGCATATTATACATATAGTGGAATAAGTAGGTATCTTGATGTTGAAAATGACAGCCATGATATATGGTATAAGGATTACTTGGATTCAGGGAAAAGATATATAGTTAATGTTGATACTGATGAAGATAATAACGGGAGTCTTTCGGTGTTTATTAATTACGGTATTTTTGACACGAATGGAGACATTTTGGGAGCATGTGGTGTCGGAGTTGATATGAATGACCTTGTAGACATACTTGCCAGGTTCGAGGAAGAATACAATATCAAAGTATATTTAGTTAATCATGATGGACTTATACAGGTTGATACGGATGTAAGTTCTATAGAAACAGGCTACTTGGATAATTCATATTTTGGCAATATATCAGATGATGATTTTTATTATCAGTTATCGGAGAATGGCTGTTATATGACCAAGTATCTCGAAGGATTTGATGGGTATATAGTAATAAGAGATAATAATCCTGTTAAATTGGATGTAAATAAAATTATATTTCCAATTGTTTTAATCTTTATTGCAAGCGTATTAATAATGGCAACTTCATTTGTTATTATTAGTATGAGAGAGAAGAAGGCAAAGAATGCATACAACAGAAGATATGAAGCATCTATAAAGGACGAGCTTACAGGCTTATATAATAGACGAGGGTTTGAAGTTGACTGTGAAATAATCAAGAAAAATAATAACTTAATAGAATACGTTCTTATTATGATGGATTTGAACGGTTTAAAAGCAGCTAATGATAATATTGGTCATGAAGCAGGAGATGAGTTAATTATTGGCGCTTCGAAGTGTATGGATAATGCATTCTCAGGTCTTGGAAGGACGTATCGTGTAGGTGGCGATGAGTTTGCTGCATTACTGAGAGGAACGAGAGAAGAAGCACAGGATGCAGTTAAGACATTTGATTATTTAACTGAAAACTTCCAGGGAAATCTTATTTCTGAACTTAGTGTGTCTAAGGGAGTAGTTGTTTGTTCAGAACATATAGAACTTAATTTTGAAGAAATTAAGGCAATGGCTGATAAGTTGATGTATGCAGATAAGGATGAATATTATAGACGAACAGGAAAAGATAGAAGGCGAGTTTGATTTATAAATTGATATTTAATCTATGTAAAGATCCCAATAGCTTCCAGTTTAGAGAATAAAAAATACCCTCCCGGTCATCATGGTCGAGAGGGTTTCGTGCGTCTAGGGGATTATCCTTCAATATCAATTTTCAGTCCGGATTTTAGCTCCACGGTGAAGTGGTCATCCCAGATAGTAATCTGCTTGATCCGGCGTCGCACCAGGGATTCGTCAAATTCGGTGAGGTGGGTAGTCTGCTGTGCGATATAATCCTGCAGGTCAGTGGTACCGCGGTCAGGAGAAATCTCCATCTCATTGTGCCACCAGCCTTTCCAGTTGCCGGGAGCGATATATTCTGTTGTGTGGTCACTTCAGCATTGGAAAGCTGTCAGCGCAAACTGCTGAAGTGATTAATATAGGAAATGAATGTGTGAAATTATGTTTCTGTATCGCTGAACAGAAATTTGCGATGACAAACACAAATTTGACAAACGAAAAGCTCTGTGATATACTTATTAAATGTGTATCTATATTCAGATGCGTTTTTCACTTCCTATGACTCCGGTGGCCAAACTACAGTAGCAAACCTGTTTTATAACATGGGCCGTAAGACTGTGGGCTTGGTTGGATTATGGGATTGCGTAGCTTTTGATGAAGTTGCAGGCATTCGTTTCAATGATAAAGATGGCGTGCAGATTATGAAAGATTACATGGCATCTGGTTCCTTTGCACGAGGCAAGGAAGAAAAGGCAGCATCCACTTCTATGGCATTTGTTGGTAATATCAATCAGAGCGTAGATGGATATCTGAAGCTTCTCTATCCGGATGGAAGCTTTACAAAAGAAGAAGTAGAAGAAGTTCTCCAGATTTCATTGGAGATGCGTCGCCGTGTTAAGGAGCAGCTGAAGAAGCTGGGAGGCATGGAGTTCTACGATGTAAACTTCTCCTACATAGATAATGAGACCTTTGAAAAACATTATGTTTCTGTTCCTGAGCAAGGTGGTGGTAAGCTCATCCCAGAAGGAATGTGCAATCCAGGACAGATTTATACTGTTTCTCAGGGCAAGAGTGGCATGCTTGGTGTATTTCGCTTAGAGAGTCAGATGCTTCCGGGTAATGGTTTGAGAGAACAGGTATTGGTAGTGACAGTGATGCAAAAGAATCCACAAATACAGCTTTCAACTTCTTGAAAGCAAATGGAAACCGTATCAGTGGTTCTATAAGTACTACAACGAAAGACTATATTATTAATTATCAGGATTTGCAGGGCATTGGCATGACAGGAAAGCTAGCCCTTCCTACATTGATTGCGATGTGTTCCATTGCACTTGGTAAACCAACACTCAGCAGCCTTGCTGTACTTGGTGAAATTAGTATCAGCGGAACCATGATGAAAGTAGATGAGCTGGCAAATTCATTGCAGGTATGTTTGGACAGTGGTGCAAAGAGATTACTTCTGCCAATTACATCGGCAGCAGAGCTTGGAACTGTACCAGCAGATCTGATTGGAAGTATTAATTTGATTTTCTATAGCAGTGCGGAGGACGCAGTTTTTAAAGCACTGGGTGTAGAGTAAGGAGGTGCAGAAATATGCCTAGCGAAGAAAAAAGAATATGGGGTATCCATACAAAAGACGACAATTTGTTTCTGCATCAGGATGTTATAGCTATCGGCTGGAAGGACATGGGTGATCTGAGTTTGATTCAGGCTGACCGTGATGCCTTCAAGGAAAAATATACAGAAGTATATCCAGATGCCAAGAAGGGCAGCATCGCAAATGGTGCTGGTATGTTATATCGATTTACACATGAGGTCGAGATTGGCGATTTCGTCGTATTTCCATCAAAGATTGACCGTCAGATAAATATCGGTGTGGTTGAAGGTGGATACGAATATCATCCGGAAGCAGCAGAATATGTACAGCAACATAAAGTAAAATGGTTAAAACATCTTCCAAGAACTTCATTTTCACAGGGTGCACTGTATGAAGTTGGTTCAGCAATGTCATTCTTCGCAGTAAAGAATTATGCAGATGAGTATCTTGCGGCACTGGATAAGGAATTTAAGAAAAATGCCATGACTTCCGGACTAGACGAGGACGAGAGCGTTGGTGCTACAGCTGATGAGATTGTAGAGGCAACGAGAGACTTCATCCTGAAGGAACTGAGCAAGAATCTCAAAGGGTATGACTTGGAGGAGTTCGTAGCTGATTTGTTAAGAGCTATGGGTTATCGTACCACAGTTTCCTCACATGGCGGAGACAGCGGTATCGATATTACAGCATATAAGGATGAGCTGCCACCTCGTATTTTGGTACAGGTAAAGAGCCAGGATAGTGATATTAAGGAAGCAACCATCCAGTCTCTGAAAGGTGCAATGCGAGAGAGCGACTATGGACTATTCGTGACGCTGTCCAATTATACGAAGAACGCTCAGAAGTATCTTGACAGCACACCTATCATCAGAGGAATTAACGGAACAGAACTTGTAGATTTGATTTTGAAGTACTATCACGATTTAAACGATAAGTATAAAAAGATGATTCCTTTGAAGATGGTGTACATTCCGGTAGCTAAGGATGAGCAAGCGTAATTAGTCTGGATCGGTTTCCGAAAACTGACATCAATCAGGACGTATCGTGCCACACGGAATGTGTGGCGGTGCTGGAAAAAGTGAAAAAATAAATGTCTCTGGAGGTTGATGGATTCCGGGCTTTTTCAGGTGTGAAAACGCTGCGAGAAAGCTCGGTTTT